>Ga0310840_100234_pt1 | contig 53182 bp, 44 predicted proteins | sample SM_ome_8_FD_201304 | JGI IMG/M metagenome (GOLD analysis project Ga0310840, IMG submission 201304) | Sorghum-adapted microbial communities enriched on stacked mutant (SM) sorghum from Joint BioEnergy Institute, Emeryville, California... ...
AAGATGACCAGGTTGATAGGTTCGAGGTGGAAGCGCGGCAACGCGTGAAGCTGACGAATACTAATCGGTCGAGGGCTTATCCTAAATTTACCCCACAAAGTGACGATTCGCTTCGAAGCGTAGTCCGGTTACTTTGCGGGGGCCCCGGAAACGGGTTCAGCTTGAAGCACACGCATTCGCATCCGGTTTTCAGGGTGCAAGGCATCCTGAGCAGAGAGAATACCGTTGACGCTGTTCCCCGATAGCTCAGTCGGTAGAGCACTCGGCTGTTAACCGAGTTGTCACAGGTTCGAGTCCTGTTCGGGGAGCCATCTCGTGGAGAGCTGTCCGAGTGGTCGAAGGAGCACGATTGGAAATCGTGTATACGTTAACAGCGTATCGAGGGTTCGAATCCCTCGCTCTCCGCCATTGACTTTCCTTCATTGCGGCCCGTTGGTCAAGGGGTTAAGACACCTCCCTTTCACGGAGGTAACAGGGGTTCGAATCCCCTACGGGTCACCACTTCCTTCACAAACAGACTTGATTTATCAAATCAAGTTGTAGTATATTATAATTTGTCACGCGCCGGAAAGCGCGGATTCACGGAGGCTTAGCTCAGCTGGGAGAGCATCTGCCTTACAAGCAGAGGGTCGGCGGTTCGATCCCGTCAGCCTCCACCATCGTTGCAAGGCTGCGGCGAAGCGGCTGCCAGCGATCTCGACGCGGGGTGGAGCAGTCCGGTAGCTCGTCGGGCTCATAACCCGAAGGCCGCAGGTTCAAATCCTGCCCCCGCAACCATTTCTCTCTATCGGGGCAACCGAGCATTGATGAACACGGAGCCGTGGTGTAGAGGCCTAACATGCCTGCCTGTCACGCAGGAGACCGCGGGTTCGAATCCCGTCGGCTCCGCCATCCTTCATCAATTCGGGCAGCCCGGCCGGTAGAGCAGAGGACCGGATTCCTCGTGTCGGCGGTTCGATTCCACACACGGAATGGTACGCGCCGGTGTAGCTCAATTGGTAGAGCAACTGACTTGTAATCAGTGGGTTGGGGGTTCAAGTCCTCTCGCCGGCACCATATTGCGACACAGAGGATAGACGCATCAATTCCTCACACAGGGGCATAGTTTAAAGGTAGAACAGCGGTCTCCAAAACCGTTAGTGTGGGTTCAATTCCTGCTGCCCCTGCCAGTATTCAATTTTCTTTCATGGCGGTCGTGGCGAAGGGGTTAACGCACCGGATTGTGGCTCCGGCATTCATGGGTTCAAGTCCCATCGATCGCCCCATATCTTACGCTGGGGATTAGCCAAGCGGTAAGGCAACGGACTTTGACTCCGTCATTCCTAGGTTCGAATCCTAGATCCCCAGCCACTTTTTGCGGACGTGGCTCAGCGGTAGAGCATCGCCTTGCCAAGGCGAGGGTCGCGGGTTCGATTCCCGTCGTCCGCTCCATTCTTATTTATGGCGCCATAGCCAAGTGGTAAGGCGGAGCTCTGCAAAAGCTTTATCCCCAGTTCGAATCTGGGTGGCGCCTCCATTCATTTTCATACGCGTGCCCTTAGCTCAGCCGGATAGAGCGTTTGACTACGAATCAAAAGGTCAGGAGTTCGAATCTCTTAGGGCACGCCATTTTCAATTAATCACAAGCTGGTGTGGCGGAATGGCAGACGCGGCGGACTCAAAATCCGCTTCCCGCGAGGGAGTGGGGGTTCAAGTCCCTTCACCAGCACCATCGTAATATCGGCTCTTGAGATCGGTCGGATCTCAAGAGCCTTTCTGCATTTTGCTGATTTTCACACAATGATCAACATCCGATCACCATTCTGTCAATTGTGATTGATGTCACAGTCAACCGTGTGGTCTATACTAATGGTGAGCGGCAAGGAAACAGCCAATTGATACGCTGTCTCCAATGTACGCAGAGGCAAGGTCGTCTTTGTCACTATCAAAGTGAAAAATTTCACAAAATATTCGAAGTCATGGAGATGATCAACGAGAAGGAGGGCTTCGTCCATGGACGTGCTGGATCTTGCGAGGCTGCAGTTTGCCTCGACCACAATTTTTCACTTTATCTTCGTCCCGATCTCCATCGGCCTGTCGTTGCTCGTCGCGATCATGGAGACGATGTACGTCGTCAAGAAGAACGACAAGTACAAGCAGATGGCTCAATTCTGGGGGAAGTTCTTGCTGATCAACTTTGCCGTGGGCATTGTCACCGGGATTTTGCAGGAATTTCAGTTCGGCATGAATTGGTCGGAATTTTCGCGTTTTGTCGGCGATATTTTTGGGACGCCGCTCGCGATTGAAGCGCTGCTGGCCTTTTTCCTTGAGTCGACGTTTATCGGTCTGTGGGTGTTCGGATGGGATCGTCTGTCCCGGAAGGTGCACCTGGCCTGCATTTGGCTCGTTTCGATCGGCACGATGTTGTCCGCGTTCTGGATTCTGGCGGCCAACTCGTTCATGCAGCGTCCGGTCGGTTACGCCATCCGCGACGGAAGAGCGGAAATGACCGATTTCGCGGCCCTCTTGACCAACGGTCAGCTGATCTGGGAGTTTCCGCACACCGTCTCGGCGGCGATCGCGACCGGAGCATTCCTGGTGGCCGGCATCAGTGCCTGGAGTTTGCTGAGAAAACGCAATGTCGATTTCTTCCGCACGTCCTTCAAGCTGTCCGTCATTGTCGCCTTTGTCGCTTCGATCGCCATTGCGCTGTTCGGCCACTCCCAAGCCCAGTATCTCATGGACACCCAGCCGATGAAGATGGCCGCGTCGGAAGGGCTGTGGGAGAGGAGCAGCGATCCGGCGCCCTGGACGGTCTTTGCGGTCATTGATCCGGAAACCCGTGAGAACCGCTACGAAGTCAAAATTCCGTATTTGCTCAGCTTCTTGTCGTACAGCCGGTTTTCCGGCTCCGTACCGGGCATGAATGAACTTCAGGCGGAGTATGAGCAAACGTACGGTCCGGGAAACTACATTCCGCCGGTTCGCACGACGTTCTGGAGTTTCCGCGTCATGGTGGGCAGCGGCGTCTTGATGATTCTGCTCGGCATGTACGGCGCCTTTATGGCGTTGCGCAAGCGTTGGGATAAAATGCCCCGCTGGTATCTCCGCGCGATGATCGGCGCCATCTTCCTGCCCTTCATCGCCAACACGGCAGGCTGGATCATGACGGAAATCGGCAGGCAGCCCTGGACGGTGTTCGGATTGTTCAAGGTGGAAGATTCCGTTTCACCCAATGTCACGGCCGGTCAGATCTGGTTCTCTCTCATTTCCTTCTCCGCGGTCTATCTGATTCTGCTGGCCCTGCTGGTCTGGCTGTTCATCCGGACGGCACGCAAAGGCCCGGTTTCCGGGGAAGAGCCGGACCGTGACTCGCGGGAGCATGATTTTGATCCTTATGGGGCATACCCGGAAAAAGGAGGCGGTCAGGTTGTCGCTCCATGATCTTTGGTTTGGTCTGATCGCGGTATTGTTTGCCGGCTTTTTCTTCCTGGAAGGATTCGATTTCGGGGTTGGCATGTCCACACGATGGCTCGCAAAGGGAAATATGGAACGCAGGGTGCTGATCAATACGATCGGCCCGTTCTGGGATGCCAACGAAGTGTGGCTCATCACGGCGGCCGGCGCGATGTTCGCGGCGTTTCCGCACTGGTATTCCACGATGTTCAGCGGGTATTATGTCCCGTTGACGTTGATCTTGCTGGCCTTGATTGGCCGGGCTTGCGCCTTTGAATTTCGCGGAAAATCGGAAAGCGAGCGGTGGAGGAGGGGCTGGGATATGGCCATCTTCGCCGGAAGCTTGGCGCCGCCGTTCCTGTTCGGCATGCTGTTCGCCAGCCTGGCGAAAGGAGTGCCGATCGGGGACAACATGAACATGCGGGCGGCCTTCGGCGATTGGGTGAACGGCTTTACGCTGTGGAGCGGGCTTACGGTCACCGGTCTGTGCCTGCTTCACGGTCTGGCCTTCCTTACGCTCCGGACCACCGGGGAGCTGCGCGAACGCGCGCGCAAGAAGGCGCTCAAGACGCTTCCCTGGGTCGCATTGATGCTCGCGGTGCTCGCAGGTTGGGCGCTCGCGGCGACCGATTTGTTCGAAGGACGGATGCCGCTGTGGGCGATGTCGGGAACTGTCGGTCTGATTGCGGCGGGATTGGCGGGATATTTTCTGTATCGTAAAAAAGAAGGTTGGGCGTTCGCGATGACCGGACTTATGGTTTTGGTGCCGGTTGCGACGCTCTTCACAAGCCTGTTCCCCCGGGTGATGATCAGTTCGTTCGGCAGCGCCTATGACCTGACGGTGTCGAACGCCTCCTCCAGCCCCTATACGCTGAAGGCGATGACGATCGTGGCCGCTGTGCTGCTGCCGTTTGTCCTCGGTTATCAGGCGTGGAGCTATTATGTGTTCCGCAAACGGGTCAGCGCCCGTGATCATCTGGAGTACTGATGGACAAGGCGATTCTGGCGTTGAGGGGGATCAGGCCGGTCCTGGCGGCCGTCGGGGCGCTGTCGCTCATCCAAGCGGCGGCAATGATCGGGCAGGCGCTCGGGCTTGCGAAAGCGGTCGCGCTGTTGTTTCAGGGCGGGACGATCGACGAGGCGATTGGCCCGCTCGCATGGTTTGCCGCCGCCTGGATGGTTCGCCATTCGGCGGTATGGCTGCAGCGGCTTTGCGCGGGGAGGTTCGCGGAGCGGACGGGCGAGTCGCTGCGGCTCAGGCTGACGGAGCGGCTGTTCGAGCGCGGACCGGATTACGCCGCTCAGGCAGGCAGCGGCCGGCTCGTCACGCTGGCGATGGACGGCGTTGACCGTTTCCGCGCGTACCTGGAATTGACCGTCATCCGGACCATGGACATGGGGCTCGTGACGATTTCGGTTCTGGCCGCGGTGTATGTCCTGGACATCGCGTCGGGGCTGATTCTCACCGTTACGATGCCCGTGCTGATCGGCTTTTTCATTCTGCTCGGCTTTGCCGCCCGCCGCATGGCGGACCGGCAATGGCGCTCGTTCCAGGTGCTGGCCCGCCATTTCACCGATGTGCTGCGCGGCCTGGCGACGCTGAAATTTCTCGGCCGCAGCCGCGATTACGCAGCCGTCGTGGAACAGGTCAGCGACCGGTATCGGTCGGCGACGATGCGGACGCTGCGGGTGGCGTTTCTGTCCTCGTTCGCGCTCGATTTTTTCAGCACCTTGTCGGTGGCATTTGTCGCGGTCAGCCTGGGCCTTCGCCTGATCGGCGGCGGCATCGGTCTGGAACCCGCTCTGGCGGTGCTGCTGCTCGCGCCGGAATATTTCCTGCCCGTGCGCATGCTGGGCGCGGACTATCACGCTTCGCTGGACGGCAAGGAAGCCTGGACGGCGATCCGCGATGTCGTCGCGGACGAGCGCGGCCCGGAAGAGCGCGTCGCGGCGGCACGGATCAGCGATTCGGAGGCACGGACCAGCGGTTCGGCGGCGCGGATCAGCGGTGCAGGCGGGACGGAATTGCGCGCCGCCGAAAAGCGGGAGGAGCAAGCGCACAGCCCGGCCGGGCCGGACACCGGTCAAGCCTGGATTCAACTGTCGGATGTCAAGGTTGACGGAGAAGCCGGTTTGCCGCGTCTGGACGGATTGTCGTCCTCCATTGGCAGCCATATTCACAAAGTCGGCATCGTCGGCATGAGCGGTTCCGGCAAAACGACGCTGCTTCATTTGCTGGGCGGTTTTCTGCCTCCTTCGTCGGGACATATCCGGATCGACGGCCTGCCGCTGACCGAAGGCACCAGGCAAAGATGGCAGCAGCAGCTGACGTATATCCCCCAACACCCTTACCTGTTCAGCGCAACGATCGCGGATAACGTGCGCTTCTACGAGCCGGATGCGTCCGACGAGCAGGTGATGCGGGCGCTGGCCAGTGCCGGACTGGGCGATCTGATCGCCTCGTTGCCGGACGGCATCCATGAACGTATTGGCGACGGAGGCCGCTCCTTGAGCGGCGGTCAAGCCCAGCGCATCGCGCTCGCCAGGGCGCTTGTCGGCAACCGGCCGGTATGGCTGCTGGATGAACCGACCGCCCATCTCGACCTCGAGACCGAACTGGAATTGAAGGAGACCATGCTGGACATGTTTGCCGGACGCCGGGTCTTTCTGGCCTCCCATCGGCTGCATTGGATGAAGGCGATGGACTGGATTTGGGTGCTCAAGGACGGCCGTCTTGTGGAAGCCGGCACGCACGAAGAGCTGCTGGCCCGTCAAGGCGTCTATCGGAATATGCTGGAAGCTGCTTCGGGGAAAGGCGGGTAACCAGTGAAAAAAACAATCGCAAACCGCGACGGCGGATGGATTTTTCCGAATTTGAGAGCATATCCGTGGCGTTTCATGGCTGCCGCGATCGCGGGCCTCCTCGCGGTTGCCTGCGCCGCGGCGCTGGTCTTCACTTCCGGCTACCTGATCTCCCGTTCCGCCCTGCGGCCCGAAAACGTCTTGATGGTCTATGTTCCGATCGTGCTCGTTCGAACGTTCGGCTTCGGCAAAGCCGTCGTCCAGTACCTCGAGCGATTGATCAGCCACGATGCGGTGCTGCGCATCCTGTCCCGCCTGCGCGTCAGGCTATACCGCATCATCGAACCGCAAGCGCTGCGGCTTCGCTCCCGCCATCGGGCGGGCGATTTGCTCGGCATGCTGGCGGAGGACATCGAACAGCTGCAACATGTTTACCTTCGCCTCATCTTGCCGGCGGCCGCGGTCGTGCTGCTCTATGGAGCCGGCATTGTCATACTTGGACGGATGGACGGCCGGTTCGCCCTCTGGATGGCGATGTACTGCGGATTTCTGTTCATCACCTTGCCCGTCTTTGCCCTGCTTGTGTCGCGCGGAACGCGCATGCAAAGCAAGGCGCGGCGGAACCTGGCTTACCGGGAATTGACGGACGGCGTTTTCGGCATGAGCGATTGGATCCTGAGCGGCCGCACCGGTCGTTTTCTCTCCGCTTTCAAGCAGCGTCAGGCGCAAATGGCCGCCGCGGATCGAAACGTGCGGCGCATGGAGTGGCGGACCGGGTGGCTGGCTCAATGCCTGACCTGCGGAGCCGTCATCATGTTGACGCTCTGGGCCGCGGCGCAAAGCGCGAAAGGAGCCATGAGTCCCGAATGGATCGCCGCTTTCGCGCTCGTCGGATTCCCATTAATGGATGCGCTGGTGAAAGCGGGAGAATCCGTCATGCGGACGACGGATTACCGGGAGTCCGTCCAACGGCTGAAGGAAATCGAACATGCCGCGGGAGACACGGCGCCGGCACGGCCCGGTTCGATGAAAGGCGCCGACGAAGCCGGACGGGATGCATCCGGTCTGCGTCTGGTCAACGTGAGCTTCCGGTACCCCGGAACGGACGGCTGGCAGCTTCACGGCATCGATCTGCATGTCCCCGCCGGCAGCCAGGTTGCCTTGACCGGCCGCAGCGGCGCGGGCAAAACCACCTTGCTGAGCCTGATCCAGGGCGAGCTGGCGCCCGACCGCGGCTCGATCACGATAGGCGGTGTCTCCGTCCAACAGATCCAAAACAATGAGTCGCCGCGCCCGTTCGCTGTCCTGAACCAGCAGCCCTATGTGTTCGACACGACCATTGCGAACAATATCCGCCTTGGCCGGCCGGACGCGACGGACGATGAAGTCCGGGAAGCGGCGGAATTGGCGGGGCTCGGCAAGTTGATCGCCGCGCTTCCGGACGGCCTCGGGACGAGGGTGCGGGAAGCGGGCGTCCGGTTCTCCGGCGGAGAACGGCAGCGGATCGCTCTGGCGCGCGTGCTGCTGCAAAATCGCCCGATCGTCCTGCTTGACGAACCGACGGTCGGACTGGACCCGGTGACCGAACGCGATCTGCTCGATACCCTGTTCACGGCGCTGCGCGGCAAAACGCTGCTCTGGATTACGCATCACCTGGCCGGCATGGAGCGCATGGACCGGATCGTTTTTCTGGACCGGGGCCGCATCGCGATGCAGGGAACGCACGAGCAGCTTTTGCGGGACCATGAACGATACCGCAAGCTTTACGCGCTGGACCGTCCGTAAACTTGCCGCGACCCGTATCAAGGCTAAAATATATTAGACGTTGGACGGCAGATGCCGGTTTGTTCGCCGTGAACGCAATTGTCACATGATGCATGTGAGCTTTGTCTATGAAATAAAAGGCTCTCGAAGGAGTTGCGATTCATGCGAACATCTGTGCCATCGTTGCAAACATCTTTCCTGTTTTGTTTGATGGTTTTTGCGTTTTCCGCCGTCCTGTGGCTGCTGGTTGAGCTCATCGGGGAAGGGCCCGACATTCCGGTCAATCTTCCGGTCAGTTCGCTGATGGCTTTCTTTCCGCTGATCACCGCTTGCATCCTGGCTTACCGGCGGGACAAAGGGAAGGGGGTCCGCGATCTGTTCCGCCGGCTCACCGACTGGCGGTCGATCCGGAGGAACGTCTGGTATTTGCCCGCCTTTACGCTCATCCCGGCGGTCATGTTTGTCTCCTGGCTGTACATGACGCTCGCGAATTATCCGCTTCCGGAGCCCGACCTGCATTGGCCGATGATCCCGGTGATGTTCGCCGTTGTCCGATGGAACCGGATGTCAACGAACGGACGGGGCAAAGGCGGTCCGGGCTGCCCAATCCGTATAAACGCGGGCGCGGGATGCAACAGTAGAAGTGATGAGGCGGCATTTTTTCGTGATGGTGAAAAGGCGGGGCGCAATCGATGAAGATGGATCGGAGGTCATCTTGACATATACAGTAGGGGGGTATAGTATTAGAGGCGACGGGGGTGAGGGACGTTGGAATCCATGTACGATGCGGAAGCGCATGTCCATTCGCACGATGAGCACAGGAGAAGCCATCATTCCGAGAAACTGAAGACGGATCTCATCACCCGGCTGAACCGGATTGAGGGGCAGATCCGCGGCATCAAGGGAATGATCGAGAAGGATACGTACTGCGATCATGTCCTCAACCAGATTTCGGCCGTGCAGGCGGCGCTGAACAGCGTGGGCAAACTGCTGCTGGCCGGGCACATGAGAAGCTGCGTGGTGGAACGGATTCAGGAAGGCGATCTCGAGGTCATCGACGAACTGCTCACCACCGTGAACAAACTGTTAAAATAATAAAGCGGAGGAGATGTGCGATATGACGAAGGTTACGCTCAAGGTGGAAGGCATGTCCTGCGGCCATTGCGTGAACGCCGTCGAGACGGCGGTCAAGCAAGCCGGCGCCGCGGGCACGGTGGACCTGGCAAGCGGCACGGTAACGATCGAATACGACGAGAACGCCGTGACGCTTGAACAGCTCAAGCAAGCGATCGAGGATCAGGGCTACGACGTCGTGTGACGCGGGGCCCGGTCGGGCGGAGCCGTCCGGTTCGGATTCAAGCGGGCCGGGCGGCCCTGTTGCCAGCCTCTTTTTTCGACCAATTATATACCCTGTGGGGGTATATTCGGGAGTGTTGATCCCATGGAAGCGGAACAAACCCGCGAGATGAAGCAGGCCCAATTCCAGATCACCGGCATGACCTGCGCGGCCTGCGCCAACCGGATCGAGAAGGGCCTCTCCCGGCTGCCTGGCGTCGCAAGCGCCAACGTCAATCTCGCGATGGAGACGGCGCGCGTCGAATATTCGCCTGCGACCGTGACCGTCGAAGACATGATCCGCAAGGTGGAGCAGCTCGGCTACCAGGCGTTCCCGAAGGAGCAGCGGGAAGACGCGAAGGACCGCCGGCAGCGGGAGATCAAGCGGCAGACGCGCCGGTTCGTGATCTCGGCCGTTCTGTCGTTCCCCCTGCTGTGGGCGATGGCCGGCCATTTCTCGTTCACGTCGTTCATCTGGGTGCCCTCGTGGTTCATGAATCCGTGGGTGCAGCTCGCGCTCGCCACTCCCGTCCAGTTCGTGATCGGCGGGCCGTTCTACGTCGGCGCCTGGAAGGCGCTCCGCAATCGGAGCGCCAACATGGACGTGTTGGTCGCGCTCGGCACCTCGGCCGCCTACCTGTACAGCCTGTTCCTGACGCTGGAGTGGGCAAGCGCGGACATGCGGCATCACGCCCCGGCGCTGTATTACGAGACGAGCGCGATTCTGATCACCCTGATCGTTCTCGGCAAACTGTTCGAGGCGCTGGCGAAGGGCCGCACGTCGGAAGCGATCAAGACGCTGATGGGTCTCAGAGCCAAGACGGCGCTCGTCATCCGGGACGGCGAAGAGATCCGGATCCCGGCGGACGAAGTGGCCGCCGGCGACATCGTACTCGTAAGGCCGGGCGAGAAAATCCCGGTTGACGGGGAAGTGGTGGAAGGCAGCTCATCGGTCGACGAGTCGATGCTGACCGGCGAGAGTATTCCGGTGGAGAAGCGCGCGGGTGATCCCGTCATCGGCGCGACGGTCAACAAGCACGGCATGCTGAAGGTGCGGGCGACGAAGGTCGGCAAGGATACGGCGCTGGCGCAGATCATCCGGGTCGTGGAGGAAGCGCAGGGCTCCAAGGCGCCGATCCAGCGGGTGGCCGACGCCATCTCGGGCGTATTCGTCCCGATCGTCGTCGGCATCGCGCTGCTGACGTTCCTGATCTGGTTCTTCTGGGCGGATGCCGGCAACTTCGCCGGCGCGCTGCGGAAGGCGATCGCCGTCCTCGTCATCGCCTGCCCGTGCGCGCTCGGCCTGGCGACGCCGACCTCCATCATGGCGGGGTCGGGCCGCGCGGCGGAGCTCGGCATTCTGTTCAAGGGCGGCGAGCATCTGGAGCTGACCCACCGCATCGACACGGTCGTCCTCGACAAGACCGGCACGGTGACGAAGGGCAAGCCCGAACTGACGGACGTCATCGCCGTCATGCCGGACGAGACCGAATTTCTGCGCCTGGTCGGCGCGGCCGAGAAGCCTTCCGAGCATCCGCTCGCCGAGGCGATCGCGGCGGGCATTGCCGCCAGAGGCATCGAACTTCCCGCGGCCGAGGCGTTCGAGGCGATCCCCGGGCACGGCATCCGCGCCGTCGTGGAAGGGCAGGAAGTGCTCGCGGGCAATCGCAGGCTGCTGGAACGGTACGGGGTGCCGGCGGATCAGGCGGAGGCGGCGATGGCGCAGCTCGAGGAAGCGGGCAAAACCGCGATGCTGGTTGCCGTCGAGCGCCGGTACGCCGGTCTGGTCGCGGCGGCCGACACGATCAAGGAGACGTCGCGGGAAGCGGTGGCGCGCCTTCAGGCGATGGGCATCGAAGTCGTCATGATCACGGGCGACAACGAGCGGACCGCGCGGGCGATCGCGCGGCAGGCCGGCATCGGCAAGGTGCTGGCGGAGGTGCTGCCGGAAGGCAAGGCGGAAGAAGTGAAGAAGCTGCAGGCCCGGGGCCGGAAAGTGGCGATGGTCGGCGACGGGATCAACGACGCGCCCGCGCTGGCGACGGCCGACATCGGGATGGCGATCGGCACGGGAACGGACGTCGCGATGGAAGCGGCGGACGTCACCCTGATGCGCGGCGACCTGAACGGCATCGCCGACGCGATCCGCATGAGCCGCAGGACGATGGTGAACATCCGGCAGAACCTGTTCTGGGCGCTCGCCTACAACTCCCTCGGCATCCCCGTCGCCGCGGCGGGCTTTCTCGCGCCGTGGGTGGCCGGCGCCGCGATGGCGCTCAGCTCGGTGTCGGTCGTGCTGAACGCGCTGCGCCTGCAGCGGGCGAAAGTGTGAGGTGAGACGGGAGGATGGAGCACCGGATCGAAGAACTGGTGACCCTGAAAACAATCGCGGAAACGCTGAACCGTTCCAACGAGCTCATGCCGACGCTCAACACCGTGCTGGAGAAGCTGCTGGAGCTGACCGGCCTGAAAGCCGGCTGGATCTTCCTGTCGGACGGCATCGGGCAATATGAATTGGCCGCCGATGCCGGCCTGCCGCCGGCACTTGAAATGGAAGACAAGCGTCATATGCGGTGCGGGACCTGCTGGTGCCTGGATCGGTTCTGGGAGAACCGGCTGGACAAGGCGGTCAACATTTTGAACTGCAAAAGGCTCGAGGACGCGGTGACGCATCGGCGGGGCGACACGGGCGGCATCACCCACCACGCCACCGTACCGCTGACGGCCGGGGAGAAGCGGCTCGGCGTGCTCAATGTGGCCGCGCCCGGCAAGAAGCATTTTCATCAAGACGAGCTGGCGCTGCTGCAGTCCGTCGCTTTCCAGATCGGCAGCGCGATCGAACGCGCGCGGCTGTACGCCGCGGAGCAGCGACGGGCGGAACTGTTCGCGAAGCTGGGCGAATTCAGCCGCGATCTGGGCGCATCGGCTCCCGAAGCGCCGATTCCGGCATGCGCGCTGGCGTTGATGGGGAAATATTTCCCCTGGCCGTTCGCCGCCATTCTCCGAAAATCCGGCACCGGCTTCGTCATCAGCGCCGTCCATGCCGGCGGGGAGACGTTCTTCCCCGGCACCCTGATCGAACCGGATGCGCTGCCCTGGCTGAAAGCGTGCATCACGAGAAGACGGCGTGTCGAGGCGGCGGGCGCCGAAATCGCCGGCTTGACGGATCACCCGCGGCTGCGCAGCAAGCTTCCTCCGTTGCAAGCGGCGCTGGCGGTTCCGCTCCAGACGGCCGCATGGCCTGCCGGAGCGCTGGTCGTCGGCACCGACCTGCCCGTGGGGTTCAGGCCGGCGGACGGGGAAGTGCTCGAGGCGATCGCCGAGCATCTCGATGCCGCCGTCGAGAGCGCGCAGCTCGAGGAGCAGCGCCGCGAACTGGCGCGGCTGGACGAGCGTAACCGGTTGGCCCGCGATCTGCATGACTCCGTGTGCCAGATGCTGTTCTCGCTGTCGATGACGGCCAAGGGTGCGGAGCAGCAGCTGCACGGCGGCGATGCGGATGCCGCCCTGGCGGCGGTCCGCGAGATGCAGTCGCTCTCGCGCGAGGCGCTGAAGGAAATGCGCGCGCTCATCATGCAGCTTCGGCCGGCAGGGCTGGAAACGGGGCTCGTGACGGCGCTGAGCGAGTACGGACGCAAGCTCGGGCTGAAGGTCTCCTCCCGGCTCATCGGCGTGCGCGAACTGCCGCGGCAGGCGGAGGAAGCGCTCTGGCGAATCGGGCAGGAAGCGCTGAACAACGTGTCCAAGCATGCGCAGACGGATGCGGCGAGCGTCGAACTGGAACTGGGCGACAGGGCGGCCGTATTGCGGATTTCCGATTCCGGCGTCGGGATGCGGCCGCGGCCTGTCGACCGTCACGAAGCGTCGCTCGGATTGTTCACGATGCGTGAACGCGCCATGGCGCTGGGCGGCGAGCTGAAGATTGCGAGCGACGGCCGCAAGGGCACGCTTGTCGAGGCGGCGATTCCGCTGCCGGAAGGAAAGGAAGGACCGCGATGACGAAAATTCGCCTCCTGCTGGCGGATGATCATGCCATTGTCCGGAGAGGGCTGCAGCTTTATCTGAAGACGCAGCCGGATTTTGAACTGGTCGGCGAGGCGGCCACGGGAACCGAAGTGCTGGAGCGCGTGGCCGAGCTTGCGCCGGACATCGTGCTGATGGACCTGCACATGCCGGTGCTGAACGGCATCGAGGCGACCAGACGGATCAGGGAAACGCATCCCGCCGTCAACGTGATCGTGCTGACTTCGTTCTCCGATCACGATCATGTGCTGCCCGCCGTCAAAGCCGGGGCCAGAGGCTACCTGCTCAAAGATATCGAGCCGGATGAGCTGGCGAAGGCGATCCGCCGCGTGCACGCGGGCAAGGTCGAGGTGCATCCCGAAGTGGCCGGGCTGCTGATGGAGAGCATCGCGGCCCCCGGGGGCACCGCGCCGGAGAAGGCCGCGACGCCGTTCGACAGTCTGACGGCGCGGGAACGGGAAGTGCTGCGCCTGATCGCCTCCGGTCTGACGAACAAGGAGATTGCCGAAGCGCTGCACATCACCGAGAAGACGGTGAAAACGCATGTCAGCCACGTGCTCGGGAAGCTGGGCCTCACGGATCGCACCCAGGCCGCCATTCTGGCGGTGAAACACGGACTCGATTCTCAGCCTTAAGTCGTAGAAGCGTTCGGCCGTTCGCCGGACGTTTTCTTTTTTCAAGATCATCCTGTCCGCCGACGCCGGGGAGCATCGAGGTTTGCTAGGATGAACTCAAAAGATATGACGGTTTGAACAGGGAGTGGAGAGTCATGAGAGTTGTCGCAATTGCTGGCTCCAATCGCAGCGGCTCGACCAGCACCCGGCTGGCGAAATATATCGTCGCCGAGCTTCGCCGGCAGGGCGTGCAGGCCGACTTGTACGATCTGCATCAAGACCCCTTGCCGTTCTACAGTCCGGACGAAGCGCATGACGATCATGCCGGGCTGCTCAGGCTGAAGCGGATGGCCGCCGAAGCCGACGGGATCGTGCTCGCCTCGCCGGAATATCACGGGAGCATCTCGGGCGTGTTGAAAAATGCGCTGGACCATCTCGGCAAAGAGCAATTCGGCGGCAAGCCGGTGCTGTCCGCGACGTCATCGGGCGGTCCCGTCGGCATCAGTTCGCTGCTGCAGCTGCAGGCCATGGTGCGCAATTTGCACGGCATCAACTGCCCGGAATGGATCTCCATCGGCGGGGAGCAGCGAAAGCTGTTTGAAGCGGAGCCGGAGGCGTACATGCCGGAGCACGCCGCCCTGGACCGCATCCACGGCGCGCTCCGCTGTTTCCTGGATCTGCTGCGCAGCGTCCGCGGGCAAGGCGGAGTCTGAAATGCATCGGGACGAAAGGAGGCGTTCAGGATGATTACACACTTTGCGGATCTTGCGCTGCATACCGTCTCGCTGGAAGGCGTGCGGCAATTTTACAACGGCCTGCTGGGCATGCCGGTCGTCTTCGAATCGGACAAGGAGATTCGTTTCCAGGTGACGCCGTTCACCACCTTGACGTTCACGGAGGCGTACGAACCGGTCGCGCCGGCCCACTTCGCATTCGAAGTGCCCTGGTCGGCGTTCTCCGACGTAATTGCCTATTTGAAAGAGACAGCGGGAATTCCGCTTCTGCGCTGGCCAGACGGCCGTGAAATCGCCGAGTTCGACGAACCCGGCTCCGGAATCAATGCGTATTTCCGCGACGGCGACGGCCATCTGCTGGAAGTGATCGCCCACCGGTACGTCCGGGAGGACGTGCTGCCGCAAGGGGGACCGCTCAAAGTCCTGTACTTGCGCGAAGTCGGTTTTCCCGTGGAAGACGTGTCCGAATTCCGCGGCTGGCTGTCCGGCCGATTCGGCATGAAGCTGGCGAAAGTGTTCGACGACTTCACCTTCGCCATCGGCGGAACGGCGCATGCCGTCATCGCGTCGAAGCAGCGGCGCTGGATTCCGATCCGGATGTACGCGCTGCCTCCGAACATGACCGTCACGTTCGGCGTCAGCGGCCGCCATACGCTGGAACGCATTCGTGAGTTGACGGCCGGCGAACCCATCCTGTCCTCGGGGGAAGACGAGCTGACCATTATACGCAATGATTATCGCATCCGGTTTGCAGCGACGGATGTTCCGGCGGATATCGCCGTCCGTCTCAACCTGCCGTGATGAGCGGCGGAGCAATCGGGGCAAGTCGATGAGGGACCGCTCGCGGGGTGGTCCCTTTTGCGCATGCGGCCAAGCTGGATCAATTGAACACGCCGGCCGAACGCTCGCCGCCATGGCGGTGGAAATGGCGGAAGAGCGCCGGGAATGACGCATTTTGGGCATTGACAGGGTTAAAGCGCCCTTCTATTTTATTAATGAGTGGGCAACTCACTCATAAAACAATATTGTGAGGAGAAATCCGGATGAGCAAAACGAACGTTTTACCCGATCTGCTGCTGCGCAGTCGAAACCGGCGCAGAAACGCCAAGCTTCTGCGGATCGATTCGCCGGACGGCATCGCGGAATACCGGTTCGTCGACATCGGCGGCATCAAGCAGTGGGTGACGATCCGCGGAGAGGACCGCCGCAATCCCGTGCTGCTGTTCGTCCATGGCGGGCCGGCTTCTCCGTATTCCGTCTTCAGCCCGTTGCTGCGCGAATGGGAGAAACATTTCACGCTCGTGCAGTGGGATCAGCGCGGCGCGGGCAAGACGTTCCGGCGAAGCGGGAAAACGGCCGGCGGCTCCATCACGCTGGAGCAGCTCGCCCGGGACGGGATCGAGCTGTCGGAATATTTGCTGGAGCGGCTCGGGAAGCGCAAGATCATCCTGATCGGCAGTTCGGTCGGCAGCCTGATCGCGATGATGATGGTCCGATCCCGGCCCGACCTCTACCTTGCGTACGTCGGCACCGACCAGAACGCTCCCGATCCCGGATTCGATTGGTACGGGCAGGCGCTCGCCGCTCTCCGGGCAGCCGGCATTGCCAAGGGCATCCGGCTCCTGGAGCGGATGGGGCCGGACCCCGCCCGCTGGAAGCGGGAAGATTACGACCGTCTCAACCAGCACCTCGTGAGAGCGATCCGCGGCGTGCCCAACATGATCATGGATCTGATGCTGCCGTCCATGCTCGCTTCGCCGGATCATACTATCGGCGATCTCGTCGCAATTTTCCGGGGTATGACCCATTCCCTCGACCACTTGTTCGACGAGCTGATGACGTTCGACTTCTCCCGGATCGGGACGGCGTTCGACGTGCCGTTTTTCATCTTTCAGGGCGATACGGATCTTTTCACGCCGTTCGGGGCGGCCAGATCGTTCTTCGACCGGATCGAAGCGCCGCGCAAGTCGTTCACCGTCATCCGGAACGCCGGCCACCTCGCCTGTTTCGCCCGGCCCGGGCAGTTTCTCGAAGAACTGGTCGGCAAGGTGCTTCCGCTGGCAGGTCAGCCGTCCCTTTCCGCTGATGCCGGGCGCGGCGGGGCGGTGGTATAATGGAGGAGGAGTGACGAAGAAGAGATCGGAGTTTGAGGTTCCATGTCCCCGTTAAGCAAAGAGCGACTGAAGCAAATCCGCGGAGAACGCAGGGAGCAGATCAAGAACGCCGCGCTTGCGGCGTTCGCCCGCCACGGATTTTCGGGCACCAGGACGAGCATGATCGCCGCCGAAGCCGGGATCAGCGAAGGGCTGATCTACCGGTATTACCGATCGAAGGACGAGCTGTACACCGAAATCGTCGGGGAATTGCTGGAAGCGGCTGACGCGGAACTGAAGCTTCTCGGGCAGTCGCCCCTGCCGCCCTTCGAGTTGATCCGGACGCTTACGCGGAACATGCTGGACGAGAACAACCGGAACGCGTTCAGACTCGTCTTGCAGGCGCGGCGGGCGGACCGGATTCCGGACGGCGTCCGTGAGCTGCTCGCGCGCTATTCCGAAGACGCGCTGATCGACCGGCTGGTGCCGGTTTACGTCAAGGGGCAGCAATCGGGGCAGTTCGCGGACGGTGATCCCCGGCAGCTTCTGGCGTGGTATTTTACCGTTATCAACAGTCTTATTCTGCAGGATCCGGGCAAGGATGCGCACGGACTGCCGCCGGCGGACATGCTGATGCGGATGCTGGCCGGACCGTCATGACGGCCCGGACGCTCCGCCTGCTCTCACCGCAAGACGCCTGCTTGCGCCATGGGCGATGAGCGCCAGCACGAACGCCCCCGCGGAACAGCAGCCGAGGTCCGAAGCGCCGCCGATATCCAGGACGAGTCCCCCGACCATGGCCCCCAGGGCGGTGCCGAAGTAAATGGCCGAGTTGTGCAGGGAAAGCACGATGCCCGAAGCGGTGCCGGATATCCCGATCAGCCGGTGCTGCTGGGCGGGATTGAAGGCGTAGCCGCTGAATCCCCAGAGCGCCATCGACGCGCCGCCGAGCAGCAGCGGTCCGGTGTAGCCCGGAATTTCATGCAGCAGCGACAGGCCGATCACCGCCAACATCAACAGGAACAGCGTGAGAACGATGATGTTGTGCGAACCGTACCGGTCCACGGCATAGCCGCCGAATTGCACGCCGGCGAAGCTGGCAAGCCCCGTCAACAGCAGCACGAACGAGACCGTCCGTCCGGCAGCTCCGAACTGTCCGAAGATATCCGCGATATAGGTATAGACGAGAAAGACGCCGGTTCCCCACGTCAGGCTGGCAGCCAGCGCGGAAAGGATCAACGGCCGCTTGAGCTGCGACAGCCGCTCCCTCATCGATACGTTTTCCGGCGGTTCGACCTTGGGAAAAAACAGCCGGATGCCCGCCGCGGCCGCCGCCGACAGGCCCGCCACAACCCGGAACGGCAATCGCCAGTCCATCATGTACGCCAGCCAGGTCCCGGCGGGAACGCCGAGAATGAGCGCGACCGTCGCACCGCCGAGCACGAGCGACAGCGCGCGTCCGCGATGATCCGGGTCGGACAGGGCCGATGCCGCGGCCGCCGCCGACGGAGCGAACAGTCCGGCGCCCGCCGCCGTGATCACCCGTCCCAGGAAAACAAGCCAGTAAACGTTCGCGAGACCGCAGAGCGCATTCCCCGCGGCAAATAGCAGCATGGCGCCCGAGAGTAGCTTCCTCCTTTCTGCCTTCCCCGTCAGCGTGGCTAATATCGGGGAACCGAACGCATAGGCGAGGGAGAACACGGTCACCAGCTGTCCTGCGGCCGAGACCGAAACCTCCAGATCCCGGGCCAGGGCAGGCAGCAAGCCCGCGATCATGAACGCTTCCGTTCCGATCACGAACATCCCCGCCGTCAGCAGCAGAATACGGCAGTTCATCATGACGGCCTCCTTTCAGACAGCCCCGATCAGATTCCGTTTGCGCTCCCGCGGCCAAGCGATCGGCTCCCGTGCGCACGGCCCTTGTGCCGCAAACCTATGACGACCCACAGCCCGTCGACCACGGCGAACGCGAGGACGACCCGCGGCGGGATGATCCTCCTGGTTGCCGCCCATATCAGGAAGCCGACAAATATGATCAGAAACCACCCGGTTTCCATCAGCGCCGTCCGGCTTCCCGGCCCCGTCAGATCGGACACCATGCCCGGCAGCGCGGGCAGCAGCAGCCCGCACGCCCCCGACGCGACGGCGTTCGTCGCAAGCACGTTCCGGATCAGCTTCTCCCCGACAAGCGTTTTTGCTTCCCTGACTGTCATCTGCACTTGCACCTCTTTTTCGATTTGGGATGGAACGCCCCCAGAATGGGAGAAAATCGACTGCCGTAACCACCCGTTTTCCTGCCATTCGGTGCCAAAGTGCAGAAAACCGTCCGGATTATGATCTATTTTAACGCCGTCCGGAGGATGGATCACCATTTTTGGTTTTATCTGCCGCCGCGGCTGGTGTAAAATGGAACGGAATGCAACCCGGAGGAGGAATCGGATATGGCGCAATTGACGTATCATGTGGCGACGACATTGGATCTGTTCATCGCGGACCCCAATGGAGTGGCGGACGAATCGGTTTTCCTGTACGCGGATGACGGCGGGGACTTTTTTGAAAGCGTCCGGAATTATGATGCCGTGCTGATGGGAAGCAGGACGTACGCGTACGGATTTCGGTACGGATTGAAGCCGGGGGAACCGTCCGGCATCGCGCAGGCGGTTCACCCCGATCTGAAGCATTACATCTTCTCCCGCGGATTGGACTTCGAATCGAATGAGAAGGTCGAGCTGGTCCGGGAGGATGCCGCTGCCTTTACCCGCAGACTGAAAAACGAAGGCAAGTACCAAAACCTGTGGCTGTGCGGCGGCGGCCTGCTGGCGGGCGAACTGCTGCGGCATCAGCTCATCGACACCCTGATCCTGAAGATCAATCCGGTGCTGCTGGGCGACGGCATTCCGTTGTTCGGTCCGGTGAAACAGAAGTTGAATCTGAAGCTGCTGAGCAGCAAAACGTACGACAGCGGCGTCGTATTGTCTTCCTATCAAATCATCTATCCTTCCTGAATCGGCTCCGTCACCCGTCCGCCGGCTGTCCGCTTCGCACGCCCGCGCCCGACAGGCGGCTCAGCCCGAACAAGGCCAAGGCCATAAGCGCCCACGCCCCGCCGAAATACCCGAGCATCGCGGCGGAACCGTATTTCACCACGAGCCCGCCCAGGAACGCGCCGCCCGCGCTGCCCAGGTAAATGGCGGAGGCGTTCAGCGAGAGGACGATCCCGGCGGACGGGCCGGACAGCCCGATGAGCCGGTGCTGCTGGGCGGGGTTGAACGCATAGCTGCCGATCCCGTACAGGGCGACGGCCGCCAGGGCGGCTCCCCGTAAGCCACCGAAGCCGGGCGCCGCGTGCAGCGCCGACATGGCCGCGAGCGAGACGACCAGCACGGACAGCGCCAGGGCGATGGTGCCGGCGGGGCCGATCCGGTCCGCGGCGTATCCGCCGAGACTGACGCCGGCGAAGCTGGCGATCCCGCCGACGAGGAGCACCAGGCTGATCGCTTCCCCTTCCGCTCCGAGCCCGCCGTACAGATCCGCGATATAGGTGTACACCGAGAAGATGGCGATGCCCCACAGCAGCGTCGTAAGCAGGGCGGACAAGATCGCCGGCCGTCCCAGATAAGCGAGCCGTTCCTTGAGCGGCACCGCGCCGGGGGACGGCATGACCGGGAAGAGCCAGCGGACGAGCGCCGCCGCCAGGAGGGAGCCGGCCGCCACCGCCAGGAACGGCATGGTCCAATCCGAAGCGATGGCCAGGTACGTCCCGGCCGGGACGCCCAGGATCAGCGACACGGTCTGGCCCCCGATGACCGCCGACAACGCGCGCCCGCGCTTGTCGGGCGCCGCCAGGGCGGCAGCGGCGGCGGACGCGGCCGGCGCGAACAGGCCCGCCGCCGCGGCCGCGATGATCCGCCCCGCGAGCGTCACCCCCGTACGACAGCCCGGTGCCGCAGATGACATTCCCCGCAGCGAAGAGCAGCAGCGATCCGACAAGCAGCCGCCGCCTTTCCGCCCGTCCCGTCATCGTCATCAGAACGGGCGAGCCGACGGCATACACGAGCGAATACACGGTGACCAATTGGCCGGCGGCGGACACCGAAACCTGGAACGCATCGGCGATTTCGGGAAGCAATCCCGCGATCATGAACGTTTCCGTGCCGATGACGAACGAGCCGAGCGCGAGAAGCAAGATGCGAACATTCATTCCGTTTCACCCCGATCGTATCCGTTTGCGCGCTTCACATCGTCTGGCCGTTGTCCGCCGTGATGATCTGCCCGGTCATCGCTTCCTGCTCCAGGACAGCGCAGATCAATTGCGCGATGTCTTCGGGCTCCGCGATGCGCCGCAGCAGCAGCCGGGGAGCGAACTGCTTCATCTGCTCTTCCCGCCCGGCCCACCACCGGGTTGCGACGGCGCCCGGCACGACGCAGTTGACGCGTACGCGGGGCTTCAGCGCGTGCGCCAGCGATTTCGTCAGCCCGTGCACGGCCGCCTTGGAGACGGCGTAGGGCAGGGAGGAGCCGAGCCCCGTCAGGCCGGCGATGCTGCCCACATTGACGATCGCACCCAGCCGGTTCGCGGCCATGTACGGCGCGAAGCCCGCGCACAGAAGAACATCCCTTTGACATTGATGGCGTACAGCTCGTCCCACACCTCCTCGTCCGCGGCTTCCAGATCGTCGAACGGCAGATGCCGGGTGATGCCCGCGTTGTTCACGAGCGCATCCACCGATCCGCAATCGCGCGCGATCGCGGCAACCATCCCGCGGACTTCGTCGTCCCGGGACACGTCGGCCCGGAAAGCTTGCGCGCGCCCGCCCGCCTGCCGGATCGTCCGCACCGTATCTTCGGCTTCGGCCTCCGAGCGCGAATAATTGACGGCGACGATCGCGCCGCGCTCCGCGAGCGCATGGCTGGTTGCCCTTCCGATGCCCGTTCCGCCTCCCGTGACCAGCACCACCTTGTTCCGCAATTCCATTGTGATCGCTCCCTTTTCGGTTCCGGATTTGATTTCATTTTAAAGCGGCGTCTTGGTTTTGTATAATTGAATATCATAAATAAAACATTCAAAAATATTGAATTCGGAGCGATTGGCATGGACCTGAAAGCCATCAAAACCTTTCACCTGATCGCGAAATACGAAAGTTTCATCCGCGCGGCGGAAGAGCTGAACTATTCGCCGTCCGCGGTGACGATGCAGATCCGCAAGCTGGAATCGGATATGGGCGTGACGCTCATCGAGCGCGGCAAACCGTTCCGCCTGACCGAAGCGGGAAGGCTGTTCCGCGAGCAGAGCCTGCCCCTGATCCGGCACATGGAGCAGCTGCAGGCCATCATGGCGGACTGGGAGACGGGCGAGGCCGGGCACGTCCGGCTCGGCGTGACGGAGCCGACGGCCAGCCACCGGCTGCCGCTCCTTCTGAAGACCTTCCTGGAGCGGCATCCGAACATCCGGGTCTCCGTGGACATCGCCGACACGCCGACGCTGACCGACCGGGTGTTGAGAGGGGATCTCGATCTCGCGCTCTGTTCCTCGCCGGACACGGGAGAGGAGCTTTACTATGAGGCATTGTTCAAAGAGCCGTTCGCGGCGCTGCTGCCGGAAGACCATCCGCTCGCCGGGAAAACGGCCATTGACGCGGGCGATTTCCGCGAGCACCGGCTGCTCGTGACATCGGCGGCGTGTCCGTACCGCCGAAAGCTCGAGATGACGCTCAAGGATGCGGGCAACGTGCCGACGGATGTGATGGAGATCGGGAGCATGACGGCGCTGAAGTTTTATGTCGCCGGCGGACTCGGCATCGCCCTTGTGCCCGAAATTTCGCTCGAGCCGCTTCCCCCGGGGACGGTGGTTCGTCCGCTCGCAGGGGATTTGTCCATCGACATGGCGTTCGGCATGCTGTATCCGAAGACGGGCGCTCCGTTCACGCGGGCGGCGTCCAGGCTGTACCGGTTCCTCAAGGATGAACTTCGTCAAAACGCATTGAACCCGATCGACGTCTCCGACGACTCACCAATAGAAAGCCGGTGAAGCGCGCTGAAAGCGGCGAAGGCTCTCCGGAGCGCGGATCGGCGAAAGCATGGAATTGACAAAAGACTCCGGCGCCAGATTATACTGGACGATGAAGGGAGGAGATCGGAGTGGCAAAGCAATTTGCCCGATTAACTGCCCGCTCATGCAAAGCCTGATGATTGGGGCGATACTTTGCATGGGCTGAATCTTCATCGCCTTGCCTCGGTTCGTTTCAAGGCATCAGGCTTTGCACCTTGATTTTGCATGACAAAAATTAAGGAGTGGGCCATCGGCGTCTCCGCCGTCATGGCGCTGACGCTGCTGCTCGCGTTCCGGCTGCCGGCCGCATCCGGCGGCGGGCAGGCCGCCGGGGCGCGGCAGGACTGAAGCTTGTTCATAGCAAGGAAGCCCGCCGTCATGGCGGGCTTCTCCCGTTTCAGCGGGAATCTGTGCGTCACGGCGATGGCGGCACGGAACCCGGAGACGGCGCATCGCGGGACAGAAGCCTCCGGATCTCTTCCGGCATGAACCTGTAGGACTGCCCGCAGATGCGGCACAGAATTTCAACGGGTTCGTTTCGTTCACAGGCCGCGGCCAGCTCGCCGGTTCCCAACGCATGCAGCATGGGAAGCATCATCGCTTTGGAGCAGCCGCAGTACGCTTGCACCCGGACTTCATCCAAAACGTCAATGTCGTCAAACAGAAGGAACGGCAGCTTCCGGAACGCACCGCCTTCCGCATTTGAAAGCGAAATATGCGGCAGTCGCCGCGCCGCTTCCCGGATGCGGTCCATCAATCCTTCCGGCGCGCCGGGAAGCAGCTGCGCCAGAACGCCGACACCCGTCCGGACGCCGCCGTCGTCATCATAGTCGATATGAATCGCGAAGTGGGTCGGCGTCTGCTCGCTCTGGTTGAAATAATGCGTCAGGTCATCGACGATGTTCCGGCGGGGCATGTCCGTAATGCCCGTCACGTTCCGGTTCATGCCCACATCCTTGACCATCTGGATGAACCCTCTGTCGCCGATGAGCTGCGGGACGGACAGCCTGTCCAGATCTTCGGGAGCCGCGTTCAGCCATCCTTCGCCCAGATGCCCGCGCACGTTGCCCAGGGCGTCGACATCGGCATACCAGGCGCATCCCGGGCGGCTCGCCTTCACTTTCAGGCTGAGGCGCTGATGATCTTTGAGCGTTCCCGAGAGCAGGCTCGCGGCCGAGACGGTCAGGGCGAACGCATGACGCACCCGTCTGCTTCTGACGGCGGGCCGGCGGCAGATGGTGTTCAGCAGGTCCGCATTGTTCACGAAAAAGATGCGGGCTTGCCGGCGACAGGCCAATGTTTTGATCAACAGATTCTTCGCTTCCATGATTCCGCCCCCTTGAGGACATGATCGGTCGGAGCCGATTATAAATCCTGACGCAGCGTCAGGTTCAAGATCCAATTATGCCTGCGGGGAGGGAACGATTGTGTCCGAGCGAGGCTGGACGATCGGCAAGCTGGCGAAGCGGGCCGGGCTCACCGTCCGCGCGCTGCATCATTATGACCGGATCGGCCTGCTGACCCCTTCGCAATATACCGAGGGGGGACACCGGCTGTATTCCCTGGACGATCTGGTGAAGCTCCAGCAGATTGTGTCGCTCAAGGAGCTGGGGTTTCGCCTGAAAGAGATCAAAGCCATTCTGGACGATCCCGGATATGACCCGGCGGAAATGCTTGAGTTGCAGCTTTCCCGTCTGGACGAACAGATTCGGACGTTGGTCGGACTGCGGGATAAGCTGCGCGCGCTGCGCGGGCATTTCCGCGCGGGGAAGAAGGCGGCCGGCGAGCAGTTCCTGACGGTCATGCGCATGATGAACATGGCGCGAAGTCCGCATTTTACGGCCGGGCAGATCCATGATCTGAGCGAACGGTACTTGGCTGCGGGGCATGATGAGGACAAGCAGGCCGAGATCCGGCGGATGCTGGACGAATTCCGAAGCTGCCGCGATACGGGGAAGACGCCGGATGATCCCGGCGTGCTGGCGTTGGCGCGGCGCTGGAAGGAGGTCATGGACGCGCTCGACCTGGCAAGCCCCGGGCTTGTCCGGTCCGCGGAGCGGTATTACAAGGAGAACCCCGAGGATGGGCTGATTTACGGCCTGGACCGGGAGCTGTATTTGTTTATTAAAAAATCTTTGTCGCGAGTTGTCACAGATTCGTCCTCCGGCCTGTCATAGGGGTAAGACGAAAGACGGAGGGTGATTGCTGTGACACAATCGAAAATCGTTATCATCGGCAGCGGCATTGCCGGGCTGGTAGCGGCCTGCGATCTCGCCAGGGCGGGGAAGCCGGTCGTCGTGCTGGAGAAAGCGGAGAAATTCGGGGGACGGGCGATGACCATTCAGAAGAACGGCGCCTTGTTCAACCTCGGCGGCCACGCGTTGTACCGCGGCGGGGCGGCGGACCGGATATTCCGGGAATTCGGGCTTGCGCTGAGAGGCGGCAGCCCTCAATGTGTCCGTCCTCTGGAACGGAAACGTGATGCCGCTGACCCGGTTCCTGTTCAGCGGCCGCTTCACCTGGTCCGCCAGGGTCGAACTGACGCGGGCGCTTGCGAAAATCATGCGCCTCGATCCGTCTGCCGACGATGTCATGAACATCAATCTCCGCACGTGGATCGAAGAACATTTCCGCGAGCCGATGGGCCGGAATCTCCTCTACTCGCTGGTCCGCACCGGCACCTTCACCAACGCGCCCGACCGGCAATGCGCCGGAACGGCGCTCGGGCAGGTCCGCCGATCGCTCCGTCCCAATTCGGTGCTCTACGTGGAAGGCGGATGGCAGTCGATCGTCGATCAATTGCGGGAAGCCGCGGTCCGGGCGGGAGCGGAACTGGTCCCTTCGGCCGGCGTCGCCGCCATCGAGCATGACGGGCAGGTCCGCGGGCTGCGCCTGACCGACGGTTCGCAGATCGAAGCCGGGCATGTCATCGCCGCCGTGCCGCCGTCCGTAACGTTCCGCCTCGTGCGGGATGCGGAGCGGACTGCGCTGCGGATCTGGAAAGATCAGGCGATACCGGCGACGGTCGCCTGCCTGGATCTGTGCCTCAGACGGCTGCCGGCTCCGCGCAACCGGGTCGTGTTCGGCATTGACGAACCGGTGTTTTTCTCCAACCATTCCGGACCGACGCCTTCGCTGGCGAAGGAAGGCTATGTGGTGCACGCGGTCAAATATCACGGCATCGGGGAACATGATCCGCGCAAGGACGAGGCGATGCTGGAGCGGGCGATGGACGCCATTCAGCCGGGTTGGCGGAAGGAAGTCATCGCGCGCCAGTACTATCCGAATTTGACGGCCGTGTACGATTACAGCCACATTGACCGGCTGGACCGCAAGCCGGGGCCGGCCGTGCCGCAAGTGCGCGGACTCTACGTCGCGGGCGACTGGGCCGGCCACGGGGAGCTGCTGGTCGACGCGGCGGCGGCGAGCGGAAGACGGGCGGCGCTGAAGCTGCTGGACGACCTCCGGACGGAGAATGTTTCGCGCCTTCATGTCGCCTCGGCAGGAAGATGAGCGTCCGCGGAGAAATAGAAATTGGATATTACAGGAAAGTGTGGCGATGGCCGTGCCGGGCGATGACGCGTATCAGGAATCGGTGTACAAGTCGCTGAAGCCGCTGCTGTTCTCGCTGGCTTATCGGATGCTCGGGAGCGTCATGGACGCCGAAGATGTCGTGCAGGAATCGTTCATGGCGCTGGAACGGACGGGGTCGGACCATATCGCCAACGTCCGCGCCTATCTGTGCAAGACGGTGACCAACCGATGCCTCAATCTTCTGCAGTCGTCCGCGAAGAAGCGGGAACTGTATCAGGGCCCGTGGCTGCCCGAACCGCTCATCGGCGAGCCCGGCCGGACTCCGGAGGCGGACGATCCGCTGCAGTCCTACGTGCACAAGGAATCGCTCGCTACGGCCTACATGCTGCTCCTGCAGCAGTTGTCCTACGTGGAGCGGGCCGTGTTCCTGCTGCGCGAGGTGCTGCAGTACGACTACGACGAGATCGCCGACATCGTCGGCAAGAGCAGCGTCAACTGCCGGCAGATTTACCATCGCGCGAAGCGCAGCCTCGGCAGCCGCGCGTCCGAAGCGCGGGGAGAGGTTCCTCCGGCGGATTCGGCCGCGGCCGCTCCGGCCCGGCTGGTCGAGCAGTTCGTGCACGCCCTGGCGAATGCCGACGTCGACCGGCTGATGCATTTGCTGTCGGCGGACACCGCGCTGACGATGGACGGCGGCGGCAAGGTGACCGCGCTGCCGCGCACGGTCGTCGGCAGCAAGCGGATCGCCGTCTTCATGGCGACGATGCCCGACGTGCTGCCGCCGGACGCGGCTTTTCATCTGGCCGAAGTCAACGGCCTGCCCGGCGTCGTCGTGCAGTCGCAGGGGCAGACGATCGGCGTCGCTTCCTTCGACTACGCGGGCGGCCGCATCGCGGCGATCTACATCGTCGTCAATCCGGATAAGCTGCGCCATGTGGCGCTGATGCAGGGGGGACATTCATGAGCAGATTTCGCATGCTCGACGAACTGCTGAACCGACTTACGGAGGACAAACTGCCGGGCTGCGCGTGCGTCGTGTCGCGGCACGGGAAGGTGCTGTATGAAGGCTATGCCGGTTCGGCCAACCTGGAGCAGGGAAAGCCGATCACGCCCGATACGGTGTACCGCCTGTTCTCGATGACGAAGGTGGTCGTATGCACGGCGGCGCTGATGCTGTATGAGCGCGGGCATTTCCTGCTGGACGATCCGCTCGCCGCGTACATTCCGGAATACGAGGGACCGTCGGTGGTCCGGAATCTGCCGGACGGCGGGATCGACTATGAGCCCGCCGGGAATCCGATTCGCATCAAGCACCTGTTCACCATGACGTCCGGAATGCCTTACCACTTCGGCGACTCCGAACCGGAGCGGAAAATCCGCCGGGTGCTCGACGAGCTGCGGGAGACGCACGGCAACTACGATCTGCAGACGGAAGTGCGGGCGATGGCGAAGGCGCAGGTGCCGCTCGCCTTCGAACCCGGAACCCGCTGGCTGTACGGCTACAGCCATGATGTGCTCGGCGCGCTGATCGAAGTCATCTCCGGGAAGACGCTCGGACGGTTTCTGCAGGAGGAAATTTTCGATCCGCTGGGAATGAAGGACACCGGCTACCGCTTCAAGGGCGATATTGCGGAACGGATGGCGTCCGTGTATCAGAAGTCGGAAGACGGCAAGCTTGTCGAAGTGCCCGGACCGATCGATATTCTCCATCATCCGGAGGCGAAGTACGAGGGAGGCGGCGTCGGGCTCTATTCCACGGCCCGGGATTATGCGGTCTTCACGCAGATGCTCGCCTGCGGCGGCGTGTACAACGGCGAGCGCATCATCGGGCGGAAGACGATCGAGCTGATGCGGCGGAACCACCTGAACGAGCAGCAGATGAACGACTTCGCCAACGGGCATCATGCCGGCTACGGCTACGGGCTCGGCGTGCGGACGCTTGTCGATCCGGCCGCGGCGGGCGCCAACAGCTCCATCGGTGAATTCGGGTGGAGCGGAGCCGCCGGCACCTGGACGTCCATCGATCCGGCCGAAGGCGTGTCGATCGTCTTCATGCAACAGATGTATCCTTCGATCTACGACGAGTATGTCCATCACCGCGTGCGCAACGCGGCGTACGCGTGCATCGATTGATCCCAAGCAATTGCAGCCCGCATCCGATTGCCGGATGCGGGCTGCTTCGTTCCTCATGCGCCTTACGCCGGCGACGCGCCGCTCGCTTGCTCGAGCAGCTTCGCTTTCCGCCAGCCCCCGAACTTGTAGTACAGGGCGTTGAGCAGCGCGGCCATCGCGAAGCTGGCCGGGAAGCTCCACCAGACCGCATCGAGGCCGTAATAATTCCCGAGTACCGAAGCGAGCGGGATGCGGATGATCATAAGGGCGATGAACGAGATGATCATCGGCACCATGACGGCCCCCGCCGAGCGGACGACGCCGGCCATCACGTTGAAGATGCCGAAAATGATAAACGACCAGAGCGTCAAGTTGTTGATATGCATGCCGATTTCAATTGCGCCGGCGTCCCCCGACAGGAACAAACTGACCGTCTCGCGGTTGAACAGCAGCAGGATGAGCACAAGCGCGCCGGTCAGCAGCACGTTGAAACCGATGCCGACGCCGGTAATGCGGCCCACCCGATCCCAACGGCGCGCGCCGATGTTCTGCGCCGCCATCGAGGTGGCCGCGCCGCCGATGGCCAGTGCGGGCATCTGGACATAGCTCGAGATCTGGTTCGCGATGCCGAACGCGGCCGTCGCCTCGGTGCCGTAGCCGTTCACGATATGGATGAGCAGCAGGTTGCTCAGCGACACGATCACCATGTTGAGGCCCATCGGGATGCCTTTCTGGATCGTCAGCTTGACGATCCGCCAGTTCATGCGCAGCAGGTGCAGTTCGTCCCGCGTTATCCGCAGGAAGTATTGCTTGCCGTACAGATACGCCAGAAGCAGAATCAGGCTGACGAACTGGGCGATCAGCGCGGCCGTCGCGGAACCGGCGATGCCCATCTCGGGGAACGGGCCGTATCCCCGGATCAGCAGCGGATTGAGTCCGATGTCCAGCACGGTGGACAGCAGCAGGAAATAGAACGGCGTCTTCGAATCGCCGGCGCCGCGCATGACGGCCATGATCAGGTTGAAGCCGAACATGAACGGCGTGCCCGCGAACATGATGCGCGTGTAGATCACCGCCATGTCCATGGCTTCCTCCGGCGTGTTCAGCAGCTCGAGGATGAGCGGCGAGAACAGGATGCCGAGCGCGCCGGTGATGATGGACAGGATGAAGAAAAAGCTGGTGCTGGTGCCGACGACTTTTTTCGCTTCTTGAATCCGCTGCGCTCCCAGATTCTGCCCCAGCAGGATGACCGACGCCATCGAGATGCCGAAGATGGCGCTGATCAGGAAGAACATCAGAAAGTTCGCGTTGGACGTTGCCGCCAGGGCTGTCTCGCCGAGCAGGCGGCCGACCCAGATCGAGTTGATGGAACCGTTCAGCGTCTGCAGCACATTGCCGAGCAAGATCGGCAGCGAAAAGACGAACAGCGTTTTGGCGATCGGCCCTTCCGTCAGGCTGGGCGCGGCCGCCTTGGACCGTGACGTTGGCATGGTATGTGCGGTCTCCTCTTTCCCGTCGGGACAAACGCCCGTTAGTCTCCAGCTATTATACACCCGGGAGGAGGAAAATGGGAACTCTGTCCCGCCGCCCGCCAGTCCGCCTCACCGGCATTGCCAGTCGGAAGGTCCGACATGCGTCCCCAGCCAATCGATAAGCGGCTGCGTATCCCGCCAGGCGCCGGCGACCCAGCGGAGCGCCTCCTCCGAGTACATCCATTCGTCCGCCGGCCAGCGGACGAAAGTCTTGCGGGCGACACCGTCTGGTGCCCGGAGGTCGGGGAGGCGCTCACCCGGTACAGGCCGGATGTGACGGTCGTCAATGCGGGCGGGGCCCAATTTCTGACGGGCGGTCCGATCACCATGACGGGGCCGGACATCGAGCAGGTGTGCCGGGCATTGCCGGAAACCCGCATCGTCGCGATCCATATTTTTTTGGAAACCGTACCTTGGGCGCTGCGGCCGGCTCATGCGGTGCCGGAGAACATTTTCCGGTATTGATTGGCGCTGACGCCGGTGTACGCTTTGAATTTCTTGTAGAACCAGTCCAGGTCCGAATAGCCGACTTCGCTTGCGATCTCATACACTTTCAGGTGCGTATGCGCAAGCAGCGATTTGGCCTTTTCCATGCGCTGCCGCAGCAGATACTCGTTGAACGTCATATTCTCGTGTTCTTTGAATTTCTGCCCCAGATAAGAACAGTTGAAGTGCAGGATGCGGGCAATCTCTTTCAGGGTAATGTTCTCGTGCAGCGAATCCCGAACGTACGTTTTCACCTGATCGATGATGCCGGATGGAGAAGAAAGCGCTTGCGTATTTTCGCCGGACAGGCCGGACGGATAAGCGGAAGCGGTTTCGATTTCGCTTTTGACGGTTTGCAGGCTTCGCAGCAGCTCGTCGGACGATACCGGGTCAGGCAAATAGTCGCTGACCTTGTAACGCATCGCTTTCCGGGCCAGATGGAAACTTTTCCTTCCGCCGACGAGAATGATCGGGATGCGGCTTTTCTGACGGATCTGGTCGCACAACTGCATGCCGCGGGTGTACTCGCGCCGAATGTTGATCAGCACAAGCGAGAACAGGCGCCGGGACATCAAAGACATGGCGTCCGCAGACGTCTCGGCCCATCCTTCCACGGCAAATCCCCAGCGGTTCCGCTCGATCATCTTCTTGATTTTTTCCCTCGAATGATCATTCGGATCAACCAGCAGCACCGGATGCATGATGTTCGCCCCCTGCCCATCATTATTCGGAGCCCGTCGTCTCGAGGAATGACGACGCTGTCAGTTTTCATTATGGAAACCGCACGGAACACCGACAATGTGCTTTTCTTTGCATTGCTCGCCGTTGTTTACTTGTTGCTCCGAAGTTCGGCTCCGAAGTCCGGCGCAAGGCGGGTCTGCCGGTTTTGGTCCTATCGTTTGCCGGGTGAAAGATCTGGTGTCCGTCCGGTTGTTGCCTCTCGTTTGTAAGCGCTAAACTCTTTGGCGAAGTCAACCGAACGAGGGGGATTCGAAATGCGGATTCGCACCATGGCCATGCTGCTGTGCGCATTGCTCCTGCTGCTGGCCGCATGCAGCGGAGGCGGCTCGAGCAATAACGGCAACAATGACAGCACCGGTTCGTCCGGAAACGAGACAACCGTCGACACGGAGACCGGGGACGAGCCGGTCGACGAGACGGAAGATTTGGACGATGACGTGTACCGGACGCCGGAGATGGATTTCGACCTGGGCGGCAAGACGATCCGGATCGTGTCGTGGTGGGACATGACCATTCCGGAAGACAATCCGGACAACATCCAGCGGAAACAAAACCTGGAAGAGTTGATGGCCAAGCACAACTTCAAGGTGGAATATATTGCGATCGATTACGGCGAATATCAGCAGAAAGTGACGGCGTCGCTGCTCGCCGGCGAACCGATCGGCGAGATCGTCCGGCTGGGCAAGACGTACACCGTGCCGGCGCTGGTCAAGCAGGATCTGCTCTGGCCGATCGACGAGTACACGAAGAACGCCAACGCGTTCAACCAGAAAGTGACGAATGAATACTACACCTACCAGGGCAGAGGCTACGGATTTTCCGAAAACCACGCCAACCTGGTCCAGGGCATTTTCTACAACCGCACGCTGATGAATCAGCTCGGCATCAAACCGCTTCAAGAATATGTAAACGAAGACAACTGGAATTGGGACACGTTCATCCAGGTGGCCAAGGACGCCAACCGGGATACGAACAACGACGGCAAGCTGGATACCTGGGGCCTCGCCAACCGGGGGCTGCTCGAATTCGCGCTCGCTTCCAACAATACGTCGCTCACGAAGGATGACAAACAAAATCTCGATGATCCGAAAACGCTCGAGTCGCTCAACTTCGTCTCGCGTCTCGTAACCGAACAGGTGAGCAGACCGACGGAAGGCGGCGACTGGACGGAGCCCGGCCAGTTCTTCCGCCAGGGCAACACGCTGATGTATGCGGGCGCGCTGCATGAGCTCAGCGGCATCAAGACGGATATGCCGGATGCCGACATCGGTTTCGTGCCGTTCCCGAAGGGGCCGAGCGCGACGGAGTACCATTCCTTCGAAGCGCTGTACCAGGCGCTCACGATCCCGAAGGCCATTCCGAATCCCGAACAGCTCATGTATATCTGGGAGAAAATCAACGATATCGATTCGGTCTACGATTACCCGGACCAAGGCTGGTACGAGACGCTGTTCACGAATGAAGACGACATCAACAACGCGAGAATGGTCGCGCCCAACATGCTCGTGCTGGATCACCATACCTTCCCGAACCTCGGCTACTACGATTTTGAAGGCGAGCTGAACAGCGGCGTGTCGGTTTCCACCGTCGTTGAAAAATACAAGCCGGTCTTCCAGGCGGCCATCGACGAAGTGTACGGATCGTAGACACGCGCAAACGGAACGGTGACCGACAGTCCCCGCATAGAACGCTTCTATCCGGGGACTGTCGTCCAATTTCGATCTTGTGTCGCAGGAGAGGAGAATGGTGAACATCCGCAAGAAGAGGTACGCGTACCTTGCACTCGTGCTTGCCGTTCTTTTTTTGTCTGTCTGGATGTTTAACCGTTCGGATGGCTCCGGCAGCGGCGGGCGCGTCCGGGCGATGGCCGATTTCGTTGCCGTGACGGACGAAAGCTTGGGCAACGGGTATGACCGTTACCTGGCCGGCCATGCCGGCGCGGAACGGCCGGACGAAGTGATCCGCATCGAGGGAGAGGACTTTGTCGAGACCGTCGGAGACGGCTTCGCGGTTGTGGACCGTTATGAAGGGCTCGACGGGACAGCCGTCCTGACGCCGGAGACGGGTTCGATCAGCTGGGATGTTCCGGTGAGCCGCCCGGGACTGTACAACATCCGCATTCATTATTATCCGGTTCAGGGCAAAAGTTCGGCTGTCGAGCGGTCGTTCAGCATCAACGGCGAAATCCCTTTCAAAGGGGCGGAACTGCTGCTGTTCGACCGGACATGGGGCAACCGGCACGATACGATCCGCAGGGACGACCGGGGGAATGATCTGCGGCCGACCCAGGTCGAGAAACCGGCCTGGCGGATCGCTTCGTTCACGGACAGTGAAGGGGATGTCGACGAGCCGTACGCGTTCCATTTCGACAGGGGCGTGCAGCGCATCACCCTGACGGCGCTGCGGGAGCCGATGGCCATCGATTACATCGAACTGTACCAGGAGCCGGAAATTAAGTCGTACGAAGAGGTCAGGAAAGGTTATGAAGCGGATGGGCTGAAGCCGGCCAGCAATCAACTTGTGATCCTCCAGGCGGAGGATGCGGTGCTCAAGTCGTCGCCGACCCTGTATCCGCTGGCCGACCGGTCGAGTTCGTCGGTCGAGCCGTACCACGTCTCCAAGATCCGGATCAACACCATCGGCGGACTGAACTGGAAGCTTCCCGGTCAGTGGATCGAATGGGAGTTCGAAGTGGAAGAGGACGGCTTGTATCATATCGCGCTGAAGCGCAAACAGGACCAGCTGCGCGGCCTGTTCGCCACCCGCAGCATCATGATCGACGGACAATATCCGTTCCGGGAAATGAAGCGGGTCCGGTTTGACTTCGACATGAAATGGAGAACGGACGTCCTGGGCGAGGAGGAGCCTTATTTCTTTTATTTGACCAAAGGCAAGCACCGGCTCCGCATGCAGGTGACCCTCGGCGAGATCGCGCCGCTCATCCGGACGATCGAGTCGAGCGTGCTTCAGCTTAACGAGCTGTATCGGAAAATCGTCATGATCACGTCCAACACGCCGGATCCCTACCGCGACTATCAATTGGAGAAGCGGATTCCGGACATGCTGGACGTCCTCGGGAAGCAGGCCGACACGATCCGCAGCGTGGCGGATTATCTGGAACAGACGACGGGCGAACGGAGCGACAAAGTCGCCGTTCTCCATACGATGGTCCACCAGCTGGAGGAAATGGCGGCGCATCCGGAGACCGTCGCCAGACGCCTGAATTCCTTCAAGATCAATGTCGGCGCCCTCGGCACCTGGCTGCTGACCGTGCGGGAGCAGCCGCTGACGCTGGATTATCTGGTCATCTACTCTCCCGACCGGAAACCTCCGCGCGCGGAAGCGACGCTGCTGGAGCGGATCAAGCACGAACTCGGCTCCCTCGTCGCCTCGTACACCGAGGATTACGACAGCATCGGCAACATCGGCGGCGGGGACCGGTCGATCACGGTCTGGATTACGACGGGGCGGGATCAGGCGCAGGTGCTCAAAGGGCTGATCGACGACTATTTTACGCCCGAGACGAACATTGCCGTGAAGCTCAGACTCGTGCCGGCGGAGATTCTGCTCCCGGCCACTTTGGCAGGCGAAGGGCCGGACGTCGCCCTGCAAGTCGGCGAGGAAGTGCCGGTGAACTACGCCATGAGAAGCGCGGCGATCGACTTGTCTACGTTCCCCGATTTTGCGGAAGTGGCGGAACGGTTCCGCGAAAGCGCCTTGACGCCTTACCGGTACGGCGGAGGCGTGTATGCGCTGCCGGAGCAGCAGATGTTCCCGGTAATGTTCTACCGCAAGGACATTCTGGAGGAGCTCGGCCTGACGCCTCCCGAGACGTGGGAGGAGGTCTATCACATGATCTCCGTGCTGCAGAAGAAAAACATGGAGTTCTACCTGCCGCTCGAGAACACGCTGAACAACGCGAACCTGGTGCCGAACGCGGCGTTCGCCATGCTGCTCTATCAGAACGGCGGCGAGTTCTACACGGACGACCAGAAGCGCAGCGCGCTGGACTCGGATACGTCCATGGACGTGTTCAAACGGTGGACGCAGTTCTACACCAGCTACAAGTTTCCGCTGACCGCCGATTTCCCGAACCGGTTCCGGACGGGCGAGATGCCGATCGGCATAGCGGACTATACGATGTACAACATGCTCTCGGTATTCGCGCCGGAAATCAAGGGGTTGTGGGAATTCACCCTCGTCCCCGGCACGGTGCGGGAGGACGGAACCGTGCGCCATGATGTGGCCAGCCACACCACCGCCGCCGTGATGCTCCGGCAGGTGAAAGACAAGGACGCGGCCTGGACGTTCCTGAAGTGGTGGACGGACAAGGACACGCAGATGATGTACGGCCGCGAGATGGAGGCGCTCATGGGCGAGGCGGCGCGCTACCCGACGGCGAATGTCGAGGCGCTCGCGGAACTGCCGTGGCCGGTCAAAGACTACAAGAAATTGGAAGAACAATGGAAATGGGTCAAAGGCATTCCGCAAGTGCCGGGCGGATACTTCACCGGCAGACATCTGGACAACGCCTTCCGCCGGGTGGTCAATGCGAACGAGAATCCCCGCGAAGCCTTGTCGGATTATGTCCTGTACATCAACGACGAAATCGCGCTCAAGCGCAAAGAGTTCAATTTGCCTTAAGCAGCCGGGGGTGAGCCCATGCAAGCCGAAACGGCCCGACACACCGTGCCCGGCCTTTCCCGTGCGAAGAAGCAGTCGCGATTGGCCGGTCTGGTGCGAGAGTTGAAGCGAAACAGGCACTACTACATCCTGATCGGCCCGTACATGCTCATTTTCTTTACCTTCACGGTCATACCGGTCGTGGTCTCGATGGGGCTCAGTTTCTTCTATTTCAACATGCTTGAATTTCCCCGATTCGTGGGGTGGCAGAATTATACGCGGCTCTTTCTGGATGACGACATCTTCATCATCGCCTTGAAGAATACGTTCATTTTCGCGCTCATTACCGGTCCGGTCAGCTATCTCGCCTGCTTCCTGTTCGCCTGGATCATCAACGAGCTGTCGCCCAAGATCCGGGCCTTCATGACGCTGGTGTTCTACGCGCCGTCCATCTCCGGGAACGTGTTCTTCATCTGGCTGATCCTGTTCTCGGGCGACAGCTACGGTTATCTGAACGGCTTTCTGATGCGGTACGGTTTCATTCTGGAGCCGATCCAATGGCTGACGAACGAGAAGTATATCCTGTCCATCGTCATCATCGTCCAGCTGTGGCTCAGCCTCGGCACCAGCTTCCTCGCCTTCATCGCCGGATTTCAGACGATCGACAAGACGTTGATCGAAGCGGGAGCGGTGGACGGCATCAAGAACCGCTGGCAGGAACTGTGGTACATCACGCTGCCGTCCATGCGGCCGCAACTCATGTTCGGCGCTGTCATGCAGATCACCGCCTCCTTCGCCGTCGCCGATATCTCGATCGCGCTGGCGGGGTTCCCGAGCGTCAACTATGCGGCGCACACCGTGGTCACCCATCTCATGGACTACGGCACGATCCGCTTCGAGATGGGCTATGCGTCCGCCATTGCGACGGTTCTGTTCCTCATCATGATCGGGACGAACCTGATGACGCAGAAGCTGCTGCGGAAGGTGGGGGAATGACATGACCTACAAACTGTGGTCGGCCTTTCGCATCCGCAGAAGGTTGAACCGTTCGTTCACCGTCAGTTTCATTCTGTTCGCGTTTCTCGGCGTATTCGGCTGTTTCTCGGCCATCCCGCTCATCTACGCGGTGAACAACGCGTTCAAGCCGCTGGACGAACTGTTTATTTTTCCGCCGCGGATTTTCGTGCGCAATCCGACGCTGGACAACTTCTACGACCTGGTGGCCCTGATGGGGAACTCCTGGGTGCCGCTGTCGCGGTACATCGCCAACACACTGCTCATTACGATCATCGGGACGGCCGGACATATTCTGCTGGCCTCCATGGCGGCCTACCCGCTGGCGAAGTACCGTTTTCCGGGTTCCCGGACGCTGTTCTCGATTGTGGTGCTGTCGCTCATGTTCTCGGGTCATGTCACCGCCATTCCCAACTACATGGTCATGTCCTGGCTCGGATGGATCAACACGCACGCGTCGATCATCGTGCCGTCGCTCGCCTTCTCGCTCGGCCTCTTCCTGATGAAGCAGTTCATGGAGCAGATTCCGGACGCCCTGCTGGAAGCGGCCAAGATCGACGGCGCGAGCGAATACCGGATTTACTGGAGCATCGTCATGCCGAACGTAAAACCGGCGTGGCTGACGCTGATGATTCTGCAGTTCCCGATGCTGTGGGGAAGCGACGGCGGCAGCTTCATTTACAGCGAAAACCTGAAGACGCTTCATTACGCGCTGGGGCAAATTTCGCTCGGCGGCATCGCCCGGGCGGGCGTCGGGGCGGCGGTCGCGCTCATTCTGATGATCGTGCCGATCACGCTCTTCGTCATCTCCCAGAGCAACGTCATTCAGACGATGGCCTCATCCGGGATGAAAGATTAGGAAGGGGGCGCAGGATGCGGATGAGCATGCGGATCAAACACGTCGTCGTCCTCCTGGCGATGGCCGGTCTGCTCGGCGCGGGCATGGGCACAGCGGCCGCCCGGGCCGACGGCGTCCCCGTGGCCTACAACTACTCCTTCTGGGGGGATACGGTCAGTTCGCCCGCGCCGTATTTGCCGGCCGCGCTGCTGAACGGCCGGGATCTCGGCGTCGGGCCGTTCAAGGAACCGAACGATCTGTTCGTTACGGCGGACGGTGACATCTATGTGCTGGATTCCGGCAACAACCGGATTGTCGTATTGGACCGGCAGCTGCAGCCGGCGTCGGTCATTGATTCCTTCGTCCGGGACGGACATGCGGATACGTTCGCGAACCCCCAGGGGATCTTCGTGACGGATGACAAGGAAGTGCTGATCGCCGATACCGGGAACAGGCGCATCGTCCATCTGGACCGTCAGCTCCATCTGGTGAAGGTGATCGAGTCGCCCGAATCCGAACTGCTTCCGGCCAACTTCGTATTCCAGCCCGTCAGAATTGCCGCCGACAAGGCGCAGCGGCTGTACGTGCTGGCGGTCGGGGTGTTCGACGGCTTCATGGAATTCAACGCCGACGGAACGTTCACCTCCTTCATCGGCGCCAATCGCGTCCGGGTCGATCCGGTCGAACTGTTCTGGAAACGGATCTCGACGCGCGAGCAGCGAAGCCGGATGGTGCTGTTCGTGCCGACGGAATTTACGAGCCTGGACATGAATGAAGAAGGATTCATCTACGCGACGAACGGCGATCAATGGGGGGAAACGATCAAAAAGCTGAACGCGCACGGAAACGACATTTTGCGCAGGGAAGGCTATTTCAGCCCGCGGGGAGACATTCGCTACACGGCAAGCGCCGGCCCTTCCCGGCTGGTGGACATCGACGTGGCGGACAGCGAGATCTACTCCGTGCTCGATGCCAAGCGGGGCCGCATCTTCACGTACAACGGCGACGGACATCTGATGTACGTTTTCGGCGGGCTGGGGAACAAACGGGGCGAATTCAACACGCCGGTCGCCATTGAACGGCTGGGGGACGACTTCCTTGTTCTGGACAAGGCGCTCGGCGAAATTACGCTGTTCCAGGTGACGGAATACGGCAGCACGCTCAATGAAGCGGTCAGAAGCTACTACCGCGGGGACGAGGAGCGGGCCGTCGAACTGTTCCGCAAGGCGGTCGACATGAACGCGAACCTGGAATTCGCCTACTCCGGCATCGGGAAGGCGCTGCTGCGCCAGGGCAAATATGCCGAAGCGATGCAGTATTTCAAGCTGAGCATGGATCAGCGCAACTATTCGAAGGCGTTCCAACTCCGCCGCAAGGAAGTGCTCCGGGAGTATCTGCCCGCGGTCTTGTCGGCGGCCATGGCGGTGACCGCCGGTCTGCTGCTGCTGAAGAAACTGAGGAAGATGCTGAGAAGGAAGGGGGCCGCAACCCTTGAGTAAAGCGCTTGTCCGGTTCCCGTTCTATCTCATTTTCCATCCGTTCGCGGGTTACTGGGAACTCAAGTACGAACAAAGCAGGAAAGCCAATCTGATCGTTTCGTTTGCCATTCTGGTCCTGATGGCCGCCACCAACATCCTGAGCAGCCAGTACAGCGGCTTTGTCGTTCATCTGTACAACCCGGACGACATGAACAGCCTGATGGAGATCGTCTATGTGGCCGTGCCCGTCCTGTTCTGGTGCGTGGCCAACTGGTCGCTCACGACGCTGATGGATGGTGAAGGGAAGTTCGTCGAGATCTTTGCGTCCACCTGTTTCGCGCTCATCCCGATGATCATCATCCGTTTTCCCTGGATTTGGCTGAGCAACGCGATCACGCTGCAGGAAGCGGCTTTCTATTATTTCTCGGAAAGCGTCGCCGTCCTCTGGTCGCTGTATCTGCTGTTCGTCGGAAATATGACGGTGCATCAATATACGCCCGCCAAGACGGTCGGGACGATGCTGCTGACCGTGGTGGCAATCGGCTTCCTGGCGTTTATCTGTCTGCTCTTCTTCAGCCTGCTTCAGCAGATCGTCTCGTTCGTCACCGTCATTTATCAGGAGATTTCCTTACGGTATTGAAGAGGGGGCGGAATGCGCATGGTGAGAAAACCGCTGCTGATCGCGTGCCTCGCGGCCATGATCGGTCTGGCGGGCTGCTCAGGTTCCCATCCGGGAGCGGCGGACGAAACCGCGGGGACAACGGATGCGTTCACGCCGGGAGCGCCGCTTGCCGCTTCCTTTACGGATGCGCAGCTGTCCGGGATGAAAGGCATCGCCGAGAACGAATATCTGCAATTGTTCGTGGGCGACCAGACGGGCGCCATCGCCGTCCGCGACAAGCGGAGCGGGGACATCTGGCACAGCAACCCGCCCGACCGCGATCAGGATCCGATCGCTTCCGGAGTCAACAAAGACTTGCTGTCGGCACAGCTGAAACTGGACTATTACAACCGATTCGGACAGCTTCAATCGATCAATACCTATACGGACAGCGTCGCCCACAAGCAGATCGCGTTCGAACCGATCCCGGACGGTGTCCGGGTGACCTGGCAATTCGGCACCGCCGAACGGACGGCCGCCGATCTGCCGCTGATGCTGAGCGAAGCCCGCTTCAAGGAACTGTCGGGCAAGCTGGACCGGACGGGGCAGCGCGCGTTGACCATTGCATACAAGAAAGACCCCGACAAACCGGTCTATGTGCGGAACGACAGCGCGCTGAGCGGACTGCAGCTTGCCCGCACGTTCAAAGCGTTCGAAGACGCCGGCTATACGGAAGAAGACCTGCAGCAGGACATGGAGGAGCTCGGGTTCACGCAGGAGAAACCCGAGGCGCGGATCTTCCTGGCGGCGATCGAATACACCCTGGACGGCGACAATCTCTTGGTCAACGTTCCGGTCGCCGATATCCGGTATCCCGAAGGCTTTCCCGTAGGCGAGGTTTCCGTCCTCAGCTTCTTCGGGGCGGGAGGACAGGATGACAGAGGCTCGATCTTCGTTCCGGACGGTTCCGGCGCGCTCATTCATTTCAACAACGGGAAAACGATGGTTCCGGCCTACCGGCAAACGGTGTACGGAACCGATCTGACGATGGAAAGGACCGAGGATGCGATCCGGGAGCAGGCGGTCAGGCTGCCGGTGTTCGGCATCGTCCGGGAGGGAGAAAGCGCCTTCCTCGCGATCATCGAGCAGGGAGCTTCCGTCGCGTCCATCAACGCCGACGTCGCCGGCCGGCTGAACAGCTACAACTATGTGTACCCGAGCTTTCAGATGATCAACAAGGATGAAGTGACGCTGCAGGCGGACGATCAGCACCGCACGCTGCCGAAGTTTCAGGAGCGTCCGGTGCGGACGGATTTTACGATCCGCTACGCGTTCCTGAGCGGCCGGGAGGCGTCGTATGCGGGAATGGCCCAATATTATCAGCAATATCTGGAGCGCACGGGCGGACTGCCCCGGCGGCAGACGGACCGGGAGACGGATGGGGAAACGGACATGCCGTTCTATCTGCAGCTGATCGGAAGCATCGACAAGAAGAAGCATGTCGTCGGCATACCGTACCGTGCGCTCGAACCGTTGACGACGTTCGAGCAGGCGAAGACCATCATCCGCCGGCTGCAGGTACGCGGCGTCCACCGGATCAACCTGAAGTACGCCGGCTGGTTCAACGGCGGACTCGATCACAGCGTTCCCGAACGCATCGCGGTTGACCGGGCGGTCGGCGGGAGCCGGGGATTGCGGGAATTCACGGCGTTCGTCCGGGAGCAGGGGATTTCGTTCTTCCCGGATGTCGCCGTCGTGATGGCCCATTCGGGCAAAAGTTTCAGGGAATCCAAGGATGCCGCCCGGACGCTGCGGGGCGTGCCCGCCGCGATCTATCCGCTGGATCCGGCGCTGGGCCGGCGGGATGTCGGCAGATCGCCGTCCTATGTCGTATCCCCGAGGCTGGTCGGTTCCTACGTCGAGGGCATGCTCGACGGCATAGCCGCGTACGAGACGGGCGGCATCTCGCTGCGGGATCTCGCCGACCGGCTGAACAGCGATTACCGGAAACGCCGGACGATCGACCGCGCCGAGTCCGAGAGCATATCCGTCCGCGCGCTGCAGCGCATTCACGAGGCGGATCTGAACATCATGGCCGAGGGGGGCAACGCGTACGCGCTGCCTTATGTGACGGACATTACGAACGCCCCGCTGGCGAGCAGCGGATTCAAGATCGAAGACGAGACGATTCCGTTCTACCAGATGGTGATCCGCGGATACATCGACTATACGGGAGCGCCGTTCAATCTCTCGCACTATCCGAACGAGCGGCAATATGTGCTCCGCTGTCTGGAGTACGGATCCGGCGTATCCTTCACCTGGATCCATGAGCCGAACTACAAGGTGAAAGATACGGATCACCATGATTTGTATGCCGTCCATTATGCGCTGTGGATGGATAAGGCGGCCGACATCTACCGGGAAGTGAACGAGGTGCTGAAAGACGTCCGGCACGAGCGGATCGTTGCCCACGAGAAGCTGGACGAAGGCGTATTCAAGACGGTCTACGAAAGCGGCATGTCGGTCATCGTGAACTACAACGGACACCCGGTGACGGCGGAAGGCCGGACGATTGAAGCCGAGAGCTATGTGACGGGAGGCGAGCGGTCATGAAACGGTTCATGCGATTCGGCGGCAAACCGTTGACCTATGCGCAGCAGAAAGCAATCTGGGGATTCCTGTACGTCCTGCCATGGCTGCTCGGGTTCGTCTTCTTCTTCGCCGTACCGCTCATCCTGTCCCTGCGGTACAGCCTCAGCGCGATCGATGCCGATTCGAAGGGGATGACGATCCGGTTCGTCGGCATGGCGAACTACGTGGAAGCCTTGACGGTCAATCCGAATTTCAACCGCACGCTCACCGAGTCGGTCGTCAACATGGTGGTGAACGTGCCGCTCATCATCATTTTCAGCCTGTTTCTCGCCGTTCTGCTCAACCAGAAATTCGTCGGCAGAGCGTTGGCCCGGGCGATCTTCTTCCTGCCGGTCATTCTCGCTTCCGGCATCATCGCGAATCTGGAGTCCTCCAGCCTCGTGCAGACCATCATGAATCAGAACGCGGCTTCCGGCGGCCCGATCAATGTGCTGCGATCCTTCGAACTGGAGCGGATGATGCTGGAAGTCGGCGTGAGCGAGACGATCGTCCTGTATCTGACCGGGGCCGTCGACCGCATCTATCAAATCATCAGCGAGTCGGGCGTGCAGATTCTCATTTTCCTGGCCGGCATCCAGACGATCTCCCCCCAGCTCTATGAAGCGTCCAAGATCGAAGGAGCGACCGGATACGAGGCGTTCTGGAAGATCACGTTCCCGATGGTCAGCCCGCTCATCCTGGTCAACGTCGTCTATACGATCATCGACTCGTTCTCCCGGAATGCGATGACGGATCTGATCATCTCGACCGGATTCGACAACTTCGATTTCGGACTCAGTTCGGCGATGGCCTGGATCTATTTCGCGGTCGTAATGTTGATCTTGCTGATTACCACGTATTTCGTATCCAAACGAGTTTTCTATCAGGAATAGAGGGGGGCGCTCAAGTTGACGATCGCGCGCTTGTTGTCGCCGGAGAGCTGGAAGCGATGGCTGTGGTCGCTGATCCGGCTCGTGCTGATCACGGGATTGTCGTATGTCATCCTGTACCCGATTCTGCGGAAAATATCGACGGCGATCAAGGACAAGACGGATCTCTATTCGCCGATCGTGGTCTGGATACCCGAACATTTCACCATGGACAATTTCAGGCAGGCCATCTCGATCATGGATTATTGGGAGACGCTTGTGAACACGTTCGCGCTGGCCGGGACGACCACGCTGCTGACCGCCGCTTCCAGCGCGGTCGCGGGATACGCGTTCGCCCGGCTGAAGTTCAGAGGCAGCAATCTGCTTTTTGCGGGGGTCGTGCTGACGATTCTCGTCCCGCCCACGACGATACTCATCCCGATTTACATGAACCTGAAGGATTTCAGTCTGATGGGACTCATTCCGCTGCTGACCGGAAAAACCGTCAATCTGCTGAATACGTACTGGCCGTTCATCCTGACTTCCGTAACGGCGAACTCGCTCAAGGCGGGGCTGTTCATTTTTATCTTCAGGCAATTTTTCCGGGGCATTCCCAGGGAGATCGAGGAGGCCGCCTACATCGACGGCGCCGGCGTCGGCGCGACGTTCGCGCGCATCATGCTGCCGAACGCGGTGCCGGCCATCGTCACCGTGCTGCTCTTCTCGTTCGTCTGGCAATGGAACGACAGCTTCTTCACGACCACCTATCTGACGTCGAGCAAAGTCATGTCAACGCAGCTCGCGTCATTGCCGTACAATCTGTCGATCTTCCTTGAAGGCGGCGTCGCGACCAACAAGGATCCGTTCTACCAGAGCATGGTTCAGGACACGGGCATTCTGCTGGCCATCCTGCCGCTGATCATCATTTATCTGTTCGTGCAGCGTTACTTCGTGGAAAGCATCGAACGGACCGGACTTGTCGGGTAAGAAGAGGGGGCGTAACCGGATGTTCCGCGCAAGAGGGCTGGCTGCGGTGTTGGCCGTACTTACGGCCGCATCGCTTGTTCTCTCCGGATGTTCGTTTCTCCCCGTCGAGGACGAGGCGCTTCAGCCGCCGCTCGTCGAACCCGCCAGGGAACCGCTCGATTACACGGTGGTGTCCAGGGGGACGATCGAGACGTACCTGAGGGGCACGGCGCATTTCGTTTCGTCCCGTGTGGAGACGCTCTCGTTCAAGGAATCGGGCGGACGTCTGAAATCCATCAATGTTGCGCTCGGCGACCATGTGGAGGCCGGCGAGCCGGTGGCGGAACTGGAAGTGGGAGATCTGGAGCTCCAGGCGGAGCTGCAGCGGCTGAACGTGGAGCGCGCCCGGCTGCTTTACAAAGAAGCGCGCACTTCCGGCGCAAGCGGCGTCGACCTTCGCTTGCGGGAAATTGATCTGGAACGGGAGCAGAAGATGCTCGAGGCGATGGAGACGCGGCTCGGCAAGGCGCGGCTGCACGCGCCGATCTCGGGTACGGTCATCTTCGTCGCGTCGATGAAAGAGGGCGACACGGTGAGCGCATACCAGCCGATCGTGACCATCGCGGACCCGGACAGCGTGCAGCTGACTTATGTGGCGGCGGAATCGCGCGAACTGTTCGGACTGGAAGTCGGGATGCCCGCCTTTCTGAAGTACAAAGGCGTGGAGTACACGGGCAAGGTGCTGCAGACGCCTTCCAGCGCTCCGTTGACTGCCGATCCCGCAGGGGCGGAGCGCAACGGGGTGACGATCGTCGTCGGCATCGACGACCCGCCGGGAGACGTACAGATCGGCCACAGCGCCGACTTGACGATCCCGCTCCAGAAACGGGAGAACGTCATCGTCCTGCCGCGCTCGGCGATCCGCTCATACATGGGCCGCAATTATGTGCAGGTTGTGGAGGGCGAACGGATCAAAGAGGTGGACGTCGAGACGGGATTGACGACGCCGACCGAAGTCGAGATTGTCAAAGGGCTCGAAGAAGGCCAGATGGTTGTGCTGAACAACTGACCGAACAACAAGTGCCCGGACCGCCGGGCGCGGGATGGGTGTGCGTATGGCCTTGTTGATGATGATTCTCCGCAAGATGGCCAAGAACAAATGGCTGCAGCTGAACCTGTGGTTCGGTCTTACGGTGTGCGTCGCGCTGTTCAGCTCCATGCCGCTGTACTCCCACGCCATTCTGCAAAGAACGCTGTACAAAGAACTTCAGCTCTTGCAGAGCAGGGAATCCGTCTATCCCGGCTTCATCCGGATCAGTACGACCGTCGCTTCGGCCAAGGCGGACGAAGAGACGGCGAAACGCATCGCCCAGGCCGACCGCTTCGTCCGATCGATTCCGGAACGGACGGGACTTGAGGCGCTGTCCTTCTACCAGCAGAGGTTCACGCAGAGGCTGAAGGTTTACGGGGCGGACGCGTCGGAACAGGAGATCCGGGCGCAGAACACGGCCGGCGGCTTCAAGGCGCTGTCGGACATGGAGAAGCGGGTGCGGCTGATCGACGGACGGATGCCGGCGGACCGTACGGACGGCGTCTTCGAAGCGCTGGTGACGCAGAAGTTCCTGCTTGCGGTGAAGCGCGATCTCGGGGAAGAGCTGATCGCGCAATCGATGCAGGACGAACGGATCCGCTTCCGCGTCATCCCGGTCGGCATCATGGAGACGGCGCCGGAAGCCGATCCCTATCTGCCGTATTTGACCGACGAGATTTCCGACGGCTTTCTGATTCCGTTTGAACAGTTCGAACGCGAGTTCACGAAGGGCGGCAAGCTGGCCATTTCCGCGCTCGAATGGCGCTACGCCCTGGATATCGAACAGCTCTCCGTCGACAAGATCGATGCGTTCGTTGCGGCCGACCGGGACATCCGCCGCTACTTCAAAGGCAGGTTCGGCGTGGCCGAGGTCAACATCCCGGCGACCGCGACGGCAGCAGCCTATCAAGGCAAGCAGTCGAAGCTGGACATCATGATGCTGGCGCTTTACGCGCCCGTCATGATCATGCTCGTGTTCTATCTGTATATGGTTGCCGATCTCATCATCGAGCGGCAGAAGACGGAAATCGCCGTGCTGCGCAGCCGCGGGGCCAGCCGGCTGCAGATCACGGGCATCTATGCGTTCGAAAGCCTCCTGCTCGGACTCGGCGCGCTGGCTGCTGGACCGCCCCTCGGCGTCCTGTTCACGAAAATACTCGGAGCGACGAATGTCTTTCTGTCCTTCGTGCAGCGCTCCGCGCTGGAGGTTGCGCTGGACGTCGGCACGTACAAGGTTGCGGCGCTCGCAACGGGCGGAGCGGTTCTGCTGATTCTCATTCCCGCATTGCTGGCGACAAGAGTCAGCATCGTGGGCCGCAAGCAGGAAATGGCCCGGATGACGAAGATGCCTTTCTGGCACAAGACCGGTCTTGATTTCATATTCCTCGGCGCAGCCGTCTACCTGCTGTACAACTTCACCCGGCGGCAGGAAGATGTGAAGCGGCTGGCGCTCGATGCGGCTGATCTGCAGATCGATCCGCTTCTGTTCCTGATGCCGGCGGTGTTCGCATTGGGCGCCGGGCTGCTCGTGCTGCGGATCTACCCGTGGGTCATCCGCCTCGTCTACATGGCAGGCCGCAGATGGTGGCCGCCGGCGCTCTACTACTCGCTCGTCCAGATCAGCCGCTCATCCGGACAGTACCTGACGATCAAAATGTTTCTGGTCATGAGTGTGGCGACCGGCCTGTTCAGCGCCAATGCGGCCCGGACGATCAATGACAACATGGAAAGCAAAATCCGCTATGCCATCGGGGCTGACATGGTCCTCATGACGCGCTGGGAGAACGACGCGCCGGCGTTTTCCGGTCAGATGGTTCCTCAGCAGGGACAGTCCGGGGCCGGACTTGCCGGTCCGAGACGCATCCAATATGCCGAGCCGCCTTTTGAACCGTTCAGGGAACTGGAGGGCGTGGAGTCGGTCGCGAAGGTGTTCCGGAAAGAGGACGCCATGTTTGTCAGCAAGGGCGGCGAGACCGGAAAGATTACGCTGCTCGGCATCGACACGAAGGCATTCGGCGAGACCGCCTGGATGAAGGACGGGCTGCTCGATCACCCCATCAACCGTTATCTGAATCTGATCGCGCCCAATCCGCGGGCGGTGCTGATTTCCCGGTCGATCGCCGACGCGGCCGGACTCAAGCCGGGCGATCCGATCCGCATCTATTGGGAAGGCGTCAGCCAGGTCCAGTTCACCGTCTACGGCATCATCGATTACTGGCCGACCTGGAACCCGCTGCCGCAGCGCGAAGGCACCGGAGACGAGCGGCTCGCCAAACCGCAGCTGATCGTGGGCCATCTCGGCACCATCCAGAAGCGGCTGGCGCTCGAACCGTACGAAGTGTGGCTGAAGCTTGCGGACGGCGTTTCCAGCCAGCAGATCTATGACCAGTTGATGCAGAAATCGATCAAGATCGTCAGCCTCCGCGATGCGAAGCAGGAGCTGATCCTTTCCCGGAACGAGCCGTTCCGGCTGGCGATCAACGGCGTCATGACGCTGGGCTTCGTCATTTCCATGCTGATCAGCTTCTTCGGCTTTCTGATCTTCTGGATGCTGACGTTGTCCGGAAGGACGCTCCAGTACGGGGTGCTGAGGGCCATGGGTATTCCGTATCCGCAGATGATCGGCATGCTCGTCAGCGAGCAGGCGCTCACCTCCGCCGCGGCCGTCGTCATCGGCGTCTGGATCGGCAATCTGACCAGCGATCTGTTCGTTCCGCTGTTCGAGATGTCCTTCGCCGCCGCGGAGCAGGTGCCGCCGTTCGAAATCGTCCGGCAGTTGAGCGATTACGTGCAGCTTTACGCCATCGTCGGATTTACGCTGGCCGTCGGCCTGCTCATCCTCGCGGTTCGCTTGACGCGAATCCGCATTGCGCAGGCGCTGAAGCTGGGAGAGGAGTAAAACATGATGGATTTCGGGGGAACGCAGATCTTGAAGGTTGGTCTCATTGTGGTGTTGATTGCCATTGCGGGCATTGCGGCCTGGCTGGTGCTGAGCGGCAAGGACGGCAGTCAGGATGCAAACGAGGTGAACGAGGCGGCGGCGGTCATGGAAGATCCGGATACAAGCGATTCCGGGATAACGGACGATTCGGCCGAGTCAGCCGGCGACGGAGCGGCCGGCGGGGAAACCGATCCGTCACCGGCGGAGCCCGAACCCGCCGCAGCGGCGCCGGCGCCTTCCGTGGAACCGGACATTCCGTCGCTGGCCGAGGCGTACGCCGGTCTGTTCCCGATCGGCGCGGCCATTGAGCCGGCCCATACATCGGGACTCCGGGCAGAGCTGCTCAAGAAGCATGTGAACATGATCGTTGCGGAGAATGCGATGAAACCGGCTTCGCTCCAGCCGGCCGAAGGGCGGTTCAACTGGGAGCCGGCGGACCGGATTGTCGAATTTGCCAAAGCGAACGGCATGGAGCTTCGTTTCCACACGCTGGTCTGGCATAATCAGGTTGGGGACTGGTTCTTCCTGGATCCCGAAGGCAAACCGATGGTCGACGAGACCGACCCGGAGAAACGCGAAGCGAACAAGAAGCTGCTGCTGGAACGTCTGGAGCGGCATGTCCGCACGGTCGTGGATCGGTATAAAGACGATATCCGGTCGTGGGATGTGGTGAACGAGGTCGTCGAACCCGGCGATCCGGACGGCATGCGGGCAAGCCCGTGGTACCGGATCGCGGGCATCGATTACATCGAGACGGCTTTTCGCGCCGCGCGCGAAGCGGGCGGACCGGACATCAAGCTGTACATCAACGACTACGGTACGGACAGTCCCGCCAAGCGCGACCGGATCTATGAGCTGGTGAAGGAACTGCTGGACAAGGGCGTGCCGATCGACGGCGTCGGACATCAGACGCATGTCAGCATCCACGGGCCTTCCGTCAGCCAGATCATCGAATCGATGAAGAAATTCAGCGAACTCGGCCTGGATAACCTGGTCACCGAGCTGGACATGAGCCTCTATGCCTGGAACGACCGGCGAGACTACGGAAGCGATATTCCGGAGGACATTCTCCGGAAGCAGGCCGACCGGTACCGCGAGCTGTTCGAAGCGTTCAGGGAGAACAAGGACATTATCGGCGGCGTCGTGTTCTGGGGAATTGCGGACGATCATACGTGGCTGAACAACTTCCCCGTGCAGAACCGCACGGATGCGCCGCTGCTGTTCGACCGGCAGCTGCATGCGAAACCGGCGTTCTGGGCGGTCATCGATTCCGCCGGGCAGGAGCCGCAAGACGCATGATGCCGGCAAGCAGCCACACGCCAATCGGAAGGAGCGATCACAGTGGGCGGCACGCTTATCACCAATCCGGTCATCTGGGCCGATGTTCCCGATCCGAGCGTCATTCGGGTCGGATCCGTTTTCTATATGGTCAGCACGAGCATGCATTCGATGCCGGGATGCCCGATCATGAAGTCCGTGAACCTGAAGAACTGGGAAATCGTGAACTATGTGTTCGAGACGCTCGAGGATCATGACGCCCACAAGTTGTCGGACGGCAAGGGGATCTACGGCAAAGGTTCATGGGCCCCCAATCTTCGCTGTCATGACGGCACGTTCTACGTGTGCTTCTCGAGTCTGGACATGAAGCGGTTCTATATCTACCGGACGAAGGACATCGAGAACGGGCCGTGGGAACGTTCCGTCATCGACGGCGTCTATCATGATCCGAGCCTGCTGTTCGACGAAGGCCGCGTCTATGTCATCCACGGCAACGGCGACATCCGGATTACGGAGCTGACGGAAGACTTGACGGCCGTCAAGCCGGGCGGCATCAACGGACTGCTGCTCGTCGGGGAACGGGAAGGCATCGGGCTGAGGTGCGAAGGCTGCCATGCCTATCGGTTGAACGGCTACTATTATTTGTTCTTCATCGAATGGCCGAAGGTCGGCAACAAGCGCCGCAGACAGATCTGTTACCGGTCGCGCAACCTGCTCGGGCCCTTCGAGAGGCGGGTGGTGCTCGATGACGACATGGGCTACCGCAACCACGGCGTTGCGCAGGGCGGCATTGTCGATACGCCCGCGGGCGAATGGGCGGCCGTGCTGTTCCAGGACCACGATGCCGTCGGCCGGGTGCCCTGCGTCGTTCCGGTTCGATGGGAAGACGGCTGGCCCGTGTTCGGTACGGATGGCAAGGTGCCGCAATCTTTTGAGCTGCAGCTGCCGGACGCGGCGGCGGGGCCGCTCGTCATCAGCGATGCGTTCGACTACAGCGAAAACCGGCTGGCGCTGAACTGGCAATGGAATCACAATCCGGATAACAGCCTGTGGTCCGTGACGGAGCGGCCGGGCTGGCTCAGGCTGGTAACCGGAAGTCCGGCACGCAGCGTGGAATATGCCCGCAATACGCTGACGCAGCGGACGGAAGGCCCGGCGTGCAGCGGCATGACGTTGATGGAGTTTGCGCATATGAAACCGGGAGACCGCGCCGGCCTGGTCGCCTTGCAGCATTTCTACGGCACCGTCGGCATTCACGTTGCGGAAGACGGTGCGCGTTATGTTGCCATGTGCGTCAGAGGGGAAGACGGCGGGGAAGAGGTGGTCGAGAAAATCCGGTACGACGGCGACAGCATTCATTTGAAAATCGACTTCGACTTCCGTGACAGCGCGGATCTTGCCCGTTTCTTCTACTCTGCGGACGGCGGCGAGTGGCATGCCGTCGGCCGTCCGCTGCAATTGAAATATACATTGGATCACTTCATGGGCTGCAGGTTCGGATTGTTCCATTATGCCACCCGGGAAACCGGCGGCTATGTCGACTTCGATTATTTCCGTTACGAGAAGCGAGGCTGACGTTCCGGCGATGAGCATTCATGAATGGAGGGCCTTTCATGTATGAATTGAGAGGAAAAAACGTCATCATTCGCGACCACGAATTGCGGCGCCGGGAACAAGCCAACCGGGCGTACTTGATGAAGCTGAACAGCGACAGCCTGCTGTTCAATTATCGGTTGGAGGCCGGCCGGTATTCGGGCAGAGAGATTCCGCCGTGGGCGCACGGAGGCTGGGAGTCGCCGGTCTGTCAGCTTCGGGGCCATTTCCTGGGACATTGGCTGTCGGCGGCGGCGATTCATTATCATGCGACCGGAGATGCGGAACTGAAAGCCAAGGCGGATGGCATCATCGATGAACTGGCCGAATGCCAGAAGGACAACGGCGGACAATGGGCGGGTCCGGTTCCCGAGAAATATTTGCACTGGATCGCTGCCGGTAAAGCGATCTGGGCGCCGCAGTACAATCTTCACAAGCTCTTCATGGGCCTGGTGGATTCGTTTCAGTACGCGGGGAATCAGAAGGCGCTGGACATCGCGGACCGTTTCGCGGACTGGTTCGTGGAATGGAGCGGCCGGTTTACCCGCGACCAATTCGATGACATTCTGGATGTCGAGACGGGCGGCATGCTGGAGGTATGGGCCGATCTCCTGCACATTACCGGCAACGGGAAGTACAAGACGCTGCTTGAACGCTATTACCGCGGCAGGTTTTTTCAGCCCTTGCTGGAAGGGAAAGATCCGCTCACGAACATGCATGCCAACACGACGATCCCGGAAGTGCTCGGTTGTGCCAGGGCGTATGAAGTAACCGGCGACAGCCGTTGGATGGACGTTGTCAAAGCTTACTGGAATTGTGCGGTGACGGAAAGAGGTTTCCTTGCCACGGGCGGCCAGACTTCCGGGGAAGTCTGGATGCCGAAGATGAAGATGAAAGCCCGCCTCGGGGACAAGAATCAGGAGCATTGCACGGTGTACAACATGATGCGGTTGGCGGAATTTCTGTTCAGGCATACCGGTGACCCCGGCTATGCGCAATACAGGGAATACAATCTTTATAACGGGGTAATGGCGCAGACCTATTACCGGGAGTATGCATTGAATGGCAATCCGCACAACCATCCCGGCACCGGGCTGCTCACGTACTTTCTTCCGATGAAGGCCGGATTGCGCAAGGACTGGAGCACGGAAACGAGCAGTTTCTTCTGCTGCCACGGAACCATGGTTCAGGCGAATGCCGCCTGGAACAGGGGCATTTATTATCAAGACCGGGACGACATTTACATTTGCCAATATTTCAATTCCGAGATGACAACGGAAATCAACGGAGGGGAACTCCGGATCATTCAGACCCAGGATCCTATGAACGGAAACAGCATGACTTCTTCCAACACTGCGGGTTATCAGTCGATCAACGAAGTTGCGGCAATTCATGAAAACCTGCCGCCATACCGAAAGTACGATTTCGTGATCCGCACATCCGTGCAGCAGCCGTTCGCAATCCATTTTCGAATTCCGGAATGGATCATGTCGGACGCTGTCCTGTATGTGAACGATGAGTTTCACGGAAAAACGTCGGACAGCACCCGATTCTACCCGATTCGGCGGGTCTGGCGGGACGGCGACAAGATCAGCGTGTTGCTGCCGATCGGCATTCGTTTCGTTCCGCTCCCCGATGACGAAAATACGGGCGCTTTTCGTTACGGCCCCGAAGTGTTGGCGGGCATATGCGACGCGGAACGGATCCTCTACGTGGAGAGTGAGGACATCGCTTCCGAAATTGTAATGGAGAATGAACGCGAGTGGGGGAGCTGGCGGTATTTCTTCAAGACGGCCAATCAGGATCCCGCCATTTCATTCAAGCGAATCCGGGATATTGGCTATGAACCTTATCAGATTTATTTTAGTATAAAAAGAAGGGCTCTATACCAAACATAGTGCTTGACAACATGTAGAGCCAAAATTGAAAAACATCTGTACATTCCATAAGATGGTTGTGCGACCAATCCAACTCGAGGAATGACAGATGCACAACCAGTATACTGA
>Ga0310840_100236_pt1 | contig 52949 bp, 54 predicted proteins | sample SM_ome_8_FD_201304 | JGI IMG/M metagenome (GOLD analysis project Ga0310840, IMG submission 201304) | Sorghum-adapted microbial communities enriched on stacked mutant (SM) sorghum from Joint BioEnergy Institute, Emeryville, California... ...
CTCTGGTCGACACTCAAGATCGAGCTCGTGTACTGGCCCGGCACCACGTTCGACACCCGCGCCGAAGCCGAGCACGCCCTGATCCGCTACATCGACGGCTGGTACAACCCACGCCGCATCCAGGCCGGCCTCGGCGGGCTGTCCCCCGACGAGTACGAAGACGTCTACCACCGCGCCCAACGGCACGACGATCACAGATAACGAGGACTCCGGCCAACCGGGGGAACCTCAGCGATCCGCGCGGTGCCGCCGTGCGGGACTCGCCGCCCTCGTCCGACTCCGGGGGTTCAAGACCGGCGCTCGCGACACGAGTACAGTCGAACGTGGGCGAACACGGAGGTCAGGGATCGGTGACCAGGGACTGGGGCCCGTGGCTTGTGGGCGGAGGTCTGCTCCTGCTCGTCGCCGGACTGCTCGCCTGGGCGGGAGCGCTCTCCTGGTTGGGGAATCTTCCCGGCGACATCCGAATCACGAGCGGCAGGACCCGGATATACATCCCGATCACGTCGATGCTGCTGGTTTCCCTTGTTCTGAACGTAATACTCTGGTTGCTCCTGTCGGTTTTCCGTCGCTGAATCTTCGAACGGGGCGCAAGCTGCAACGTGAACCAGCGCACGTCGACGTCACTATTACCCCCGGTTCGCCGTCGTCATCGTCTCGGCTTCCTCGTTCAACCCGACACGCCAACGAGCATCGACAACAACGTCCTGAGTCGTTACAGCTAGAGGAAACGCACCGCTGTGAGCACCAGGCCCCCGACCGCCACCGCCCACGTGTAGGGCAGCGTCTGCAGCATGACCTGCTCCGCCCGCACCCCGGCGTAGCCGGCGCTCCACACGGTCTGGGTGCTGGTGGGGTCGGACACCCCGAGCGTCTGGTTGTACGACGCCATCACGCCAAGCACCGCCTGGGGGGCGTAGGCCCCGCTGGCGATCAGGACGCCGGCGAGCCCCGCGCCCATCCCGTAGACGTTGAACGGGCCGCGGTAGAGGCAGAGCGGCGTGAGCACGCCGAGGATCACCACGAACAGCACGGGGTGGGTGGGGATCACGGCGGCCACGATCGGGCGCAGCGCCTCGACCGAGCCGGGCAGCTTCACCGCGGCGAGCAGGATGCCGATCGCGGCGAAGAGCAGCAGCGGCGGGACGGCGGTGTCGAAGCTGCGGTGCAGCGTCTTCAGCCCGACGACCGCGAGCCGGCTCGGCCGCGTCGTGGTGACCAGCGCGTAGCAGACGCCGACGAGCAGCGCGGGGATGATCGGAACGTCGAGGAGCAGCGCCAGCACGATCGGCACCAGCGGTGTAATCAGCGAGTACCACGGCGCCTCGCCTGCGCGGCGGCGCCGGGCCGCCCGCTCGGGCGCGATCGCGGCCCACGCGTGCTGCACGCCGCGGCGGCGCGACTCGATCACGACGTAGGCGATGCCGATCACCAGCACGATCGGGAAGAGCGTGAGCTGGAAGTCGCGCACGGTCTCGACCGGGATCTCCAGCGTCTGCGACAGGTACTGCCAGGAGATCAGCTCGAACGGGATGCCCGCGGCCAGGCCGAACACGACGGTGCCGGCCGCGGTGAGCGGGGGCACGCCCATCGCGATCATGGTGGGGATGCCGATGATGCCGACCAGCATCGCCGCCGGCGCCGAGCCGGTGACGGTGCCGACCAGGATGCCGACGACGAACACGCCGAGCGCGACGACGTAGGGCCGGTCGCCGCCGAGCTCGACGGTTTTGCGGATCAACGTCGAGGCGATGCCGGTCTCGCCCATGATCGAGCCGAGCCAGGAGCCGATCACGATGGCGCCCATCGTGGCAGCGAGGGCGACCGCGCCCTCCTGCAGCACGGTGCCGGTGATGCTGTCCTCCTCGCCCATCAACGGTGCCCCGGCCATGAGGCCGATGACCACGCTGAGCAGCACGAGCACGAACGCCGTCGGCACCTTGCGCGTCAGCATCACGCCGACGCCGACGGCCATGACCAGGAGAATCGCGATACCCATCTCAGTCGTCCCCCTCGACGGACTGTCGGAGCGCTGCGGCGAGCTCGCCGAGCGCCGCGGTGAGCAGGACCGGGGTGCGGGGCAGGCCGGCCGCGGCGGCGGCGAACCCGTGCGCGGCGAGTTCGGGTGCGCCCGCGACGTGCGCGGGCACCGTCCAGCGCCCGAGACGCACCGCGACCTTCCCGACGCGGCGGCGCAGCTCCTTGGCGGTCGGGCCGTGCAGCAGCCGGTGGGCGGTCTCGTGGGCGACGGCCGCGGCCCGCACGGAGCCCGGCGGGTACCACTCGCGCCAGCCGAGCTCGTCGACGAGCGCCTCGGCCCGCTCGACGGCGTCGCGGTAGACGACGACGCCCGCGGGCCGGCTGTGGTACTCGGCCAGCAGGATGCGCCGCCCCGGGGCGACGCCGCCGGTCCGCTCGGTGACGGCCAGGTCGGGGACCTGGTGCCGGGTACCGGCGAGCTCGCGGCCGAAGGCGAGCGCGGATTCGGCCCAGCGCGCGAGGGTGGCGCGGTCGACCGCCGCGTGCACCGCGAGCTGCCCGAGCAGCTCGCCGCCGATGTCCGAGTCGGAGCGCCCGGCCAGCTCGGCGCACCTGCGCCTCAGCGTCGTGGCGTTCACGACCGCTCCTCCACGACGAGCACGACGTCTTCGTTGTCGGCCCGCCCGGAGAGCTCGGTGTCGGCCAGCGCCAGCACCTGGTCGGGGTGGGTCATCCCGGCGAGGTTGGCTAGCCGGGGGCCGACCAGCAGCTGGATCGCGGGCACACGCGCCCCGCTGTCGCCGTAGGTGGTGAATTGTTCGAGGACTTCGGCCAAGCCCGCCCGTGCCGTTGCGACGGTCATGGTTCGCACGTGGGCGTCCGGGGAGCCGAAGCGGACGACGCCGTCGATGTCGACGACCCGCACGGGATGCCGGGGCCGGGTCACCTTGCCGACGAGGCCTCCGCGCGACCGCACCGATGTGTAGACGCGGAACTGCGGGGTGGTCGCGGTGCGCTCCACCGCGGACGCGTCGACGTGCATGCTGCGGGCGGCGGCCTCGAGGGCCGTGTCCTCGCCCGCGTCGGCCGAGGCCCGGGTGTGCATGTCGGTGGCACCGGTCGCGACTGCGGCGACGACGTTGCGCTGCGGGTCGATCGACACCTCGACCTCGACCGTGGCCGGCGAGGCGCCCTGGGCGAGCACCGCCCGCTCCGCTTCGGCCCGAACGGACAGGATGTCCTGCTGCGTGGGGGAGGGGACGACCCGTTCGACCGTGTCGCGCACCAGCGCGAGCGCCACGCCGATCGGGCTGATGACGCTGCTGTGGGCCGCGATCCGGGCGGGGAGCTTCATCGTCGCCCCGAGGTGGGGGGTGACCGTCGCCGCTCCGCCACCGCCGCCGACGAGCTCGAGCCCTTCCCGGTCGAGCCGGTAGTCGTCGATCATCTCGTCGACGACGTCGCGGACCCTCGCGGTGGCCCGGTCGAGGATCTGCCGGGCGGCGTCGTCGACCGAGCAGCCCAGGTGCGCGGCGAGCGGCTCGATCACCAGGCGGGCGGCGGTCGGCTCGGCGTACGCGTGGTCGCCGCTCGGCACGACGCCGAGCGCGTTGGCCGCACAGGTCACGGTGATCGCGAACCGGCCGCTGTCGGTGACGACGATGGCGTAATCGGCCGGGTCGCCCTCCATCGGCCGTCCCAGCTCCAGCCGACCGCCGCGCACCACGTCCGGTTCGGCGAAGCAGCCGTAGTCCAGCTCGGCGATGTGCGCGCTGCGCGGGCCGACGTCGGTGACCTTCGTGCCGGACACCCGGACGAGCGAGCCGCCGCCGACACCAACCGTGCGCACGTCGAGCGACTTGAGGTACGTGGCATAGCCGCCGACCTTCGCGTACGCGACGGCGACGCGGCCATCGCGGATGACGGAGATGTCGGTGGACGTCCCGCCCGTCTCGAGGAACACACCCTCGCTGACCCGCTCGGCGAGCAGCGCGCCCGCGGCGCCTGCGGCTGGTCCGGACAGGATCGTCAGCAGCGGGCGGCGGCGCATCTCCTCGAGCGACATCACGCCGCCGTCGCAGCGCATCACCATGAGCGGCGCGTGGATCCCGGCATGGTCGATGCTGCCCCGCACCAGCTCCGCGGTGCCGAGCATCCGCGGCAGGATGCTGGCGTTCAGTGCGGCGGTGCGGGCCCGCTTCTTCAGCCCGTAGAGCTTGCTGATGTCGTGCGTGGCGGTGGCGGGCAGCCGCCGCGCCTCCGCGGCGCGCACCACGGCCAGCTCCCCGTCGGGGTCGTCGACGCTGAAGGCCTCGACCCCCACAACCACCTCGGCGCCTCCTCGCTGCACCGCGGCCACGGCGTCCGGCACCTGCGAGCTCTCCGTGGCGTGGGCGTAGGTCACCGGGAGGTGCTTGCCCGGGGCGAGCTCGAGCTTGGCCAGGCGACGCACGGCCTTCGTGCGCCAGCCGTCGAGCCCGCGGCCCAGGCCGACCACACCGACCGTGGCGACGTCACCCTCGAGCAGCGCGTTGGTGGCCTGAGTCGTGCCGTGGGCCAGGAAGACCACGTCGTCGGCGCTGCGCCCGCAGTTCTCCAGCAGTTCCTTGAGCGCGTTGATGATCCCGCGCGCCACCCCGTCGGGATGGCGGTGCGTGGTCAGCACCTTCGCGGTCCCGACTAGCTCGAGGCTCGCGGCGTCGATCGCCACTGCGTCGGTGAACGTTCCACCGACGTCGATCCCGACCCTGATCGCTGTCGTCGTCATCCGGGCACCACTCCTCTTCGTCGAGGTGGGGGGAATCAGGCCTGGGCGAGGGCGTGATCGCCCAGGTAGGCGCCCTGCCTTCGCAGCCGCCGCTGCAGCTCGGGCACCGGGACGCGCCGCGGGGACGTGCCCCCAGCGACCGCGAGCGCGGCCGCCGTTCCCGCGGCCTCGCCCATCGCGAAGGCGGGCGGCATCACGCGGATCGCGCCGAGCGCTTCGTGGGTGGCCGACACGCAACGGCCCGCGACGAGCACGTCTTCGAGCCCGCGGGGGAGCAGGCTGCGATAGGGCAGCTCGTAGGCGTTGGCGGTGGCGTAGGACGGCGCGATCCCGCCGCCCGCGCCGCTCGGGTCGTGGATGTCCACGGGGTAGGCGCACATGCCGATCACGTCGTCGAAGTGCCTGCCGCTCTGCAGGTCCTCGATGGAGAGCTCGTAGTCACCCACGATCCGCCTGCTCTCCCGCACGCCGATGGTGGCCGCCGTGTCGAGCAGGGAGCACTCCTCGAACCCCGGCAGCTCGGCGCGGAAGAACTCGACGAGGGCCAACGCCTGGTCGCGGCCCTCGATCTCGGCTGCGGTAAGATCGCGGGCCTGGGTGGCGTCGCGGCCGAGCACGCGGGTGGTGTTGATCCGCCACACCCCGGGCCGCATGGTCTTGTACAGCCCGACGCCCATGCGCGGCGAGGGGAACCGCCCGGCCTCGCGGGCCGCCGCGACGATGCCCGCATAGGGCCGCCGGTCCTCTGGGTGCGAGCGGATGTAGTCGATCACGCGCTCGTCGTCGACGCCCTGGACGCGCAGGAACAGCGTCATCGGCTGCGTGCGGCCGTCCGACTCCCGGCCGATGCGCACCTCGGCGCCGGCCCGGGCCGCGACGTCGCCGTCGCCGGTGGCGTCGACGGTGACCCTGGCGGTGAGCGCCTGCAGCCCGTTCTTGTTGGCCACCACGATCCCGCGCACGCGGCCGTCCTCGGCGATGGTGTCGGCGACGAAGGAGTGCAGCAGCAGCTCCACGCCGGACTCCCGGCACATCTGCAGCGCCACCGTCTTCGCCGCCTCCGGCTCGAACGGGGTGACCTTGTCGTGCCCGTAGACGATGAAGCCGGAGTACTCGTCGCCCGCGCTCGTCTGCGACGGGTGCAGCGCGTCGCCCCGCTCAGCCATCCGCCGCACGAACTCGTCGAACACGCCGCGGATCAGCTGCCGCTTCCCGTCGAGGGAGAACGACGTCATGCACGGGCCGACCAGGCCGGCGGTGAGGTTCCCGCCGAGGTAGCCGTACTGCTCGACGAGCAGCGTGCGGGCACCGGCCCGGGCGGCCGCGACCGCCGCCGCGATGCCGGCGGGTCCACCGCCCGCGACCAGCACGTCGACGTCGGCGACGACGTCGAGCTCGCGTGCGTACGTGATCGTCATCAGTACCCCTTGATCTCCGGCCAGTGTCGCTCGACGCCGCTGCGCTCGAGCAGCCGGGTGAACTCGTCCCTTCGGTCGCGGTCGGCGTGCACCTGGTGCGGCTCCTGGCCGGTCTCCACGCAGTGGGCCGCGAGCAGCCCGGCGACCTCACCGACGTTCCACTCGACGGGGTGCAGGCGGAAACAACCGTTGCTGATGTGGGTCGTCCCGATGTTCTTGGCGCCGGGCAGCAGGTTGCGCACCCGCTGCGGGACGAGCGCGCCGAGCGGGATCTCGAACGGCACGCTCTCCAGGTCGATGTAGTTGTCGCCGCCGGTCGAGGGGTGCAGGTCGAGGTGGTAGCTGCCGACGCCGACCGAGTCCTCGCGAACGAGGACGCCGTGGGGGCCCCGCACGGCAAGCGACACGTCGTTCTCGGTGACAGTGGTCAGCGCCTTGATCCGGCGCGACTCCCGCAGGTATGGCGCCTTCGCCAGGCCGTCGGACGTGCCGGTGACGTCGGTGCGCAGGCGCAGCCCCGGCCACCCGGTGCCGCCGTCCGGGCGGGGTGCCTCGGTCTGCAGCCAGTAGAGCACCGAGAGGCTCAGCTGCTTCGCATCGGCCAGATGACGGGCTGCGATGTCCGGTTCGACGTCGACGACGCTGCCCAGCCAGTAGTCGTTCAAGGGCCAGTTGACCAGCGTGATGTCCGAGGCGAACGCCCCCGGAACGTACAGGTCGCGGGCCAGGATGCGGCGGAACAGCCATAGGTCGAGATCGCCCGCCGCCTTGCTCTGGTCGGCGACGACGCCGAGCGGGTCGTCACCCGGGTTCGGCGCGAAGTGGCGCGGGGTCGGCTCCAGGGTCCGCGGGTGCGGCGCCAGCAGCCCGATGAGCGGCCCTGGCCAGAACCCCGGCCGGTAGGAGCGCCAGAACCCGTAGCGCTCCGGCCGGTCGATGGTGTGGTCCTCGCCCGGCCGGTAGTCCAGCGCGAAGCAGAAAGTGAAGCCCTGCATGTTCTGCGGGTCCGCCTCGGTCGGCGCGTGCGGCTCGTCGTGCTCGGAGCACGCCTCGGCCCCGGTGACGTACTCGGTCTTCGTCATCGCCAGGAGGTCGCCCGCCTCGGTCGCGTCCACGACGAAGGGCGCGGTCACGACGATGCGTTCACCGTCGCGGCGGTCGGCGAGCTCCACCGGGCCGACCCGGTCGCCACCGCACTCCGCGCCGACCGCGACCGTCTCCAGCAGCACGGTGAGCCGGCCCGCCGCGCGGTGCGGCGCGAGCATCGCCTCGATCACGGCGAGGGCGACCCGTGGCTCGTGGCACAGCTTGCTCACGCGCCCGGCGCCCGGGTTGAACTCTCGCAGCCACAACGCCTCGGCGCGCAGCGGGTACCAACGCCGGTAGTGCTCGCGGATGCCCTCGCGCAACTGCCGGTACGAGGCCGTCGCGCCGAACCGCTCGATCCAGGGGTGCTCGTCCGGCGGCACGGCCTGGCTGGTCAGCTGCCCACCGAGCCAGTCGGTCTCCTCGGTCAGCACGACGTCGCGACCGGCCCGGCAGGCGGCGAGCGCTGCGGCGACACCCCCGAGGCCACCCCCGACGACGAGCACGTCAGCACGTAGTTCGCGCACTTTCCTCCTCACTGTGTCCCCGGCCGGGGGCCGGTGGTCTCGCCCGCGACGAGGGCGCAGGGCATCAGGAACTGCCTGCGCTGCGGGGGCACGGGGGCGCCGGTGAGCAGGTCGATCATGAGGTCGACGGCGGCCCGCCCCATCTCGCGGCGCGGCACGGCGAAACCGGTGATGAGCGGCTCGCCTTCGGGTTGCACGTACTCACCGAGCATCGCGAGCGAGACGTCCTGCGGGCAGCGCAGGCCGGCGGCGGCGATGGCCCGGCTGACGGCGCGGGCCACGGCGCTGGTGTCGGTGGCCTCGGTGACGAAGGCGGTGACCCCGGCGTCGATCTCGGTGCGCACCCACTCGGCGGTGACGTCCTCCACGGCGCAGGGCAGCACCGGCGGCGCGACGCCGCTGAGCCCGGCGTCCGCGAGCCCCTGCAGGAAACCCGCCTGGCGGTCCTCGGACGCCAGCGCTACGTCCTTCTCCCGGACGTAGCGGATCCGCTCGTGGCCGAGCTCGGCGAGGCGGAGCACGACGTCGCGGCTCGCCGAGACGTAGTCGGCGCCGACGTAGGGCAACCGGTCGCCCAGCTCGTCGCGCCGCCCGATGTAGACGACCGGGTAGTCGTCGTCGAGCAGCCGCGCGATCTCCTCGACCGGCACCCTGCGACCGAAGAGGATGCACCCGTCGGCCAGCCGCAACCTGTGGATCGCGCCGGCCCGTCCCGCCGCGGGTCCGCCCTCCGCCGCGGAGCCGGTGAACAGCACGATGTCGTAGCCGCGCGCCGCGGCCTGCTCCTCGATGCCGGCGAGGAACGGGTAGTAGGAGTTCTCGATGTCCACCGGGAAGGTGGCGCTGAAGGTGTGCACGCCGAGCAGGTAGTTCTGCCTGCGGGCGAGCCGCAGGGCCGCCGGGTCGGCGACGTAGCCCAGCTCCTCGGCTGCTTCGCGCACGCGGCGCACGGTGTCGGCGGCGATGCCGACCGCGTCGGGCTTCCCGCCGAGGACGAGCGACACGGTGGCCTGCGACACCCCGGCCAGCTTCGCGATGTCGGCCTGGCGGGGGCGCCGTCCGCGGGTTCGCCTCATCGCAGCATCGCCCCGCCGTCGACGTCGAGCGTGGCGCCGTAGACGAAGGACGCGGCGGCCGAGCTGAGGAACAGGATCGCGCCGGCCATGTCACCGGGCTCGCCCATCCGCCCCATCGGCAGGCCGGCGCCGATCCGCTCCTTGAGCTCGTCGGGGATCCCGGCGTGCAGCGGGGTGTTCGACGGGCCCGGCGCCAGCCCGTTGATCCGGACGCCGCGGCCGGCGAACTCGCGGGCCAACGACTTCACGATCGACAGCACGCCCGCCTTGCTCGCCGCGTACGGGGCATCGGCGATCAGCCCGCCACCGCCCCGGAAGCCGGCGTCGGAGGCGACCAGGACGATCGTGCCGCGCCCGGCGTCGAGCATGCGGCGCAGCGCGTGCTGGGTGACGAGAAAGCTCCCGACCAGATTGACGTCGAGCATCCGCCGCCAGTGCGTCGCGTCCGCCTCGAGGAACCGGGTCGCCGCGATCACGGCGGCACAGTGGGCCACGTGGTCGAGCCGGCCGTGGGAGGCGTCGATCCGCGCGAAGGCGGCTGCGACGGAGTCCTGGTCGGACACGTCGACGACCAGCGGGAGCGCGCCGGGGATCTCGGCCGCTGCGCGGTCGAGGGCGTCGGCGTCGAGGTCGGCGAGCACGACGTCGGCGCCGTGCGCGGCGAAGGCGTGAGCAGTCTCGCGCCCCATCCCGCTCGCCGCCCCGGTGACGAGGGCGACGCGGCCGGCGAACTCGTCGGCGCGGAAGGACTCCCATGGCTTCATCGAGGGCACCTAATACGAATCTAATACGGTTTAGATCGATCGCTGCTCACTCTGGGGTCTCGGGCTGGACGGTGTCAACCCCCGAGGACCAAGATCGAACCGTCGACGCCGTGAGAGTCGATTCTTACTGGTGCCGCCACTGAGATCGGAACTGCATCCCGCTCAAGGGGATTCGGTCGACGACCCGCACACGCGATTTGCGGGCAACGTTCTCCGCGGCCTTGATATGGCCGCGCTGACGTATCGCTGGCGTTACCGGGTTCCATTTGAACGTCGTGCTGCGGCATGTCACGAGGCCGACTGCTGAAAGGATCGTGCCGGCCAGCATCACCACTGTGTGCTCGTCGAGCCTGCGGCAGTGGCCGAGCCGCGGTCCTGGCCTGGTCGAGCACGTGGGCACCGCGTCGGTCGAGGAGACGGGAGTCGTCGGGGTCGCGATGGCCGCCGTGTAAGGGCTGCCACGGTAGGCCTGTCCCCGCCTGCTCAACGACGCCGACGTGACCGATGGCTTCGCCACGCCCACACGCCGATGAGGGCGAGCACGAGCAGCAGCAGCTGGGCGCTGGCCAGCACGAGCGTGACGGCGGCGGTGCCGAACAGCGCGACGAGCCCGTGGACCCCCGCGGCCATGACGGGCCCGACTGGCGGGGTGCCAGGCGCCCTCACCTCGTTCAGCTGGTTGATGGCCGCGCGGCCGGGAGCGGTGACGATCCGCCAGAGCGCGAGGAGCACGTTGGTCAGCACAGCGGGTTCCACTTGCACAGCCGGCGCGGCCGCCAGCCACGGTGGTGGTCGTTGTCGGGTAGGTCGATGTGCACGTCGCCGTCGTCGCCGCCGGAGGTGGCCGGTGGCGGGGGTGGTTCCTCGCCGCACTCGCGCCCGGCCGGCGGGCTCGAGGCGTGGGCGAGGTCCTTGGCGCGCATCCGCTCGAGGTACTCCTGCGAGGCGTCGCCGCCCTGTCGGCCGCTTTTGTCGGTGTAGATGCCGGTGTGGTCCCAGAGGATCATCTCGAGCCCGAAATCGACACCTGGGGACTGCGTGGCCTGGGCCGGTTCGGAGAGGATCACGTAGCGCAGCAGGCGGCCGTGGTGGTCGCGCTCGACGCCGGGTTCGCGCACCAGGAACACCTGCTGTTGTGCGATGTTGAGCAGGAGCCGCTCGGCCGCTGCGAGGGCGTCTTTCCCGCCGGGGGTGTTCTTCTCGCAGGAGTCGATGCCGATCACGCGCACCCGCTCACCGTCGATGAGGTCGAACGTGTCGCCGTCGAGGACGTTGGCGACCGTGGCGGGCTCACCGCTGGCGGCGGCCGGTGGCATCCGGCGGCCGTTGACGCTCGTGGAGTCGAGCGTGGTGGTCGGGGCTGCGCTCGTGGGGGCTGCCGCCGTCGTGGTGGTGGGCGCCGAGCGCGCCGTGAGGGTGCTGGTGCGGGGCGTCGGTTCGGTCGTGGCGACGAGGACCATCACGAAGCCGACGAACCACACGAGCCAGTGCACGAACCCGCGCTGGAAGGTGTTCAGCGGGCCGATCCCGTTCTGGGCCTTCCGCTTGTCGATCCAGCTGATGAGCAGTTGGCCGGGGATGCGCAGGATCCGGCGGAGGGCGCGCCACAGGGCGAGCGGGAGGGCGGGCATCGAGTCGTTCGTTCCTAGGGTGGGGCACAGGGATCGGGGTGTTCAGCACTCGCCACGATGTCGGCCGAGGGGGCGCGAGGGTTCCGATCCTTCGGGTGATGATCGTTCGAGGCTCGTCCGGGAACGCGAGCCACGCAGGTTCGGTGTCGCCCACATTGGTGTTACACGCGGGGATGAGCGGCAGCCCGCTGCGGCGTCTGGCTCGAACGCTCGCCCCGGCTGGGCGGCGCTCGCGGGCCACCCCAGGACGGTCGACCTGCGTGAGCTGGATGTCGTCGAGCCGTTGAACGCGTGGATCGGGCTGCTGTTCTCGAGGGGCAACGTCGGGCGGACCGTCGCCGCGCTGGTCGCGTCTCAGAGCGGCGGCATGAAGCCGAGTGCCCACGAGGCGGCGAAGGAGCGGCTGGCGGCCGCGGAGAGCCGCTTGAAGCGGTTCAGGATGCGACCCGCGGCCGGGATCGGCCCGGGCGCACTCGTCGACGTGATCAACGAGGCGCAGGCGCAGCGGGCCGCCGCACGGGTCGAGCTGGACGCACCCGCGCCGACGCTCATCACCGACGCCGAGATCTACGCGATGATCGACGCGGAACCCGGCCGGCTCGAACGGTCGTACCGCGACCTGGGGCTGGGGCTCCGCTACGAACCACGGGAGCGAGCGGTGGAGGTCCTGCTCGCTCTCCGTGTGGTCAACGGACGTGTCCGAGGCCCGTCTCGTGGCCGCATCGACGTGCTGCGCTCAGACCCGTGCCGCCTCTCGCGGTCGCAAGGTCGCCGGGGCCCCGCCGTGGAGCGCAACCCCGGCGGTCGCCCAGACGTCGCGCCGCGCGGTGCGGATGCCGGTCACAGAGCCGCTTGTCGCCGATCGGGGACGAGGAACATGACCGCGAACGCCAGCACGTAGATCACTGGTAGGAGGGCGAGGGCGAATCCGAAGCCGCGGGCGCCGGCCAGTCCGGCCATGACGACCGGCGCGAACCCGCCTACCCCGCGGCCGATGTTGAACAGGACGTTCTGGGCGGTCGCGCGCACGCTCGTCGGGTAGAGCTCGGCCATGAGGGCGCCGTAGCCGCCAAGCATCCCGTTGGCGAAGATGCCCATCACGAACCCACCGACCAGCAGGGCTGCCGGTGTCGCCAGTTGGCTGTAGGCCAGCACCGAAAGCGCTGCGCCCACCTGGAAGGTCCAGAACGCGGGGCGGCGCCCGACGCGGTCGGCCAACTGACCGAACGTCAGGATGCCGAGCAGCATCCCCAGAACCGTGACCGAGGTCCACAGGGCGCCCCTGGTGACGCCCAGGCCGAGCTCGGTGCCGAGGTAGGTCGGCAGCCAGGTCATGATCCCGTAGTAGCCGAAGTTCTGCACCGACGTCAGGACGAGCATCGCGACCGTGATCGTCACGGTGGGGCCGTCCTTGACGAGCTGCCGGATCGACTCCGCTGTCGACAGGCTCGGTGTGGCTGCGGCGGTCTTCTCGAAGGTCGGCGACTCCTCGACCGTCCGGCGCAGGACGAAGGCGACGATCGCCGGGAAGATGCCGACCACGAACAGGCCCCGCCAGCCCCACAGCGCGATGATCGGGGCGGACAACAGGGCGGCGGCCAGCACCCCGATCTGGAACCCGACCGCGACCCACGAGGTGGCGCGGGCGCGCCATCCGGGTGGGACGGCCTCGGCAGCGAGCGTCATCCCGATGCCGAACTCACCGCCGATGCCGATGCCGGCCACGAAGCGGTAGATGCCCATGTCGACGAGGCCCTGGGCGAGGGCCGAGAGGCCGGTGAACACCGCGAACAGCAGGATCGACCACGTGAGCATCCGGACCCGGCCGAACCGGTCGGACAGGATGCCGAACACCACGCCACCCAGTACCGCGCCGAGCAGCGTCAGCGTGTTGAGGAGACCGGCCTCGGCGTTTCCGATGCCGAACGACGCGATGATCCCGGACAGCGCGAACGACAGGATGAGGAGGTCGAACCCGTCCAGGCCATAACCGATGGACGAGGCGAGCACGGCCCTGCGCCCCGTTCGCGCGGTTGTGGCGTCGACCGGAGGCGGATCGGCGTGCGAGTCGGTCACGTCGGCCATCTCATGATCTCCTGTCCGGTGTGGTCAACGCGAGGCGGGTCACACGGAAATGCGTGACACCCTGGCGACACCCGGAATTCCGGCGCCACGAAAGCGCTGGTCGGGTCCCACGTGCGAGGCGGGGATCCACCGCGGAAGCGCGACTGCGCGGCCGGAACCGCAGGTGCGGGAGACCGGTAAATTCGGTGTAACCGATTGCCGCTGACACGTGCCTCCGCCCTCGGGGGGCGGAGGATGCGGGTGGCATCGACCTCATCGTGATCTACAACTCGGGCCGCTTCCGCATGGCCGGCCGCGGCTCGCTCGCCGGGCTGCTGGCGTACGGGAACGCCAACGACATCGCGGTCGACATGGCCAAAGAGGTCCTGCCGGTCGTCCGCCACGCGCCCGTCCTCGCGTGGGTGGACGGGACTGATCCCTTCTACGACCCGCACGTGCTGTTGCCGAAGCTGAAGAACCTCGGCTTCGCGGGTGTGCAGAACTGTCTGCCACTTCGGCCTCACCACCAGTGGCGCCATCGGCGCCGAGACGGCCATCGGTCTCGATCAATGCGTCACCGCGGCGACCGAGTGGGCCGAGGCGGCTCGGGAGATCCGCAAGGACGTGATCGTCCTGGTGCACGGGGTCCGGTGGCCGAACCCGCGGACACCGAGCACGTGCTGCGGAACGCCGACGGGAACGACGGCTTCTAGGGGGCGTCCTCGATGGAGCGGCTCCCCACCGAACGCGCGATCCGGGAGCAGACCGCGACGTTCACGACGATCGGCTTCCGCTGACCGGGCGCGCCGGGAAGTGGGCGTCACCCCGATCGCCGGCGCCCCGTTCGAGCACGCACGATCACGACATCCGGTAGGTCCGCGATCGAGCAGGCCCGCTTGTGCCGGGCCACGCCGGAGCCAGGCGGCACGGAGCAGACTTGGAGCGGGGCAACGCGTCGCGGTCGATGCGGCTCGGTGCCGCCCGCCCGGCTCGCCCACGACGCCGGCGTGCCGTCGTTGGACAGGGGACGGGGCGTCGAGCAGAAGGCGGGCCCGCCAGCGATCAGGCTGACGGGTCGCCTTCGGCAGCTGCCCGTCGCTCCGATACGAAGCGTTCGACCACGCCGCGGATGACCGCCGCCATCGTGAACCCGTGCTGGGCGCACCAGTCCCTCAACTGCGCGTGGAGCTCCTGCGGCAGCCGCACGGTCACGAGTTGGGTCTCTCCCGTAGGGATGTCGCCGAACATCGAGCACGGTCAGGCGTCGCTGCCGAGGTCGGCGATGTCACGGGGCGCACGGGCACGGCGGACCCGCACCAGCTCACCCCGGTCGGGCCACGGCCTCGCGCCCACCACCAGGTCACTTCGCCGCTGGGCCACGACGCGGCTACCCGACGATCCGGCCGTGGTCGAGCGGGACCCGGATATCGTGCTGGCCTTGCTCAGGCGCCGGCCGCGCCGCGCTGTCGCCGATCCGTTCGGTCTCATCCCGCGGGCCCGGCCGCGTCGCCGCGTCGACGCAGCCCGTCGCCCACTCGGCCTGTCGTGGAAACCCCAAGACGCGACCGCCCTGCCCTCGGCACGCGAGCCGCCCGTGCTGGTGGGGTGCCGGCGGCCCACGCCTGTTTCGTCGTCCTCCTAGCCGACCTCGGGGTCGTCGAGGAGGGCGAGGTGCGGTGGCACCAGCGTCGTGGAGAGCATCAGCTCCCTGATCAGGTTGTGGTTGAGCGTGTTACCCACCGGTTCGCCGACCTCCTCGCGGGTCAGCCCGGGCACGCCGCCGCGAGACAGTCGGTTGCGCACACCCACCACCAGGTGTTCCACCTTCTTGTGCGTCCACCCGGCGTCGGGCTGCAGCTCGGCCAGGTCGGCGGCCGCTTCGCGCCAGGTGAGCGGTCGCGGGTACTGCTCGTGCAGCAGGTAGCGCTGCCCGAGGACGACCAGGGCGAGCCGCTCGTCGTCGGAGAGCCGCCAGATCCGCGGCAGTTCCGTGGCGTCCCCGTGCCTCGACGTGGGGCGCCTGCCTTCGGCACCGGTGACGTACAACTCGAGCAGGTGCTCGCGCCGCCCGGTGCCGCGGAGGAACATCGGCGTGTACCCGTCGGTGAGCGGGACCGGCTCCTCGTCCCGGAACAGCAGCCTGGACCCCGGCAGCCGAAGCGGCAGCTTGCCGGTGTTGGCAAGCCACCAGACGCCGTCGTCGTAGGTGATCGTGCCTTGCTGCCGGCTCACCTTCCTGTCGTCCTCGCCCACGCAGACGTGCACGTCGGGGCGGTTGCGCCCGAACAGGATCGTGCGGCCCTCCTTGGGGCCGATCGCGATGCCACCGGCGAGCGACAGCGCGTAGAGCTTGCCCGGTTCGGACGACGACGGCACGCCGAGCGCGAGGCTGCCGTGCCCCTTCGGCAACCGTTGCCCGCCGGCCGCCACCGTGTCGTCCCCTCCGGGGTTCGTGGTGTCCGTGTCCCGCATGACCGTATCGTGTCGCCGCTCGCTCGGGAGGGGGCCCGAACCGCAGGTCAGCGGGTCAGCGCGGGGGCGGCAGCGCGCCGGCCGCCGAGCGGATCAGCGACGTCGCCAGGTCGCACAGGTCCGCCCCCGGGCGGTCACCGCGCATCACCAGGTAGACGTGCTCCTGCACCTTCTCGCCGTCCGCGCCGGTGCGATCGCGGTACACCAGCCGGGCCAGGCAGGTGTTGTCGCCATCACCCTCCGGTGTGATGTACCCGGTGCGGCCGGCGAACTGCTTCACCACGCCGTCATCCGCCGACAGCGGTGGCGATTGGTCGTAGCGGAGCTGAAGCTGCAGGTTGCTCGTGGTGCTGTACCACCTGCACTCCCAGTGGCCGAACCCGACGTCGGGATCGTCGGCGTCCACGCCGGGGATCACGGAGAGCGCGTCGTCGTCGAGCAGCCCGCAGGCGTCCAGCGACGCGAGCGAGGCGTCCTCCGGCGCCGGCTTGCGCGGCATGCCTTGGCCGTCGAGCACGTCGAGCGCCGTCCCGGTGGCGGAATCGGCGATCGCACAAAGCTCCGTGGAGGTCTTGTCGTACTGCCTGACGATGACGTGCACCCTGCTGCCGTCACCGAGCACGATGGAGCGGTCGCAGCTGTTGTCGTCCTCCGGTGCGCGGAAGACGGTGAATCCGCCGACCCGTTCGCCGGGGCCTTCCGGCGGCTCATCGGACGGCGTGTCGAGCAGGATCTGCACGTCGATGTCCTCACCGTCGCCTTCGGCCGGGAGGATGACGTCGCACCGGTCGAAGTTGCCATAGGCGCGCTCCAGCACGGGGTCGCCGAACTCGCTCAGCGAGCCCACGTCGAGCAGCCCGCACGGGTCCGCGGTGTGCGGGTCGCCCATGGTCGCGACCTGCGTCGTCGGCCGCTCACCGGAGGCCTTCGTCGGTTCGCGGGCGAGCCGGTTGGGTAGCACGACGAGCATCGAGACACCGACGGCGACCGCGACCACAGCCGCTGCGGTGGCGATGACGGCGCGCCGCCGCGGTCGGCGCCTCGACAGCGGCGCGGCGTCCAGGAGGTCATCGCCGGTGTCCCCGGACTCGCCGCCGGCCACCTCGCGGAGCAACCTCCTGGCTGCTGCCGCGTTCGGCCGGTTCGCGGGGTCGCGGTCGAGCAGCGCGGTGAGCGCCGGCGCGAGCGCCCCCGCGCGCCGCGGTGGTGGTACCTCGCCGGAAGCCGCGCGGTGGACCGCCTGGAGCGGGTTGTCCACCTCACCGAACGGCGGCGTGCCCTCGACGGCCGCGTACAGCGTGGCGCCGAGCGAGAACACGTCAGCCGCCGCGGTCGGTTCCTTGCCGCCGGCGACCTCGGGTGCGAGGTACGCGGGCGTGCCGCCGATCCAGCCGGAGTCGGTCGCGGTCGTGTCGTTCCAGAGCGGACGGGAGATGCCGAAGTCGGTGAGCTTCGCGACGCCGTCGTCGCCGACCAGGATGTTGCCCGGTTTGACGTCGCGGTGAACCACGTCCTTGGCGTGTACCGCCTGCAGCGCGCTCGCGATCTGCGTGCCGATCCGTGCGACGTCCTCGGGCGGTAGCCGTCGGCGCTCCTGGAGGATTTCGGCGAGGCTGCGCGACGGTACGTACTCCATCACCAGCCAGCGCATGTCCTCGTCGTCGGTGACGGCGTCGAGCAGCGTGACGATGTGCGGATGGTTGAGGTTCGCGATCGTGCGCGCCTCGCGGTCGGCCCGCTTGCGTGCCCGATCGGTCGCGTCGGGGGCGTTCGCGCGCTTGAGCGACACCGTGCGGTGCAGCTCCTGGTCGGTGGCGCGCCACACGACACCCATGCCTCCGGCGCCGATCCGCTCGTCCAGTCGGTAACGCCCGGCGATCAGTTGACCGACGCGCAAGCCAGGGCCCCCATCACGCGCTGCCGAATGATCCCCTACGCGCCGTGACGTTACCCCATCGGGTGATCAGGCCCACAGGGGCGACCTGCAGTCGCTGAGCGGCCGAGGCAACGCGCGGCACCTGCCGGGCGATATCGGCGGTCGGCGCGGCAGTGTGATCGCCGCCGTTGCCGCAGCCATCGCGAACCGCGTCGAGGGGCCGCGGCTGCCGTCGCCGCCGCTGTCCAGGACAACGGTGATCACGATCGATCGAGTGTTGCCGGAGCGCGAGGACGTCAGATTCCGGCCAAATACCAACCGAATCTTGCCAATAGCGCTGACGCCGTTGGCGTGGTCGGGCGCGTGGAAAATTGAACCGGATGACCTCTGCTACGGTCGCGCCATGAGAAAGCTTGTCGTCCAGCAGTGGGTTACCGTCGACAACTTCGCCGCGGAAGAGGACGGCGGACTCGGCTTCGTTTCAGGGGAGCCGTTCGACGACGACATCGCGAATGATCCCTTCAGGGACACCATGATGGCCTTCATCGACTCGGTCGACACGATGATCCTCGGGGGCAACACCTACAACATGGCGAAGGCCTACTGGCCGTACGCCGAGGAGCAGGGCGAGTACGGGCGGAAGCTCAACGGCCTCACCAAGTTCGTCGCCTCCTCGAGGCTGGACGACGCACCGTGGGGCGACTTCCCCGCCGCAACCGTGACGCGAGACCCGGCCGCGACCATCCGTGCGCTCAAGGAGGAGGGTGGCAAGGACATCTGGCTGTGGGGGAGCTTGAGCCTCATGAACCACCTCATGGATGCCGGGGTCGTCGACGAGCTCCGGATGCTGGTGTGTCCGGCGACGCGCGGCAGGGGTGCGCGCCTCTTCCAGGACGAGCAGGACCTGGAACTGCTCGAGGCCGCGGGATTCGACAGTGGTGTGGTGCTGCTGCGCTACGCGATCAAGAACTGAGCGGCGGGAGTTGCCAACCCGGACCGTCGCGGCCGTGTCCGCTCAACGGAGCAGCGGGCTGCGTGTCGAAGTCGGCGTGGCGGCTCCGTCACGAGGACGGACGCGGCAGACGGTGCCGTGTCGACCCGGAGATCGGAAGGACAACGTCATGGCCACCGCGGAAGACCTCGATCACGCCACGGATTCGCAGTGGGACTGGGTCGCCGAGCAGACCCGTGCGTACCTCGCATCGGGCGGTGCCGACGGTCACGAGAACGACGGCGTGCGCACCCTCGTGCTCGTCACCACCGGACGCCGCACCGGCACGCCCCGCCGCACCTGTCTGATCTACGGCACTTCGGGCGACGAGTACGTGGTCGTCGCCTCCAAGGGCGGTGCTGAGCACCACCCGGCGTGGTTCATGAACCTGGAGGCCGACCCCCGGGTCGGGGTCCAGGTCGGCGCTCGCCGGTTCACGGCGCGCGCCCGGGTCGCGTCGCCGGCCGAGCGCGCATCGCTGTGGGCCGAGATGGTGAAGATCTTCCCGCTCTACGCCGAGTACGCGCAGAAGACGACTCGCGAGATCCCCGTCGTCCTGCTCGCTGCGTTGGATGGACGCGGCGAGCGGGCGCCCTGCTGATCCCGCGAACGACTCCGGGTCCCCCATCTGGCCCGGATCGAACTCGTCGTCGCAGATGGGGGCCTCGGCAACGTTCGGTCTGCTGCGACACGTCGTTGGCCGCGGCGCTCGCCGACGCCTCATCGAGGAGCTCGGCACGGCCGATCTCGGCCGGCTGCGACGAGGTGGATCGCCCGGTCCTCACACCGCTTCGACCCGGAACACCGCTATCCGCTCGGCCGCAGCAGCCACCGCATCGGGCGTCGGCGCCTCGGCCAGCCCGTTCGTCACGTATCGATTGGCCACGCTGGGCGGAGAGGTCGTGACGATCTCGCGCAACAGCGGGCGTCGTTCCTCGACCGGCACTTCGATCAGTCGCACGGTGGAGCTGCGCCGTCCTCGCGTCAACGTGACCGTGTCCGCGGCTCGAGCGTTGGCGACCCAGGCGGCGTTCGGGAACGCCTGGACGATGTAGCGGCCGCCGGTGAGCGGGAGCACTGCGATGGGGAAGGTGCGGGGCTGGCCGGTGCGTCTTCCGGTGACGGTGAGCAGCTCCATCGGCCCGAACACGATGCCGAGCCGCTGGAGGCCGGTGATGAGCTTGTTGATCCTGTTGGTGAACCGGCGGTACCGGCGAGCCTTCTTCACGTCGTACGTCATGACCTCAGGGAATCCAGGGTGCTGTGAGTACCGATTGGTGCCCCGTGCGCATCTCGTCGGGTGTGAGCAGGAAGAAACGATCGTCGGACATGGATTTCTCCGTTCAACTATCCGGAAACCGGCGTGCCTTCGGCGTTTCGCGGCGCGACGGGTCGCCTCGTGAGGAGGAACAGGTTGACGACGATCGCGGGAACGAGGAGCGCGATCGCGATGGTCAGCGTCACCGGTGGGAGGGCTGGACCGCTCGCGATCTCCGCCCAGCGACCGATCGCGACGGAGCCGGCGAGGGCGGCCCAGAGCGCGGTCTCGACTGCCGGGAGCCACTCGGCGGACCGGACGTGGAAGCCGCCGGCCATGAGCGAGACGACCGCGATCCCGATCGAGACGAGCGGCGTGATCCATTCGAACGCACCGAGGAGCGGCGGCAACGCGAGGGCGGCGGCTCCGGCGACCTCCGACACGCCGATGACGATCGTGAGCATCCGAGGGACGTCCTCGAAGCCGACCCACCGGTCGATGCCCCGCCCGATGACCTTGGGAAGGCCGGCGGCGAGGAAGAAGAGGGCGAGGAGGCCCTGGGCGAGCCACAGCGCGATGTCGAACACGAGGATCTCCAGTCGAAGTGGTCGAGTCGGCGGTGATCGCGTGACCGACGTGAGCGGTCGTCGAGCACGCGGAGCGTGGAGTTCCCGGCATCGGCACCCGGGGTCGTGGGCCGCGGCGGACGTCGGGTTCGAGAGCGGTTGGTCCCCGGCTGCAGGTGGCGGACGAGCGGGACAGGAACTATCGGGTTCGAATGATATGAAAACCATATGAACTGCCGGTCGCGGACGTCAAAGGGCAGCCGTGTGCCGGTCTCAGCACACCTTCAGCTCGAGTACCGCCGCCGGCCGCCGGCCCGCGTCCCGCTCAGCTGAGCTCGGTGGTGGCGTCCTCGCTCACGCGAGTCGTGCGAGCCAGGAAGTCGGCGATCACTTCCAGCTCGGAGTCGGTGTACCGGGCGCAGAGCTCGTCCATGGCGGTGCTCATCCCGGAGTAGATCCGGTACAGCTCGCCGACGCGGTCGTGCACGGCCCGAACGGCCACGGCGCGACGATCGGTGGACTCCGGATCCCGTTCGCGGACGATCCATCCTCCGCGCTGGAGCCGGTCCAGGATGCCGGTCATCGTGGCGGGGTGCAGTCCGGCCCGCCGGGCCAGCTCGGTGGGGCCGAGGGGGCCGTCGCGGGCGACCAGCTCCAGGCAGTCCAGGTCGACGTCCTTCAGCCTCAGGCGCGCGACGACCCGATGGTTGAGCAGGGACAGCTGGTTGCGCAGATCGCGCAGCGACACCTTGATCTGATTGGTCAGCCGCCTGCGTCGGCGTCGTGCCGCTCGGTCGTCCAGCGCTTCCACTCTCGTATGTTATGAGTCGCAGAGTATCTGCCGCGGGGATCGAGCCTGGCGTCACCGCTGGGGTCGGGCGGGTCGGACGACGGCACGATCACCGCGGTCAGCGCCGCTCCGGCTACGGCGAGCAGCGCGGCGGTGTTGACCGCGACGCCCAGTCCTGCACGTTGCGCCAGCAGCGGGCCGAGTACGGCGCCGACAAGGGTCGCTGCCGCTTCCACGACCCCGAACACGGCGCTGACCCGCCCGAGTGCGGAACCGGGGATGGTTCGCTGCCAGACGGTTCGCGGTGCCCCCAGCACCACCGAGCCGGCCGACCCGATGACGACGGCCGCGATGCGCGAGCGGTGGTGCGGTCGCGTTGACCAGGACGGCGAATCCCCACCGATGTCATGGCCTGGGCAGCTGAGAGCAACGGGCGGATCGGCATCCGGTCCACGAGGAGCCGCAGCAGCGGGGCGCCGAGGAGGAAACCGACCCCGAGTGCGGACAGGACGAGCCCGATGGCGGTCGCTCCGCCGAGGCGCTGCATGCCCAGTGGCACGAGGAGCGCGCTGAGCGCGGCGTTCGCCAGGAGGAACACGCCGGTGGCCGGCAGCAGCGCCGCGACCACGGGGTGCCCGCGGAGGTCCTGCAGGCCGGCGCGGAAGGACGGCCGTCCGCCTCGAGGATGTGGCCGGGCGCGGGATCTGGTCAGCGCGATGGCGATCGCGGAGACCAGGTAGGTCGCTGCGTCGATCGCGACCACCGCTGGGAACCCCGCCGCGAGCAGCAGCGCGGCACCGAGCGGCCCCCCGATCAACCGCACGGTTCCGTTGTTGGCCGCATTGAGGGCGTTCGCGCTGCTGAGCGTTCGACCCGTGCCGACGACCGCGGGTACGTGAGCCTGCATCGCGGGCACGAGGACGACGGTCGCGGCGCTCTCGATGAGCACCGCCACGTGCACCATCCACGGGGTGGTGTCGGCGGTGAACAGCAGCGCGATGGCGGCAGCGCGCACCAGGTCGGTGCCGACCAGGAGCGTCCGACGGTTCATCCGATCGGCCAGGATGCCTGCGAGCGGGCCGAGCGCCAGGGAGGGCAGGTGCTGGGCGGCGACGACGAGGCCGGTCGCCAGCAGCGAGTCGGTCGTGGTCAGCACCTGCGCTGGGGCGGCGATGACCAGCAACCAGGACCCGAGGCCGCTCACCAGGTTCGCGCTCCACAGCAGCCGGAAGTCGCCAGCGTGCAGATGTTGGGTCAGCGGCTGCGTGCGCTGCGCGCCGCTGCCGGGCGAACGGTCGCCTCGGTCGCCGCCGACGCCGGCCTGTCGGTGCCCTACATCGCGAACCTGGAGAACGGGCGGGGCAATCCGACCCTCGCGGCGCTGGACCGCCTGGCCCGAGCGCTCGGAACCGAACTGTCGGTCGATCTCGGCCGGCCGGGCTCGGCGCCCGCCGTCGCCCCGCCCACTTCGCTGGTTCGCCTCGCCCGCACCGAGCGGTTCCGCAGGGTTGCCGACGAGCTCGCCGGTCCGGACCGGAACGCGGGCGAGGTGGCGGCTGCACTGATCGACCTGCTCGCCCGGGTGGGTCCGGCGCTCGGGGTCGAGCCCGATCAGGTCGACCGGTGGCGCCTGCTCGACGCGCTGCTCCTGGTAGGACTGCACTCCAACCGGAACACAGGCGCCGCTCCATGACCACGCCCGGGTGGAGCCGGCCGCGGCGTTCCGACGCGATCTCCGCGGAGATCGCCGCGCGCTGAGCGGCCCCGAGCAACCCACGGAGGACCCGTGGCGCGGGTCGAGCCGACGATCCCGTGCGGTCCACCGGGATCGCCGGTCCGGCCGGCCGACGACGCCACCACGGTCGTGGTCGGGCTCACCGAGATCCTCGTCGGCCCACCGGACCTCGCTCTGTCGCTCCAGGGCGATCGCGATCTAGCCTGCGACGGGCGCACGCTCACGGTCGGGGCCCGCATCGCCGCTGCCCGTCGTGTCCACGGGATGGACCGGCCGACTCCGACCCCATCTCGCTGCGCCGCGCCGATCTCGACGACCGATCACCGAGGAGGAGCACACCGTGCCGAGCGTGTCACCCGCCCCGCCGTGGACGGCGGACTGCTTCGCGTGGTTCCCGGGGCGCCCGCGCCACGGCGAGCGGGGTGCGGCTCGGACGGGAACCGCCGAGCTCTGCGCCGTCAGCGCCGGCGCGCTGCAGGATCCGGCGGCGCCGCGTCCCGTCGTCACGCCGGCCGCTGCGGCCGCGGGGCGGTGACCGCCGTGCCGCCGGTCAGCACGGGGGACCGCCTCGGCATCGACCTGGCGACGGCGGGCGACGTGGTCATCGCCACGGTGGCGATCTGCCTGACCGCGCTGCTGCTCGTGCGCGTCGTCGGGCAGCGCAGCCTGACCGCGATGTCGGCGACCGACGTGGTGTGCGTGATCGCGCTCGGCGCGGTCGTCGGGCGGACGACCCTGCTCGCGATCCCGACCCTGGCGGCCGGTGTCATCGCCGTCGCGGTGCTGTTCGCGCTGCGCGGCCTCCTCGCCCGCGCCGCCCGGGTGCGCGGCCTCGGCCGCCTGCTCGCCCCCGGCCCGGTCGTGCTCGTCCGGGACGGGCGGGTGCTGGCGGACGGGTTGCGCCGCGCCCGGGTGCAGGAGGACGAGCTGCGCGAACAGCTGCGGCTGGCCGGTGTGGTCGCGCTCGACCGCGTGGGCCTGGTGGTGCTGGAACGCACCGGCCGGCTGAGCGTGCTGCCGGCCGGCGCGCCGATCGACCCGTGGCTGCTTTCCGATCTCGATCTCGGTCGGGCGGTGGGTGGAGCGCACGGCTTCGACACCCGCCCGGCGCCCCGCTCGACGACGGGGCCGGATGCGCCCTCCGCTGTCCAGGAGGGGAGGGGCTCCTGAGCGGGATCCCCGGCGGGTGCGTCCGTGGGACACCGGCGCCCTGAGCTCGGCGAGGGGCCTCACCGCGGGGACGGGCCTGAGCGTGCCCGTGCCCGAGCGACCCACGGGTACCGGCGCCGGCCGCGTCGAGCCGTGTCGAGCCGTGTCGAGCCGTGTCGACCGGTTCAGCGGTTCAGCGGTTCAGCCCGAGGATTTCGCGGGCCTCCTCCGGCGTGGCCGGGCGGCGGCCGTAGATCGCGGCGATCTTGACCAGTTCCGCGACGAGCTCGTGGTTGCGCCCGGCGACCGAGCCGTCGGCGCGGTAGAGGCCGTCCTCGAAGCCGACCCGTGCGGTGTCACAGCCCATGGCGATGCCGAGCGTCGCCCACGTGAAGTTGTCGTGGCCGGCTCCCAGCACGCCCCAGACCGCGTTGGGGAAGCGGCTGAGCGCGAGGTTGCGCATGAAGACGAGCGTCTCCGGGTCGGCGTCGACGTCGCCGAGCCCGCCGCCGAGGAGGAGCCACACGTGCTCGGCGTTGCGGTCGAAGAGGCCCTCGTCCGCGTAGCGGGCGAGCCGGGCGATGACGTGCATGTCGACGACCTCGTACTCGAGGGTCGACCGCTTGTCGTAGATCGCCTTGATCGTCTTCTTGAGGTACTCGGGCGAGTTGACGTACGGCGTTTCGGTCGGGTAGCCGCCTTCGGGGTGCCAGAAGTCGGTGGTGCCGGCGGCGACGCCGTAGAGGTCCGGGGTCGGGTCGAGGTCGATCAGCGCGAGGCGCTCCTCGTCGGAGGGCCAGACGAGCTGCCCGGTCGCCGGGTCGCGCCGGACACCGATCCCGTTCGTGGTCTGCAGGAGGACGTCGGTCCGTTCGCGGATGCGGGTGATGATGTCGCGGAAGACGGCGACGTCCCCGGTGTTGGCGCCCTTCTCGTCGCGGGCGTGGACGTGGACGACGGCGGCGCCGGCTTCGCGGCACAGCCGCGCGTCCTCCGCGATCTCCTCGGGACTGACGGGCACGAAGGCGCCGTCGCGGCTCTGCTGCATCCCGCCGTTGACCGCGGCGACGATCACGAGCGGCTTCCCGGGGCTGGTCGACATGGCTCCTCCGGTGGGTCTTGGGGCTCCGCCGAACGCTAGGAGCTCGCCGTGGTCCCCGGATCGCGCGGATGACGTCCGTTGACCGGCGGCGCCTCCGGGTGAGGCGCGACAAATGTCTCGCCGTGCGTCGTGCACTCCGCCCGTGCCGGCCGGTCAACGGAGCCTGTTGGCGCGCGCCTCGCCGTACATAGGTTCTGCCTCGCACTACCCGGAGCACGCACGGCAGAGAGGCCACCGCGATGTCCCCACCCGCTGACCGTTCCCCCACCCAGCTGCGTCGCGCCGTCACGTCGAGCTACCTGGGTAGCGTCATCGAGTACTACGACTTCCTGCTCTACGCGACGGCCTCCGCGGTCGTGTTCAACACCGTGTTCTTCCCGAGCGCCGACCCGACCGCAGGGGTGATCGCCAGCTTCGGCACGCTCGTGGCCGGGTACGCGGCGAAGCCCGTCGGCGCGGCGCTGTTCGGCCACTTCGGTGACCGGATCGGCCGCAAACGCACGCTGGTCGTGTCGATGACCGTGATGGGCACGGTCAGCGTGTTGATCGGCTTGCTGCCCGGCTACGCGACGATCGGGGTGTGGGCGCCGATCCTGCTCGTGCTGCTGCGCATCCTGCAGGGGATCGCGTTGGGCGGTGAGTGGGGCGGCTCGGTGCTGATCTCCACCGAACACGCCGCCTCGCGGCGCGGCCTGTGGGCGAGCTTCACGCTGTCCGGCGCCCCGAGCGGCACGGTGCTCTCCACCCTCGCGCTGACGGTCGTCGCCGGAGCCGTCGGCAACGACGCGCTGGTCGCCTGGGGCTGGCGGATCCCGTTCCTGTTCAGCGCGGTGCTGCTGGCCGTCGGACTGTTCGTGCGGGCCAAGGTCGAGGAGACCCCCGTCTTCCGCCAGGAGCGGGAGAAGGCGCGGGTGCCGCTCGCGGAGGTGCTGCGCGCGCACCCGCGCGCCCTGCTGATCTCGGTCGGCATGGGCGCGGGCGCCTTCGTCGCGCAGGGCACCCTGACGGTCTTCGTCATCACCTACGCCGTGGCCGCCGGGTTCACCCGCTCCGCCGTGCTGAACGCGCTGACGATCTCGTCGGTGGTGGCGGCGCTCGGGGTCCTGGTCTTCGCCGGGCTCTCCGACCGGATCGGCAGGCGCCCGGTGGTCGTCGCGGGCGCGGTGGGGATGGCCGCGTGGGCGTTCGCGATCTTCCCGCTCGTCGACTCGGGCTCGTTCGCGCTGCTGCTGCTGGCCGTGGTGGTCGGGCAGGGCGTGATCCACACCGCGATGTTCGGTCCCATGGCCGCGCTCTACGCCGAGCTGTTCCCCGCCCGTGTCCGATACACCGGCGCGTCGTTGGGGCTCGGCCTGGCCGGGATCGCCTCCGGGCTCGCGCCGCTGGTGTTCGCCGCGCTCGGCGCGCAGCCGGGCAACAGCATCGTCGTGTCGGTGGTGATGGCGGCGTGCTGCCTGCTCACCGTGGGGTGCGTCCGGCTCGTCCGGGAGACGAGCGCGGCTCCGGCCGCGGGCGGCGAGCGGGTCGGGGAACCCGCCTGAGCCCGGAGCCCGAGGACGTGACCCGACGATCAGCCGAGGCCCTGTACCGCGGTCGGGACGGGCACCCGGACGCGGACCCGGAACCCCCGGGGGCCGTCGCTCGCCTCCGTCGTGCCGCCCCAGCGCTGCGCGCGTTCCCGCATCGACACCAGCCCGAGCGCGCCCGATCGGGGCGGGCGACCCCCGGTCCCGACACCGTCGTCGTCGATGTCGACGGCGACGTGGGCCCGCCCCGCGTCGTCCTGGACGCGTACCCGCACGACCGCGCGCGTCGCCGAGGCATGCCGGACCACGTTGTGCAGAGCTTCCTGGACGATCCGGAACAGGTCCTCCTGGATCTCGGCCGGCAGCAGGTCGGGTTCGGCGAGGTCGATCTCGACGTCGATGTCGAGGCCCGCCGCGGCCGCGACCGACTCGGCGTGCCGCTCCACGGCCCCGGCCAGCCCGAGCTCGACGAGGTCCGCCGGGTGCAGCTGCAACACGAGGCCCCGCAAGTCGGCCAAAGCGTGCTCGGCGAGCCCGGCGAGCTCGTCCGCGACGGCGCGCACCACGTGCGGGTCGGTCGTCCCGTCCGTGTCGACCTGCTCGCTCAGCGCCGAGGCCTGCAACCGCATCGAGAAGACGTGCTGTACCGCGGAGTCGTGCAGGTCGCGGGCGATGCGCGCACGCTCGGAGGCCGCCGCATCGCGCCGCGAGCGAGCCAGCAGATCCGCGGAGTCGACGGCCATGGCTGCGAGGTCCGCCATGGCTTCGAGGAACTCGACGGCCGCTCCGTCCGGGACCGTGTCGGGCGCGTAGTAGGCGTTGAGCACGCCGAGCACGCGTTTGCGCACCGTCAGCGGCACGGCGACGAGGCTGTCCCAGTCCGACGCGCCCATCGCCTCGTGCAGCGGCTCCCAGGCGGGGTCGGCCATCAGGGTGCGCTTGCGGTGCACGGCGACGACGGGCCGCGCGGTGCGGAACGCCTCGGCGAACATCGGCCGGGCACCTCGCCTGCGGCACTGCTCCAACCGCTCCGGGAAGCCCTCGCCGTCGATCGAGCCGGCATTGCCGACCACGCGCAGGGTGCCGCCCTCGATGAGCAGGATCTGCACGGCCGCGATGCTCTCGGCCCGCGCGGCCTCGCGGGCGACCACGTCGAGCGTGACGCGCAGCGAACCGGCGTCCGCGACGCTGGACGCTGCTCGTGCGATGGCGGCGAGCCGGCGTTGCCCGTGGCGAGCGGCGTCCCCGCTGAATCGCTCGTCGAGGTCAGCCACCCGCCCCACCCCGTCGTCGTCGGCCCTGGCACGCGGCACCGGGGTCGCAAGTCTTACCGGGAGGCGTTCGCGTCGGCAAGGATCGGCGCGGGCCCGTGCTCCCGGGCGGGGTCGCGACGGCTGTCCACGAACGTCTTCGAGCGGGGGTGCATGATGACCGGCCAGGCCGCCGCCGGTGAGCGGAACGCTGTCATTCGGGTTCTCCTCGTCGACGACCATTCGGTGGTGCGCCGCGGTGTGCGCGCCTACCTCGACGGTTACGACGACGTCGAGGTCGCTGCCGAGGCCGAGAGCGGTGACGAGGCGCTCAGCAAGCTCGCCGCGATGGCCGGCCACGGTGAGCTTCCCGACGTCGTCCTCATCGACCTGCTCATGCGCGGACTCGACGGGGTCGCGGCCACCGCGCGCATCATCCAGCAGCACCCGACCGTCCGGGTCGTGGTGCTGACCAGTTTCGGCGAGCGGGAACGCGTCCACGCCGCGCTCGCGAGCGGCGCAACCGGGTTCCTGCTCAAGGACGCGAAGCCGACGGAGATAGTCGCGGCGATCCGCGCAGCCGCCCGGGGCGGGGTCTTCCTCGACCCGATGGTGGCCCGCCGGCTCACGCAGGAGGTCCTGTCGCCGGCGACCGGCATCGCGGCGCTCAGCGAGCGCGAACGCGCGGCGCTCGTGCTCGTGGCGAAGGGCCGGTCGAACCAGGAGATCGCCGACGAGCTGGTGATCTCCGAGCGCACGGTTCGCACCCACGTCAGCAGCGTGTTGCGCAAGCTCGGGTTGACCTCGCGCACACAGGCCGCGGTGGTCGCCGTCCGGGAGGGATTGCTGTCCCCCGATCCCTGATCGCGGAGCGCTCGAAAGCCGCGCGGCGAGCTGTGCGCACGCGTCGTGGGTCGCACCGCCATGCAGGGCAGCGACAGCGGTCCACGACCGCACCGACGCGAACCCGTTCCGGCCGGCCTCGTCGACGCCGGCCCCTGACACCAGCACGGAGGACACATGCGATTCGCGGCCTGGACCGAGGACCGCGCCACCAGGGTGGGCCTGCTGGAGGGCGAGACCCTGCACGCGCTCCCACCGGGCGCGGATCTCGTCGACCTGCTCGCCGACGCGCCGAGGTCCCTCGAGGACGCGGCTGCGCGGGCCCGCGGGGGCGGCGAGAGCCGGCAGCTGGCCGACGTCGCGCTCACCGCGCCGCTGCGCCCTCCAGCGGTGCGCGACTTCATGTCCTTCGAGCAGCACATCGAGGGGATGGCGCTGGGCCGCGGGCCCGGCGCGACCGGCCACCCCGGCCTGTACGAGGTCCCGGTCTTCTACTTCTCCAACCCGAACGGTGTCGTCGGCCCGTACGACGACGTGCCCGTGCCTCCCGGCTGCGAGTTGTTCGACTTCGAGCTGGAGGTGGCCGCGGTCATCGGGCGCGCCGGTCGCGACCTGACCTCCGAGCAGGCCCGCGACCACATCGCGGGCTACCTCGTCATGAACGACTGGACCGCGCGCGACACGCAGCTCGCCGAGATGGCGCTCGGCTTCGGCCCGGTGAAGGGCAAGGACGGCGCCACGACGCTGGGCCCCTGGCTGGTCACCGCCGACGAGCTGGAGCTCCACCGCCGCGACGATCGACTCGACCTGCGGATGACGGTGTCGGTGAACGACCACGAGATCGGCTCGGACACCCTTGCGAGCATGGTGTGGCGGTTCGAGGACCTGGTCGCCTACGCCTCCCGCGGCGCCTGGGTCCGCCCCGGCGACGTGCTCGGGTCGGGCACCTGCGGCAGCGGGTGCCTCATGGAGCTGTGGAACCGCCGCGGCAGCCGGAACCCGCCGCCGTTGCAGATCGGCGACGTGGTCGAGATGACGGTGCAAGGCCTCGGCACGATCCGCAACCGGGTGGTGGCCGGTGCGGATCTCCGGCCCATCCCCCGGGCGCGGCGCGCGAGCGACGCGCGGGTGTGAGCGCAACGCGCCCAGCGTGGTGGCGACCGGCATCGTCACCGACGGCTCCCGCGTATCAGCGCCGAACGTCCCAGGTGCTCGGGTTCGAAGGCCCTGTACCGCCGCGAACGCAGGTGGCGTAATCGGACCGGACGAACGCGCATGGAGGAGACCATGGCTCCCGCGGAGGTGCGGGTGCGCCGCATCTACGACCCGGCGACCCAGGAGGACGGCATCCGCGTGCTGGTCGATCGTCTCTGGCCACGCGGCATGAGCAAATCCCGGGCCGAGATCGACGAATGGTGCCGCGACATCAGCCCGTCGCCCGCGCTGCGCCGCTGGTACGCCCACGACCCGCAGCGCTTCACCGAGTTCCGCCGCCGTTACCGGCACGAACTCACGACCGGCGAGCAGGCCGACGCGCTGCACCACCTGGCCGAACTGGCCGAAGGGCGGACCCTGACGCTCCTGACCGCCACCAAGGACCCCGCGACGAGCGGGGCCGCGGTCCTCGCCGAACTCCTCGAGGAGAGGGTCGCGGACGCCCAGGCCCGCCGATCCCGCTGACCGGTCGATCAGATCGGCTGTGCCCGGGCGACGGACCGCACCGGCCGTCTACTGCTTCGGCTGCTCCGCCAGGGTCACGCAGCACCGCCCCGGGGCGGGAGCCAACCTCGCCTGCACCTCGGTGCGGCCGAGCTCGTGGAGCATCGCGGTGATGAGGTGCAGGTTCATGCCGCACACGAGGGTGGTGTGTTCCCGCGCCAAGGCGTGGAAGGGGCAGTTCGCGAGCACCAGGACGCCGTCCTGGACCCGCGGTTCGTACCCGTGCTCGGCGAGGGTTGCGGCGATGTCGTCGAGCGGCGTCGCGCCACCCTCGCAGGGCTGTGCTTCGGCGGCGAGCCGATGCCCGAACTCGGCCGCCGCGTGCTGCACCGCCTCGAGGACGGGGACACCCTCGCGGGCAGATGCATCGACGGCGCGGGCCAGGATCCGCCCGGCCAGGTCGTAGTGCCGCGGCGGGAGCGTGACCGCGACCTCTCGCGCGGAGCGCCGGTACAGCTTCGTCGGGCGCCCGGCGCCCGGGCCGCGGCGGCCGGTCAAGCGCCGGTACTCCGTGTCGAGCAGGCCCTCGTCCACCAGCTTGTCCAGGTGGAACTTCGCGGTGTGCCGGGGGAGGCCGACGCCCTCAGCGGCCTGGTCCCGGCTCACCGCCTCGGGCTGCGCTGCGACGTAGAGGTACAGCGCGCGGCGGGCCGGCTCGGCGAGCGCGCTGACCCCACTGACCTGCGAGACGAAGTCGTCCAATGATCCACACTTTCTAAAAGACATCAACTTTGACTTAACAAGCCGCCCGCTCTAAAGTCCAGCGTAGCGTCTTTTAGAGAGTGGAGGGCATCATGACCACCCACCGCGACCCCCCGACATCGCCCGCCGGCGTGGACCCCATCCCGGGTGCCCGGGAGGCGTTCCTGCTGCTGCGCACCGTGTTCACGGTGGCGCCGATCCTGTTCGGACTGGACAAGTTCGTCGGCGTGCTCACCGACTGGGACGGCTACCTCGCCCCGCAGATCGACGGGCTCGTGCCCGGCACCGCTCACCAGGCGATGCTCGCGGTCGGCGGGGTGGAGGTCCTCGCCGGTGTGCTCGTCGCGGTGCTGCCGCGCATCGGCGGGTACGTCGTCGCCGCCTGGCTCGCAGGCATCATCGTGAACCTGGTGCTCACCGGCGGCTTCTACGACATCGCCCTGCGCGACTTCGGCCTGCTCGTCGCGGCGCTGGCCCTCGCGCGCCTCGCGCCGGCGTTCGGCCACCGAGGTTCGCGGGCGCGGACGTCGTGACCGCTGCGGCCCGCGCGTTCCCGTCGCCCAACCGGTTGCGGGTCGTGCCGCCGTCCGAGGGGGTCGACGTCGTCGCCGCCGAGCGGGCGGCCACCGCGTTCCTGGCCGCGTTCGGCGTGCCGACGGACACCGGCCCGACGGCTGACACGCCGCGCCGGATGGCGCGCGCCTACGCGGAGATGCTCAGCCCGCGCTCGTTCGACCTGACCACCTTCGCCAACGACGAGGGCTACGACGAGCTGGTGCTGGCCCGCGGCATCCCGGTGCACTCGGTCTGCGAGCACCACATGCTCCCGTTCGTGGGCACCGCGCACGTCGGGTTCCTGCCGGGGGAGCGGATCCTGGGCCTGTCCAAGCTCGCGCGGGTGGTGGAGCTGTTCGCCCGCCGTCCCCAGGTCCAGGAACGGTTGACCAAGCAGGTCGCGGACTGGTTGCAGACCCACCTGCAGCCTCGCGGTGTCGGGGTGGTGATCGAGGCCGAGCACATGTGCATGACCCTGCGCGGCGTACGCGCCGGCGGTACGAGCACCGTCACCTCGAGCTTGCTCGGTTGCCTTCGCGACGATCCCCGGTCCCGCGCCGAGTTCCTGGCCCTCACCACCTCCGCGGGATCGTATGGGGCCGGCGGTCGTCATGGCTGATCCCCTCGGCGAGCCGACCGCGGCGGGGGTGGCCGTCCGGCCGGACGACCTCAGTCACCCCGGTCGGCCCCGCGGACCTGGTTCGGGGCCGCCTCCGCCACCACAGCCGGACCGCCGGCCACGCCATGACCCGGTTCGCCTCGGTCGCCTCCGGCGGCCGCTCGCCGAAGCCGGGGCATGCCCGCGGCGACCGCTCCGGGCGCCCACCGGGTCGAGGACCCGGCCAACCCCGACACCCGCTGCGTCCTCGAGCTGGTCACGGGCGGTGCGGTGGACACGCTGCCCGGAGCCGCCCTGCGCGCTGCGGCCGGGCGCGGTCTCGTGCGCGACGGACACCGTCCCCCGCGGCCACGCCGAGGAGCTAGGTCCGGTCGTAGACGAGAACCCCGTCGGGCGTTCGGCGGGCTCCGGCCGCGACCGGGTGCCGCGTGGTTCGGCCGTCGTGGTCGAGGTGGCGCACGGGGGTTGCGCGGGCGAGGGTCAGGAAGTCGGCGATCAGCCTGCGGTGGCAGCGCCACCAGAGGCTTTCGCTGCACATCACCACCGTGCTGGCTGTCGCGACGTCGGCGAGCAGGTGGTCGACGGCGTCGAGGAATTCGGGGTTGCGCATGTGGTGGGCGTAGGCGCGGAAGGCGTCGACCCGCCACCATCGGTCCGGTGACTCGGCCGGGAGCGGTCGGCGGCCACCGAGCCGTTCGTCCCAGCGGTAGTCGATGCCGGCTGCGGGGAGCCACTTCGCGAGCGCCTCGCGGTTGACGTGGGGGTGTGCGCGGCTGCCGGGGTAGCGGCGCACATCGACCACCCGGGCGGCGCCCGCACTGCGCAGCAGTTCGGTGAACTCCGCCTGGCTCGTCGTGCCGTGGCCGACGGTGAGGAGCGGTGGTGCCATGACGTCGTGGTACCCCGCGGCATCGGCCGAGGTGGAAGCCCCGCGTGCGGTGGTCGTCGAGGCTCACTCCCTGGAGCCGGAACACGATCGCCGTGCCGGCGCCCGGACGACCCGTGTCCCGGCGCGCGCATCACGTGGCGGGCTCGGGGTCCGGGTTCGGGGATCCGTTCTGGACGGCTGTGAGGTGGTCGAGGACCGTCTCGGCGATGTCGCCGAGGGTGTCGAGTTGCTCCTCGGTCAGCAGGTCGATGAGGTGGCGGCGCACGGACTCCACGTGGTGGGGAGCTGCTCGCTCGATCGTCGAGCGGCCGAGGTCGGTCAGGGCGATGATGGCGGCGCGGCTGTTGTCCGGGTGGCGTCGGCGTTGGACCAGGCCGCGTGCCGCCATCCGGTCGAGGTGGTGTCCGAGGCGGCTCTTCGACCACAGCATCTGTTGTGCCAGGTCCACCAGGCGCATCTGGGAGTCGGCGGCTTCGGACAGGCTCACCAGCACCATGTAGTCGGCGATGGACAACCCGCACTCCCGGCCCAGGTCTCGGGCGATCTGGAGGTTCAGCAAGGGGTGCATCAGCATGTAGCCGCGCCACGCCCGCTCCTCGCGGGGGGTGAGCCATCGCGGTTCAGGCATTCTGCGAGCCTACTTGGGTTGACACGTCGACCGAACCCTCCGTCTCGAGCGGCGGCAGGCGCCGCCGGCGTCAGGACGTGGATGCCTCGGCGGCCGGCGGCGTCCAGATGATCGAAACGATCTGGAGGGCCGCCGAGGCGAGGCGCTGATCGCCGTCGACGTGCGCATGCCCCGCTGTGGTCTCGGGCGTGACCCCACGGGTGCAGAGTCGCCATGCGATGTCCGGGTCGAGGCGGAGTCGGGCGGCAGGTCGAGGGTGCGACCGGCGTTGCAGCACCCACCGGTCCGGGCTGCGGATGCAGCTCCATCGCCCTCCGCCCGGTCCGGTCACTTCCACCTGCAGGGCGGAGCCCACGCCGAGGTATTCGGGGTCGCGGAGGCCGGTTCGTCCGAGGGCGTCGCAGATCTGCTGGTGGTGGGTCCAGTACTCGCTGAAATCGCGAGCGGCATCCATCCAGATCGGAACCGGTCCGGGCCCGACCCACGTCACCGGGTCCCCGAGGGCGTCCAGGTCCACGGCCTGCCAGAACTCGACGATCTGACCGCCGGTGGCCTCGAGCTGGTCGACCAGCAGGCGTGGGCTGCAGCGGCGGGCGGCGGTCACACGTCGTTGATGCGGTCGAGGAAGGCGGAAAAGGTCTCGTCCTCCGCGGGCCGGAGGGCCGTGTGGCCGCGACGTCCTTGACGCACCAGCCCGGGCAGACCGTGGGCGTCGCCCACTCGTCGGGTTCGAGTCGTCCCAGCAGATCGACGAAAGCGGCGTGCTGTTCACCGAACAGGCGTCGAACGTCGATCGGAGGCCCCAGCCAGGAGACGTCGGTCATCGTCCACCCCCGGTGTTCCGTCGCCGTCGACCCGCTGCGGTCGCGCCGCGAGCGCCATGATCGATCGCCCGGTCGGCTCGGCTCATCCTCGCGCGACATCGGGTTGACATGTCTACTCAACGATGTCCATGCTGAGTAGACATGTCAACTCAAGGAGAGGTGTCCAGTGAGAGACCAGCCACGGATCGCGGTGATCTACTACTCCGCGACCGGCCACGTCCACCGGCTCGCCGAAGCGTTCGGGCAGGGCGCAACCGACGCCGGCGCTGAGGTTCGGCTGCGGCGGGTGCCCGAGCTCGCCGGTGATGCCGCCATCGATGCCAACCCGGCCTGGCGGGCGCACCTCGAGGGCACCGCGGACGTGGAAGTGGCCGGCCTGGACGACCTGGTGTGGGCGGACGGGCTCGCGTTCGGCACGCCCACGCGGTTCGGCAACGTCAGTTCCCAGCTGAAGCAGTTCCTGGACACCACCAGCGGGTTGTGGCTGGCGGGGGAGCTGGCGAACAAGCCGGCGACCGGTTTCACCGCGAGCATGGATCCGCACGGCGGGCAGGAGTCGACGCTGCTCGCGCTGTACCACACGATGTTCCACTGGGGCTCGGTGATCGTCCCTCCGGGTTGGGTCGACTACGAGATCGCGCACGCCGCCGGCGGCAATCCCTACGGGATCAGCCAGGTGGAGGCGGAATCCGCCGACCCCGGGTACGTCAAGGCGGTCCTCGAGGCCGCCCGCCGCCACGGGCACCGGCTCGTCGACGTGGCCCGCGCGTTGGCTCCGCTCCGGGCGGCGTGACGGGCGCGGCCGTGGCGGCGCGGGCTTCCGGAGCCCCGGATCGGGCGTGCGTCGGCGATCCGAGGTCAGGGACGGATCGTCCAGCCCGGCGGCGGGGCCGATTGCGGGTGGCGGCGTGCTACTCGACCATCGCGGCCTGCGTGCCCTATCTGACGCTGAAGGCGTTGTGGCTCGCCGGGGATCCCGTCGGGGCTGCGGATGCGGCAGGCGCCGCGCAACTGGTGGACACGCGGCACGTGGTCGGTGATGCCGTGACCGCGGGCATGGAACTGGTTGCGGTCGTGCTGGTCGTGGCGCTCACCCACCGGTGGGGCCGCCGTCTGCCGGCCTGGCTGGTGCTGGCGCCGATCTGGGTGGGTACCGGGCTCCTGGCGCCCATCGCGGTCGGTGTGCCGCTCGGTCTCCTGGCCCAGGCGTTCGCCGGCGGATCGCCGGCCCCGCTCGGCAACGGGTCGCAGGGTTGGCTCTACGTCGTCGCCGACGGTGGGTTCATCGTCCAGGCGGTGGGGTTGTCGATCTGCTTCCTCGGCTACGTGCACGATCGCTGGCCCCGCCTGTCGTCGATGCGGATCACGCACCTGCCTGCCGCGGGTCGGCGCGAGCGGCGGGTCGCGGCGGGCGCCGCGGTCGTCGCGGCGGGTTTCGCCGCGACGACCGTCGGATGGGCGGTGACCGACGGGCCCGGCTGGGGCGGTCCGGCGGGCTTCGAGACCGTCACCCAGCGGGCCTTCCTCCTGGTCAACGGCGTGCTCGTGCTCGGCGCCGCGATCGGCGTCCCCGCCCTGCTGGGGCGCCGCGGCACGGGCCGCCTCGTGGCTCCGCTCGCAGTCGTCTGGGTCGGGACCTCCGTGACCGTGCTGTCCGGGCCCACCCACGTCGCGGTCAGCCACCAGGGCCAGCCGGGCCCGGTTCTGGTCGCCGCCGCAAGCCTGGCCACCGCGTCCGGGCTGATCCTCACGGCGCTCGCGGCGCGCTGCGTCCGCGCGTCCCGGTCCCAGGCGCCGCCGAACGACGACGTGGACCGCGGGCCCGTGATCCACCGGCTACGGTCGCAGCAGCGAACGGAACAGGGTGATCAGGCCTGATCGGGTCTCGAAGCCGATCCCCGGCGCCTCGGGCGGCCGGACGCGACCGCCATCGACGACGGCGTCGTCGGCGAACCCGCCGAAGGGCTGGAAGTTGTGCGGGTTGGCCTCGCTCCCGCCGAGGCCCAGCGCGGCCGCCACGTGGAGCGAGAACAGGTGCCCCCCGTGGGGCTGGAACGCCCTGCGGTCCCAGCCCGCCGACTCCATCACCCGCACGATCCGCAGGTAGCCGGGCAGGCCGTAGCAGTGCGCGGGGTCGAAGACCAGCACGTCCCGGTCGGCTCGCAGGCCGCCGTAGCGGGCCAGGTTCCGGGCGTCGGCCGCCGAGAGTAGCGCTTCCCCCGCGGCGAGCGGTGGCGGGTAGAGCTCGGCGATCCGCGCGTGCGTCGCGAAATCGAGCGGATCGCAGATGTCCTCGAACCACCGGAGTCCGTAGGGAGCCATCGCGTGCGCGGCCCGGACCGCCTGGTCGGGGTCGTAGCGGTTCATGGCGTCCACGGCGAGGTGGTCGGCGCCCGGGAGCAACGAGAGGACGGCCTCGATCCGCTCGAGGTCCTCGGCGAGGGGCAGGCCACCGATCTTGATCTTCACGTGGGTGTGGCCGCGATCGAGGAACCCGCGCACCTCGTCGGTCAGCCGGGCGGTGTCGTCGGCGCCGAAGTAGTAGCCGCCGCCCGCGTAGACCGGCACCGGCGCACCGGAGCTGCGGGATCCCGTCGCGTCGGCGAGGAACGCGTGCAGCGGCTGGCCGGCGATCTTGGCTGCCGCGTCCCACAGGGCCATGTCCAGCGTCCCCACGGCCACGCACCGCTCGCCGTGCCCACCGGGCTTCTCGCCCCGCATCATGCGGTCCCACGCCCGGAACGGATCGATGTTGTCGCCCGAGGCGGAGGCCAGCTCCTCGCCTGCGGCGACGAGGCGCGGAGCGAACCGCTCACGGATCAAGCCGCCCTGCCCGAACCGCCCGATCGACGAGAAGCCGAATCCGACGACCGGTTCACCGTCCCGGCGGACGTCGGTGACCACCGCGACCGCGGTGGTGTCCAGGCCGCCGCGGCCGACGTCGCGGGTCGCGTAGCGCGAGATCGGGACCGTTCGCTCGCGGACGTCGACGATGCGCACCCGGCCCCCTCCTCGCTCCGCACTTCCTAGCGCATGGACGTGAACGGAGCCATCGGTGCCGGCCTGCCGCAGCCGGCACGTCAGGAAGCCGGCTGGGCGTAGAGGCTCTTCCCGCCGCACACGTAGAGCAGTTGGCCGGTGACGTGCGCCGCGGCCGGCCCGGCGAAGTACGAGACGGCCCAGGCGACGTCGCTGGGTGCCCCGATCGTGCCGGTGGGCTGGGCCGCGAGCAGCTTCGCCATGACCTCGGGGGGTTCGGCCCGCAGCAGTGGTGTGTCGACGAGACCGGGGGCGATCGCGTTGACGGTGATCCCGTAGCGGGCGAGCTCGATGGCGAGCGAGCGGGTCGCGGAGACCACACCGCCCTTGGACGCGGCATAGGCGAGCTGACCGAACCAGCCGAGCCAGGCGCGGGAGGCGATGTTGATGATGCGGCCGCAGCGGCGGGGAACCATCGTGCGGGCGGCGGCCCGCGAGCAGTGCGCGACGCCGGTGAGGTTGACGGCGATGACGCGTTGCCAGACCTCGTCCGGGAGCTTGCGCACCCCGCTGTTGATGTTGATCCCGGCGTTGTTGACGAGCACGTCGACCGGGCCGAGCCGGTGCTCGGTCTCGGCGAACAGATCGTCGACCTCGGCGCTGGACGTGACGTCGACCGGTACCGCGATCGCCTCGTGACCGCCCTCCTGCAGTTCCGCAACGGCGTCGTGAGCGGCCTCATCCGACAGGTCGGCGATCGCGACGCGGGCGCCCTGAGCGGCGAGCTCGCCTGCGATGGCACGGCCGATGCCCTGGGCCGCGCCGGTGACGATCGCGGTGCGCCCTTCGAGGGCACGCGTGGTCATGGGGCTCCCTTCAGACCGACATGCTCGACAACAGGGCGTCGCCGGCGTCGCAGAACAACAGCTGGCCGGTGATGTACCGGCTGCGCGGGTCGGCGAGGAACGCGACCGCTCCCGCGACGTCGGCGAGCGTCGGCGCATCGGGCAACAGGCCGCGGCGGCCGTCGGTCGGAACGCCGGCGACGACGTTGACGGTGACCCCGGACGGCGCCAGCGCGAGCGCGATGCTGCGCGCCGCGGCGAAGACCGCGCCCGCCAGCGCCGCCCGGTGGGGATCCGCGACCCGACCGAGCTGGTCGCGGCTGCCGATCACGACGACGGCCGCGCCGCCGTCGTCCCGCGCGGGGAACGGGGTGCGCTCGACGAGCGCCTGCAGGGTGGCTGCCGGGTCCGGATCCGGGTCGCCGCGCAGGAGTCCCGGGTCGAACACGAGCGCGTCGACCGGCCCGTCGGCGGCCTCGGTGACCGCCCAGCCGCTGTCGTGCAGCAGGTCGGCGACGACGGCTGTGACCTCGGACCGGGCGGGGACGAGCAGCGCGGTGCGGGAACGGGGTGGCATGTCAGTCCTCCGCGGCGAGGATGTGCACCGAGCAGGCGCCGTTGTCGACGCCGTAGATCCCACCCCCGGTGGTGTGCGTGAGCGCGACCGACGCCCCGGCCACCTGCAGCGGCCCGGCCGCCCCGGTGAGCTGCCAGTACACCTCTGCGAGCTGGCTGACGCCGGTGGCGCCCACGGGGTGCCCCCGGGAGAGCAGCCCGCCGCTGGGGCTGACGGCGACCCGCCCGTCGCGGTCGAACTCGCCGTTCGTCACGGCCTTGTGCGCGGTGTGCCGCGCGGCGAGGCCGAGCGCTTCCGCGTGCAGCAGCTCCGCGATGGCGAACGCGTCGTGCAGCTCGACGACGTCGAGGTCGGCGGGGCCGAGGCCGGCCATCGCGTAGGCGGCCGACGCGGCCCGCTCGGTGATGTCGGGCCAGGTCATATCCCGGTGGGAGGTGTGGAAGCGGCCCGAGCGCACGACGCTCGCCCTGATCGTCGCGCTCGGGGTGCCGAGTTCGGCGGCGAACGGGGCGCTGCACAGGAGCACCGCGGCCGCGCCGTCGCTGTTCGGGCAGCAGTGCAACAGCCTCAGCGGGTCGGCGACGGGGCGGGAGGTGGCGACCTCGTCGAGCGTGACCGGCTGTCGGAAGTGCGCCCGCGGGTTCGCCGCACCGTTGCCGCGGTTCTTCACCGACACGCGGGAAAGATCGGTGACCGTGGCGCCGGATTCGTACAGGTAGCGCTGGGCGCGCATGGCGTAGGCGGCGGGCATGACCATGCCCTGGTCGATCTCGACGTCCGCCGTGGTGAGCGGCAGCGTTCCGCCGCCGAACGCGGACAGGTTCTCGACGCCCACCACTGCCACGCAGTCGTAGGTGCCGGACGCGACGGCCTGCCAGGCCAGGTGCACGGCCGACCCGCCGCTCGCGCACGCGTTCTCGACGGTGAAGACGGGAGGCCCGGAGATGCCGACCCGCTGCAGGACGCGCTGGGCGATCAGCGATCCCCCGTAGACCGACCCGACGAACCCGGCCTCGACGGCGTCCGGGGGAAGGCCGGTGTCGCGCAGGAGTGCGCCGACGGCCTGCGCGCCCAGGTCGGCGGCGGTGCGGTCGCGATGCTTGCCGAAGGGGGCCACGGCGGCCCCGCACAGGAGCACGGGGTTCATCGGGCACCCTCCGCGACGCGGCGGACGCGGTAGGACCACAGCTCGGTGTCGCCGTCGCGGCCGATCGGGCCGCTGGTCAGCTCGACGGGTGCGTCCGGGGGGAGTGCCGCGGTCCCGTCGGTGTGCGCGAGCACCCGTACGCCGTCGATGTCGACGTAGCTCAGGACGTACGGTGCCGGGAAACCCCGCGGTCCGACCCGCACGACCGTGGAGGCGTACGCGGTTCCCGTGCGGCCGGAGAGGGTCGTGCCGGTGCCGTCGTGGGCGCAGCGCGCGCAGACCGTGCGGGGCGGGAACCACCTGCTGCCACAGGCCGGGCAGGTGGAGATCACCAGCCGGACGCCGTCGTCGTCCCGGAAGTCCTCCGCCGCGACGATCCGGCGCTGTTCGGTGGAATCTGTCATGTCGGTCCTCTCGATCACGGCTATCGGCCCTCGTAGACGGGGGGACGCCGGGCCGCGAACGCGGCGCGGCCCTCGGCGCGGTCGGCGGTGTCGCGCAGCAACCCCCACATGAGCTGCTCGACGGCGATGCTCTGGCTGAGCGGCAGGTCGTGGGTGCGGTGGGCGAGCGTGGCGAGCGCGCGGATCGCGAGCGGCCCGTTCGCGGCGATCCGGCGGGCCAGCTCGAGCGCGGTGTCGAGCAGGTCCTCCGCCGGGACGACGTCGCTGACGAGACCCACGCGGAGGGCCTCGGCGGCGTCGATGCGATCGCCGGTGAGCAGCATCTTCAGCGCGACCGCTTGCGGTATCGCCCGCAGGAGGTGCGACGCGCCGCCCACGGCGGGCACGCTCGCCCAGCGCGCCTCCGGGAGCCCGAACGTGGCGTTGGGACTCGCGATGCGCAGGTGGCAGTGGAGCGCGATCTCGAGCCCGCCGCCGAGGGCGTGCCCGTTGACGGCGGCGATCATCGGCTTCCCGATCTGCAGTTCGCTCAGCGTGATCGCGCGGACGTAGCCGCCCTCCCGCACGCCCTGCGCGTACGGCGCCAGGTGCGCGGCGGCGAAGGGCAGGTCGGGCGCGCCGGTCCGTTTGAGGTCGGCCCCGGCGCAGAACGCACGCGTGCCGGTGCCGGTGAGCACCGCGACCGAGAGCGCGGGGTCGTCGCGGAACGACTCCATCGTCTCCCGGAACAGGATCATCGCGTCCGGGTCGAGCGCGTTGTGCGCCCAGGGCCGGTCGAACCGGACGAGCAGCACGTCGCCGTGCGTCTCGGTGGCGATCGCGGGCCGGTCCGGGGCCTCGTCCCGCCCGGTGTCGGCTGCCGTGCTCATCCGACGACTCCTTCCTTGGCCAGCCGGGCGTACTCGGGTTCGGAAACCCCGAGCAGCTCGGTGCAGACGTCGTGGGTGTCGGCCCCGAGCAGCGGGGCCGGGGAACGCAGGTGGCCGGGAGTGCTGGAGAGCCGGTACGGGATGCCGGAGTAGACCGACCGCCCCATCACCGGGTGGTCGAGGCGGACGAAGTGCCCGCGGGCCCGCAGTTGCGGATCGCGGTGCAGCAGGTCGTCCGCGTCCAGGACGGGGGAGGCGGGAACGCCCACCTCCGCCAGTGCGTCGGCCAGCTTCTCGGCCTCCCACTCCCGGGTCACCTGGCCGATCGCGGCGTCGAGCTCCGTCCGCCGCGCGCGCCGCCGCGCGGCCGTGGCGAACGCCGGATCGCGGCCCCACCCCGGCCGCGCGAGCACCTGCGAAAGTCCCCGCCACTCACGATCGGTCCGCACCGCGAGGGCGATCCACCGATCCGGGCCGGCGCAGGGGTAGACGCCGTGGGGGGCGGCCACCGGGTCGGTGTTGCCCGCGCGCTCGACGCGGTGCCCGGCTGCCACCGCGACGAGGGCCGGGCCGATCGCGTTCGCGGTCGACTCGAGCTGGGCGAGCTCGATGTAGCAGCCCTGCCCCGTGCGCCTGCGCCGCAGCAGGGCGGCGAGCACCGCGACCGCGCCGTGCAGCGGGTTGGGGACGTGGTCCGGGTAGTTCGTGCCGGTACCGGCCGGTGGCCTGTCCGGCTCCCCGGTCAGCCCGAAGATGCCGCTCGCGGCGCCGATCGACAGGCCGTAGCCGCGGAAGTCCCGGTGGGGGCCGGTGGCGCCCTGCATCGGCATCTCGAGGTAGATGACGTCGGGGCGAACGCGGACGGCGTCTGCGTAGCCGAGTCCGAGCCGGTCCATGGTGCCCGGCGTGAAGTTGTCGATCACGACGTCGCTGATCGCGATGAGCTTCAGCGCCAGCTCGCGCCCCTCGTCGCGGCGCAGGTCCACGCAGATCGAGCGCTTGCTCGAGTTGCGGTCGGCGAAGTAGCCGCTGCGGTCCACGCCGGGGACGCCGTCGCGGAACGGGGGCATCGACCGGATCGGGTCGGTGCGGGTGCGCGACTCGACCTTGATCACGTCGGCGCCGTGGTCGGCGAGCGGCTTGGTCGTGAACGGGCCTGCGCCCACCCAGGAGAAGTCGGCGACCCGGACGCCGGTGAGGGGACCCATGAGCCTTCTCTCGAAGTCAGATTCGCAAGTACGGAACACCGGAAGACTGCGCGGCGCCGATGCCCGTGTCAAGCCCTGCTTTCTCTACCAAATGTGAGGCTTGACAGCTCTTGCGAGTCGCCCGCATGCTTCGTCTTGCTTCGAGACTGCGAAGTCGATTACGAGACTTGGAGGCGCGACGACGTGTCACAGAGACGTCCCCGGTTGCTGCTGCTCGATGACTGGGAACACCGGATGCGCAACGCGCCCGCCGCTGCCCGGCTGCGCGAGCTCGCCGACGTGACCGTGCTGGACCGCCCCCTCGCGGAGGTCCCGGACTCCGAGCTGCGCGACGTGCGCGTGGTGGTGGCGATCCGCGAGCGGACCCGATTCGACCGGGCGACGTTCGACCGCCTGCCTGCGCTGGAGCTGATCCTGCAGACCGGCGGGCACGCCTACCACGTCGACCTCGACGAGGCGCGGCGGCGCGGGATCGTCCTCGCCCTGTGGCGCAGCCACGACGCCTGCGAGGCCGCGATGCGCGAGCTCACGTTCGGCCTCGCGATCGCGGCGCTGCGGCGCTTCCCCGAGGCCACGCGGGCGGGCGACGCGGGCGACTGGCCCGGCCTGCTCGGCGGCACGTTGCGCGGCAGGCGGATGGGCATCCTCGGCATGGGCCTGCAGGGCCGGGCCGTGGCCCGGCTCGCCCAGGCCTTCGACATGGACGTCGTGGCCTGGGCACGACCGGGCAGCAGCTCGACGGCCGACGACGGCGTCCCCCGACTCCCGATGGAGGAGCTGCTCGCCACCTCCGACGTCGTGAGCGTGCACCTGCGGTTGTCGGACGAGTCCCGCGGCCTGCTGACCGCCGATCGGCTGCGCTCCATGAAGCCCGGCTCGGTCCTGATCAACACCGCTCGCGGGGCGATCGTCGACCAGGACGCGCTCGTCGAGGTGCTGCGCGAGGGGCCGCTGCGGGCTGCGGGCCTGGACGTGTTCGCGCACGAGCCCCTGCCGGCCGACTCCCCGCTGCGCACGCTGCCCAACGTTGTGCTCACCCCGCACATCGGCTGGACCGTCGAGGAGGCCTTCGACGAGTTCACCGAAGGGGCGGCGGGTCAGCTCGAGGACTACCTGGCCCACAAGCTCGACCCCGCAGAGCTGGCCTATACGCCCGGCGAGCGCCCGGCGTCCGTGATCGGCGGGGTGGCGTCGTGACCCTCGACCGGCACCCGCACTGGATCGACGGCGCGGCCACGCCCCCGTCGTCCGGTGACTACCTGCCCACGCACGACCCGATGACCACGCGGCCGTGGGCGGAGATCGCCCGCGGTGATGCCGCCGATGTGGACCGTGCCGTCCTGGCCGCGCACCGGGCGTTCGAGCACTGGCGCGGCGTCGGCCCGTCCCGCCGGGCCGAGGTGCTCTGGCGGCTCGGGGACCTGATCGCCGAACACGCCGACGAGCTGGCCGAGCTGGAGAGCCGCGACGCCGGCAAGGTCATCCGCGAGGTTCGTGGTCAGCAGGTGATGCTGCGCGACTGGTACCGCTACTACGCCACCCTCGCCCACCACAACGAGGGCCGCCAGATCCCGCACGACAGCTCGTCGATCACGGCGGTGACCGTCCGGGAGCCCTACGGCGTCATCGGGGTGATCCCGGCGTTCAACTCGCCGATGCTGCTCGGCGCGATGGGGCTGGCGCCCGCACTCGCGGCGGGCAACACCGTCGTGGTGAAGCCGCCCGAGGTCAACTCGCTGTCGCTGCTGCTGCTCGGCAGGCTCGCACAGCGGGCCGGGCTGCCCGACGGTTGCCTGAACGTCGTCGCCGGTTACGGGGCCGAGGCGGGCGATGCCCTCGTCGGGCACCCGCTGGTGCGCAAGGTGTTCTTCACCGGCGGTCCCGACTCCGCCAGGCACGTCACCGCCCGCGCCGCGGCCGGGCTCAAGCAGACCGTGCTCGAGCTCGGCGGGAAGTCGGCGAACATCTTCTTCGCCGACGTGGACGTCGACCGGGTGGTCAACGGGGTGCTCGCCGGCATCTTCGCCGCAGCGGGGCAGACCTGCGTCGCAGGGTCCCGACTGCTCGTCCACGACAGCATCGCCGACCGGCTCGTCAAGGCCGTCGCCGAGCGCGCGCGGCGGATCCGGCTGGGCGATCCGCGCGCCACGGAGACCGAGATGGGGCCCCTGTCGCAGGAGAAGATCCTCACCGGGGTCGCGCACCGCGTCACCGAGGCCATCGCCGAGGGGGCCGTGGTCGTCGCAGGCGGACCGGACGGAGAGCGCCCCGAGCACGGGTGGTTCTACCCGCCCACGGTCCTCGACGGCGTGACCAACGACATGTCCGTGGCCCGCAACGAGTTGTTCGGTCCCGTCCTGTCCGTCATCCGGTTCACCGATGAGGACGAGGCCGTCGCGATCGCCAACGATTCGGAGTTCGGCCTCGCCGCCGGGGTCTGGACGACCGACTTCGCGCGGGCGCACCGCGTGGCGCGCCGGCTGGAGGCGGGCACGGTCTGGGTGAACACCTACCGCGCACTCCAGGTGGCCACCCCGTTCGGCGGCATCAAGGGCAGCGGCTACGGCCGCGAGAACGGCCTCGACGGGTTCGCCGAGTTCACCCAGCCCAAGTCGATCTGGTTCGAGTCCGACGCCGCGCCGTTGGCCGACCCGTTCACGCTCCGCTGATTCCGCACGTCAACGACGACCCGGGAGAGATGAGATGAAGACCGTCCAGGAGTACGACCTCGTCGTCGTCGGGCACGGCGCGGCCGGACTGGCCGCAGCCGTGACCTACGCCGAGGCCCGCGAGGGCGCCAGGATCGCCGTGCTCGAGCGGGCGCCGCGCGAGGAGCGCGGCGGTGCGACGCGGTGGACCGGCGCGTTCCTGCGCGTCACCGAGGACCGCACGTTCGATCACGAGTGGCCCGAGCGCATGCGCCGCGTCTCGGGCGGGCTCGCCGACTACGAGTACTGCCGGCTGCTCGACCGCGAGGTGCCGACCACCCTGCGGTTCATCGAAGAGCGCGGGGTGCGGCTGGTCTTCGAGGAGTTCCCGTTCGCGCACACCTTCGACGGCGGTCCCGCCACGATGCACCCGCCGGGGCGGCCGGAGGGCGGGGGCAAGGCGATCGTGGAGGCGCTGTCGGCCGTCCTGGAGCGCACGCCCGGGGTGGACCTGCGGTACCGCACCGAGGCCGTCCGGCTGACCGTCTCCGACGAGGGCGCGGTCGACGGCGTGGTCGTCCGCGGCACCGACGGGCTGCTCGTGCGGCTCGCCGCCCGCGACGTCGTGCTCGCATGCGGTGGGTTCGAGGGCAGCGTCGAGATGCTCACCCGCTACGTGGGGCCGAAGGCGTGCGACCTGCCGCTGATCGCGCCCGGGATCGCGAACAACCGCGGCGACGGCCTGCGCATGGCGATGGAGTTGGGCGCCGACACGGCGGGCCAGTTCGACATGATCCACGCCGAGCCGGTGGACCGGCGGACCTCCAGTGCGGATGCGGTGATCTACGGCTACACCGACGGGATCTTCGTCAACGGCCGCGCCGAGCGGTTCTACGACGAGGGCCGCGACACCTGGGACAACACGTTCGAGCACATCGGCTTCGAGATCTGGCGCAACCAGGACCAGGAGGCGTACTGGATCGCCGACGCGAAGACCCTGGCCATCCCGGGCTGGGAGAGCGCTGTGCTCAGCGACGTGCCGCCCGAGCGCGCCGACACGATCGGCGACCTGGCCCGCCGCCTCGGCCTCGACGCCGAGGCGCTGGAGAAGACCGTCGCGGAGTTCAACGCCGCGTGCGGCCCGGGTGAGTTCGACGTGCGCAGGCTCGACGGCAAGGCGACGACCGGGCTCACCCCGCCCAAGTCGAACTGGGCGACGCCGCTGGACACCCCGCCGTTCATCGGGATCCCGCTCACCGCAGCGATCACGTTCACCTACGGCGGTGTGCGCACCGATCTGGACGCCCGCGTGGTCACCCCGGCGGGCACGCCGATCCCGCACCTGTACGCGGCCGGTGAGCTGACGGGTCTCTTCTACCACGAGTACCCGCCAGCCACGTCGGTGCTGCGCTCACTGACCTTCGGCCGGATCGCCGGGGCGCACGCCGCGCGACAGGCCTGACCCCGTCCGGGAGGAGCGGCACCCCACCGGGTGCCGCTCCTCTCCTCGTGGAAGGGACCCGGATGGGACCGCAGATCCTCTCGATCGTCGCGCTCGTCGCGATGTTCGTCCTCGCGACCACGCTCGACATCAACCTGGGCGTTCTCGGCTTCATCGCCGCGTTCACCGTCGGCACGTGGGTGCTCGGCCTCGACACCGAGGCGATCCTCGCCGGGTTCCCGGGCGGTCTGTTCGTGCTGCTCGTCGGGCTCACGTACCTGTTCGCCCTAGCCGCGGCCAACGGCACGGTCGACCTGATCGTGCACTGGGCGATCTGCCTCGTCCGCGGCCGCGCCGCCCTCGTCCCGTGGGTGTTGTTCGGCCTCGCAGCGCTGCTGTGCGCGATGGGCGCCGTCTACGCGGTGGCGATCGTCGCGCCGCTGGCCATGCCGCTCGCCCGCCGGTACCGGATCGACCCGCTCCTCGCGGGCGCGATGGTGGTGCACGGCGCGCTCGCCGGCTTCTTCTCCCCGGTCAACCCCATCGGCGGGTTCCTCGCCGGCCTGTTCGCGCGGGAGGGGCTGGCGTTCGAGCCCTTGGCGCTGCTGCTCACCTCGTTCGGGATCAACCTCGCGATCGCCGCGCTGCTCTTCGCCCTGCTCGGCCGTCGGTGGACCGAGCCGCCGGACCCGGACGAACCCGGTCCGGGTGGCGGGGAAGCGTCCGTGGCGGTCCGCACCTCGCACGCCGCGAGGGTGCGGCCCGACCAAGCCGTCACCCTGATCGGCGTCGGCGTGCTCGGGTTGGGCACCGTCGCACTCGGGATCGACGTCGGGTTCCTCGCCATGTGCGTGGCCGGCGTGGTCACGCTGGCCTGCCGGGGCGGTCACCGCGAGGCGGTCGGCGCGATCAGCTGGTCCACGGTCCTGCTGGTGTGCGGGGTGATCACCTATCTCGGCGTGGTGCAGGAGGCGGGCACGATCGACCTCCTCGGCGGGCGCATCGCGGGCATCGGCGCGCCGCTGGTCGCCGCCCTGCTGCTGTGCTACCTGGGCGGGGTCGCCTCGGCCTTCGCCTCGTCGATCGCGATCCTCGGCGTCGTCGTCCCGCTGGCCGTGCCGTTCCTGCAACAGGGCGACGTGGCGGTGGCCGGGATGGCCGCCGCGTTGGCCGTGTCCGCCACCGTCGTGGACGTCAGCCCGTTCTCCACCTACGGGGCGCTCGTCCTCGCCAGCACGGCGCCCGAGCAGCGCCCGGCGCTGTACCGGAGGCTGTTGCGCTACAGCGTCCTGCTCATCGCCGTCGGGCCGCTGCTGGCCTGGGCCACGCTCGTGGTGCCCGGGTGGGGACGAAGATCCGCTCAAGCCCTGCGGCGCCGCTCCAACGCGACCACGTCGTCGAGGGTGGCGTGCGGGGCGGCCTCGGCGGACGCGCCCAGCTGCCGCGACACCGCGCCGCCCGTGTTGATCATCTGGCTGACGACGACGGGCAGCCGGTCGTCGGACAGCCGTCCTCGTGGCGCTGAAACGTGGACCGCTGCGACGACGGTTCCGTCTCGATCGACGATGGGCGTGGCCAGCCCGATGATGCCCTCCACGCTCTCGCCGTCGGAGACGCTGTAGCCGCGGTCGCGGATCGCCGCGTACTCGGCGCGCAGCTCGTCGCGCTTGACCAGCGTGAACGGTGTGAACTGCTCGAGCCGCGACGAGCTGAGCACCTTCGTCTCCAGCTCGGGGTCGAATGCGGCCATCAGCTTGCCGACCGCCGATCCGTGCAGCGGGCGCCCGCCGCCGAGTTCGATCACCACCGACAACAGCTGCGACGCCTCGTACCGATCCGCGTATACGACCTCGTCCCCGGTCCGCACGGCCAGGTAGACGTTCTCGTTGATCTCCTCGGAAAGGGCCCGCAGGTGCGGCCGCGCCACGGGTCGCAACTGCACCGACTCCGAGATCGACAGACCGAGCGCCACCGCGCGAGGACCGAGCGCGTAGACCCTGGGGCCGGCGAGTCGCACGGCGCCGATCTCGACGAGGGCCTGCAGCAGGTCGTGGGTGCTGCTCATCGGAAGCGACAGGTCAGCGGCGAGGCGGCTCAGGCTGCGTCCCTCGTGGTGATGGGCGAGATAGCCGAGCACGGCGAGCGCCCGATCCAACCGAGCGGGGTTCACGGCGACCTCCGGGAGACCACAGCTGATGTCGAGATCACGCACCCTACTACGCATCTTCGAAGATTGGAGGAAATAGCGAGCATGGATCTCGAGCCCCCCGTCGATCGACCGCTCTCGGGTCTTGTCGTCGTCGACGCCACAACAGAGTTGGGTTGGTACCCCGGCAAGGTGTTCTCCGATCTCGGCGCTGAGATCGTCGTTCTCGAATCAGAGGACGCAGATGCGGAAGACTGCCCGATCGTGTGGCCGGTGGGCGGCCGGTCGGCGCGCGATGTGTTCGCGGGGGTCGCCGGGCGCCGCCGCTGCGGTGACCGCGACGCGGCTCTCGCCGCCGCCGACATCCTGCTCACCAGTGAAGGTCCGCGCCGTTTGCGGGAGCGCGGGCTGCACCCCGACGACCTCGCCGCCTTCCCCCGGCTGATCCACGTGGCGATGAGCCCCTTCGGACTGGACGGACCGTACGCCGACCGGCCGGCGTCCGATCTCACCCTGCTGGCGGCGGGAGGGCTGCTCCGCCTCGCGGGCGAGCCCGGTCGTGCGCCGGTCCGCGTCGCGGGCGAGCAGACCGCGGTGATGGTGGGCCTGCACGCCGCGGTCGGTGCGCTGATCGCGGTGCTCGCGCGCGAGGAGACCGGCCGGGGGCAGATCGTCGACGCCTCGGCGCAACAGGCCGTCGCGCATTCGTTGGAGAACGCGATCCAGTACCTCGACCTCGAGGGCGTCGTGCGCGGCCGGACGGCAGGCACCGCGACGGAGGTCGGCAACGGCTTGTTCCGCTGCGCCGACGGCTGGGTCTACCTCGTCGCGGGGATCGGTGGCGCCCCGCTGGCGTGGGACGGGCTCGTGGCGTGGCTGGAGGCCGATGGGCTCCCCGCTGCCCGGGTGACCGAACTCCGGGAGGATCGCTGGACCGATCCGGCGTGGCGGCGCACCCACGCGGCCGCCCACGCGTTCCGCGAAGTGTTCGAGTCCTTCGCGGCGAACAGGCCGAAGCTGCAGTTGTACGAGCGCGCTCAGGCGCACGGCGTGAGCCTCGCCCCGGTCGCGACGCCGCAGGACCTGCTGGCGAGCCCTCAGCTCGCCGCGCGCGCGTTCTTCCGCACCGTCGAGATCGACGGGCAGCCGGTTGTCGTGCCCGGGCCGCCCTACCGGTTCGAGGAGCCCGTTGCGGCGCTGCCGGGGGCGGCTCCGAGTTGACAACGCGTGCGCCGACGACGTGATCCGTGCGCGATGGGGCGGTCGCCCAACCGTGCCCGTGCTGTGCCGATGGCGCGCTGAGGCTGAGCGGCGTTGGTGACGGGTGACCGGCCCTCGGCGAGGGCCACGCCGCCCGTGGGCCTCCGGACTTCATGAGGATCACGCGCGCGATCGCGTACACCACATCCGCGGAACGACGTGTGTCGCACGGAGGTGGCGTGGTGCAGACCCGGTACGTCGCGATCGGGGACAGCTAGACCGAGGGCGTCGGCGATCCGGACGGCGCCGGCGGTTGGCGCGGGTTCGCCGACCGCCTCGCCGAGAAGATCGCCGCCTCGACGCCGGATCTGCACCACGCGAACCTGGCGGTGCGGGGCGAGCTCGCCCAGCAGGTCCGGGACGAGCAGCTCGCCGACGCGCTCGCGCTGCGGCCGGATCTGGTCACCGTCGTGGCCGGCATGAACGACCTCGTCCGCCCGTCGTTCTCGGTCGCCGCCGTCGGTGGGTGCCTCGACGAGATGTTCTCGGCGCTCACCGCGTCGGGAGCGCGGGTCGCCACGCTGACGTTCCCCGACCTGCCGCGCGGCTCAGCCCGGTCCTGCGCCCGCTGCGGCGCCGCGTGCTCGAGCTGAACGCGAGCATCCGCGCCTCCGCCGCCCGCCACGGGGTCGCCCTCGTCGACACCTTCGGGCACCCGGTGACCACGGACCCGCGCCTGTGGTGCCCCGACCGCATCCACGCGAGCCCGCTGGGGCACGCCCGGATCGCGGCGGCGTTCGCCGAAGCCCTCCGCCTCCCGGGCAGCGATGACAGCTGGTCACGACCGCTGCCCGGGGTCGGGTACCGCGGCGTCGGGCGCAGGGCCGCGGGCGACCTGCGCTGGCTGGCCACGGTCGTGGGGCCCTGGGCCTACCGGCGGCTGCGCGGCCGTTCCACGGGCGACCACCGGGTCGCCAAGCGGCCGCGGCTGCTGCCCGTCACCCCACCGGCGGGCGAGTCGGCCTGACCGGCACCGCGGACGAGGTGCCCGCAGGCGCGTGTTGACAACGCGTGCGCGCCGAAGTGATTCTTTCGCGAGGAAATGCACTCTTCGGAGCGGAGAACTGCCTGACGTCACCGGGGCTCCGGTCCGACGGGCTGTCGAGATCCAGGCCGTACCGTCTTGATCGGGTGCTGGTCCACGGGTGCACCGGCCCGTCGGACGTCCGGCGCCGCTCTGGAGGTCGCATGAACACAAGGCTCGTCGTCGTCGCGATCTGCAGCGCGGCGATCATCGTCGACGGGTACGACCTGATCGTCTACGGCACGGTCGTGCCGACCCTCGTCGACGGGTCCGCCGGGTGGGTCCTCGGGCCGGCCGAAGCGGGCCGGATCGGCGCCTACGCCCTCATCGGCATGCTGATCGGGGCGATGCTGATCGGCACGATCACCGACCTCGTCGGGCGCAGGCGGGTGATGCTCGGGTGTATCGCGTGGTTCTCGACCGCGATGGCGCTGGCGGCGGCCGCGCCGACGGTGGAGCTGTTCGGGTTCGCGCGGTTCGTCGCGGGCCTCGGCCTGGGCGGCGTCGTGCCGACCGCCATCGCGCTCACGATCGAGTACGCCCACCCGCGCCACCGCAGCACCACCAACGCCATCATGTTCTCCGGCTACTCGATCGGTGGGATCGTCGCGTCGCTCACCGCGATAGCCGCGATTCCCGCGCTGGGCTGGCGGTCGATGTTCTGGATCGGCGCGGTGCTCGGCTGGCTGCTGCTGCCGGTGGCGTGGCGGCTGTTGCCGGAGTCGGCGAACTACCTGCTCGCCCGGGGCCGGGAAGCGGAAGCTGCTGAGCTCGCCGCCCGCTACGACCTGGTCCTGGAGAAGGCGCCGGAACGTTCCGGCACGGGGCCGGTCGCCGCGTTCGCGTCGCTCTTCGCCCGGCAGTTCCTCCGGGGGACCCTCGTGTTCTGGCTCGGCACGGGGGTGGGGTTGCTGCTCGTGTACGGGCTGAACACCTGGCTCGCGCAGATCATGCGCGAGGCGGGCTACCCGTTGGGGTCGGCGCTGGCGTTCCTGCTGGTGCTGAACTTCGGTGCGATCCTGGGCACGCCCCTGCTGGGCGTCGTCGCCGACCGGATCGGGTCGAAGCCGGTGACCGCGGGCATGTTCGCGGTGGCGGCCCTGTGCATCTTCCTGATGAGCATCCCGCTTCCGAGCGTGCTGCTGTTCGCCCTCGTGGCGATCGCCGGCGCGTGCACGATCGGCACGACCGTGCTCGTCAACGCCTACACCGCGAACTTCTACCCGGCGCACATGCGTGCGACCGGGCTGGGGTGGGCATTGGGCGTCGGACGCCTCGGCGCCATCTGCGGGCCGATCTACGGCGGCGCCGTCATGGCCTCGGGGTGGGGGCTGGAGGCGAACTTCTACGCCTTCGCCCTCCCCGCGGTGCTCGGTGCGCTGGCGATGCTGGTGGTACCCGGCGGCCGAGAGGCGATCGAGGCCGGACCGCCCCTGGCGGACCGCTCGAACCTCCGCTCCCGACGCTCCTAGTACTGCAACGGCAGTTAGTGGTCACGGTGGTCGATGGCCGCGTCGGCGGTAGTGGCATGTTCGGGCCTGGTGCTGTCGTCGGCGTCGCCAGGTCGACCAGCGCAGGACGGTCTGCACGCAGG
>Ga0310840_100245_pt1 | contig 51635 bp, 40 predicted proteins | sample SM_ome_8_FD_201304 | JGI IMG/M metagenome (GOLD analysis project Ga0310840, IMG submission 201304) | Sorghum-adapted microbial communities enriched on stacked mutant (SM) sorghum from Joint BioEnergy Institute, Emeryville, California... ...
TGACCCCGCCAGCGTCGCTACGCTCCGAGGGGGTGGACGGAATGACCCGGACTCGGTGGACGGCTTCCTCCGGACCAGGTGGACGGCTTGCGCCGGAATCGCTGGACGGATTCACCGGAATGCGCAGCCAGTGGCCCACCCCCGCTCGCGCGGGGACCACAACGCGCCACGCCCGTCGAAGGCGAGGTCCGCATGGCCCACCCCCGCTCGCGCGGGGACCACATGCCGTCGCGGTCGATATACCACGCGGGGGAAGGCCCACCCCCGCTCGCGCGGGGACCACCACGGGTGGAGGCGGTAGTCGGGCGAGAACGGGGGCCCACCCCCGCTCGCGCGGGGACCACGCCGCGATCGAGAAGCGGATCCCGACGGCGATCGGCCCACCCCCGCTCGCGCGGGGACCACCCACACTAGGGCGCGCACCCCAGACCCGAACTGGGCCCACCCCCGCTCGCGCGGGGACCACTGGCGCTGCACGCGCGAAACGAGTATGTCGCGGGGCCCACCCCCGCTCGCGCGGGGACCACGTCCTTGAACGAAGTGACGTAGTCGGCCACCTGGGCCCACCCCCGCTCGCGCGGGGACCACAGCGTCCGCAATCGAGTCGAAGTCTCCGCGCAGGGCCCACCCCCGCTCGCGCGGGGACCACGTCTTTGAATGACGTGACGTAGTCGGCCACCTGGGCCCACCCCCGCTCGCGCGGGGACCACTACAGGAGCCGGAGCAGGTAGGCCCGGACGACGGGCCCACCCCCGCTCGCGCGGGGACCACGGCGCGAACCCGAGCGGAACGACCTCCGGCGGCGGCCCACCCCCGCTCGCGCGGGGACCACCGATGGACTACCGCCCAGGGGCCGAGGCGCGCAGGCCCACCCCCGCTCGCGCGGGGACCACGACCGAGCGGGCGCTGGCGACGGAGGCGCTGGTTGGCCCACCCCCGCTCGCGCGGGGACCACAGGGCGGTCCTAGCGGCGGGCGCTGATTCTCAGGGCCCACCCCCGCTCGCGCGGGGACCACCGGTCGTTTCGGGTCATGGGCTACGGGTCCAGGGGCCCACCCCCGCTCGCGCGGGGACCACGGCAAGCGGGTCCTCGACGGTATGCGCGGAGACGGCCCACCCCCGCTCGCGCGGGGACCACTCGAGGTCACGGAGGCCGATCTTGAGAACGGAAGGCCCACCCCCGCTCGCGCGGGGACCACTGGCCTCGCTTCCGCTCGAGCATCTCGACGGCCGGCCCACCCCCGCTCGCGCGGGGACCACAGGTACTTCCTCGAATGGGCGTGGGTCGAGGACGGCCCACCCCCGCTCGCGCGGGGACCACGCGTACAGCACGCTCGGGTTCGCCCCGAACAGCGGCCCACCCCCGCTCGCGCGGGGACCACCCATGCAGATTGGAAGAGGATCGGGATAGGCCAGGCCCACCCCCGCTCGCGCGGGGACCACCGATGGGCGGCGATCGGGTTGCTGGAGGAGGAGGGCCCACCCCCGCTCGCGCGGGGACCACGGCATCGATCCGAGCGTTGACGACCTTTTGTTCGGCCCACCCCCGCTCGCGCGGGGACCACGAGCAGATCACCGGCTCCGGCGGCCGGCACCTCGGCCCACCCCCGCTCGCGCGGGGACCACAGGTTGGGGCAACGATGCGCGAGTTGGTCCGCCGGCCCACCCCCGCTCGCGCGGGGACCACTGACCGCCTGGCCGTGGTGGACGGTCCCCGGGAGGCCCACCCCCGCTCGCGCGGGGACCACCCCGGCCTATACGTTTGGGTCAACGGATACGCCGGCCCACCCCCGCTCGCGCGGGGACCACGTCGTCGTTGGTCTCGAGGGCGCAGAAGATCATGGCCCACCCCCGCTCGCGCGGGGACCACCGACGGGGGCGGCGGCTGCCGCCTCGGGATCAGGGCCCACCCCCGCTCGCGCGGGGACCACTCTTACTCGCCCTCCTCGGCGATGTCCATCCTCGGCCCACCCCCGCTCGCGCGGGGACCACAAACTCGCGCCGACCGACCGACCGACCGGGGAGGGCCCACCCCCGCTCGCGCGGGGACCACTCTTCCGCTAACTCGCGTCCACGACCACGGTTACGAGACCGCCCCGGACGCTACGGGATTTGTTCGGGAGAGAAGAGATCGGCATGGGGTCGGGGGAACCACGTGGAAACGAGGAGACCCTCGCGCTCGGTGATTCGACGGCGAGGGGTACCGAGCACGCGATAATCGAGCCCTTGCTCCGTGCGAGGAGAGGACCAGACCATCACCGCTCGAGTGTCGGGGTCGGCCCATTTGAGGATCTGTCCCCAGATCTCTTCACGCTTCGCGGCAGGCAGGTTCGCCACGTAGACGCCGGTCGCGACCTGGAGCGCCCACGAGGAGCAGTACCCCACGACCTTGGGAGGAGCGCACTCAAGAACCAAGACCAGCATCGATGACGCTCGTGGTATCGTTGACGATCCGCTCGAGGAGCTTGGACTGTCGGAAATGGTCGCGAGCCGCCCGGCGCACATCGGACTCGAGGCCTGCCCATGGCTTCCCGTCTCTGCTCTTCTTCGCAACGATCCCGAAGGCGAGAGGGACGATGTGTTCCATCTTGTAAAGATCAGCGATGTCGAGAACAAAGGAAAGCCGGCTCCCTCGGTGGATGAACCCGAGGGCGGGGCTCATGCCTGTGGCGTTGATGGCGGTCTCGACCAGACCGTACAGGCAGGTGTTGGCGACGTTGAGCGCGAGGTTCGGCGCGTCGGTAGTGCCGAACGGGTTGCCGGGGACGTAGTTGCGTCCTGTCCAGCGAATCCCCGCCTCCTGCGCCTTGAGCTTGTAGAGCTCGCGGACCCGCGCGCCCTCGAGTCCGCGGAGCTCCTCGATGCTCCGTCGCTCCATGCGAACCCCGAACCTTCGGAAGAACATCTCTCGGGCGACCCGAAGGGTGAGCTGGGAATCGGTGTAGCACCGGACCTGCTTCTCCAGCCATTCGGTGTTGTCCGACCACGGCCTACCGGTCGAGTAACAGCGCACCCCGTGCTCACCGACCCAGGTGATGAGAACGCCATAAGCTGCGGCCAACCGGATGGCTTCGGTGCTCACGGTTGTGCCGGGGCCGACCATAATGGTGACCGTGGCGCGGGCGGGGACCTCGTATTGCGTTCGGTCCTCGTTGTCCGTCAGCACGAGGCAGCCGTCGATGACGGTCAGGGATCCGCGCTCGACGTAGAAGAACGACAATCGATCCTTGACCTGGAGCATCGCCGCTACTCCAGTTGGGCGTGGTGCCGGCGCGGAAGGACCGTCCCCGGCCGCGAGAGGCACAGCAACCCGCATCCGAAGGCCTTGGAGCGCCCGATCCCAGCCGCGACGGCGTCGATCAGCGCCCCGGGATCGCGTACGCGGAGCGTTCCGATGAGATTCGCCGCGACGAGCGTGATCGGGCGCTGGTCGCCCGGTCGCCGGATCCGGACCTGCCCACGAGCGGTGATCCGCCCGTCGAGGATGTCCGCGATCCCTTCCAGCTTCCGCTCGAGGTACGCGGTGTAGACTTCATGAGGCGATCTCGGGTCGTCGCGGTTTGCCGCGAACACCGCATCCCACACGTCCGTCCTGCACTTGGCCCCGGATGGTTTGGTCACGACCGTCGTCGCGTTGATCCTGATTTCGTAGTCCAGGACGGCTTCCGGGCGAATAACGGGCGCGAAGGGTTTCCACTCCACGCTCCGGACACGCCCCCAGGGGCGCGGGGGCGGGGCCGGATCGGGGCGCCCGCGGGAAAGGACGAGCACCTGGGCCTCGGTCCCGCCGCGCGACTCGCGCATGACCCGGTAGAGATAGCCACGGTCATCCCTGTCCCCGAGGAGATCCGCGACGAGCTGGTGCGTGATGTACTCCCGGCTCGCGCCCCGATGTGGATGCACATCGAGGATGACCCTGCTCAGCGTCAATTCGTCGGTCATGCCTTCCTCTCCTCCCCCGCCTCTTCGGGCTCGATCGATCCCTCGATCAACCAGCGCTCGCCGGAGAAGCGGTCCGCGACGAAATCGCGCCGATCGGAGACTCGGATCATCCTGACCGCCGAATCGGGCTCCGGCCCGTCCCCAGGCTCATACCAGCACGCGAGCGGTGGTTCGTCGGGCATGTCGGGGAAATCCCTGTATCGGAGAGCATCATAAGGTGATGACGCATGAGTCCTCCCGACCAGGATCGGGAGCGCAGGCGGACACCCCTTCCGCCCCAGGAAGAGGGGGCGGGCCGGGGATCTGAGCGCATCCTCGATCTCGTCCAGCCCGACAGGCGCGTTGTCCCTCAATGTCATGGCGACAAGAAACGACGCGCCCGCCAAGTATTCCTTCTCGAGGAGATGGGTCTCCGTGGAGAAGGCGCCGCCACGCTTCTCCACGCCCCAACGGGTCCACCCGCTGGTCTCACGGCCAAGGTCGACCGACTGGAAGTCATCGATCCGCACCGGTGCGCGGTCCTGACGCACCGCGAACCGCAGTGCGTCCTGAAGGCGTGTGGTCTTCTCCCCATCCCGATACCGCCAGCCCAGCGCCGAGGCGAGGAGGCCGGTCAACCCCGAGCGCGTCGGGAACCCAAGTGTGGGGCGGCGCGGGTCCAGAGCGACGCCTCCCCACGCCTGGAGCGGTCCGTCCAGACGAAGGAGCAGGTAATCCGTCATGGGATCACCCCGCGAAGATCTGATCGAGCGCCGCGTCGAACGAGACCGGCTCGATCCGGCTCCCCTGGGGGAGGGGGTGGATCGTGGCGAGGCTCTCCTTGTCCGCGGTGAACCCGTACATCGTCTCGAGCCGAGTACGGTATAGCATCAGCGCGTTCACCGAATTCACCATCAGCCCCGCGACCTCGCCGTCGACGGGTTTCAGGAACGCGTTGGCCAGCGTCCTCGGCTGCGTCGAGCCGCGTTCGAGGAGCACGAACTCGGCGAAGGCGTAGGGAGCCGTCGACCCGCGTTTCGCGCCGGGGCTGACCGTCGCCATCGCATGGACGAGATTGCGCGCCAGGCGCTCGGCGAGCTCCGCCTCCCGTCCGAGATTCACCCGGAGCTGCTCCATGTCGATGACCGCATAGGTGTAGAAGACGCCGCTGGTCAGCTCCGTGTCCTGGACCAGTCCTGCGCCGGCGTCGTCCACATTGAGCGTGTCGACTGCCGTGAAGTAGTCGGTCTCCGCGGTCTCGGCGTGGGTCGTGAAGGCATGGGCCACGCTGACCGCCGCGTCGACCCGCGCGAAAAGATCACTCGTGACCATCCGGCCGAAGAGCGCCGTGTCGACGGAGGCCGGCAGTTCCTTGAGGATCGGCTTGAGCGCTTTCTTGTCGATCGGTGCCACCTTCTGGAGCGCTTTCCCATCCATCGGGTCCACGCCTGCGGCACGTACCTGCTCGAGGATCTTGACCGCCTGTTCGGTCAGGAACTCCGTCTCCGCCCGGGTCAGGACCAGGAGCTGACCGCTCCGCGCGGTCGCCGCCCCCGTCTCCTTGTCCTTTACGGGCTTCGTGTCCACCGTCTCCTTCATCAGGTACTGCGCGATGGCGAGCGCCTCCGCTTCGGTCGCTCCGTGCTCCTTCACCAACGGTTCCGCCACCCGCTTCTCGTAGATCCGGGTGCTGCGGTCCGCGAGCTGCCCCAGATCCGTGATCCCCGGCGCCTCGCGCCAGTGCTTCTTGAGACACTGGGACGAGATCCGGACCCTCACGCTTCCGCCGAAGGGGATCCGCTTGGCCAGCCCTGCATCATCCCGGTTCAGCAGGCTCGCCGGGTAGGCCGTGAGCATGTGGACCTGGATCATGTCTCCCTTCGCCATCATTCACCTCCCTCGGTCGTGGATTGTGCGGCGCGGCGCGAGCGCGTCACGAAGAAGTCGCGCGCGAAGTTGTTGCGATGCTTCTCGTCCCAGCGGTAGAGCAGGTGACCGAACGATACCCAGTCCACACCGGCCACGGCTTTGGCCTTGGTTGCGGAAAGGAGCCGGTCGGCTTCGCGCCAGGCGCCTTGCTTGTCGAGACGGAGCCATCGCTCGACTCGGGCGGCGCTCACGCCGGCGCTCTCGAGAACGTGCCCGGGCCTCTCACCCGGAGTGTGCGGGTACGTCACCATCAACGGCAAGACCGACATCCAGAACGGCTCGTCCAGCTGGTGGATCTCGAACTGGTCCACCAACCGCCAAAACACCTCCGGCGGGATGCGCATCGAATCCTGTCGAAGCCGGCTGAGCTCGGCGCGCTCGCCACGAGAAAGCTTTTCGATCGCGCGGGCGATCCCCGCGATCCGGGAGGCCAACGTTCGCTCCCTACGCTCCTCCTCGATCTCCGCCGCCTCGGCTACCTCCCCGTACGCCACAGTAGCCACGGTCATGCGATATCCTCCTCGTTGAAGGTTTCGCCCCCATCGTCGATCGCCTGCCCGCCGGTCACCTCGCCGCGCATGACGCGGAGCCGGTAATCGAGCCAGGTAGCGGCCAGGACCTCACGTTCGTACCGCCTCGCCCCAGATGTCGGGATCCCGCGCATCGTTCGCTGGAAGGTCGATCGCGTGAGATCGCTCAATCGTTTGCCCCATTCCGTCAGATAATCCATGTCTCCTCGCGCCCTCCGTTCGGCGGCGGCGAGCAGAGTGGGGATGTAGATTCGGTCGATCTCACGCTCAAGTTCACGGGCGGGCCCTTCGACCTTCGCATCATCGCCTTCGCGCGGCTTCGGCGTCCCAGCCAGGAGAACGCGTGTGGCCCCGCGGATCGCGCTCTTGGCCGCTTTGGCGAGGTGGAGCATCTCCGCGTGCGCTTGCTGGACGGGCTCCGGTTGGGCGAGGAATGCGAGTGCGCTGGTGGACGGGAAGAGAACTTCCCGCTGGTGGAATCCGCCCGTCTTTCCCTGCTCGAACGCCGTCCCCTCAAAGACGACTCGCACGTCGGTGCGCGAAGCCGCCGGGGAGCCTACCAACGCGGTCACGGTGTCCGACGGAGCGCCCTTCACCCTGAAGAGCAGGTTGACGACCTCTTCATAGCCGTACCCCCACCGCATCGTCCCGCGTACCTTGAATCCGCCAGGGTGCTTTGGGTTGGAGACCAGCGGTGTGAAGATGTCGCCCAGCACGCCACCGTCGGTGTGATCGAGAACACGGGCGGCGTTCGTCGGCTTGAACCATACCCGCCGGAACCGCCCGTTCTCGTCCGGCGCATCCACACGAATCAATCGCGCGAGAGGGATGAATGCGGGGTCGAGTTGTTTCGCCGGCAACGGATTCTCCCCGTCCCACCGTAGCGTCCAGAGCGCCCAAACCGAACCTCGGACCTCGAGACGGTCGCGGATGTATTCCCAGCGATCGAGGAACACCCCGACGTCGTGGCGGAACGTCTCGACGTACCCGGACCCGATCCGGACGCCCATGAATGGCGTACCGCTCCCGGCGCCCGAAGCCGACCCCATCAATTGCGAGCCATAGTTGCCCCGCCCACCAAAGATTACCCCCGACTGGTACTCGACCAGCGCGTAGACCGTTTGCTCTGTCGTCAGCGACCGGTCAACGTCAACCTTGCGCTCATGGTTCTTCGAGCCGATCGCAGTCGTGAGTAGACTCGTCGACTCCTCGGCGTAACCATTCTCCGGCGCCTGGCCGTCGGGAGTCGGCGGTTGGAGGAAACCGGGGAGGAGTGGATCGGGCTGGAAGAGCCGCCATGCTTCATCGCTCCCCGCGGCCTCCACGAGCGCGGCTTCAATCCCCTCGGAGAGCTCTGCGGCGGCCATCGTCGATGCGCGCTGCACGTCCAGCCCCATGGCATGCAGCGCCTTGGCGGCGCAGCGGACGAGGAAGCGGTACCAGTAGCTCCGCTGAATCGGGGTCACATGCGGGAAGGAGAGTACGTCCTCCGGCCCCGCGAGCAGCCGCGCGATCAGCGCTGGCAGCGTGAGCGGCCGGTCCGGTCCATCCGGCGCAACCGTGAATAGGGGATCCCGCAAGACGTGCGAGGCAGTGATTGTCGTTTGGTGCATCCGACCTCCTGGAATGGAGAAGGAGCGTGATGCGAACTTGTCTTTTTCGAGACGGCAGTTGACCGACTCGACGTGGGCGGTCCACACGGTAACGCCACCCTCGGACAATACGATTTGATACGGGACAGGGTGGTTACGGCAGGCCCGTGGATGAAGCCTCACAATCTGGTGTCGGCTAAGCAGCGGGTGCAATGATTTCGTGCCCCATCAGGACGCGGGTCTGCCGCTCCTCGGTCCGTCCCTCGATGTCGATGACGAGCATCGGCGCCGCCGCACCTGTGATCTGCGACGCGGCGCGGCGGACCCGCACCACTCTAACTGGAGGATGACACGACGGCACACCGAGATCGCTCCGGCCGAGACGCCTGAAAATCGCCTCGGCGAGCGCCACCTTCCCGGGACTTGCGCCCGGGCGCCGATGTTGAGCCGCCACATGGTAGCCGATAGCTCCCGCGAAGAGATCGACCAACTGCAGCAGGTCATCACCGTCAGACCGGCGCGTTATTATCCCGGCAATCGGCGGTGCCACGGCCGGCAGCAGATGTGAATACCGCCGGTTCAGCGCGAGCCGCGTCTCCCGCAATCTCAGTCGATTCCGGAGCGTCCGGTCGTCGAGGTAAACCAGATGCCGCACTCCAGGGTTGAGAAACTCGCTCAGGAGGAGTTCCCAGGCCCGGAAGAGGCCAGCTTCTCGGTCTGGCCCCGTCCATATGCGCTCCCTGGTCAGCGCCCGTTCGATTACCAGAACACGGAACTCGCCCCTCCCACGGCTCACCACATCGATGCCGAAATCCACGACATCGAGATATGCAGGGTGCACCCGGGACCCGCTGGGCTTGTTCCACTTGATCTCCCCGGGGAAACCACCATATATACGCCGGATATCGCTCAGCCCGGCGCGCAGCTCGGCAGAGTCCTCGGGCGTAAGCCACAGACTTGCAAACACATCCCACCCATTACGCGATAGCGACTCATCGCCGAATACCTCGACTCTACCACCTAAACCGGATCGAGCGACCATGGTGCCACCCTGCCCAACGCAGATGTAGAGACTCGGGAATAACAAGAAAGTACCCCCGCTTGCGCGAGGACCGCGTTGCCATCAATGGATCTCTGCAACGCACGCTAGGACCACCCCCACCGCAGTGAGGACCGAGATCCGGCAGCGATCGTAATGCAGCCAGTCGGAGTTATCAATGGTTCTCTCCAAAGTACGCTATTACACAGCTTGACACACGTTGTCGGCAAACCCCAATAGTCCAGCGTAACGCATTGAGACATATCCACTTACACGACTAGACCGCGCCGGTCAGGAGGCCCCATGATCCTCCCCCCCAACCGCTTCTGGGCAAAGTTCGACGAAGACCATCGCACCTGGCACCCGCTGATCGCCCACTCGGCGGACGTCGCGGCGGTCCTGTCGCGTCTGCTCCAGGATGATTCCCCGATCGCGGCACGGCTCGCGCGCGCCGCCGGGCTCGAGCGGCTGAGTCCCGAGGTGAGATCCGCACTCGTCTACCTCGCCGTCCTCCACGATTTCGGGAAGGTCAACCACGGGTTCCAGGAGAAGATCCTTCCCGCCGGAACGCGCCGCAGGTGGCCCGAGAACGGGCATGTTACGGTCGTCCTGAAATCTCTTTCGACGACGCCGTCGCTCCAGCAGGTGACTGCGGAGATGCTCCAGGCGTTTTCGGGCAACCCTATGGAGACGTCCAGCCTCCTCATGGCCGCGCTCTGCCACCACGGCCGCCCGCACGCGCTGGAGAGCGAGATCGCCCCTCTTTCCCGCCTCTGGGACCCCGCGGCGCGCCCAGGGTGGGATCCGCTCGCCATGATCCGGCGCCTCATCGTCCACGCGCGTCGCTGGAGCGGGCTGGACGGGATCGGCTCGCCGGTGGCCGTGCCGACGCACCCGGCGTTCACGCATCTCTTCGCCGGCGCGCTCACGCTGGCCGACTGGATCGGGTCGACCGAATCGGTCTTCGAGTTCGATCCGACTGCCGACGACGAGCCGGACCGCTACTGGCAGAAGGCCCAGGACAAAGCCGCGTATGCGTGCGCGGCGATCGGCGTCGTCCCGGCGACGCGCGTGGTCATCCGGCCGGGTGCCGATCTCTTGAAGGAGATCTTTCCGAACGTCTTCTCCACGAACGAGCCGACGCCCCTCCAGCGCCATGTTGCGGAGATGCCGCTGCCTTCGAGCGGATCCCGCGTGCTGATCGAGTCGGAGACCGGGAGCGGGAAGACGGAGGCGGCATTGACGCTGTACACGCGGATGCGCGCCGCGGGTCGGGTCGCAGGGCTCGTGTTCGCGCTCCCCACCCGCGCCACGGCGACCGCGATGCACAGGCGAGTGCTCGCCGCGCTCCCTCGCATCTACGGCGATGGTCCCGCCCCCACCGTCGCCCTCGCCATGGGTGGTGCTCACGTTCGCGCGATAACGAACGATGCGCTGGTCGGCGAGGCCCCGCGCACCTACGACGACCCGGGGGACCGAGACCTCGTCTCGTGGTCGTCGTCGAGCGCGAAGAAGTTCTTCGCGGCCGAGATCGTTGTCGCCACGATCGACCAGGTCCTCCTCTCCGGCCTCCTGACCAAACACGCCCACATGCGCCTGGCGCTCCTGAGCCGGCACCTCCTCGTTGTGGACGAGCTTCACTCGTACGACCGCTATATGGCCGAGGTGCTGGGGAATGTCGTGGATTTCCACACCGGCGCGGGGGGCGTCGCCGTGTTCATGTCCGCGACGCTGTCGTCTGTCGAGCGTCGTCGGTTCGGAGGATCGACCGGCGACGAGCCAACGTTGGCTGAGGCCATCGCACAGCCCTATCCGGTTATTTCGGTGTGTGATTCTCTGGATGGCGCGTGGCGGGACGTGCCGCTTGCGGCAGGAAACCGACCCGGCCGCGAGATCACCTGGAACGCGGTTTCGGAACTCGACGCACTCCGCTGTGCCGTGGAGGCAGCCCGATCTGGCGCGCGGGTATGTATCCTCCGCAACACCGTGAAGGGCGCGAGGGCCACCGTCGCCAAGATCCACGAGATAGATGGCGGGACCCTGCTCTGGCGGCCCGAGGGGAGCCCGTACACGCCGCCGTATCATTCCCGTTACACCCAGCCCGACCGGGAGGCCCTCGACTTCGCCGTCCTCGCCGATTTCGGATGGGACTCGCCATCGAGGGGAACCATCCTCGTCGCCACGCAGGTCGCCGAGCAGAGCCTCGACGTCGATTTCGATTACATGGTGACCGATCTCTGTCCGATCGACGTGCTCCTCCAGCGCATCGGCCGCCTCCACCGGCACCGTCGATCCCGACCGGGCGGCTTCGAGTCCGCAAGGATCGCTGTGATCGCTCCGGAGAGGCCGCTCATCGAATACGTACACGGCGACAAGATGAACGGCCCCCACGGGTGGGGCCCCGTTTACGGCGACCCGGGCGATCTCGAGCTGACGCTCCGCCTGATCCGCGACCCCGCGTGGGCGACGATCTCGATCCCGCGTGACAACCGCGAACTGATCGAGCGCGTCTACCATCCGATGCCACGCGAGAAGCTCGCCAACGAATCCGAGGCGTGGGAGAAGGCGTTCATCGTTAATGAAGGGAAGTATCTCGGCCGGATTGTCCACGCGCGCGGGGCATCCATCGACTTCCAGATCGGCTACACAGACAACGGCCGCCGTTTCGATCCGATTGCCGAGCGCCGCATCAGGACCCGCCTCGGAGACGACAGCATTCGAATTGATATCGGCGCCGAGGTCCCCTGTTTCTATGCCGATAGGGGAGCTATCACGCCAGTGACGACCATCGACCTCCCGTTCCACGTGGTCGCTCGCGCCGACGAGGATGCTATGGCCCCACGCGTCTCCGATGTGACCGTCACCCCCGACGGCATCCAGTTCCTCGTCAACGGCCACGCCGTCCGGTATGATCGGGACGGCTGGCACTGGTAGGACCCGATCCAGCGGAGTCTTCTGTGCCAGGAGAGTGCTACGGCGTTTATCGGGAACATCCCGGCGTAGGGTGGTCACTTGCCTCGCGTCCCGCGTCCCACGCCGCCGATCAACCTCGCAAATCTTCCACGCAACGGAAGATTTGCAAGGATGATCCACCCCTCGCCATCGAGGCCGACGGCACCGACGTGACCTGCGGGCAGAACCTCTATGGCCAGGCCGCCGTACCGGCAGGGCTGGTCGTGGCGGTGCCGTGAGGTGCACGCCCGCTTGATGGTCGACGGCGGACGCGCTCCGGCCTCCCCGGCACCACTCTACGCCATCCACGGATCACCGCTCGCGGCGGAGCGAGCGGTGATCCCCGAACGGGGGGGCAATGCGACAAGCGGTCACCGGCGGGGGACGATCTGAAAGTTTCGACTGTTGAAATTCGGACACCGCACCGCGGATGACGGCCGTCGATTCGTCGCTGACCCCCGACGGTTACGACTCCGTATACAGCTCCCGGTCGACGGCAGGGTGCACCGCAATCGCGCCAATTCCTCCCGGATCGTCTCCAATGCCACGTCAATTCCGGCGGCATAATCGGACCACCGGCTGGAAGCCGGGAAGTCAGGCCTCAGATCCGGCGCACTCAGGTCGAGAAAGCAGGGGACGTCGTCGGGGCAGGGCAGTTCAGAGTAGCTGTGGAACGCATTCGCGAAGTGCGCGGCGAACCCGGAATTGGGCAGAATGATGTTTCCGCCCTCGGACCAGAAGTCGAGCTCATCGCCCACCGGCTCGCCCACGATGGTCACGTCGCCGGCGGCCCTCCACGCGGCGGCCGCCGTGATCCCCGCCGAGAACGTAGCGCGGCCCGTGATCACGAAGCGCGGGATGCCACGCGTGCGCTCCTCGAGCTTCGCCATGAGGTCCTTGGCGAAGTCCAGGTTCCCGCCGGTGTTGAACCGAAGATCCAGAACGAACGCCCTCGGGCGCAGACTCTCGAGCGCGGCCAGCAGCCTTTCGCCGAATGCAGGCACAGGGTCGTCCGGCATCTCCGCGGCACGATTGTACTGGACGTAGAGAATGTCGTCGTTCGGCAGGTGCTCGAACCAGTAGTGTCGCTCGGGATGGCGGAGATAGAGCGGCAAGTCGCCTCTGCTCTCGAGCGCGTGAGTCCACCCGTCGTCACGGTGCGCGGGAGAGAGATCCCACCACGCCTCGACCGGAGTCTGACGGCGGACCAGCGGGAGCGGCTCGACCTCGGCGCGGAACGGCCGCGCACGGCATTGCGACAGGTGTAGCTCGACCGACTCCAGCTCCGGCGTTATGTGGAACCCGTAGAGCGCCTCCGGGCTGGTGAGCAGATACGCGCTCATGTAGTCGGTCCAGGACGCATTGCCGGCGTATGCCGGGGCGACGCGGTCGCGCGCGTCCCGCGCATCCACTCCGGCAATGGCGTCGATGCGGCAGCCCAGCAGGTCCCGGTACTCCGCTGTCGTCCGGACCACGTACAGCCCATCGCTGAACCACCAGATGCGGACCGGCAGGCGCCGCAGCTCGGTCCGGTTCCGAAGGAGGTACAGCCGTGTGTGCGCGTTCCCGGAGAGGGCGACGGCTGACGCCATCCGCATGATGATTTCCGGATCACTCAACGCCTCCACGGACCCGCGGAGGTCTTCGATCCGATCGAGGAAAAGCGCCCGCTCGGCAGGCGTAAAGCTGCGGTCTGCTCTGAGGAACCGCGAAGCGAGTGCGTCCAGATCCTGCCGCCAGGCCTCTGCTCGATTCGCCGGCTGCGGGTAGCGTGGTACGCGGACCAACGCCAGGGGAAACCTCTCCTCGCCGTCACGGAGTACGCCGACCAGCCGGTCTCCGCGGCGCTGCGCCTCGATCTCGAGGCGACCGGGTGTAAAGATGACGGTCACTCCACTGTCGTTCGGAACGACATCGTGCGTCGGGATCGTTCTCCCGAGGACGACGATGCTACCGGTCCATCCGGTCCGGTCACGGTTCAGATGCAGCGTGACGAACACCGGAGCCCGAGGTCCCTCGAATTCGCCTTCCCATGTCCCGTCGAGGCTGTCCTTCGCAGAACCGCGGCCCGACACGTCCTGCGCCACCAACCCAGCGGGACCGCCCACGAGCAGCACGGCGGTGAGCAACATGCGGGGAACGACCGTGATCTTCGTGTTCATGGCTTGGGTCGGCTCACAGGTGGGATGTGCGGGTCACCATCCGTTGGACACCAGAAGGGGACGCGGGGTTGGGGCTGACCGTGCCCTCGAGTCTTACGGCCTGAACGAGAGATCCGTCGGAAGCCCAAAGAGGCGCTTGCCGTACGGCGGCCGAAAACGGCTTATCGTAGCAGATCCAGGATCGAGTCGGTATGCGGCACCGTAGGGCCGTCGTCCAACGTCAGGGCGACGACCGAATCGTCGGTGTCCACCTACGTAACGAACTCACCGAAGGGCTGCACGGACCGCGACTTGTGAAGCCGCGCCCCCGGGCACCCCATCTGCCCACAGCGCCGATGTCATCACGATTCTGGGTCTAGGGGTCGACGGGGGAGCGGAATCTCCCGCAGTGGGTCCCCGCCGTCGACGAATAGGCGCCCGGTCGGCTTGAGGGCTGCTACTATGCGCCGAAGGGCACGCCGCCCCGCCTCCGGGTACCGCCCGTCCAATGCGCCGACCCGCACAGCGAAGGCGATGTCGAAGAGCGCCTCACCCTCCTCGAGTTCGAAATCCTCGATAGCCACCTGACGGAAGATGAGGCGCCCCGAGGCGATTTCGGCCTCCGACCCACGCCTCGCCTGCTCGATGGCTTTTGCCGACCGGTCGATGGCGAGGATCTGCCCGTCGCCGATCCTCCTGGCGACGGCACGAGCGGCCGCCCCGGGTCCACAGCCGATCTCGAGCACGCGGAGCCCCGGGAAGGGCAGGGCATCTACGATGGCGGCAAGTCGTGGTGACAGATCTGAAGTCTTGGAGCGCATTCTCGCCATCCGATGAGGTGTTCCGCCGCCCAACACCCTCACATTGAGCTACAAACCGGCTCACGATGACGGCGGTGGCCGCGGAACGGCTGCCCACAGGAGAAAACGGATACCGCTTTTTCCGGGCCTGGGCTGCTGCAATCGAGGCGTCTCGAACTACTCCGAGCCGGCCGACTCCTGACAAACAAGACTCGCGTGGCGAGCGCTCAGGAGCCGCGGCCCCGCGCGGTTCATCCAGACATTCCTGCACCGGCGCTGGATCGCCGCACCCGCGTCCGGCGAGTTCCCACTCGGCACGACCGGCTCCCGCCCCATCACGATGACGCCCGTGCACCAGTCGAATTGTCCTCGAGGGCGCATCGCCACCACTCGTCGAATATCGCGTTCCGCATCGAGTGCGACAACGAAGTTGAGTAGCGAATCCACCTCTCCCGGACCGCGCGATTCTAGAAGTCCGCCTAGGTGCACTGCACGAGCATCGCCGAATGCCTGGGCGTCGACATCGCCACCGTTGAGGAGCTCGCCGAGATGGGCTAAGAGGAGCGCGACCGCGGCCGGTGCGGCTACCGTTGCGGGGTGAGGCAAGGCAGGTAATATCGGGGTAGAAGGCGCGGAGGCGGCTGGCGTGGAGGCAAGGAGCGTGGAGTCGGGAGCCAGAGAGCGCATGGCCAACGAATCGGCGGTGACGGAGCCGCGGGCGACCAAGTCCGCGCTAGAGGAGTCCCGGGAAACGGAGCCACGGGCGACCAGACCTGTGGCCGGTGAGTCGGGGGCCTTGTCACCACGCGAGGGCCGCCTCCGCACCGCCCTCAGCCTCCGCCACCCCTTCGACCGCGAGATCCTCGCGCTCGCCATCCCCGCGCTCGGCACGCTCGCGGCCGACCCGCTCGTCTCCCTCGTCGACACGGCCTTCGTGGGACGGCTCGGCGTCGTGCCGCTCGCGGCGCTCGGCGTCAACGTCTCGGTCTTCGGGCTCGCCTTTCTCGTCTTCAACTTCCTCGCCTACGGCACGACGCCGATGGTCGCCCGGGCGGTCGGCGCGGGCGACCGCGCGCGGGCCGGCCGCCTCGCCGTCGAGGCGCTGACCCTCGCGGTCGTGGCCGGGACCGTCGCGCTCGCCATCCTCCAGCTCCTCGCCATCCCGATCGTCCAGGCGATGGGCGCGAGCGGCGAGCTCGTCGCGCCGGCCGTCGAATACCTGCGGATCCGTGCCCTCGCCGGCCCGGCCGTGCTCATCATCACCGCGTCGAACGGGATCTTCCGCGGCTGGCAAGATACGCGCACGCCCTTCGTCGTCGCGCTCGGGCTGAACGCGGTCAACCTCGTCCTCGACCCGATCCTGATCTTCGGTGCGGGATGGGGGCTGCGCGGCGCGGCGGTCGCGACCGTCGCCGCGCAGTGGGCCGGCGCCGTCGCCTTCCTCTGGCTCATCCTCGGCTCGCGCCGCGAGGCGCTCGGCGTGCGGCCGATCCTCCCGCGCCCGCGCGACCTGCTCCCCTTCCTGAGCGTCGGCGGCGCGCTCGTCACGCGGACCTTCTCCCTCGTCGGGACCCTCACGCTCGCGACCGCCGTCGCGACGCGTGTCGGGACCGTCGACGTCGCCGCGCACCTCGTCGCCTCGCAGCTCTGGCTCATGCTCGCGCTCCTCGTCGACGCGCTCGCCGTCGCCGGGCAGGCGATCGTCGGGCGGCTACGGGGCGAGGACCGGCCGGGCGACGTCGTCCGCGCCGCCGACCGGCTTCTCGCCTGGGGGCTCGGCGTCGGCATCCTCCTCGCGCTCGGATTCCTCGCCCTCGCGCCCTGGCTGCCGCGACTCTTCACCGACGACCCGGCCGCGATCGCGGCGACCTGGACCGTGCTCCCCTTCGTCATCGCGATGCAGCCGCTCAACGCGCTCGTCTTCGTCTGGGACGGGATCTACATCGGCGCCGAGGCGTTCCGGTTCCTGGCCGCGCAGATGGTGGCCGCCGCGCTCTCGGCCTGCGCCGTCCTCCTCCTCGTCGTCCCGATGGGGTGGGGGCTCCAGGGCGTCTGGTGGGGGATCGTCACGCTCATGTTCGTCCGCGCGGGGACGCTAGGGATCAGGTACGGGCGCGTCTTCCGGCTGCCCTGAGCCCTCACCCCCGAGCCCTGAGCCCTGATTCCCCGTGCATCCTCTCCCGCCCCACCCCATATTCGCCCCGGCGACGACGCCCAACACGACGGGGCACGCACCATAACGAACACGACGACCCCGCGCCCGACCCCGATGCCCGTGCGCCTCGAGCCGCCGGGCCGAGCCAGCGGCATCCGCCCCCTCCGCCTCGCCTTCCTCGTCTTCCTCGCCGTCTACGGCGTGGTGTGCATTATGGACCTCAAGAGGGGCTGGCTCATCCAGGGCGTGAACCTGGGAGTCCACGAGACCGGCCAACTTCATCTTCGCCCCGTTCGGCAAATTCATGACCGCGGCCGGCGGCACGCTGTACCAGCTCATCATGCCCTGTATGTTCCTCCTGTACTTCCTCCGCCGCGGCGACGGCTTCGCGGTCGGCGTCATGCTGTGGTGGATCGCCAAGAACTTCTGGGAGATCTCCGTCTACGCCGGCCACGCCCAGGCCCGCGTCCTCCCCCTCCTCGGCGGCGGCGGGCACGACTGGTACTTCATGCTGACCGAGCTCGGGTGGCTGCGGCACACGCAGCTGGTGGCGAAGGTGATCCATGGGATCGGGGTGGTGATGTTTGGGGTGGGGGTATATGTGGGGTGGAGGAATGTGGCGGGAGGGCGGAGGCGGCGGGCTCGCGCCGGGTTGTGACGCAGCCACGGCGGTTGCTGTAAATGGCGATCGAAATGGGGGCTTCCGCAGCGATCTAGCCCTTGATGCTCTGGAGCAGGCCCTCTGCGAGCGGTATCAGGAGAGAGCGGAGCGGCTGATCCACGACCGCCTTCCCGAGCCCCTCGGCTACGTGCCACCGGTCGAGTTCGAGGGAGCGTACTGCCATTGTGTTGCCGGTCAGGACAAGAATGGCAACTCTAAAGTAAACCAGTTTCCGGAAACTGGAAGTACAGCGCCTCGCCCAAGGGCAAAACCGAATTCTTGCGCGCTCGTGCTATTGTATGAGACTCGAAGACCTCACCCCTTGCGCGAGCGTCCGCGGCATCCTGCCCGATGCCGCCGTCGCCGTCGTCAACGTGCAGTGGCGCGGCTCCGACGCGCTAACGCTCATCTGTCGTGACCCCGTGCGCCAGAACGGCCGTGCTCCCAAGTTGACCGCTCGGCCGCGCACCGTTAGTAATTGTGCCGCATCGCCGCACGGGATCGAGTGACTCACACCGCACGCCTGTTTTCCGATGTCGTCCACCATCGAGTATCCCCAAAGCTCTGATTCACGACCGTTGGTCGTCAAGGAACAGGACATCGAGACCGAGTTCATCCAAAAACTCGTCGACCTGAAATACACCTACCGCCCGGACATCCGCGACCGTGCAGCGCTGGAGCGCAATTTTCGCGAGAAATTTGAGGCGCTCAATCGCGTTAAGCTCACCGATACCGAGTTCCAGCGCTTGCTCGACGACCTGATTTCGCCGGATGTCTTCAAGAACGCCGTCCGCCTTCGCGAGAAGAACGACTTCATCCGCGACGACGGCACGCCGCTGACCTACACGCTCGTCAACATCAGGGACTGGTGCAAGAACGACTTCGAGGTCGTCCACCAGCTCCGCGTGAACACCGACTACAGCCACCACCGGTACGACGTCCTGCTTCTCATCAACGGCGTCCCGGTCGTGCAGGTCGAGCTGAAGACCCTGGGCGTCAATCCGCGCCGCGCGATGGAGCAGATCGTTCAGTACAAGAACGATCCGGGTAATGGCTACACCCGCACGCTCCTCTGCTTCATCCAGCTCTTCATCGTCAGCAACCGCACGCAGACCTTTTATTTTGCGAACAACAACGCACGGCATTTCAACTTCGCCGCCGACGAACAATTCCTGCCCATTTACACGTGGGCCGACCGCGACAACAAACCCGTCACGCATCTCTACGATTTCGCCGACCACTTCCTCCAGAAGTGCGAGCTCGGCCGCATGATCAGCCGCTACATGGTGCTCATCCAGAGCGAGCAGAAGCTCCTCATGATGCGCCCGTACCAGATCTACGCCGTCCAGGCCCTCATGGACTGCGTCGAGCGGAACGACGGCAACGGCTACATCTGGCACACCACCGGCAGCGGCAAGACGCTCACCTCCTTCAAGGCCGCCACGCTGCTCCGCGAAAACGACCAGATCGCCAAATGCGTCTTCGTCGTCGATCGCAAGGACCTCGACCGCCAGACGCGCGAGGAGTTCAACCGCTTCCAGGAAGGCTGCGTCGAGGAGAACACCAACACCGAAACGCTTGTCCGTCGCCTGCTCTCCGAGGACAAGGCCGACAAGGTGATCGTCACCACCATCCAGAAGCTCGGCCTCGCCCTCGACGGCACCAACAGGCGCAACTACCGCGAGCGCCTCGCCCCGCTCGCCGCCAAGCGCCTCGTCTTCATCTTCGACGAGTGCCACCGCTCGCAGTTCGGTGAGAACCACAGGGCGATCAAGGAGTTCTTCCCCAACGCCCAGCTGTTCGGCTTTACCGGGACACCCATTTTCGAGCAGAACGCCACGCGCACACAGATCGCCGGCAACCAAGCGTCCTATCTCACGACTCAGGACCTCTTCCAGCGCCAGCTCCACGCCTACACGATCACCCACGCGATCGAGGACAGGAACGTCCTCCGCTTCCACGTGGACTACTTCAAGCCGGAGGGGGATTTCGCCTCCGTCGCCGGCGAACGGCTGCGGAAACGCAAGATCGTCGAGGCCATCCTCGACAAGCACGACGCCGCCACGCACCAGCGCCGCTTCAACGCCCTCTTCGCCACCGCCTCGATCAACGACGCGATCGAGTACTACGAGCTCTTCAAGACCATCCAGACCGAGCGCCAGTCGGCCGATCCGGATTTCGTCCCGCTCAAGGTCGCGTGCGTCTTCTCTCCGCCCGCCGACGGCGATCCCGACGTGAAGCAGATCCAGGAGGACCTGCCGCAGGAACAGGCCGACAACCAGGTCGAGCCCGAGAAGAAAAAAGAGGCCCTCGGCGCCATCATCGCCGACTACAACGCCCGCTACGGCACCAACCACGCCGTCGGCGAGTTCGACCTCTACTATCAGGACGTCCAGAAGCGCATCAAGGACCAGCAGTTCCCCAACGCCGACCTCCCGCGCAAGGGCGCGGAGAAGGTCGACCTCACCATCGTGGTCGACATGCTGCTCACGGGCTTCGACTCGAAGTTCCTCAACACGCTCTACGTCGACAAGAACCTGAAACATCACGGGCTCATCCAGGCCTTCTCGCGCACCAACCGCGTGCTGAACGCCACCAAGCCCCACGGCCACATCCTCGATTTCCGCGCGCAGCAGGAGGCCGTCGACGAGGCCATCGCCCTCTTCTCCGGTGTCGACAGCGGGAAAAGGGCCCGCGAGATCTGGCTCGTCGAGCCTGCGCCCGTGGTCGTCGAAAAATTCAAGAAGGCGCTCACGGAGCTCGGCGACTTCATGCGCTCGCAGGGCCTCGAGCCCCGGCCGGAGGCCGTGCCCGCACTGCGTGGCGACGAGTCCCGCGCCGCCTTCATCAACCACTTCCGCGAGGTGCAGCGGCTCAAGACCCAGCTTGACCAATACACCGACCTCCCGCCCGCGCTGCGCGAGGAGGTCGAAAGCCTGCTCCCCAAGCCGGTCCTCACCGCCTTCCGCGGCGTCTACCTCGAAACCGCCCAGCGCCTGAAGGAGCAACGGGAGAAACCCGGCACCGAACCCAACCCTGTCGTCGATCAGCTCGACTTCGAGTTCGTCCTCTTCGCCTCGGCGATCATCGATTACGACTACATCATGGCCTTGATCACGCGCTACGCAAATCAGGGCCCGAAGAAGCTCAAGCTCAAGCGCGACGAACTCGTCGGCCTCATCCGCAGCGAGGCGCGGTTCATGGACGACAGCCAGCTCATCGTCGACTACATCGACTCGCTCGGCGAGGTGAAAGGCCGCTCCGAGGACGAGATCCGCGCCGGCTTCGAACGCTTCCGCGAAGAACGCCAGGCCGCCGAAGTCGCCGCCCTGGCAGAGAAACACCACCTCGCCACCGACCGACTTCAGGCCTTCATCGACACGATCCTGAAGCGCATGGTCTTCGACGGCGAAGAGCTCACCGAGCTCATGCAGCCCCTCGGCCTCAACTGGAAAGCCCGCCGCGTCGCGGAGCTCGCCCTGATGGAAGACCTTGTGCCGTTGCTCAAGAAGCGCGCCGGGGGGCGTGAGGTTTCCGGGCTGAATGCTTACGAATCGTGACCGGACTGAAGGAAATGACGCAGGAAGAAAAGCAAACGGCCATCCCGAAGCTTCGCTTCTCGGAGTTCAAGAATGAAAACAAATGGACAACCGAGTCGCTTGGCTCATTGGCAACCATTGTTAACGAAAGAGTCGGAGATCGCGAATGCGTCCCCATGAGTATTACGTCTGGTGTTGGCTTGGTGAGCCAGATCGAGAAGTTTGGTCGAATAATCGCGGGTGACTCCTATAAGAACTACGTTCTGATCAGGAAAAACGATTTCGCCTACAACAAGAGCGCCACGAAGGAATATCCAGAAGGATTTATCGCGCACTACAACGGCGATGAACCCGCTGCCGTTCCCAATAGCATCTTTACATGCTTCCGTATCAACGGAGATTCTCCAGATCCACGATATCTCAACTATCTGTTCCTTGGAAACCTCCACGGAAGATGGTTGCGCAAGTTCATCGAGGTAGGAGCGCGCGCGCACGGCTCACTGAGTGTGAAGGATGATGACCTGCTCGCGTTACCTATCCCGCTGCCAGTCGGCAAATCATCACTCGCCGAACAACAAAAAATCGCCGAGTGCCTGAGCACACTGGACGAGCTGATCGAAGCAGAAAGCCGGAAGCTCAACGCGCTCAAGGACCACAAGAAAGGGCTGATGCAGCAGCTCTTCCCCCGCGAAGGCGAAACCCGCCCCCGCCTGCGGTTTCCTGAGTTTCGAGAAGCGCCGGAGTGGCGGCTTTATACCATCTCAGACTTCGCCAAAGTCACAACCGGATCTCGAGACACACAAGACAAAGTAGATAATGGCAGATATCCGTTTTTTGTCAGATCACAAACCATTGAGCGTATCGACACCTACTCATATGACGGTGAAGCTGTACTGACCTCAGGGGATGGGGTTGGCGTCGGAAAGAACTACCACTACATCAACGGAAAGTTCGATTTTCATCAGCGGGTATATTGCATTTACGATTTTTCCGACATTGTTAATGGGCGGTTTTTCTATCTATATTTTTCAGAGCACTTCCGTACTCGAGTCATGAGAATGTCGGCAAAAAACTCCGTCGACTCCGTGCGAATGCCGATGATTACCGAAATGCCAGTCCCGCTCCCATCAGTAGGGGAGCAACTCTGCATCGCCGACTGTCTCTTTTCTCTAGAACACCAAATCACTGCACAAAGCGAGAAGCTCGAAATCCTCCGCACCCACAAGCGCGGCCTCATGCAGCAGCTCTTTCCGAATCCGTCCGAGTTTGAATCATGAGCGTAACCTCGTTCCCAAACCTGACCGCGTTGGCGCAACACCTCCGCGACGATCTGGAGAACAAGAAGTATGTTCTTCTCTATGCCTACAACGGCACCGGGAAGACGCGTCTTTCCACCGAGTTCAAGAACCTCGGGAAAAACGGCGACGAGCGCGACACGCTCTACTTCAACGCGTTCACGGAAGATCTGTTCTGGTGGGACAACGACCTAGAGAACGACCGCGAGCGCGTGCTGATGATCAACGCCGCGTCCCGGTTCTTCGCCGGCCTGGGCGAGATGGAAATGGACAACCGCATCCGCCCGCTTCTGAATCGCTACGCCGACTTCGACTTCCGCATCGATACCGCGAACCGGGAGATCAGCTTTTCACGCGAAGTCCAGGACGGCGACACCACCATGGTCGTTGATCACATCAAGGTATCCCGCGGCGAGGAAAACATTTTCATCTGGTGTTTCTTCCTCGCGATCGTGCAGCTCGCATTGGACGGCGCCGAAGCCTATCGCTGGGTGAAATACATCTATATCGACGACCCCATTTCCTCCCTCGACGAGCATAACGCCATCGCGGTCGCCAATCACCTCGCGCAGATGCTGAAGAGCGGAAGTAACAGCCTTAAAACGGTCATTTCCACCCATCACACCTTGTTTTTTAACGTGCTGTGCAATGAGCTTGGCAGGGCAAAAAAATACTTTCTCAGCAAAGGCAACCTTGCCGACTCCTACCTGCTTCGTGAAACGGGCGACACGCCGTTCTTCCATCATGTCGCGACGCTGACCGAGCTTTACGAAGCCGCTCAGAGCGGCCGTCTCTATACCTATCACTTCAACGTGCTGCGAGCCGTGCTGGAAAAGACGGCCAGTTTTCACGGTTATCCGAACTTTTCCGCGTGCATTCGCCGCGATGAAGGCGACCCCGATGGCATCCTCCATGCGCGCCTGCTCAACATCTTGAGCCACGGAAACTACTCGCTCTATGAGCCACGGGAGATGCTGGAGGAAAACAAGCGCTACTTCAGGAAGATCCTCTACGATTTTCTTGATAACTATCCCTTCAACCCCGCTCTGTTCCCGTCGGCACCGTCACCTTCAGACGTTTTAGTTAAGGACACTGCACAAGAGCTGGAAACCGCAAAGAGCTGAAACATGACGCATAAAGAACAACAACGCCTTGGCAAGACCCTGTGGGCCATCGCCGACCGTCTGCGCGGTGCGATGAACGCGGACGACTTCCGCGACTACATGCTGTCCTTTCTCTTCCTGCGCTACCTGTCGAGCAACTACGAGGCCGCAGCCCGCCGGGAACTGGGATCGGACTACCCCGAGCTGCCGAAGGATGATCTGCGCGTGCCGCTCGCGGTCTGGTACGACGCCAACCCGGCCGACGTCGCGGACTTCGAAAAGCAGATGCGCCTAAAGATCCACTACGTCATCAAGCCCCAGTACCTGTGGGACAACATTGCCGCGCTGGCCCGCCAGGAGAGCGACGCGCTGCTGGAAACCCTGCACGAGGGCTTCAAGTTCATCGAGAACGAGTCCTTCCAAAGCACCTTCCAGGGCCTGTTCTCGGAGATCAACCTCTACTCGGAAAAGCTTGGCAAGACGCAGGCACAGAAGAACAAGAAGCTCTGCGAGATCATCAAGGAGATCGACAAGGGCCTGGCGGAATTCTCCACCGAGGTCGATACGCTCGGCGACGCCTACGAATACCTGATCGGCCAGTTCGCCGCCGGCTCGGGCAAGAAGGCGGGCGAGTTCTACACGCCGCAGCAGGTGTCCACCATCCTCTCGCGCATTGTCACCCTCGACAGCCAGTCGCCCGAAGCCGGGCCGGTGAAACATCTCGGCAGCGTCTTCGATTTCGCGTGCGGTTCGGGATCACTGCTTCTCAATGTGCGAAACCAGGTGAGGAAGGCCGGTGGCACGATCGGCAAGATCTACGGGCAGGAGAAGAACATCACGACCTACAACCTCGCGCGCATGAACATGCTGCTGCACGGGGTGAAGGACACGGAGTTCGAGATCTACCACGGCGACACGCTCACGAACGACTGGGATTTCCTCCGCGAGACGAATCCCTCCAGGATGCCGAAGTTCGACGCTGTCGTGGCCAATCCGCCCTTCAGCTACCGTTGGGAGCCGACCGAGGCCCTGGCCGAGGACGTGCGCTTCAAGAACTACGGTCTCGCGCCGAAGTCTGCCGCCGACTTCGCGTTCCTCCTGCATGGCTTCCACTACCTCAAGGACCAGGGCGTGATGGCCATCATCCTGCCCCACGGTGTGCTATTCCGCGGTGGCACCGAGGAACGTATTCGCAAGAAGCTGCTCCTTGACGGCCACATCGACACCGTCATCGGCCTGCCGGCGAATCTCTTCTACTCGACCGGCATCCCCGTCTGCATCATCGTCCTCAAGAAATGCAAGAAGCCGGACGATGTCCTCTTCATCAACGCCGCCGAGCATTACGAAAAGGGCAAGCGGCAGAACGTGCTCCGCGAAGAGCACATCAACAAAATCGTCGAGACATACCAGTTCCGGAAGGAAGAGCCGCGCTACTCGCGACGCGTCAGCATGGCCGAGATCGAGCGAGAAGGTTTCAACCTCAATATCTCGCGCTATATCAGTACGGTAGAGCCCGAACCGGAAATCGACCTCGCCGCCACGCACAAGACGTTGGTCGACCTCGATCAGAAGATCCGCGACGCGAAGAATCGTCACAACGCGTTCTTGCGCGAGCTGGGCTTAGCGGAACTGCCATGACCTATTTCCGAGAGGTTTGATTTCCTGCTACTGTTCGCGCAGACATCAACGTGTCTTCGGAAATGCTGGAGTAGGCGATCCGCAAGTACCAGAACCGCGCCGTGGGAACCGCGCAGGTGATCGAGGAGCTGGTCGCTCTTGCGAAGGAAATGCGGGAAGCCGGCCGGCGCGGCGAGCAGCTCGGCCTGACCGATGGAGAAATGGCGTTCTACGATGCGCTCGAAACCAACGACAGCGCGGTCAAAGTGCTCGGCGACGAAACACTCAAAGCCATCGCGCGCGAGTTGGTCGCTACGGTCAAGAAGAACGTCACCATCGACTGGACGGTGCGCGAGAGCGTGCGTGCGCAGCTACGCGTATATGTGAAGCGCATCCTGCGGAAATACGGCTATCCCCCGGACAAGCAGGAGAAGGCGACCCAGACGGTACTCGAGCAGGCGGAAGTTCTCTCGAGTGCCTGGGCACAGGCATGAAAAATGGCGCGCCGGCGGCAAACCGTCCCGCGCCGGCTGCTGCTCGACGGGCGCCTGAAGGAGGATCCCGATGGCCCCTGGTGGTTCCGCACCGTCACCGGCACCACGCCCGACGGTCTCAGGACGCGCGTCATCTGGCGCAAGCGCCCGGCGGCGAGAATGCGGAAGGCATTGAGCGCGACAACCTAGTGCTCCACGTGTGGTTCAAGAAGCACGTGTCATCGCCGGTTGAACATCGGTTCTCCCGCACATTTGGTGAATCGGCGCCTGCGGTCGGGGGTACGCCGGGGGAGTTGTCTTTCGTCCTGGCAGTACGCGATGTCTCTTCAGCTACTGGGTTCGATCGCCGATCCGCCGGCCGATCCACGCCGCCGACGGCGCCCCCGCCAACCCCCACGCCTTGCCCCGTGTCGATCCCCGACCCCATCGTTCGACGTACCGGTGAAGGGGCACGGACACCTGCGCCCCGAGGGGCCGGACGGCCCGGTCCCCCGCCAGACCTTCACGACGGAGGCTCCCATGCAGATGATCCCGTACCTCAACTTCGCCGGTCGGTGCGCCGAGGCGTTCCGCTTCTACGAGAGCATCCTCGGCGGCAAGCTGGAGATGATGACCCACGGCGAAACGCCGATGGCGGACCAGGTCCCGCCCGAGATGCGCGACCTCGTCATGCACGCCCGCCTCATCACCGGCAACGCCATCCTCATGGGCTCCGACGCACTGCCGGGACACGAGGTCCAGCCGCGAGACCTCCACATCGCGCTCCAGCTCGACGACCCCGCCGAGGCGGAGCGCATCTTCGCCGCCCTCGCCGAGGGGGGGCAGGTCTCCATGCCGATCCAGAAGACCTTCTGGGCCGAGCGGTTCGGGATGCTCGTCGACCGATACGGGATCCCGTGGATGGTCAACTGCGGACCGGTGGCATGACCGAACGCCGGGGCGGGGCGGGAGCCACCGCCCCGGCGCCTCCGCGGTGCCGACCCGCCGCGCTGCATCACCTTCACCCGAGAAGATCATGACCCGACGCTTCGCCCTCGCCGCCTCGCTCGCCGCCCTCGCCCTCGCCGGCTGCGCCACCGGCGCGCCCCGCGACGGCCGCGAACCCCGCGACGCCGCCGCCGCGACCGCGGCCCCGCCGGCGACCGGCGCCCCGCGAGAGACCCGCCCGGGCGACGTCGCACCCCTCCACATCCGCATCAACCAGGTCGGCTACCTCCCCGACGCCCCCAAGGTCGCCGTCGTCTGCGCCCTCGAGCCCCGCGAGCTCCAAACCTTCGAGGTCCTGGACGACGACGGCGCCCGCGTCCTCGGCCCCGCTCCCGCCCGCCCCGCCCCGGGCTTCGGCCCCTGCGTCGCGACCTACCGCCTCGACTTCTCCGCGCTCCGCACCCCGGGGCGCTACCGAATCCGCGCCGGCGACGCCGTCTCCCCCACCCTCCGCATCGCCGCCGACGCCTACGCCGGCGCCGCCGACACGCTCCTCTTCTACCTGCGCCAGCAGCGCTCCGGCTACAACCCGCTCTTCCGCGACTCCGTCCACCACCGCACCGACGGGATCCTCGTCGACCACCCGACCCGCGCGGGCGAGTTCATCCCCGTCGCCGGCGGTTGGGCCGACGCCGCGGACTACCTGCAGTACGTGACGACCTCCGCCAACGCGACCTTCCTCCTCCTCATGGCCTACCGCGACCACCCGGCCGCCTTCGCCGACGAGTTCCGCGCCGACGGACTCCCCGGTGCGAACGGGATCCCCGACGTCCTCGACGAGGCACGCCACGGCCTCGAATGGCTCGTCCGCATGTTCCCCGAGGACGACCTCCTCCTCAACCAGCTCGGCGACGACCGCGACCACTCCTTCCCCGACCTCCCCGTCACCGACTCCTCCGACTACGGGTGGGGGAAGGGGGGATACCGGCCGGTCTACCCCTGCACCGGCAGGCCCCAGGGGCTCTTCCGCTACAAGAACCGGTCGGACGGCCTCGCCTCGACCGCCGGGAAGTTCGCCTCCGCCATGGCCCTCGGCGCGATCCTCCTCCGCGACCGCGACCCGGAATTCGCGGCGATCCTCCACCAGAAGGCCGTCGCCGCCTACGAACTCGGCCGCGAACACCCGGGCGTCTGCCAGACCGCGCCCGCCGGCGCGCCCTACTTCTACGAGGAGGACAACTGGGTCGACGACATGGAGCTCGCCGCCGCCCAGCTCCACGCCCTGACCGGCGAGCCGCGATACCTCCGCGAGGCCCTCGAGTACGCCCACCAGGAGCCCGTCACCCCCTGGATGGGCCAGGACACCGCACGCCACTACCAGTGGTTCCCCTGGCACAACAACGGGCACTTCGAGATCTGGCGCCTCGGCGACGAGGAGGCGCGCAAGACCGTCGCCGAATACTACCGCCGCGGCCTCGAGGCCGTCGTCGCCCGCGCCGACAACGGGTTCCGCGTCGGGATCCCCTTCATCTGGTGCTCCAACAACCTGATGGCCTCCTTCGCCACCCAGGCCCTCCTCTACCGCCGCATGACCGGCGACGACCGGTTCCTCGAATACGAGACCGCCGCCCTCGACTGGCTCTTCGGCACCAACCCGTGGGGCGTCTCGATGGTGATCGGCTACCCCGCCGCCGGCGTCACCGCGAAGGACCCGCACTCCATCGTCGCACGGCAGCTCGGGGTCCAGACCCAGACCGGCGGGCTCCTCGACGGGCCGGTCTACCGCTCGATCTTCGAGAACCTCATGTACATCCGCCTCGTCGAGCCCGACGAGTACGCGGCCTTCAACACGGGCCACATCGTCTACCACGACGACTTCGGCGACTACTCGACCAACGAGCCGATCATGGACGGCACCGCCAACCTCGCCTACCTCCTCTCCGCGCTGGCCTCGCCCCCGCCGGCGCCCTCGAAGGCGACGATGGACCGGTGACCTCCGGCGCCCGCCCGGTTGCGCAAGCGCCGACCTCGCGTAACTTTCGGTCCACAAGCGACCTGGACGACCCCGGCCGCCGATCCGGCCGCCACGCCCCGCGAGAGTCGACGACGCCATGTACCCCGGCTTCACCGAGCGGCGACGCCCGCGGCGCCTCGGATACGAGCGCCGCATCACGCTCCTCGCCTTCCTCGTCGGGCTCCCCGGCGCCGTCGTCGCCCTCCTCCTCCTCTGGCTCGGCGACCACGAGCCGCGGCTCCAGTGGACGCTCACCGCCGTCGTCCTCGGCGCCTGGGCCGCCCTCGTCGCCACCCTCCGCGACCGCGCGATCCGGCCGATCCAGACCCTCGCCAACCTCCTCGCCGCCCTCCTCGAGGGCGACTACTCCATGCGCCCCTCCGGCGCCCCGACCGACGACGCCCTCGGCCTCGCCTTCCGCGAGGTCAACGCCCTCGGCCAGACCCTCCGCGAGCAGCGACTCGGCGCCCTCGAGGCCACCGCCCTGCTCCGCAAGGTCATGGACGAGATCGACGTCGCCGTCTTCACCTTCGACCACGAACGACGGCTCCGCCTCGTCAACCGCGCCGGCCAGCGCCTCCTCGCCCGCCCCGCCGAACGCCTCCTCGGCCTCACCGCCGAGGAGATCGGCCTGGCGGAAGCGCTGACGGGCGAGAGCCCCCGCCTCGTCGACGCCGCCTTCCCCGGCGGCGCCGGGCGATGGGAGGTCCGGACCGGCGAGTTCCGCCAGGGAGGGCTCCCCCACACCCTCCTCGTCCTCACCGACCTCAGCCGCACCCTCCGCGAGGAGGAGCGCCAGGCCTGGCAGCGCCTGGTCCGCGTCCTCGGGCACGAGATCAACAACTCCCTCGCCCCGATCAAGTCGATCGCGGCGTCGCTCCAGACCCTCCTCGACCGCGAGCCCCGGCCCGCCGACCTCGAGGACGACGTCCGCCGCGGCCTCGGCGTCATCACCGCCCGCAGCGACGCGCTCAGCCGCTTCATGACCGCCTACGCCCGCCTCGCCCGGCTCCCACCCCCCCGGACCGCACCCGTCGACATCGCCGAGCTCGTCCGCCGCGTCGCCTCCCTCGAGACGCGCATGCCCGTCGGCATCGCCGCCGGCCCCGACACCGTCGTCCACGCCGACGCCGACCAGCTCGAGCAGCTCCTCATCAACCTCGTCCGCAACGGCGTCGAGGCCGCCCAGGAGACCGGCGGCGCCGTCCGCATCGGCTGGCGCCGCGACGGCAACCGCCTCGAGGTCTACGTCGACGACGAGGGCCCCGGCCTCCCCGAAACCGCCAACCTCTTCGTCCCCTTCTTCACCACCAAGCCCCAGGGCACCGGGATCGGCCTCGTCCTCTGCCGCCAGATCGCCGAGGCCCACGGGGGTACGCTGACCCTCGCCAACCGCGAGGATGGACCGGGGTGCCGCGCCGTCCTGCGGCTGCCGGTGGGTGGGGGGTGAGGGGGCACGCCCCCTTGCGGCACGGGCAAATCCAATGTGAATTGCAGAGCACAGGCCCACGGCGAGGCGCGTCGTGAAGCCCGGTGCGTCATGGGCCCCGCCGTCCTGGCCCGCGCGCCGACGGGAGCGGCTCGACCGAACCGTGGACCGCGTCCTTACATTGGATCCCCTGGAGCGAGAATCATGCGTCGTCGTGCACTCTGGATCCTCTGTCACCTGGGAGTGCTCGCCATGGCCGCACCCTCTCTCGGCTGGAGCCAGCAGGGTTCCACCTGCCCCGCGCCGACCAACGGCCCCTCCCCCGTCCTGCACGTCCGGGGCGCCGTGGACTCTCCGCTCGACCTGAGCGCCGACGACCTCGCCGGCCTCCCCCGCCGGCGCCTCCAGGTCGAGGAGCGCGAGGGAGGCGCCGCCGAGTACGAGGGGATCCTCCTCGCCGACGTCCTCGCCCGCGCCGGCGTGCCGATGGAGTCGCTCCGGGGACGCCAGGCGGCCACCGTCGTCGTCGCCGAGGCCCGCGACGGCTACCGGGCGGTCTACGCGCTGGCCGAGCTCGACCCCGCCTTCAGCGACCGGGAGCTCGTCCTCGCCGACCGGAAGAACGGCGCCGAGCTCTCCGCCGACGAGGGCCCCTTCCGGCTGATCATGCTCGGGGAACGCCGCCACTCGCGGTGGATTCGGCAGTTGAGCTGCCTGCGGGTGACGCAGCCGTAGAAGGCCCTGGACAGAGCTGGACCGCCCCGTCGGCATAGCGGCCCGCCTTTCCGAATGGAAGTCGACGTGAACGCGGAGAATCCGAGAACCGTGCCCGGTTGGTCGCTGGTGCTGGCCTCGGTGGCGCTCGCCGCCCTGGCGTCGTTCGTGCTCGTCCTTATCCCGGCGTACGCCGTCGAGGTCGCACGCCTCACGACCGACGGCGCCGCGACGGAGATCGGCCGGGGCCGCGCCACGCTCTTGGAAACCGAGGGCGCGGGGGTGCTCCGGGTGCTCCTCCTCCCGATCGCCATCGCCGCGATCCCGCTCTTCATCGGAAACCGGCGCGCGCGCCTGGCTCGCGCGATCTCGGCGCTGCTCCTCATGGGCTTTGCCGGCGTCGCGCTCATGAGCGTCGGGGTGTTCTACCTCCCGAGCGCCATCGCCATGGCGGCCTCGGCCGTGTGGAAGCTCGGGCACGACGCCGAGGGCCCGGCCCACGCGCCCGGCGCGTAACGCGGTGAATCGAAAAGGCGACGACGGCGCGACGAACGGGTGCCGGGACCGGCGCTGAAGGCCCGGCACGGCTCCGCGTGACCGGGCCACTCCAGCCGCCCGCCCCACAGCCCTCCGGACCCGCCGCGCGACCTCACGGCACGATCTCCAGCGGCACCCCGCCACCCGCCCGCTCGATCCGACGCGCGAGGGCGACCGCGTCGCTCTCCGTCATCCGGATGCACCCGTGCGACGCCGCGGTGCCGATCGATTCCGGGTCGTTCGTGCCGTGGATGTAGTACGACGGCTCCCGGAAGTAGATCTTGACCCCCCGCATCGGATTCGCCGGATCGCCCGGCGCACGCGGCTTCTTCCCCCGCGCCCACGGGGAGTTCGGAGGATTCCACGACGGGTTCCACTCGATCCGACCCGTCCGGAAACTCCCCGTCGGCGTCGGGTTGCTCGGCTTCCCGACGGCGACGTTGTACGTCTGCACGGTCTTCCCACCCTCCCTCACGTAGAGCCGCCGCTCCGACAGATCGACCTTCAGACTCAGGCCTTCCTGCGCAAAGCCGAAGAACCCGGCGATGTCCGACCGGAAGACCAGCGCGAACGCGGCGATCGGGATGGCGACGAGGAACATCCCGAGCCACAGGTAGAATCTCGTACCTCGCATGCTACCTCCCTGGTCGACGTCCAAGGACGAGGGACGCAAGTGGTGTTCCTGGAAATACTTGGGGCTTTGGGGGGCCTGGGCCCCCCGGGGACGGCCCTTGGGGGCGGGAGGTGGCCCCTGCGGGGCGGGGGGGGTGCCCTGGCGGGCGGGAGGCGGCCCCTTCGGGGCGGGGGCCCGGTGGGCGGGGGTGGCCCCCGGAGGGGGCGGGGGCGGCCCTGGCGGGCGGGGGTGGTGCGGCCAGCCCTCTGCTCCCCTGCTGGCACGGTGCTCTCGGGCAGGGTAGATTTTCTGGCAGTATTACCTTCCCGGATGCCGGCCGGCCCGGGAACGAGTCGCCACCGCCTCGCCGACCTCCGCGCCGCTTTACATAGAACTCGAGATCGAAATCGAAGAAGCGGCGCTCGATCATTCTACCAACTTGTGGATTACTACCGCAGCAAGTCTGTAGAGTTGGCCGGCCCGATCTACGAACGATCAACCATGCGATGCCTTCTGATTGCCACCATCTTCGGCGTAGCCGCCGTCGGACCCGTCTTCGGCCAGGGCCCTGAGACGCTCGAGAGCAATCCGAAATGGCAGGAGCGGTGTCGCGCCGCGGCCGAGGTCGTGGCCTTGGGGCCGTATGACCCGGGTTGGAGGACCGCCGTGAGCAACCTCGGCCAGTGCGAAGATACCGGTGGTCGGGTTCTCGCGGAGCTGTGGCGATCGCGGCCGCAGGATGTCGAGGTGTTGGAACCGCTCGCCATCGCATCACGACGCCTTAGCGACCAGCGCATCCTGGACGCGGTCCTCGATATCGCCGCCGACGAAGGCGCGGAAACCGTGCTCCGGCTCTTCGCACTTGGCGCGCTGGTTTCCTATGTGCACCCACGCTACAGGGCACAGCCGGCCGAACACGAGCCGCCGGGCTACGATAGCGCCGATCCCGCATTCGATGGGTACCCGCTCGCTCTGTCCGTCTCAATGCACGGGTACACCAGGCCGGGCGCTCGTCCGTTTCCTCCCGGCCACGAGCGGCGGATCCTTGACGAAGTAGCACGGATCCGAGATTCGACAAGCGACCCGCTCGTGGCCCGAGCCGCGCGTCACATCGTCCGAACCGTACGCGTTGAGGGGACGCCCTAGGGGTGGCCGTGCGGGCGTAGGCGAGGATGCGCCGGACGGGCTGCGCAGAAGCCCACGCGCGAAAGGCGCGGGACCGTGGTAAGCTGGGGGAGGCGGCCCGGGGTGGGGCGGGGTGGCTCCAGGGCGGTGTTGGCAACCCACTGCTCCCTCGCTGGCGCGGCGCTCTTGGGCGGGATAGATTTTCCGGCCGTTTCACCTCCCTGGATGCCGACCGGCCCGGGAGCGGAGCCGTCGGCCACTGACCGCCCTTCCGACCAGCGACCCATGACGCCCCGAACCCTCTCCGTCCGTGATCGAGCCCACGCTCTCGCTTTCGCCTTCGTCTTCACGACCGCGACCGTGACCACGCCGGCCGCGGGGCAGGCACCGACGCCCCCGCGGGAACCGGCGCCCAGTCAGTCCGCCGCCCCCATCTCCGCGCCCGTCCCCCTCACGATCGGCGAGACCTTCACGATCGAGTCGCGGGTCCTCGGCGAGACGCGGCGGATCAACGTCTACGTCCCGTCCGGGTGGGCCGTGCAGCCGGGGGCGCCGCTGCCGGTCCTCTACATGCCCGACGGCGGGATCGAGGAGGACTTCCTCCACGTCGCCGGGCTCCTCCAGGTCTCGATCGGGAACGGGACGATGCGGCCCTTCCTCCTCGTCGGGATCGAGAACACCGCCCGCCGCCGCGACCTGACCGGCCCGACCGACAACCCCGAGGACCGCAAGATCGCCCCGGTGGTCGGCGGGTCCGCCGCCTTCCGTCGCTTCCTGCGCACCGAGCTGATCCCGGCCGTGAAGGCCCGGTACGCCACGACCGACGAGTCCGCGATCGTCGGCGAATCCCTCGCCGGCCTCTTCGTCGTCGAGACGCTCCTCGAGGAGCCCGACCTCTTCGACACCTACATCGCCTTCGACCCTAGCCTCTGGTGGAACCGCGGCGCCCTCGTCGAGCGCGCCGCCGCCCGGCTCGACGCCGCCGCCCGGCTCGACGCCGCCGCCGGCCGCACCCTCTACCTCGCGAGCAGCAGCCAGGAGGAGATCGCCGAGCTCACCCGTCGCCTCGCCGACCTCCTCGCCGCCCGCGCCCCCGCGGAGCTCCGCTGGCACTACGAGCCGATGCCCGAGGAGACCCACGCGACGATCTACCATCCCGCCGCGCTCCGGGCGTTCCGGCGGGTGTTCCGGCCGTAACGGAGGGCCGCACCATGGACCGGATCGCCCAACACCTCGACGAACTCCGCCGCGCCTACCGCGGCGGCGCCTGGCACGGCCCCGCCCTGGGCGAGGTCCTCGCCGATGTCTCGGCCGACGAGGCCGCCGCCCGCCCCCTCGCGACCCACACGATCGCGGAGATCGCGCTGCATGCTACGGCGTGGACCGAGGAGGTGGCGCGTCGCCTCGACGGCGGCGCCCCATCGCTCCCGGAGAGAGGAGACTGGCCGGGGGCCGGCCCGATCACCGAGACGACGTGGGCCGGGATCCTCGCCGACCTCGACCGCGCCCGCGCCGCCCTCGAGGCGGCGGTCGAGCGCTTCCCGGCCGACCGGCTCGACGAGATCGTCGGCACGCCCACGCGCGACGCCCCGCTCGGCATCGGCATCACCTACGCGACGATGCTCCACGGCCTCGCGCAGCACGACGCCTACCACGCGGGCCAGATCGCGCTCCTCAAGGCCGGGCTCCGCCGAGGCCGGCCGCCGTCGGAACGGTGACCGTCGAATAGGAGGCGGCCGGCGCCCCACGGCCGCACAACCTCCTTGCGTTCCCGCCGTTCACTTCGCATGTATAGATATTCGACGGTCGACCGGCCGCCCGTCCCGCCAGACGCCGCCGAGCGCGCCCTCACCCATGGCCTGTACGCCCTCTGCGCCGTCGACGGCGACGGCGTCCCGATCGGCTGCGGCCGCGTCGTCGGCGATGGAGGACTCTAATTCTACCTCCAAGACGTCATCGTCGCCCCGGTGATCCTGGGCCGCGGAGTCGGCGCCGCGCTGACCGAATGGCTACTCCGCTACATCGACAACATGACGCGCCCCGGCGCCTTCGTCGGCCTCTTGGCCGCGATTGGCGCAAGCGGCTTCTACCGCCGCTTCGGCTTCGCGGAACGCCCGACTGAACGCCAGGGCATGTACTGCGTCTATTAGCCCCCCGGTCCGCCACGCCCGGCGGCCGACCCCCAAACCCGCAGCACCCGATGTGCCCGACGGAGGGCCGATGCTGATCCGACTCGAGGAGTCCCGCGAGCTGGCCGACGTCCCCGTACGCCTCGCCGCGCTCGGCGCCGTGCGCCACGCTCCAGCAGCAAGGCGACGTCGCGTCCCGCGACATGCGCCTCCCGCGCCACGTCACGCCCCCGTCGACGCGCTAGCGGCACGACTCCAAGACCGCCGGCGCACTCGCCGGCCGCGCCCCCGGCCACGGGTTCGACGACGTCCAACCATCGGCCGCTGCCGTCCGAGCGTGCCGGCCATCGACCTCGGTCTCTACTTCGGCAAGGTGCCACTGCTGCACGCCCTGGGGTGGTGCTGAATGATAGGAGTCGATTACGGAAGTCTGTGCCGATGCCGGGTGCATGCACGATTATGCGCACTTTGCGCGCCCCTGCAACGGCATGGCCGACGGGCTGCTAAGAATCTTCCGCTGTTGGGTTGCCGCATACGTCGGCGGCAATGGTATGTAAGCGACCATTCCACGTGACAATGGGCATTAAAGAGAATCAGACAATAATTCAAGATGTGAGAAACGACGATCAGACAGACGTGCACCCCAGCAGATCCAGAGCAGCGGCTCTCATATCATATTTTCTTCGTTGGGTGTCGAACTGGCTGGTAGTACCCTTCGCCTTCGTGGAGAATGTGTGCGCGCGGCTTGCCCATGCCCTGCGGGGATGGGCATTCTTGCAAGTTCTGGAACGCGTCGCTCACTTAGGCGTCCTAGTTGCCGTGATATCCTATGTGCTACACACCGACGACCGCAGACGCTCCGATCATTACCAAGCCTGGCAAGTAATCAATCTAACACAAGGCAAGACGGGAAATGGCGGACGGATCGATGCGATGCAGAGGTTGAACACTGACAAAGTGTCGATGCGGGGTATCGACGTGACGCGTGCATTCCTAGATGGTGTTCAACTCCCAGGCAGTAGATTAGAGCATGCGCGACTTGATTCTACATCACTTGCGAATGCGAATTTTCGGCGAGCAGACCTATCATTCGCTAAGCTGCACAAGGCAAATATACAGTGTGCCGACTTCCGTGGAGCATATCTTGGCTATGCAGATCTTGCCGCATCGCATGCTCAATACGCCGAGTTTACCCGTGCTAGCATGCGGCGAGCGAACCTAAGTAATGCGTTTCTCTTTGGCGCAAAGCTTGACGGTGTGAATCTATTCGAGGCCGACATTTCCGACACGAACCTGCAAAAGGCAACTCTGGAAGGGGCACGGATGGATCGAATACGCGCAAGAGAGGCCGAGATGGTCGGTACTCGACTGCGCGGCGCTCACATCCGAGAGGCAGATTTGGCAGATGCACGCCTCGACGGGAGTGATTTATCATCGGTTGACCTGACCGATACCGATGTAGCTGGCGTTTCGTTACTCGGTTCAGACTTGAGTCATGCCAATTTGGACAATCTGAAAAACTGGAGAGCAATTCGCTCCCTATATGGTGCCAACCTTTATGGAGTGCGGAATGCTCCCGCAGGATTTATTAGATGGGCCGTGGACACGATGGGAGCCGTACAAGTGTCTCGTTTCGAGGAATGGGTGGAGTTGGCTGAACGGGCGATCCCGGTGGGGATGTTTGACGTGACCGCGTTTGCCCGCTTTGGACCAGGCCACCGGAATTGCCAATAGCAGTCCACGTAAATTCATTGATCAGGTCAGAGCGGAACGACGGCTAACATCGGGTTACCCATGTGCCGCTACAGGCCTTGTCCCTCGGCCGCTCGGGACATGCGCCTAAGTTCCGCTTAGCTCCACTCCGGCGTACGTCCGCAATCCTTAGAACGTTATGCGCCAGTGGTCCTATCGACGTTTCCGAAGTAGAATAGTCATTCGCCCTTTGCGGAGAGGATCGAATGGTTGAGGTTGCTACACTTGAGTCTTTGCTGAATGAATCGCTCGCGACCTTATTGCAGAGTCACGCGGATCTAATCACAACGGGCGTGAGTGAACGAACTCTCTGCGCTCGGCTCGCACTCGAACTTGAGAAACGCCTCGGGGATTATGGTCTAGCCGGTACGTATTATGCCGATGTCGAATACAACCGGAAGCAAGGCGGTAGGGTGAAGACGATCTTGGATGGTCAGGAACGGGTGGTTGCGATTACTTGCGACCTAATCCTGCACTCCCGCGGAAAATTGATCCGCGACGATAATCTTATCGCCATCGAAATGAAGAAGAGTTCGGGATCGAAAGCGGACAAAGAATCAGATCGCAACCGCCTTCGAGCACTAACAAAGGAGAGTTATGACGGCATTTGGTCAGCGGACGGCATTACAAGACCGGAGCACGTTTGCGGCTACAAGCTCGGCCTGTACATGGAACTGGACATAAGGGCCCGAAAATGTCTCCTAGAGTATTATCGGAGAGGATGCTTACAACGAACTGCGGAGATGGACTTCTAGGATGCCCTTGGGTATTGCCTTCGGCTCCGCATAGTTCGAAAACCATCCAAGCTGGCTCTCACGGCTCGCAAGCGAAAGCTACTCCGCTCCCGAACGCTATGGCCGGACTCGCACCTCCTGGAATCCAACGGATCCTAAATTGCGTTGCGAACTTCGCATTTTCACGGCCGCATTGGGTGCGCCTTGTTCCTTGTTTCGTTGCGCAACAGCGATTTCGGCCCCATCCTCGCCATGGCCACGTTATACACAATATACGATCGGTGAAGTTGAGCTGTGGAATTCATCCGCGCCATATGCTTACAGAGGAAGTCCATCCGAGCGGAGGCGACTGGCGCAGCGCGGCTTGCGAAACGGCTCGCCCCCAAAGCGACTGGGATCGCTCGCTTGGCGTGCCTGTCGAATTCCTACCCCTATACGATCTGATCACTTTTCATAGTCGCAATTGGCTCCTCGCGAATTGTTTTCCGGTGGAAGCGGCCGATATCATCTACCCCGGTGTGCCGATCACTCAACCGGCGGTAGGAAGCAAGTCTAATCCCGGGACCTAACCGCCTTGCTGGATGGAGGCGCTGCCGCATCCCGGCAATGAGCCTGGGAAGTAGTGGCACTATTAATAGCAACGAACATTTGATTCACCCGTCGCTGCTGAATGTTGACCACGATTGGTACCGGATGAGCCCGCCCGTTGCCTCAACCAAAATTCACGCCCCCGCATGAAGCACACCGGCCCTCCAGGACATGCGCTGCTGTCCGGGGCAAGGGACTTGAATTTGGGCAAACCCACCATGCCTTTGAGGTGTTCGCAGTTTCTAAGTAAGCAACGCACGCCTCAACCCCTGCGTATGTTGCGCGCATGTGTGGTTCACCTGCGAAGAAGGGCCATGCAGGTTTCTCGTGGGAGTAATTGATCCATCCCTCAAACGGAGGTGGAAAGGTGAAAATCCAAACCATTCGTCTGCAGAATTTCCGCTCTTACAAGGATCAAACCATCAACCTCGGCGACTATAACTGCTTTGTAGGCGCCAACGGGGCAGGGAAATCGGCCGTTCTTACCGCGTTGAACGTGTTCTTTAGGAACCCCGATGTACCAACAAACACAACCGTGCTTCAAAGAGAAGACTTTCACTTAAAGGATACCACGAAGCCGATTGAGATTACGGTAACATTCTCGGACCTTTCGGCCGAGGCCATGGAGGATTTCAAAGAGTATGTACGGCATGGGCAACTCGTCGTTACCGTACGCGCTACATGGGACGAGCAGCGTCAATGCGCGGAAGTTAAACAATACGGCTCTCGCCTAGTAATGAAGCAGTTCGCCCCTTTCTTCAAAGCTGACTCGGAGGGCGCCAAAGCTCCCGAGTTGAGGACAATGTATGAGTCATTGCGGAAAGAATTCCCAGAACTTCCCACTGCGCAAACAAAAGGGGCCATGGCCACAGCCTTGCGGGACTTCGAGCAATCGCATCCAGAACTATGTGTCTTAGTGGAGAGTGAGGACCATTTTTATGGCTGGAGTAAGGGGGCCAATCGACTCGCGCGGCATTGTCAATGGGTGTACATCCCTGCAGTCAAGAATCCCACGGATGAACAGCAGGAAAGTAAGAATACGGCTCTCGGCCAACTCCTCCAGAGAACCATTCGATCCAAGATCGATTTTGCAACTCCAATCGCAGAGCTCCGGCGCGAACTAAATACCAAGTACAAGGAGCTAATCGATCGTGAGCAATCCGTCTTGGCGGAGATATCCGGCAGCATTCAGGCACGCTTACGCGAGTGGGCACATCCCGGGGCTAAACTAGAGCTTCAATGGCACTACGATCAAGAAAAGACAGTCGTTGTAAATGAGCCCTTTGCCCGCATATCAATCGGAGAGGGGCCTTTCATCGGCGAACTAGCGCGACTTGGACATGGCTTGCAGCGATCTTTCATCGTAACGCTGCTTCATGAGCTTGCGATGACCGGAGCATCTGGACAACCGACCCTGATACTCGGTTTTGAAGAACCCGAACTATACCAACATCCACCTCAGGCCCGACACCTCGCAACCGTGCTAGAGAAGCTGTCCACAGAGGGCTGCCAGATATTAATCACCACTCACAGTCCATACTTCGTGTCAGGGCGTGGGTTCGAATCCATCCGTTTTGTCCGCAAGGCATACCCAAATGGTTCGACGGAAGTAAAGAGTCTCACGCATGAAAAACTGGCAGAATCTCTTGCAATGGCCTTAGGGGAAGATCCTCCGCCAGCTACGTCAATTATGGCGGTTGTTGAGCAGATCATGCAACCGTCGCAGAACGAACTGTTCTTTTCTCGCGTTCCTATCCTTGTAGAAGGGGTTGAGGACATTGCGTACGTCTCAACATATCTCCAAATGCTCGGAAAGTGGACAGAATTTCGACGTTACGGTTGTCATTTTATTGTCTGCGGTGGAAAGGGCCAGATGAGTCGGCCGCTTGCCATTGCGATTGGCTTGGGAATCCCCGCCTTTGTGATATTCGATGGGGATACAAATGCAAAGGACAAAGGCCAACGTGATGCGAATCGCAGAGATAACGGGTGTATACTTAGCCTGTGTGGTCATACAGGTGCCGATCCGCTTTCAGAATCGAATTACTGGAGCGGTGACTTAGTGATGTGGAGTACCAACATCGGTGCCGTTGTACGCGCAGATGTTGGTGAAGATTATTGGGAGTCCGCTGAAAAGCGTGTTCGTGCCGAGTTTTCTCTAACGCATGGGGTTAACCGGAAGAACGCCCTACTGATTGCGGCGACCCTTGAGAAGCTATGGGGAGAGGGTATTCGATCCTTGCAGCTTGAAAGGCTCTGCACCACGATACTTGAGCATGCCGCCCGCGTTCACGGGCCAATCGTAGAGGAATCGCCGTTGCCGGTTTGATATCTTGGGTTGACCATGAGAGGAGTGCGACTGAACAGTGCACACAAATCGGGCGTGCTGCTGTTCGTTCGGCACTATCACTTTTCTAGTCACCGCCGTTAATAACTTGGCAGGCGACAGTACGATCAGAGGTGTCCTGTTTGTTACATGCTTCGCAATCTGGAGCATGGATAGACAGCAGATTGAAATGACACATGCGCACACGCCATGAGCATTCACGCATACCACGTGCCCGGTGCAGGCGCAGGAATCGATCATCGGTAGGGAAGAGGCTTGCTACGAGGTCGCGATAATGGCGTCGATTTCGGATCCAAGTCACGGTTTCGCGACGGCCAGTGCGGCGTGCGGTCGAGATATGCGCGCGGTCTCAAGCGGTCCGCATCCGGCCTTCCCGGCGTGATCGAGGTATGAACGCGCAGGGTCAACGTGTTGCTGTGAGCGTGGTACGCCAGCGCAATCTCGCGGCTGTGTCCCCGACCGCCAAGTATGGGCTTCCCGAGGAGGAAATCATGGTCGACTCGTTCGCCTTGTTGAATGCGGCCAGCGCATCCTGCCTGCTCACAATCCCCTCTAGATGCGGACGCCCCCGCCTTGCCCCCACCCCCCACCCACCCCATCTTCCCCCGCATTCCCGCATCTCACAGCAACATCGCCGGCACCGGGGCCACCCCCATCCGCCGCGCAACCTCCGTGAGGAGCCGTACCATGTCGATGCCGTACCCCTTTCCGCCGTCCATCGCACGCGTTGGACGCGCGTTGACACCAACCCGTCCGGCCGCCGCCATGGCCACCCCACCCGCGGCGGCCGCCTCCTCGGTAACTGCCGCCCGGCCTAAGGCCACCCGGCGCGCCACCCTGCACGCCCTCCGGCGCGCAGCCAGGGCCGCCGCCGGCACCATCGCCACCACCACCTTCGTCGCCCTGACAACCCTCGCCGCCGCCGCGCAGCCCGCCCCCGCCCAATCCACCTCCGCCGCCTACCGGGCCGCCGTCCCGGCGACGGCGAAGTCCGACGACGGGCTCTTCACCGTGCACCGCGTCGGGGATCGGCTGAAGTTCGAGATCCCGGACAGCATCCTCGGGCGCGACATGGCGGTGATGAGCCGGTACGCGAAGGCGCAGGAGGACCTGGCGGACGGGGGCGACCGGATGGCGCCGAACATGGTCGTCCGCTGGGTGCGGCGGGGCGACCGGATCGACCTGCGCGCGATCTCGCACGAGACGACGGCGGACGAGGGGTCGTCGCTCCACATCGCGGTCGAGAACTCGAACTTCGCGCCGGTCCTCGCGTCGCTGAAGATCGAGGCGCGCGGGGACGTGACCTCCGTCGTCGATGTGACCGATCTCTACCTCGGCGACGTCCCGGCCTTCACCCTCCCGCCCAGCACCCGGAACCGCTTCGCGGTGCGGCGCTACGACCGCGACCGGAGCTGGCTCGAGTGGGCGAAGAGCTTCCCGATCAACGTCGAGATCCGCGTCGTCCAGACCTACGCGGCCGACCGGCCGCCGTCGAACGCGCGGGGCGGGACGATCTCCTTCGAGGTCAACCACTCGATGGTCCTGCTCCCGAAGGAGCCGATGATGCCTCGCCTCTGGGACGAGCGCGTCGGCTACATCTCGATCGCGCGGACGAACTACTCGCGCGACTTCCAGGGCGTCCGCCCCGAGCGCTACGCGGTCCGCTACCGCCTCGAGCCGAAGGACCCGGAGGCGTTCCGCCGCGGTGAGCTCGTCGAGCCGAAGAACCCCTGGGTCTGGTACATCGACCCGGCCACCCCGCCCGAGTGGATCCCGTACATCAAGGAGGGGATCCTCGAGTGGAACGAGGCGTTCGAGGAGGCGGGGTTCAAGAACGCGATCCAGGTCCGCGTCGCGCCGACCGAGGAGGAGGACCCGGAGTTCTCGCTCCTCGACGCCCGCTACTCCGTCGTCCGCTACGTCGCCTCGCCCGTGCGCAGCGCGAACTCCTCGGGCGACGTCGTCGACCCGCGCTCGGGCGAGGTGATCCGGGCGCACACGAACCTGTACCAGGGCGTCCTCGAACGGCTGCGCTGGTGGCTCGTCTCGCAGGTCGGCGCGGCGAACCCGGCGTTCCAGACGAAGTCGCTGTCCCAGGAAGACATGGGCGAGGCGATCCGGTACGTGATCTCGCACGAGACCGCGCACTCCGTCGGGCTGCCGCACAACCAGCGGGCGAACTTCGTCTTCCCGATCGACTCGATCCGCAACCCGGACTTCGTGAAGCGGATGGGGCACTCGGCGTCGTCGGTCGGGCGGACGCGCTACAACTACGTCGCGCAGCCGGGCGACGGCGTCGATCCCCGGCGCCGGGTCGGGCTCTGGGACAAGTGGGCGGTGCGGTGGGCGTACACGCCGATCCTCGACGCGAAGACGCCGGAGGAGGAGTTCGAGACGCTGAACCGCTGGGTCCTGGAGATGGCGGAGAAGCCGTGGGGTCGCTTCGCCTCCGCGCAGTTCGGGATGGACGTCGAGTGGGACCCGTACCGGATGACGGAGGGGATCTCGGATGACCCGGTCGCCGCCGCCGAGCTGGGGATGAAGAACCTGCGGACGATGGTCGAGAACCTGGAGTCGTGGGTGCTCGAGCCGGGCGACGACCACTACGAGCTCGAGACGCACTACCTCCAGGCGCTCACGCAGTGGAACCGCTACGCGGAGCACGCGTCGGCGGCGATCGGCGGGAGCTGGACACACCACAAGCGCTGGGGCGAGCCGGGGCCGGTCTACCGGGCGGTCGAGCGCGAATACCAGAAGAAGGCGATGCGCTTCCTGGACGAGCACGTGCTGCGCACGCCGACGTGGGCGCTCGACATGGAGCTGCTGCGTCGCCTGGAGCACGCGGGCGCGGTCGAGCGGATCCGGGCGTACCAGGAGCTGGCGGTGAAGCGGCTGCTGAACCCCGCGCGGCTGGCGCGGATGATCGAGCACGAGGCGTTCCTGGGGGATGCGACGTACCGCCCCGCCGAGATGCTCGACGACGTGCGCGGCATCGTCTGGCGCGAGCTCGCCGAGAACCGCCCGATCGACACCTACCGCCGGAACCTCCAGCGCGCGTACATCGAGCAGGCGCGGTACCTCCTCCACGAGGCGACGTCGAAGCCGTGGACGCCACCGTCCTCGGGGAACCTCCGCGTCAGCCGCGACGACGACCCGCCGCTCGAGGCGGAGCTGCACGTCGGGCAGTCGGACATTCGCCCGCTGATCCGCGAGCAGCTCACGCTCCTCGACCGCGAGATCGCCAACGCCCTCGCCCGCGGCATCCGCGACCGCATGACGCGGATCCACCTCGAGGACGCGCGGGTCCGGATCGCCGCCGCGCTCAACGGCCCCGCCGCGGCCCCGGCCGCCGCCACCGCGGCGAACCGGCAGGGGACGGCGGTGAGCCAGGAGTAACGGTTGCATCCCCTGGGCGCCCCGCGGCATAATGATCCCGCCGCGGGGCGCCCTTCGCCTTCCCGCCCCCGGTCCAGCTCCCCCCGGAGACAACCCCTTTCGACCCGATGCCCCATGACCGACGACGGACCGAACCGCTACGGCTTCGAATGGGTCCCCACGCCGAACGCGAAACGACTGGAGCTCCGCCCCGTGCTCCTGGCCACGGAGTCGTTGGGATGAGACGACGCCTCGCGATCCCCGCCCTCCCCGCCCTCCTCCTCGCCGCCGGGTGCGCGGCCGATGCGCCGTCGTCTACGGCCGGCGATTGGCGGGTGGAACGGGACACGATCGGCGACACGATCGTCGTGCGGACCCTCGGCGGCAGCGTCTGGGGCCGGCCGGCGACCCTCGTCGAGGAGCTCTCGATCGGCGCCCTCGAAGGCGAGGACGAGGTGACGTTCGGGTACGTGCAGGAGCTCGCGCCCGACCCGGAGGGCGGCGTCTACGTCTTCGACGCGAACGCCCCCGCGCTCCGCCACTTCGACGCCTCGGGGCGGTACCTCCGGACCCTCGGCCGCGAGGGGGCGGGGCCGGGGGAGTACGGGAAGGAGAGCCTCGGGATCGCCCTCCGCCGCGACGGGCGGATTGTCTTCCGCGACGCGTCGAACCAACGGGTCATCGTCTACGACCCCGACGGCACCCCCGTCGCGCACTGGCCGGTGGTCAGCGGGCTCTACACCTCGAAGGCGCTCACCGTCGACACGGCGGACCACGTCTTCGTGCGGGACATGCTCGAGTTCCCGAAGCCGAACCAGCCGTGGAAGGTCGGGCTCCTGCACTTCGACCCCGAGGGCGCGTTCGTCGACACGATCCCGAGCCCGCCGTTCGCCGGCGAGCCGACCCACGACGACGGCGGCCCGTTCACGCCACGCAAGCTCTGGGCGCTCAACCGCTTCGGCGACATGATCGTCGGCGTCGGCTCGCGCCTCGCCTTCGAGGTGCGACGCAGCGACGGGAAGGTCGTCCGGGTCGAGAAGCCCCACGACCCCGTCGCCGTCCACCCCGAGGAACGCGCGGAGTGGGAAGCACTGTTCGAGTGGCAACGGAAGAGAGCCGGCGCCGGCGCGTTCGACGTGGGCCCGTCGATCCCGGACGCCAAGCCCGCCTTCCAGGAGATCTACGCCGGCGAGCGGGGCCGCATCTGGGTCCAGCGCCACACCGCCGCCGTGAAGGTCGAGGCGGAGGCCCGTAAGGCGCGCCCCGGCGGGCCGCCGCCGATCACCTGGGAGGAGCCGGCCGTCTTCGATGTCTTCGACCGCGACGGCACCTACCTGGGCGAGGTCCACGCGCCGCCGCGGACCACGCTGATGGCGTTCCGCGGGGACACGGTCTGGGGGGTCCGCCGGGGGGAGTTCGACGAGCCGTACGTCGTGCGGTTCCGCGTCGATCACGAGTAACCATGGGAGCGGCGACGCCGCGATCGAGGTCCCCCATGACACGCTACATCGCCTTCCTCCGCGCCATCAACGTGGGGCGTCGGACCGTCCGGATGGACCGCCTGCGCGAGGTCTTCGAGGCCGCCGGATTCGACGACGTCGCCACCTACATCGCGAGCGGGAACGTCATCTTCGCCGCCGCCGAGCCCGACCCGTATCGGCTCGAGCGCGAGATCGAGCGCCTCCTCGCCGAGGCGTTCGGGTTCCACGTCGACACCTTCGTCCGGACGACGCAGGAGCTGGTGGCGATCGCGGCGTTCCGGCCGTTCGCGGCGCCGCAGACCGGCGGACCGGCCGGCGCCGTCGGACCGGACGGCCCTGCGGACCCTGCGGCGGGCGCCGCCACGCTCCACATCGCCTTCCTCCCCCACGCCCCGTCCGACGAGGCGGCGGAACGGCTCCTGACCTTCCGGAGCGACGTCGACGACTTCCGCGTCCACGGCCGCGAGGTCTACTGGCTCTGCCGCACGAAGACGAGTGAGTCGGCCTTCTCGGGCGCGGTCCTCGAAAAGGCCCTCGGCATGCCCGCCACCCTCCGCAACGCGAACACCGTCCGGAAGATCGCGGATCTTTACTGCGGGGCGCCCCCCGCGTAGAGCCCCGGCCCCGCCCGGGACCCCACGCACGCGAAAGGGGCGGCGCGTACCCCGCGCCGCCCCCGCCGGTTGTAGCCCGCCCGGGCGCCTCGGGCTCGGCCGGGGGGCCGGCACCCCACCACCCCTCACCCCCTCCGGCCCCTCCGGCCTCTCGCGCCCGGACCGCCCCGGGTCGGTCGGGTCGGTCGGTTTACGGCGTAAACACCGGCCCCTCGCGCCCGGACCGCCTGCCCGCTCAGTCCCGCACGTAGAACGGCGGCGGCGTGATCCCGAGGGCGCGCAGGTAGACGTAGCCCTGGCCCCGGTGGTGGATCTCGTTGTCGATCACGTAGAGCATGAGATTGTAGAGGCGGTCGGTGTACTGGCCGAAGGCCGTGATCGTCTCGTGGAACCGCTCGACCGGGATCTGCGGCCAGAGCGCGTTGAGCTCCTCGGTCGTCGCGTCCCACTGGCGGAGCATCTCCTCCCGCGTCTTCGCCTCGGCTTCCGCGTACTCGATCCACTCCCCCGTGATCACGCCCCGGACCATCGGGGCGGCCATGGTGAGCATCTCCCGGACGAGCTCGGCGAAGGTGCGCATCCCGCCCACGGAGAAGGTGAAGAGCTTGTCCTCGGGGAAGGCCTCGATCACGCGGCGGGTCAGCCGCCGGTGGCCCTGCCAGTGCTCGAGCATCGCTTCGGGGGTCATCACGCCTGCGGGTGCAACGGTGGTACCTGCCATCGTAGACCTCCTCGGGTCGTAAGGTGTGAGTATGGATCGAACGAACCCCGGTTTCGGTGTTTGTTCGGTGCCCACAATCTTGCGCGCCGGGAGTCGGAACGCAAGGGTTTCGTCGGAGGCCGGAGCCCGCGGCCGCATCCCGGCCCGAGCCCGTGCCGCGCGGCGCGATCCCGGCCCCGGCCGCGGAGTTCCATGCCGGGCAACCCGCTTCGAGCCGCCAACGCGCTGCGGTCGTCGGGATCGCCTCGACCTCGACGTCCGGGCTCCTCCGCGCCGCCCGCACCCGGCGCGGCACGGGTGGATCGCCTCTCACGGCTCCTTGACGCGAGTTCCGCCGCCGCGTAAGTATCGCTGGTTCCAACGGAACGGAGACGACACCGTCTCTTCACGGCTCACGTGGGGACGACCCCACACCAGACTCGCCCCCGATCTGGTGTGGGGCGTTTTGCGTGGCGTCGGTCCGTCGGAGGCCGGGTCGCGCGGCGGAGCGCGAGTGCGCCCCTGGCGCCCCCCGGATCGTTCGGGACCTCGGATCCCTCGTACGGAGGTGTTTGGCGAATGGAGAAGCACCCGACCGGACTCAAACCGGAATCGTGGCTCGTCGCGGCGGGGCGGGGATCGGAGCCCGGCGCTCCCCTGAACGTGCCGATCGTCCCCGCGTCGAACTTCATCCTCGGCGGCGAGCGCGTCTATTCGCGTGGCGATGGGACGCCGACCTGGGAAGCGCTCGAGGAGATCGTCGGCGGGCTCGAGTCGGGGAAGGCCGTGGCCTTCGCCTCCGGCCTGGCCGCGATCGCCGCAGTTTTCGATCAGCTCTCGGTCGGCGCCGTCGTCGTGCTCCCCGAGGACTGTTACCAAGGCGTCGCGAGCCTCGCGGCCGCCGGAGTCGAGAGAAAGGGTTGGTCGGTGCAGCGCCTGGCCGCGGAGGACACGGAGGGTTGGATCCGCGCCTGCGGCGTCGCGGACCTGATCTGGCTGGAGTCCCCGTCGAACCCGTTGCTCGCGGTGGCGGATCTGCCGGCGATCTGCGCGGCGCCTCGCAAGCCCGGGGCGATCGTCGCCGTGGACAACACCTTCGCCACGCCGCTGAATCAGCAGCCCCTCGACTTCGGCGCGACCGTCTCCGTGCAATCGGCGACCAAGTTCATCGGCGGCCACTCCGATCTCCTGGCCGGCGTCGCGACGACGAGGGACGATGCGATGTGGCGCGCCCTCAGGCGATCGCGGGAGCTCAACGGCTCGACCCCGGGGACCCTCGAGGCCTTCCTCGCCGTTCGCGGCGCGAGGACCCTCGCCCTTCGCCTGGAGCGCGCCCAGCGGACGGCGATGGAGCTCGCGGAGCGGCTCGAGAGGCATCCGCTGGTCACGCGTGTCCGGTATCCGGGGCTCCCCTCGCACCCCACGCACGAGATCGCCAGGCGAGTGCTCGGCGGGTTCGGCACCATGATCTCCTTCGACCTGCGCGGCGGCGCCGAGTTCGCCGATGCCGTCTGTCGGAACGTGAGGCTGATCCGTCACGCGACGAGCCTCGGCGGGGTCGAGTCGACGATGGAGCGGCGAGCGGCGGTCCCGGGGCAGGAGCATCTGCCCCCGTCGCTCCTCCGGCTCAGCGTCGGGATCGAGGATGTCGACGATCTCTGGAACGATCTCGACGCGGCGATCCGTTCCGCCGCACGGTGATTCCGTGAGGACCCCGGCGGGGTGGGGCGGGGCAGGGCGCCCCCCTCACCCCCCGCCCCGCCCGAGCGCCCGGTAGTACTCCGCGACCCATTCCTCGTAGCCCGCGGGGACCTGGCCGGCGCCGGGGACGAAGATGCGGTCGGCGTCGGCGCCGCGGAGCTGGCGGCGGAGCGCGAACTCGAAGCGCTTGAGCCCTTCGACGACCTGGGTGCGGAGCCGGTCGATCTCGGCGGCGTCGGCGTAGACGCGCTGGTTGTCGAGGGCGCGCATCGCGTCGAGGATCGCGGTGAGGTCGCGGGCGTCGATCCCCTGGCGCTGGAGCTCCTGTCGCAGCGCCTCGGCTTCGGCGATCCGTTCCCGCGCCTCGTTGCGGAACTGCCGGATCTCCTCGGGGGAGAGCGCGACCCGTTCGCCGAAGGTTTCCATCGCCCGGGCGAGGCGCCGTGCGCGGTCGAGTGCGTCGGCCTCCCGCCCCGCGGCCTCGCCCGCCGCCGCGACCTCGGCCGCCGCCTGGGCGAGGCGTTCGCGGAGCGCGTCGAGGTCCTCGGCGATCTCCTCCTCGAGGGCCGCGGCGTCGTCGGGGACGCCCGCCTGGACCAATCCCTTGGAGTAGCGGACCTTCTCCTTGAGCTTGTCGTCGCGGATCCCCGTGGCGGCGTCGCGGAGCCGGTCGGCGGCGTCGAGCCCCTCGCGGGTCGCCTCGGCGGCGAGGCGGTCGAGCTCGCGCTCGAGGGCGGCGACGTCGTCGTGGAGGCGGTCCTTGCGTTCGAGGAGCCGGCCGAGCTCTTCCGCGTCATCGGGGCCCGGGACGCCGAGGCGTTCGACGTCATCCGCGATCTCGCGCTGTTCCTCGGCCAAGCGCTCGGCGCGGCGGAGCGCGTCCTCGGCGCCGCGGACGAGGCGGTCGGTGCGGTCGCGTTCGAGGAGGCGGCGGGCCTCGGCGAGGCGGTCGGCGGCGGCCTGGGCGCCGGCGCCGGAGGGGTCGGCGGCGCTGCGGCGGATCGCGTCGGCGGCCTCGCGGAGCCGGCGGGCGCTCTCCTCGAGGGCGCGGCCCTGCTGCGGCTCCTCGCGGGCGAGGCGTTCGAGCCGGCGGGCCTCCTCCTCGACCTCGTCGGCGAGCCGGCGCTGCGCGTCGGCGCCGGCGCCCGCCGCCCCGCCCTGCCGCTCCCGCGCCAGCCGACGCTGCCGCTCCGCGGCCTGCTCATGCCTTCGCGCCAGCTCCCTGAGCCGCTCGAGCGTCTCGTCGAGCCGCGCGTCGCGCTGCTCCTCCCGGCCCCGTCGCACCGACTCGTACTGGTTGCGCAGTCGGTCCATCTCGAGCTCGAAGAGGTCGGCCAGGTCCTCGGCGTCGGGGCTCATCCCGCCCCCGCCCCCCATCGGCTCCTCGCCGAGCGCGACCTGGACCTCGCGGTAGACCTCCTCCGCCCGCTGGAGCCGCTGCAGCGCCCGCTGCTCCGGCGGGAGCGCGTCCCCCGGCTCGCGGGCGGCCAGGCGCGTCTCCGCGGCCTTCATCTCCGCCGCCGCGGCGTCGAGGTGCTCGACGATCGCGACGAACGCCGAGTCGGCCGAGAGGATCCCCCGCGTCCGCATCCGCGTCACCAGCGTCTCGACCTCCTCGCGCAGCCGCGACTGCGAGAGCGTGACCGTCGTCACGTGCTCGCCCCACTCCGCCTCGGCGTAGCGCTCCCTGTCGCGGACCAGGTTGAAGGTCGCGGCGATGATCTCGCGCTGGCGCTCCGAGAGCTCGCCGTCGTCCTGCATCCCCCCGCCCTGCATCCCGCCCCGCTGCTCGGCGGCGCGGTAGTCCCGGTGGAACGGGCGGATGCGGATGAAGTAGAGGTCGCTCCTCGCCTCCTGCCGTTCCCCGATCGCCCGGTTGTCGGCGACGCGGGCGTAGTAGGCGATGAAGTCGCCCGGCTCGAGGTCGAGCTCCTCGAGGTAGAGCGTGTGCCCCGCCGCGACCTCGCGGAGCGGCCGGCCGCCCCCGCCGTACAGCTCGACGACGCGCTCCTCGCCCCCGTTGACCGCGTAGACCAGCTCGAGCCGGGCGATGCCGTGGTCGTCGGTCGCCCGCGCCTCGAGGAAGACCTCGTCGATCGAGCTCGCCCGCGTGTCGCGCCCCGGCTTCTCGAACCCGACGGTCGGCGGCAGGTCCTCGACCAACTCGATCGCGTGCCGCGGCGACCCCTCGAGCCACCGCCCGTCCGGCCCCAGCAGCTCGATCCGGTAGTGCCCCGCGCGGTCGATCGGGATCGCGCCGGCCAGCCACGGCGCCGCGGCCTCCCCCGCCACCGAATCCACCGCGCCCACGACCATCGCCGCCTCCCCCACCAGCTCGAAGCTCCGCCCGTCGTCGAGGACGATCCGCCCCGCCGGCGTCGGGACCGTCGTCCAGACCCGGAACCGGACCTCGGTCCCGCGCAGCGCCGTGATCGCCCCCGCGTCCTCGACCGTCCGGGGCGGGTGCCCCGTGTACGCCGGGAACCGGTACTCGTGGTCGATCCGGCTCGCGTACGGCAGGTCCGCGACCCCGATGCGGAAGACCGGCGACCGCACGCCCCCCGCCTCGACGAAGTACTCCGCCGCCTCCTCGAGGTCGAAGAGGACCGCCTCGAAGACCAGGGAATCCGCGCCGGGCACCATCGGCACCCGCTCGAACCCCGTCCCGTCCGCCGTCCGCACCACCAGATCCGCCTCCCCCGTCGCGAAGCCGTGCAGCACCGCCCTGACCAAGGCGTCCGCGCCCCGCGCCACCGTCGTGTCCCCCGGCTCGACCGTGATCCGGTACGGCACCGCCGCCTCCGCCTGCCGCCACGGGAAGAGCACCGCCGTCGCCCCGTGCCGCAGGTACGCCGGCCCGAAGAGGAAGAGGAGGCAGGCGACGACGCCCGTCGCCACGACCCCGCCCACCGCCACCCTCCACTCCCGCCTCCCGATCCTCGCCCCCCCCTCCACCTCCCTCACCCTCTCCACCGCCTGCTCCCCCAACCTCCCCACCCACCCCGCCCCCACGCCGCCCCCCGATCCCCCCCCACCCACACCCCCGCCCGCGCCCACCCCCACACCCGCCCCCGCCCCCCCCGCGCC
>Ga0310840_100257_pt1 | contig 50151 bp, 41 predicted proteins | sample SM_ome_8_FD_201304 | JGI IMG/M metagenome (GOLD analysis project Ga0310840, IMG submission 201304) | Sorghum-adapted microbial communities enriched on stacked mutant (SM) sorghum from Joint BioEnergy Institute, Emeryville, California... ...
GCGCGGGCGGGCAGCCGGGCGACGGCGCGACCGGGCGGTCGGCCGGGCCGGGCCGGGGTGGGGACGCTGGCGGGCGGTCTCGCGGCGGTGGTCGCGGTCGGCGTGGTCGGCATTCCCGCCCAGCGGGCGATGCGCAGCGACCGGGTGGAGCAGGAGTTCGCCTTCCGGCCGGCCGCCCGGTTCATCATGGCGCACAGCCAACCGGGTGACGGCATCGCGTTCGCCGGCTACCTGTACCTCCGCCGGGCCATGGCGTACGAGATGCGCAACGGCCCGGCGCTGGTGGACGTCTTCCTCGCCGTACCGGCGAACGAACGGGGCAACTACGCCGCGCAGGAGTGCCCGGACCCGGCCGCCTGCGTCCAGGGGGTGCGGCGGATCTGGCTGGTCACGGTGCGGGGCGGCCGCGACCCGCTGGCCCGGGTCGGCGGTGAGCGGGGCGACGTGCTGCGGGCACGGTACCGGGTTGCCCAATCTGTCCAGTTCTACCGAATCCGGGTGGCGGAACTGGTTGCCGTCGAGTGACCGATGGCGGGACCCGGCACCACGTGCCAACCTTTCCCGCAGGGGCGTAGGATTCCCGGCGAGACCGCCGGAGCCTCGTCTCCGAATCCTCCGTCCGCCGATCGACACCCCGCAAGCTGGAACCGTGCCGTTCATCCGTACCAGATCACACAGACTGCCGAGGTGTGCTGTCCTGACCACGGTGCTGCTCGCCCTGGTCGGGGTCGCCAGCTGCGGTTCCGAGGACACGCTGCCGCCGCGACCGTCCAGCTCCGCCGGGCCGCGGGCGCTGCTTGAGGAGCTCACCGTGGCGCCGGCCGGCTCGATGCGGGGGTACAGCCGCAACCGGTTCCCGCACTGGCGCGACGTCGGCAAGAACTGCGACATCCGCGACACCGTCCTGCAGCGGGACGGCACCGACATCAAGCTCTCGGGCTGCAACGTGGTCGGTGGCCGCTGGTCCAGCCGGTACGACGGCCGCGTCCTGACCGACCCGGCGGACGTGGACATCGACCACATGGTGCCGTTGGCGAACGCGTGGCGCTCCGGCGCGAACCGGTGGGACGACGAGAAGCGTGGGGACTTCGCCAACGACCTCGACCGACCCCAGCTCTTCGCGGTGTCGAAGTCGTCGAACCGGTCCAAGGGCGACCAGGACCCCTCCCAGTGGCGGCCGCCGGACCGCAACGACTGGTGCCAGTACGCCGAGGACTGGATCACGGTCAAGCACTACTGGCGTCTGTCCGTGACCGACGCCGAGAAGGCGGCGCTCGGCGACATGCTGGAGAGCTGTTGATGGCGGTCGCCGACCCCGGCCCTCCCGTCGGGGGCGGCGGTGACCCCGGCTCTGTCGACGGTGGTGTGACGGCGAGCCGGACCACCGACATCGTCGCCGGTCCGGGCGGGGTGATGACCGACGAGGTCGGCGTGGTGACCGGGGAGCTGACCCTGCGCACCGAACTGCGCGGCGGGCGGGTCGTGCTCCGGGTGCAGTACAAGGACGCCGACGAGTGGTACGTCGTGACCGGGGGCCGGACGGTGTTGGCCGACCCGGCAGACCTGGACGCGGTGCACGCGATCGCGGTCGGCCTGCTCCACCGCCCCGAGGGCTGAGCGCCGCGCGCCACGTCCCCCGGGAGCCGGGCGACACGACGCCGTCGGCCCACCACGCCCGCCGCACCCCGCCGCCGCGGCTCGTGCCGGGGTTGCTGCCGGGCGCCGGGCAGCCGACTGCCTAGACGAACGAGCCGGGCTCGCTCGGCGTGGCGAGCGTCCCCGGCGTGTCGCCGGCGTCCTCTGGTCGGACCAGCTGGGCGGTCACCTCGTGCCGCCGCAGCTCGCCGCTGGCGATGCGCTCCGCCCAGTGGCACGCGACCCGGCTGGCGCCGATGGTGCGCAGTTCCGGTCGTTCGTCCGGGCACCGGGTCGGCTGGGCCCAGGGGCAGCGGGTGTGGAACCGGCAGCCGGTGGGTGGGTTCGCGGGCGAGGGAAGGTCCCCGGCGAGCAGGATCCGTTCCCGCCGGTCCTCGACGTCCGGGTCCGGCACCGGTACCGCCGACATCAGCGCCCGGGTGTACGGGTGCAGCGGCTGGCTGTACAGCCGGTCGCTCGGCGCCTCCTCCACCAGCGTGCCCAGGTACATCACCCCGACCACGTCCGAGATGTGCCGCACCACCGCCAGGTCGTGGGCGATCACCAGGTAGGTCAGTCCCAGCTCCTCCTGGAGTTCGTCGAGCAGGTTGATCACCTGGGCCTGGACCGACACGTCCAGCGCGGAGACCGGCTCGTCGGCGACGATCAGGTCCGGCCCGAGCACCAGGGCCCGGGCGATCCCGATCCGCTGCCGCTGGCCGCCGGAGAACTCGTGCGGGTAGCGGGAGAGCGCCCAGGTGGGCAGGCCGACCGCGTCCAGGGTGCGGGTGATGAGCTTCCGGCGGGCGGCACGGTCCGCGCCGATGCCGTGTGCCTGCAACCCCTCGATGAGGATCGACTCGACGTTCTGTCGCGGGTCGAGGCTGGACATCGGGTCCTGGAAGATCATCTGCATGCGGCGCCGCATCGCCCGCATCCGGTCCGCCGGCAGGCCCGTCAGCTCGATCCCGTCGAAGACGACCGTGCCGGAGGTCGGCCGGGTCAGCCGCAGGATCGCCCGGCCGAGCGTGGACTTCCCGCACCCCGACTCGCCCACCAGGCCGTACGTCCGGCCGCGTGGGATCGTCAGGTCGACGCCGTCCACCGCCTTCACGTGGCCGACCACCCGGTCGAAGAGGATGCCCCGGGTGATCGGGAAGTGCACCTTCAGGTCCCGGACCTCGACCAGGCTGTCGCCCCGCTCCGGGACGGCGGTCGCGGCGCCGTCGGTGACGGCGGCTTCTCGGGTCATGCCGACTCCTCCTCGCGCGCGGCGGGTACCGCCGTCGTCCTCGTCTCGCCCGCCGCGGACCCACCTGCCGTCGGCGCCGGTGCCGTGCCGGAATCCGCCGGGGTGGCCGGCCCGGCAGCCGGCGGAACCGGGTTGACGCACCGGTAGCTGCGGTCGGTGTGGGTCAGCACCAGCGCCGGCGGCCCACCGACGCACGACGGCACCTGGCGGGAGCAGCGGGGTGCGAAGGCACAGCCGTCGGCCCAGGGCAGCACGTCCCGGACCGAGCCGGGAATCGGCGAGAGCCGCTCGCCCCGGCCGCCGTCCAGGCGCGGGATCGAGTTGAGCAACCCGACCGTGTACGGGTGCCGTGGCTCGGTGAACAGCGGCCGACGGCGGGCTGTCTCCACGACCCGGCCCGCGTAGAGCACGTTGACGGTGTCGCACATCCCGGCGACCACCCCGAGGTCGTGCGTGATCATGATGAGGGCGGTGCCGGAGTCACGCACCAGCTCCTTCAACAGTTCCAGGATCTGCGCCTGGATCGTGACGTCGAGCGCCGTGGTGGGTTCGTCGGCGATGAGCAGTCGGGGCCGGCAGGCGACCGCGATCGCGATCAGCGCCCGCTGGCGCATCCCACCGGAGAGCTGGTGCGGGTACTCCCTCAGCCGCCGGGTCGGGTCCGGGATGCCGACGCGGTCGAGCAGCTCGGCCGCCTCCCTCCGGGCGGCCTCCCCGCTCAGTCCGCGGTGCCGGGCCAGCACCTCGGTCACCTGTCGCCCGATCGGGAGGACGGGGTTCAGCGACGACAGCGGATCCTGGAAGATCATGGCGATGTCCCGGCCCCGGATGTCCCGCATCGTCCGGCGGTCCACCCGCAGCAGGTCGGTGCCGTCGAAGTCCGCCCGACCCTCGACGGTGACCCCGGCCTGGCGGGGCAACAGTCCCATGATCGCCAGTGAGGTCACGCTCTTGCCGCAGCCGGACTCGCCGACCAGGCCGACGACCTCACCCGCGTCCACCGAGAACGAGACCCCGTCGACGGCCCGGACCGTACGCCTGCCGCGCTGGCGGAACGTGACGGAGAGCTCCTCCACCTCAAGCAGTGCCATGCCAGCTCACTTTCGCAGCTTCGGGTCGAGGGCCTCGCGCATCGCCTCGCCGAGGAGGGTGAAGCCCAGCGCGGTGACGATGATCGCCACCGCCGGGTAGATCGCCAGCGCCGGCCGGATCCCCAGGTACGGCTGCGCGTCGGCGAGCATCACGCCCCACTCCGGCACCGCCGTGTCCGGGTTGCCCAGGCCCAGGAAGGAAAGCGCCGCCGCTTCGATGATCGCGGTGGCCAGGGTCAACGTCGCCTGCACGATGACCGGGGCGAGGGAGTTCGGCAGCACGTGGCTGAGCGCTACCTTCGAGCGCCGCACCCCGAGGGAGATCGCGGCGAGGACGTAGTCGCTGTTGGACTGGGCGATCATCGATCCGCGCAGCAGGCGGGCGAAGACCGGCACCGAGACCAACCCGACGGCGATCATCACCGTGTCCAGGCCGGCGCCGAGCAGCGCGGCGATGCTGACCGCGAGAAGCAGGCTGGGCAGGGCCAACATCATGTCGATGACCCGCATCAGGATCCCGTCGACCCACCGGCCCCACCGGCCGCCCAGCCCGGCGGCGGCGCCGGCGACACCGCCGATCACGGCGCCGACCGCGAGCCCGATCAGCGTCGACACGACCCCGACCAGCAGGGTCTGCCGGGCCCCGACCACCAGCCTGCTGAACTCGTCGCGGCCCTGGTGGTCGAAGCCGAGCCAGTGGTCGGCCGACGGACCGGGAATGATGCCCTGCCCCGACTTGACCAGGCCCTCCCGGATGCCGATCGTGTCGGTCGGGCCGTACGGCACGAAGAACGGGCCGAGGACCGCGACCACCAGGAAGATCCCGAGGATCACGGCGCCGACGATCGCCGCGGGGTTGCGGCGCAGCCGGCGGAAGGCCTCCTGCCAGAGGCTGACCCCGCGCTCGTCGTCCCGGGCGGCGGCGAGTTCGCCGAGTCGGTCGAGCTTCTCGGCCTTCCTCCGGGCCCGCTCGGTCATGCTCATCGGGGCCCTCCTCCCCTGGTAGCCGCGCCCACCCGAGCCGACCCCCGGGCACGACCGCGCGGCCCGCGCGCGTGCACCCGCCCGCTCCCCGCGCTCACCGGACCCGCACCCTGGGGTCGATCAGGCTGTAGGAGATGTCGACGATCAGGTTCACCAGCACGAAGATCACCGCAATGATCATGATGAAGCCCATCAGCACCGGGTAGTCGCGGTGGCTGATCGAGTCGGCGACGAACGCCCCGATGCCGCTGAAGGCGAAGACGGTCTCGGTGAGTACCGCACCGGAGAGCAACCCCCCGGTGAGCAGGCCGATCGTGGTGGAGACCGGCAGCATCGCGTTGCGCAGCACGTGCCGGTTGCGGACCACCCGCTCGGTCAGGCCCTTCGCCTCCGCCGTCCGGATGTAGTCCTCACCGAGAACCTCCAGGACGCTGGCCCGGGTGATCCGGACGATGACCGCCAGCGGGATGCTGGCCAGCGCCAGTCCGGGCAGGACCAGGTGCCAGAGCGCGTCGGCGGCGGCATCCCACTCCCGGGTCAGCAGGCCGTCCAGGACGAAGAAGTTGGTCACCCGGGTGGCGTTGATGGTCGGGTCCTGCCGCCCGCTCGACGGGAAGAGATGCAGGTGCTCGGCGAAGATCGCCTTGAGGACGTACGCCAGGAAGAAGACCGGGACGCAGACCCCGATTAGCGAACCGGCGACGGAGACGTGGTCGAGGAACCGCCCCCGGCGGCGGGCGGCGAGGTAGCCGAGCGGGATCCCGAGCGCGACGGCGATGAGCATCGCGGTGAGCGCCAACTCGACCGTGCCCGGGAAGCGTTCGAGAAACTCGGTGGTCACCTCGCGCTTGGTGGAGATCGAGGTGCCGAGGTCGAGCCGGATCAGCCGCCTCATGAACCGGCCGTACTGCACCAGGATCGGCTCGTCCAGGCCGAGGTTCTCGCGGATCGCGGCCCGCATCTCGGGGGTGGCGCGCTCACCGAGGATCGCGCTCTCCGGCCCGCCGGGCAGCTTGTGCAGCCAGATGAACAGCAGAACGGAGAGCCCGAACAGCGCGGGTACGAGCTGCAGCAGGCGTCTGACGATGAACCGGAACACGGGCGGCCTCTGGCGGGGGTGTGGAGGGTGGCGCGGGCGGGCGCCGGCCTCCCACCGGCCGGGATCCCCGGTCGACGGTCGGCGCGCGCCCGCCCGCGTTCCCTATTCCTCTTTCCTCTTTCTCAGTTCTTCCTCGACGGTGTCAGGAGGTGAACTCGGCGGTGGAGAAGCGCTCGTCCGTGAGCGGGCTCGGCTTCACCCCGGTGACGTTCTTCGCGAAGACGAGCGCCGGCGGGGAGTGGGAGATGGGCACACCCGGCAGGAACTTCATGACCTCGGCGTTGAGCTGCTTGTACAGCTCGTACCGGGCAGCCTGGTCCGCGGTGGTGTCCGCCTTCTCGAAGAGCTTGAACAGCTCGGGGTTGTTGAAGCCCCACTCGTCCTTCTGGCGGTCGAACATGGTGCCGATGAAGTTGTAGGCGTCGCCGTAGTCACCGGTCCAGCCGAGCAGGTGCAGGTCGTGCGCGCTGCCAGAGGTGGTGGCGTTGAGGTAGTCCGGGCTCCACTTCAGCGGAATGGGCTCGATCTTGATTCCGACCGCCTGCAGGTCGGCCGAGAGCAGCTCGAAGATGTCCTTCGGGTTCGGCATGTACGGCCGGGTGACCTCGGTCGGGTAGTGGAACCGCAGGGTGAGATCGGTCGCGCCCGCCTCGGCCAGCAACTGCTTGGCCTTGTCGACGTTGTAGTCGTACGTCGTCACCGACGGGTTCCAGCCCTCGACGGTGTCCGGCATGAACTGGGTGGCGACCTTGGCGCCCGGGGGCAGCTTGGAGTCGACCAGCGCCTGCCGGTTCAGCGCGTGCGCGATCGCCTGCCGGACCCGGATGTCGGCGAGCTTCGGGTTCCCCTTCTGGTTGATCGCCAGGTAGAGGATGTTGAAGGCCGGACGGGTCAGGACGTTGAAGCCCTCGTCCTGCAACGGCTTGACGTCGGCCGGGCCCACCAGGTCGTACCCCTGGATGTCGCCGGAGCGGAGCGCCTGCTTGCGGGCGTTCTCGTCGGAGATGGTCTTGAAGACGAGCGTCTTGATCTTCGCCTTCGGACCGCCGGTGTACTCCTCGTACCGTTCGAGCGTCAGCGTCTTGTTGGCGATGTCCCAGGACTTGAACTTGTACGGCCCGGTGCCGGTCGGGTGCTGCATGGCGTACGGCGGGTACTGGATGTTGTCGGCGCTCCCGCCGATGTTGCTCGCCTGGTACTGCTCCAGCGCCTTCGGGCTGTGGATCGCGAACGAGGGGAGCATCAGGGCGGCCGGGATCTTGCTGGAGACCCGGGTGAAGGCGAGCTCCACCGTGGTGGCGTCCTTCGCCGTGCAGGACTTGAAGAGGCTCGGCGGCAGGTCGTCGCGCTCGTTCTTCGCGAAGCCACCCATCACGTCCTGCCAGTACGGCGTGACGTCCGGGCTCTGCATCAGCCCGGTGGCGTTGTACCACCGGTTGAAGTTGGCGCAGACCGCCTCGGCGTTGAAGTCCGTGCCGTCGTGGAACTTCACCCCGGAGCGGAGCTTGAACGTCCAGACGGTGCCGGTGGAGTCGGGTGTCCAGCTCTCGGCCAGGCCGGGCGTGATCCTGGTGCCGCCCTCCTCCGGCCTGACCAGTGTCTCGAAGATCTGCCGGGCGACCCGCAGCGACTCGCCATCACTGGCCAGGCTCGGGTCGAGCACCTTCGGGTCGCCGGCCACGCCGAAGACCAGGGTGTCCTTCGCGCCCGAGCCCGAATCTCCGCGGTCGCTCTCGGCACAGCCGGCTACCGCGAGGGCCGCGACCGCTACGGCCGCGATTGCGGCCTTCGGTCTTGGTGCACGCATGGTGCTTCACCTCGTCCTGTGGGTACGACAAACGCGGTGACGGGGGCCACCGATGGCGAGACATTAGCGGCCACGCGGACGGGGCGGAAACGGCCTTGGAAGGGGTTGGTACCGGATCGTGTCCTGAATGTCATGCTCACCGCGACGACGCGGGGAACATGGTCGATGATCGGGCTGATTTGTCCTGATCGAGGTATGCGAACTTGTTACATGCGGTGCCGTACCGGTCGGCCGACTGTCAGACCGACCGGACACCGCCGAGGACGTGTCCACTGTCGAACACGGTCCACTGTCGAGGGTCCGACCGCGGTCGGAGCGGCCGGGATCAGGAGGGTCCGCGCCGCCGTCCGGACGGGCCGGCACTCAGATCGCGCGGCGCCCCTCGAAGGCCCGACCGAGAGTGATCTCGTCGGCGTACTCCAGGTCGCCGCCGACCGGCAGCCCGCTGGCCAACCGGGTCACGGTGATGCCCATCGGCTTGACCATCAACGCCAGGTAGGTGGCGGTCGCCTCCCCCTCGGTGTTGGGATCGGTGGCGATGATCAGCTCCTTGACCGCGCCCGTGCCGAGCCGGGCCAGCAACTCCCGGATCCGCAGGTTGTCCGGGCCGACGCCCTCCAGCGGGTTGATCGCGCCGCCGAGCACGTGGTAGCGGCCCCGGAACTCGCCGGTCCGCTCGATCGCCACGACGTCCTTCGGCTCCTCGACCACGCAGAGCACCTCGTCGGTGCGCCGCGGGTCGCGGCAGACCCGGCACTGCTCGGCCTCGGCCACGTTGTAACAGACCGTGCAGAACCGCACCAGCTCCTTGACCCGGCGCAGCGCGGTCGCCAGCCGGGTCACGTCGGCCGGGTCGGCGGAAAGAATGTGGAAGGCGATCCGCTGGGCGCTCTTCGGGCCCACGCCCGGCAGCCGGCCCAGCTCGTCGATCAGGTCCTGGATGGCTCCCTCGTACATCGGGCGTTGCTCAGAAGCCGGGCAGACCGAGGCTGCCGAGGCCGCCGGCGACCGGACCCATCTTCTCCTCGGTCAGCTTCCGCACCTCGTCGTGGGCACTGCGCACGGCGGCCAGCACCAGGTCCTCAAGGGTCTCGACGTCCTCGGGGTCGACCGCCTTGGGGTCGATCTTGACCGCCCTGACCTCGCCGGCCCCGGTGATGGTCACGGTGACCAGGCCGCCCCCGGCCGTGCCGGTCAGCTCCGTCTGGGCCAGCTCCGCCTGCGCGGCGGCGAGTTGCTGCTGCATCTTCTGCGCCTGCTTCATCATCTGCTGCAGGTTGGGCGGTCCACCCGGGCGCACGGCGACTCCTCGGTTGCGGGACAGGGCCACCACCAGCCTAGTACTCACGGGTACCCGCGCCGTCGCCGGTTCACCGGGCGGACGCCACCGCGTCAGTTCAGCTCGATCTCGCCGATCCGCTCCGCGCCCAGCGCCTGCTGGAGCAGCTGCATCGCCTGCTGCTCGCTGGTCTGCCGGACGGTCTGCTCGTCGACCACCTCGTCCAGCGGCTCGTCGCCGGGATCGAAGCCCTCGTAGCTGACGGTCGGGGCCGGGGCCCGGTCGGCGGCCACCCCGTCCCGCCGCCGGACCGGGCCGTCGTACTCGGGGTCGTAGGGGGGCTCACCCGTCCAGTCCTGGTCCGCCACCGGCGGTACGACGGCCGGCCGGTTCCCCCGGCCGGCGGCGGCCGCCCTGGCCGCCGCCACCCCGCCGCCGGCCGACGCACCGCCGGAAGCCGGGCTGCCGGGCGTACGGGTCGGGGCCGGGCCGCCGGCCGGCGTCCCCGCCGCGGTCGGGCCTCCCGCGCCACCCGGCACGGCCGGCTCCGGCCAGTCGTCGTCCGCCGCCGAGGCGACCGGTGCGTGGCCGCCGGGTCGTGCCGGCTCGGGCCAGTCGTCGTCCTCGCCCGCCGCGGCGCCGGTGTCGGCTCCTCCGCCGTCGGCCGGGCCCCGCCCGGCCGGAGCCGCGCCGCCGCCCGACCGGACCGGGGCGGCACCCGGGCGGGCCGGTGCGCCGCCCGGCCGGGCCGGGTTGCCCCAGGATGGTGTGCCGCTCGCCCGCGCCGTCGGGGCGGCCGCGGCCCCCGGCCGGGCGGTGGACACCGGGCCGGCCGCCGGTCGGGCCGGTCCCGTGCGCCCCGCCCCGGTCACCTCGCACCGGATGTGCCACTGGACCCCGAGTACGGACCGAAGCGCCTCCCGCACCACGCCGGCCACGTTGTCGTCGGCGAACCGGTTGGCGATCCCGGGGGACTGTGCCTGCAGTACCAGGGTGTCGCGTTCGAGCGCGTACGGGGACACGTTCTGCAACAGGGACCACACGACGCGGCGGTGTTTGGTGCCGTCCACGATCGCCGCCCAGGACCGCTGGACCACGCCGATGTCGACCGTGCCGGGGTCGGCCGGCGCCGGGCCGGGCGCGGCGGAGGCAGCCGGGCGGGCCGGACCGGACGGCGTCGCGGCCCGCGGCGCCGGTCCACCGCCGGGGGAGGTCCGGTCGGCCGGTGGACGGGCCGGTTGCTCGGCCCGGGGGCGGGCCGGCGGGGCCGGGTGGGCGGCGCCGGCGGCCGGAGCGGCGGGCTCCTCCTCGCCGGTCGTGCGCCGTGGCGCGGCCGCCGCCGGAGCCGACGGCGGCGCCACCTGCGCGGCGGCCGGAGCGGCCGGAGCCGGGTATCCGGCCGCCGCCGGCGGCGGGACGAGCCCACCGACGCCGGCGAGCTGGCGCTCCATGCGTTCGATCCGCTGCAGCAGGCTGCCGGTGGACTCCTCCGCGCCGGGCAGGAGCATCCGCGCGCAGATCAGTTCGAGCAGCAGGCGCGGGGAGGTGGTGCCGCGCATCTCGACCAGGCCGTTGTGCACGATGTCGGCACACCGGGAGAGTGTCGCGGGGCCGAGTCGCTCAGCCTGGGACGCCATCCGTTCGAGCTGGTCGGCGGGGCCGTCGACGAGGCCCTTGGCGACCGCGTCCGGCACCTGGCGCAGGATGATCAGGTCACGGAGGCGTTCGAGCAGGTCGGCGGCGAACCGGCGCGGGTCGTGCCCGGCCTCGACGACCCGGTTGACGGTGGCGTACGCGGCGGCGCCGTCCCCGGCGGCGAGCGCGTCGCACATCTCGTCGATCAGGGCGGAGTCGGTGACACCGAGCAGCGCGACCGCGCGGGCGTAGCTGACCCCCTCCGGGCCGGCCCCGGCGATCAACTGGTCGAGGACGCTGAGGGTGTCCCGGACGCTGCCGCCGCCGGCCCGGACCAGCAGCGGGAAGACCGCCGGCTCGATCGAGATGCCCTCCGCCTCGGCCAGCCGCTCCAGGTAGGGCCGGAGCACGCCCGGCGGGATCAGCCGGAACGGGTAGTGGTGGGTCCGCGACTTGATCGTGCCGAGGACCTTCTCCGGCTCGGTGGTGGCGAAGATGAACTTGACGTACTCCGGCGGCTCCTCGACGAGCTTGAGCAGGGCGTTGAAGCCCTGCGTCGAGACCATGTGCGCCTCGTCGATCACGTAGATCTTGAACCGGCTGTTCACCGGGGCGAAGAAGGCGCGTTCGCGGAGTTCACGGGCGTCGTCCACACCGCCGTGGCTGGCCGCGTCGATCTCCATGACGTCGATCGATCCGGCACCGTCGGCGGCCAGCGCCCGGCACGACTCGCAGACCCCGCAGGGATCCGGCGTCGGACCCTTCTCGCAGTTGAGCGAGCGGGCCAGGATCCGGGCGCTGGAGGTCTTGCCACAGCCCCGGGGGCCGGAGAAGAGGTACGCGTGGTGCAGCCGGCCGGTGCGCAGCGCCTGCGTCAGCGGCCCGGTGACGTGCTCCTGGCCGATCACCTCGGCGAACGTGCGTGGCCGGTACTTGCGGTAGAGCGCCAGTGCCACTCGTCCCGCCTCCTCTCGACCGAGCCATTCTCCACCCGCCGGCACGCGCCGCGTGCCAGGCTGTCACGCGCGCCCGGCCTTTTCCTCTCGATCATGCGCCGGGTGGCCGCACTGGTCGTGTGGTCTCGGCCACGCCCTCCGCGGCCCGGCGTGGCCGGCCGGCGCCTCCCGGGGCCCGCGGGGTGCCCCGCCCGGCGCGGCGGCCGGATCGTCCCTGGTCAGACCGGACGTCGGGAGACAAACGAGGCCCCCCGTGCACCCGCCAGAGCTCGCTTATCCTTGCTGCCTTCCGGCCCTGGGGAGGTTCACGAGATGAGCGCCGCACGGGGGGTACGGCCAGTGTAGCCGCCCCGGTAGTGGATCTTCATGGGCGGTGCTGTGGGCCACAGCCCGCGACCCTGTACCATGTCCGTCGGAGGATTCGCCTAGCGGCCTAGGGCGCACGCTTGGAAAGCGTGTTGGGGGCAACCCCTCACGAGTTCGAATCTCGTATCCTCCGCTCGCCTGACGAGCACCAGCACACACACTGTCGAGGCCGGCCCCCGGATCGGGGGGCCGGCCTTCGTCATCTGCACAGTCACCCCGCCACGTTGTCCGTTCCTCTCGTCACACACCGCTGCTAAAATGACGGTTATCGATCGAAATGCCGTGAACCGCGGGGGTCGGCATGTCACTCGAGGTGAACCCTTCCGAGATCCGCAGCATCGGCGGCAAGATCATTTCTATCGCCGACGACCTGAAGACCGACACGTCGTCGGTTCAGGGAAACCTGGCCCCACCAACGAGATCGGGCACAACCGGCTGGTCCACCACCACCGCGGCGGACAGGGCCGCCCAGGGATGGCAGGACTACCTGAAAGGGCTCGTGGGCCGGCTTGGGCAGGCGGGTCAGTCGATGATCGACGCGGCCAACAACTACCAGGCCGCTGACGCACGCTCCGCCGAGCGGTCGCGCCGGACGGTAACCCGCTGATGGCCGGGCTGACCTTCGAGGCGGTGCTCACCGCAGACCCCGCCGCCTTCCGCACCGCCGCCACAGCCTGGGGTGACCTGGCGAAGGCCATCGACGACCAGGCCGACGCGCTGATCCCCAACGTCAAACGGATCCCCGACGTCTGGCAGGGAGACGCCGCCACCCGCGCCTCCGCGCACCTGGAGTCGCTCCGCAAGGAACTCGACCTGGCGTACGTCCCCGCGCTGGCGATCTCCCAGGCGTTGTCCCGACACGCCGACGAGGTCGAGGCGCTGCGCGCGCAGGCCCAGTCGTTGGTCGCCCGGGGCCGCGGCAGCGGCGTCACCATCAACCCGGACGGCTCGATGGAGCTTGAGCCGTCGGCGCGGAACGAGTGGGGTGCCCGCGCCCTCTCCTCGTTCGTGCACGAGCGGGACGAGCTGCTCAAGGCCGCGGCGCGACTGGACGACGAGACGACCAGGGCCATCACCGAGAACACCGCGACCGGCTCGGGAGTCCCGGCGGCCCGGGTCGACCGCGCCTCGGTCCCGCCGGCGGGCTCTGACCCGAAGACGGTGAAGGCCTGGTGGGACTCGTTGTCCCCGGAACAGCGCCGGTTCGTCATCGCGGAGTACCCGGACCTGATCGGCAACCTCGACGGGGTGCCGGTCTCCGCACGGGACATCGCCAACCGGATCGTGCTCGACCGCGACCACGACGCGCTCGTCGCCCGTCGTGCCGAGCTGGAGGCCCGCGAGGCGTACATCCGGCGGATGCTCGACGAGGGCCGTGCCGCGGAGCTGTATCCGAACGCGGACAACCCGGTCGGGACGGCCATCAGCGAGCTGGACAAGCTGAAGGAGGAGCGCGAGGCCGTCAACGGCAAGCTGCGCGGCATCGACGCCATCAACAACCGGCTGAACGACGACACCAAACCCCGCGCGTTCCTGGTCGGATTCAACTCCGCCGACGACGGTCGGGCGATCGTCTCGGTGGGCAACCCCGACCACGCCGACAACGTTGTGACATACGTGCCGGGTACCGGGTCAGATCTCTCCACCGTTCGCGGTGACATCGAACGTGCCGACCGGATGGCGTACGACGCGGCCAAGAAGGCGCCGGGCGAGGAGACCGCCGCCATCATGTGGCTCGGCTACGACGCACCCGACGACCTCCTGGCCGCCACGCGCGGCAGGTACGCCGAGGACGGCGCCGACGACCTGCGGAGATTCCAGGATGGGCTTCGGGCCACCCACGAGGGCGGACCGTCCCACAACGTGGTGTTGGGGCACAGCTACGGCACCACGGTGATCGGGCATAGTGCCTCGGGCAACACGGCGTTGAACGCCGACGACCTGATCCTGGTGGCCAGTCCCGGCGTCGGGGTGGCCGGCGCCGAAGGCCTGAAGATCACCGGTGGTGATTCGACCCAACACGTCTGGGCCACCACGGCGAAGAACGACGTCATCCAATCCGCTGGTCTGGACGACAACCTGGTCCACGGCGAGAATCCGGCCGGCCGGGGGTTCGGCGGCCAGGTGTTCAAGAGCGACGACGGAACACCGCTGTGGGACTGGCGCGATCCCTTCAACAAGCCGAACCCCAGCGCACACTCCGAGTACTGGGATCCCAACAACGTGGCGCGGGACAACATCGCCAGCATCGTCACCGGAAACTATGGGGACGTGATTCGATGAACTTCACCTCGCTCCGGCGACGACTGGTGATCGCGACAACCGCCCTGCTGTTTGTCGCCGGCTGCGACCGGGACGACCCGACGGGGGGCACCGTGAGCGATTCGATGACTCTGGACCAGGCGTCAACACGTGTGGAGGAAATCGTCCGGGAGGCACAGGCCGCACTCCCGCCCGGCATCGAACTCACCTCACGTTTCGAGGGCTCCATGCCGTGCGACGATCCGGACGACGGTGGCCCGAAGGGGCGTGTCTTCGCCGAGCGGCAGTACCAGGTCGTCTACCCCGCCGGCTGGCCCGTCGACCAGGCGCTGCCGACGGTGCGCCAGTACTGGGAGCAGCGGGGTTACAAGGTGATCAAGGACCACCAACCGGGAGGTGACCGGCTGCTCTCCGTGGAGAATCCGGCCGACGGGTTCCGGATCGGCATCGAGATATACGCCCGGGACAGCGGACGCACCGACATCTTCCTGGTGGGAAGCTCCCCCTGCGTCTGGGAGCACGGTTCCCCACCGGCCTGATCGCCACCCGCCCGAAAAAGGCGGCGCGACCGCGCGACCCTGTCGCGCTCACCCGACCGGTAGCGGCAGTACGAGGACATCCATCGGCGGGATGAGTTTCGGACGGATGCGGCCGACCTTCTGCCAACCCATCCGCGCGTAGATCCGCCTCGCCGGCGCGGCTGGATTACTGGCCAGGATCGCGTACGGCTCGGGTCGGTCGGCGAGCAGCATGGTCAACAGGTGGCGACCGATTCCGCGACCCCGGTACGGCCGGCGAACCATCCATTCCGGGATGGCGAACTTCGGTACTCCGAGAATGTGTGCGGGCGGCTCGCCGACCTGCGGCTGCATCCACTCCCCGGCCGGCATGGTGTGCCCGTACACCGCGCCGACCAGTTCGCCGTCGGCATCCGTCGCGCGGGCCAACCTGAAGCCAGGCTCGCGAAGGTGATCGTCGAACCACCGACGAAACCGCGCCACGTGCTCCGGCCCCTCCTCGTACGGTGGCTCCGCGTACACCTCGGCGTACAGTTCTCGCAGCGCGTCAGTCAGCGGGCGGGCCTGGTCCGCGTCGAGCAGCTCGTATCCGATGTCCCCGATGTCCGACACGACGACCGGATTCGACGACGGTCCACGCTCGCGGCGTGATCGGCGGAGCATCTGGCCGAAGGTCTCCACAGAACCTCCCGACGCTGGCCGTGGGCGGGAGTACGGCCCACACGAGCCCGCTGCTCGCTGTCGTCGATCGATCCCGACTGTCTGTGACAGTACCCAGACGGGATGACGAGCGCCATCCCGGCCAGCACGGTGGCGGATGTCAGGGCAGCCGCGACCGGCTGGTGGTCGGCCGGGGACGAGGTGGTCCCTCCCGTACACCGGTCCCGGCCTCCCACGCCGGGGCGCGGCGGTGGCCGGGTCGTTCCTGCGGCGGCCGGTCACCGCGTACGAGTCGGTGTGTCACGAACGTCGGGCCCGAGAGAAACGTGTCTACTGTGAATCGTCACCCGGCCACATCCGCCGCGGCCGGAGTCGAGGACCTCCGACACACCAGCCCTCGCACCGTTTCGGCGCCCCGGAGAACCGGGGAACCCGGCGGATCGCCTCAACACAGCACAAACTACTCTTTGTCACTGGAGGGTGACATGGAGCCAGGAAGAGTCGTACGGATCATGGCGGTGCTCGTGGCGGGTGCCGTCGCCGTGTGTCACGCGTACCGGACGCTGTCGGACGAGGCGGCGGCCACCAGCCACCAGCCCGACGTCCTCCACCTCAGCGGTTTCCACGACGTGAGGTTCGGCGACACCGAGCAGGAGCTGGCGCGGCGCGGGGTGCTCGACCGTCGGCAGGATCTGGGTTGTGGGCCGGGTCTCACCGGCTCGACGCCGGTCGGTCCCGTCTTCGCCCAGAACCGACTCGTGCTGCTCTGGGCCGATCCGCCGGTGCGCACTCCCGAGGGCGTCACCGCGGGCACGCCCGTCGAGCGGGTGCGGGCCGCCTACCCGGACGCGACGGCGTTGGCCGCGCCACCCGGCAGCCACCGGTACGACGGCCTGATGGCGCGGCGGGGCGACCGGGCCTACCTCTTCCTGCACGACGGGCGGACGGTGCGCAAGACCGTCGCCGGGTACGCCGACCACGTACGCCGCCTCTTCGACGAGGGCTTCGGCACCTGCTGAACCGTCGGTCCGACCCTCCGGTCCGGCCCGGGTCGGCGAGCCGCCCCGGGCGTGCGACGTCGCCGCCCCGCTCCGGCACCGGGGGCGCCCCCGGGCCACCCCCGCCGGGGGCAGGTGCAACCCGTCCGGGCTACTCCACCCGGCAACGGCGCACACATGAGCACGATTCGTACTACCGTCCCCTCCGGGGACAGCGAGGCGTGGTCGACGGCATCGGGGACGACGGCAGCCGGCAACCCGCTGACCGGGACGGATCGGACCGCCGGTCCGGTACCGCCGCTCGGCCTGCGGCGGGCGGCGCGCCGGTGGTCGTACGTGAGGAGTCGCCATGCCCGCTCGTCGCGCCGGAAGGCCGTCGCCCTCCGCACACCGCCGCCTGCTGCCGACGGCCCTGGTCGTGCTGGTCGCCGGCGGGTTGGCGGCCGGCGGTTACGGCATCGTCGAGGCGGCCAGCGATCCAGACCCCGGCCCACGCGGCGTCGCCGCCGGCGGGACTGTCGGGCCGCCGGCACCGGCACCCACCGTCGGCCCACCGTCCACCCCCGGTTCCGGGCCGACCGACACGCCCCGCCGCACCCCACCGCCGCCACCGATCCGTTACCCGGAGGTTGGACCGCGGACCTGGCGTGTCGCCGCCGGACACAGCCCCGTGCTCGGCGAGGCGGGGGAACTGCTCCGGTTCCGGGTCGCGGTCGAGGACGGCATCACCGGCATCACCGCGGACGACTTCGCGGACGCCGCCGTGACCACGCTCGGCGACGCCCGCGGCTGGACGGGGAGCGGGCAGTGGCGGCTGCAGCGGGTCGGCCCGGACGAGGAGGCCGACTTCACCATCTACCTCGCCACCCCCGCGACCCGCGACGAGCTCTGCGCCGACGGGTACGACCGCTACACCTCCTGCCGCAACGGCGGCAGCGTGGTGGTGAACGTGGCGCGTTGGGCGCACGGCGTCCCGCACTACGGTGCGCCCCTGGCCGTCTACCGGCAGTACGTGATCAACCACGAGGTCGGACACCGGCTCGGCCACGGCCACGAGCTGTGCCCGGGACCGGGCCAGCCGGCCCCGGTGATGCAGCAGCAGACGCTCGCCCTACACGGCTGCACCCCGAACCCGTGGCCGCTACGCGACGGTGAACCCCACAGCGGCCCGCCCGGCCAGTACGACGACCCGATTCCCGATCTCCACTGATCGTCGGGCCAGGGCTACGACCGGGCGGACTGCCGTTTGCGGAGCACACCTTCCTTTTTGTCCACACGGCGACGCTGGCGGGGGGTGAGAGCCGGACGTCGGGTCTGCCTCCGGTAGTTCTCGACGCGCCGCTCGGTGCTGGTCGGCCGGGTCATCACGCACTCCTTCCGCCTGACCGTGTGTTGTGCCGGGATGGGTGGACACCCCGCACCGAGAACACGGTCACGCGGCTGATGGCGAGTCCGGCTCATCCGACGCGGGTGAGCCCGCGGGCACCGGTGCGCTCGGCCTTCGGCAGAGTCTGTCCCGTCCGCTTGCCGCGCGCGTCTCCGTGGAGGAACCTCGGGCTCGTTGGTGGCTGCTGGTCCCGCTCACGGTGGGACTTGGGCTCATGCTCCCGGTCATCGTTCGGCCGCTCACCGCGCCGCCAGGATCCCGGGTTGTCTACTCCGATACCCAGGTCAATCTCGTGCTGGCTGGCATGGTCCTCGCGGCAGTCGGCGTCCTGCTCGCGATGCGGCCCATCGTCGCGGCGGCCGCGCGGGTCGCCGCGCATCCGGCCGCTCCGCTGCCGTTGCGGCTGGCTGGCCGGCGACTGTCCGGTGCCCCGGCGAGTGTTCTTCGGGTGCTGGCCGGGCTCGCCGTGCTCGTGCTGGTCGGTGGGGTGAGCGCTGGCGTGCTTCGCGACGATGAACTGGCCGCGGGGCCGGAGGTCGACGCCTTCACCGTGACGGTCGATGCGCACCGGGCCGCCTCTGCCGAGGTGCGGGGTCGTATCGCGATGCTCGCCGCGGAGCATCGTTGGACGGTGCAGTATTCGGAGGCGAGCCCGCCGGCGGGGCTTGGCCCACCAGAGTCCGCAGCCGAGCGGGTCGCGATGTTCGGGCTCGCGATGGTGACGGCCCCCTGCACCGAGATACAGGTGTTGATCAGGGCGGCCCTGCCGTCCTGTCGTTCCGGCGGCCAGTACCGACTTGTCGACGCTGCCCTCGTCGGCACCGCGGACGAGGTGCCGGCCGGGGTCACGGTCACCTTCGAAGACGAGGTTGGCGCAAAGGTTTCGTATCGCACGCCAGAGGCCGTATTGGCGGTGGACGGCTTGGAGCGGTCGCCGCTACACGTGAGTAGCGGCGTGCTGGTGGCCGCCGATCGGCCCCTGTTCGGCTGGGGACGAGACGTGACGATGCATTTCGTGGTGGCGGAGCCGGAGTCCAACGTCGAGGAGTTCAAGTCGGCGGTGCTCGCCCTGGATCCGACCGCCGCGGTCAACGTACACATGCGGAATCTGGGCGCGATGGAGGCGTATCGCGTGCACCGTGGCACGATCAGTACGGGAGTGCTCGTCGGCTTCGTGCTGGGTGCAGCCGCCTTCGTCATCTCGGCGGTCGACCGAGCGATCGAGCGCCGACGGGACGTGGTGTCTCTTCTTGTCCTCGGCATGCCGCTGCGGACGGTGCGTGCGAGTCAGCTGTTTCAGATCGTTCTTCCCTTGCTGGCTGTGCTTGCCATGGCGATCGGCGTCGGGCATCTGGCCGGCAATGCCTGGCTGCAGCTCAACGGTCGGCACCAGGGTTGGTACGGCGGCACTCTCACCACGATGTTGCCGCTGGCCGGCATTGGGATCGCTGCAGGGCTGGGCGCGGGGATGATCGTGGTTGGCAGGAAGATCAGGGCCGAGGATATGCGCCGAGAGTGAACCGTGCCTCATCGCCGACGACCTGACCGGTGAAAGGCCACGCCCCTGCTGTGCCACCGGGAAGGCGGGTCTTCGCCGCCCTCGTCGGCCGGTACTCCGGCACCCACAACCCGGAGGCGTTCCTGAAGCGGCCAGGCGCCCGACGGCATCGCCCCCGCACACCTCGGTGCTCTGGCCAGGCAGACCGTTTCAGCCGGAATCAGCAATCACGGGACAGATCCCCCCAGACATCCCAAGCGGATCGGCAGCCTGCTCCGGCCGACCGCGCGAGGAGGACGATGGTTCGACGAGGGCCGGGCACCGGCCTGGTGCGCGAATGAGACCACGAACGAGACGTGATCCCGAGACAGGGAAACGCCCGGCTGGTCCGTCATGACCGGCCGGGCGTTCTTCCTGCTCAACCGCGGTGGCGGCGGGATTTGAACCCGCGGAGGGCGTAAACCCTCACACGCTTTCGAGGCGTGCTCCTTAGGCCGCTCGGACACACCACCGCCGAGAAGGGTACCTGACGCCTCCGGGGTACGTCGCGGCGGTATCCGTCTGACCGGCGTGGCAGGATCACGCCCCATGAGTACGCACATCGGCGCCAAACCTGGCGAGATCGCCGAACGGGTCCTGATGCCGGGCGACCCCCTGCGGGCCAAGTGGATCGCGGAGACGTACCTCGAGAACGCCACCTGCTACTCGACGGTGCGCGGCATGCTCGGCTTCACCGGCCGCTGGAACGGCACCGAGGTCTCGGTGCAGGGCTCCGGGATGGGGATGCCCTCCGCCTCCATCTACGTGCACGAGCTGATCAACGACTACGGCGTACGCTCGCTGATCCGGGTCGGTACGTGCGGGGCGCTCAGCGACGACCTCCGACTCCGGGACGTGATCGCCGCGATCGGCGCCTCGACCGACTCGAACATGAACCGGGTCCGGTTCGACGGGCTGGTCGACTACGCCCCGGTCGCCGACTTCGGGCTGCTGCGCACCGCCGTCGAGGTGGCCGAGCGGCGCGGCATCCCGCTGCGGGTCGGCCCGATCCTGGCTGCCGACGCGTTCTACACCGACCGCCCCGACCTGTACGACACCCTCGCCGACTACGGCGTACTGGCCGTGGAGATGGAGTCGGCGGCGCTCTACACGATCGCGGCCCGGTTCCGGGCGCGGGCGCTGACGGTGCTGACCGTCAGCGACCACATCAAGCGGGGTGAGGCGACCACCGCCCAGGAGCGGGAGCAGACCTTCGGCCAGATGGTCGAGATCGCCCTGGACACCATCGTCGCCTGAGCCGGGGCACGACCGTCGCTGGTGACGGCGGAACTGCCGGTCGGCGCGTCTGGGCCGGGCAGCGGGCCCGCCGTCCCCGCACCCGCGAGGGTGGCCGGACCCGTCGGGGCGCCCCGAGGTGGGCCCGCACGGGCACGCACACCGCCCCGAGGGGTTTTTCCACAGGGGTGAACAGGTTATCCACAGTTATCCACAGGCGGTGTGGACAACGTGGATCACGGGAGGTTGGCGACCCGGGCCCGGTGACCGACGGTCAGCGGAAGAAGGCCCGGAGCGCGGCGGCGCACTCGGCCTCCAGCACACCGCCGTACACCTCGGGCCGGTGGTTGAGCCGTCGGTCACGCACCACGTCCCACAGCGATCCCACCGCGCCGGTCTTCGGTTCCCAGGCGCCGAAGACGAGGGTGGCGATCCGGGCGAGCACCAGCGCTCCGGCACACATGGTGCACGGCTCCAGGGTCACGACCAGGGTGCAGCCGGTCAGCCGCCACTCACCCAGCACCGCGGCGGCCCGGCGCAGCGCCAGGATCTCGGCGTGGGCCGTCGGATCGCCGTGCAGTTCCCGCTCGTTACGGCCGGTGGCGAGCTCCGTCCCGTCCGGGCCGTAGACCACGGCGCCGACGGGGACGTCCCCAGCCGCCGGGGCGGCCCCGGTCGGTGCGGCCGGTGCGGTGGCCACCTCCAGGGCCCGTCGCATCCACGCCTCGTGCCGCTGCCGCCGGCCCGTCACGCCTCGCGGAGTTCCTCGACCTCGTTGGCGCAGCCGAGCACCTGGCACACCTCGGTGGTGACGTCGGCCGGCATCATCCCCTCGCGGGAACAGAGCGCGAGCAGCCGCTGGGCGGAGATGCCAAGGTCGGCGAGGATGTCCGCGTCGCCGACCGGGTCGGCGTTGGGGTCGAGCGCCACGCCCTTCTCGTCGGCGTCCGTTGCCCCGAGCCCGCCGCCCCTCATCACCTCGTCGATCGCCAGTGCCGGTGCCTTGAGGTCGCCGACCAGCAGCGCACCGAGCCGCGACTCCTCGGCGAACGCGGAGTCGGAACCGAAGATCCGCAGATCCTCCCCCTCGTCCAGCCGCATGATGGCCAGGTACGCGTCGTCGGACTCGACGAAGAGCAGCGAGACGTCCGCGTCCGGGTCGACGTCTCGAAGCAGGTCCGCCACCTCGTCGATGTCCCCGACGCCGTTGAGATCGACCTCTGCCGCAGTCCAGTCGGACGCGCGGCGCACCACGGCCGCAGCAAAGTACGACACGGTCCCCCCAATTACCCCGCGGCCCTCAGCCGCACATCACAGCCGACTCGTTTCCACACAGTCGACCCTCTGTCACGCGTGACGGTATCCGGTCGTCTCGACCTGAGCCCACGCAACGCCCCGAAGGAGATGGTGGGAATCGAGCGGGAAGCCCGCTATGTCAGTTCGCCAGGCGGCGGCGGGTCGCGATCAACTCGCGCAGCCGGTTGACGCGGACACGACGCGGATGCTCCCGCTCGCGCGCCGACCTCGCCCCGGCGAGCTCGGCGAGGAGCTGTAACCGACGGCGGCTACGCTCCGGGTCGAGCCGATGTTGTGTCCAGGTCATGACGCCGAGGGTGCCGAGTTCCGGCCGGTTCGTCAAGGCCGGTCGCGACAGGCGGTCGAGACGTCACCCTGCGGCGTGTGGGAGCGGGGCCACCGACCGGCGGAAGCGGGATCGAGCCGACCGGAGTCGGACGGTGCGGCTCACCACAGGGGCCAGTCGCCGGACGCGTGCCAGCGCCCGATCAGCAGGGCCGTGGCGAGGGCCCAGCCCACCGCGGTGACCGCCGCGACCCCCACCGCGACGCCACGGTCCCCGCGCTCCGCCAGGACGAGGGCCACCAACCAGGCGACCGCACCGGCCAGCAGCGTCCACCACAGGTACTCCCGCAGGTCGCGGCCGAGCAACCCGAAGGTCAGCAGCCAGAGCAGCGACCCACCGGCGCCCGCGGCGACCGGGCCGAGTCGGACCGGGTGGGGCTCCCGGTAGGTCGGCCGGGCGGGCATCGGCGGCGGCCCGGCCGGGAAGAGGCCGGACGAGTGGTACGACGCCGGCCAGGGCCGGGCCGCGGTCTGTGGCGCGGGCCAGGGCTGGCCGGGCAGAGGTGTGCCGGGGTTGGGCGGGTGCGTCGGCGGTTGTGACATCCGCGGCTCCTCCCCGGTCGGTGACGTCCGTGGCTCGCCCACGAACCCGTGGCCACCGCATCGGCCGACGGGCGACTCCGCCAGCAGCCTACCGGGCCGCCGCGCGCCACCCGAGTCGTCCGGACGGCCGGGCTCGTCCGGGCTGCCGGGCTCGTCCGGGCGGACGGCGGGAGACGATCCGATCTGTCACCATGACCGGATGGTCTGGGGAGGAACCACGCAGCGCCGCCGGTCGGTCCGACGCCGCCTGACATCGGTCACCGCCGTGCTGGTGGCGGCCGTCGTCGCCGGTTGTGCCGACATGCGTCAGCAACCCGACGGCCCGCGTTTCGTCGACCCGACCCCGCTCGCGGGGGCGACCGCCGGAGGTGATCCGGCGGTGACCCCGACCCCGACGCCCCATGGCTCGGCCACCCCGAGCCGGTCGCCGTCGGGTACGCCCAGCGCCTCGCCGTTGGCGACCGGTGGCCACCGGTACGCCTTCCCGGTCCGGGCCAGAAACGTCGACTACCACCCGACGCACTCGGGCTACCCCAGCACCGACATCTTCGCCGCCTGCGGCTCGCCGGTGGTCGCGGTGACCTCCGGCCGGATTCTCGAGGTGAGTCGGGTCGACAACTACCGCAAGTCCGGCCCACAGGGTCCGAACAACGGCGGCAAGTCGGTGTCGCTGCTCGGTGACGACGGGGTCCGCTACTACGGCTCCCACCTCGACACCGTGGCCGCCGGCCTCGATCCCGGTGTCCGCGTCGCGACCGGTCAGCAGATCGGCACGGTGGGCAGGACCGGAAACGCCAACAACGTCTGCCACCTGCACTTCGGCATCTCGCCCCCGTGTCGGCGTACCGGTGACTGGTGGATCCGGCGCGGGGTCGTCTGGCCGGCGGCCTATCTGGACGACTGGCGGAAGGGACGCCACACCTCGCCCGCCGCCAGGGTCAGGGCGTGGCACCGCGACAACGGCTGCCCGGGCGCGCCCTAGCCGTACACCCGGCCGACGCGGTCGTGTGCGAGAGTCACCCCGTGAACGTCACCGTGATCGGGCTCGGTCTCGTCGGCGGCTCGGTGCTCCGCGCCCTCGCCGCCGCCGGGCACCACGTGGTGGGCCACGACGCCGATCCGGCCACCCGGGCCACCGCCCGGGCCGCCGCCGCCCAGGCCCCACCCCGCCAGCGCTGGGAGGTGGCCGGGACGGTCCGGGACGCGGTGGCCGGGGCGGACCTGGTCGTGGTGGCGGTCCCACTGCCGGCGGTGGCCGGGGTGCTGGCCGAGGTGCTCGACGCCGGTCACACCGGCCTGATCACCGACGTCACGTCCGTCAAGGAGCCGGTCCGGGCCCTGGTCGACCGGCAGGCGGGCGCCGGCGGCCGACGTGTCCGCTTCGTCGGCGGCCACCCGATGGCCGGCCGTGAGACCTCCGGGTTCGGCGCCGCCGATCCCGACCTCTTCACCGGGTGTGCGTGGGTGCTCTGCCTCGAGGACGGGCTGACGTCGTTGCCGGACTGGCTGGAGATGGCGGCGCTGGTCACCGACCTGCGGGCCCGGGTCGTGCCGGCCACCGCCGCCGAGCACGACCGGGCGGTGGCCGCGGCGAGTCACGTGCCGCACCTGCTGGCGGCCGCGCTGGCCGCCGCCGTGGCCGACGATCCGCTCGCCGGCACCCTCGCCGCCGGCTCGTTCCGGGACGGCACCCGGGTGGCGGCGACCCGACCCGAGCTGGTCGCCGCGATGTGCGGCGGCAACGCCCCGGCGGTCGGACCGGCCCTGGACGCGCTGCTCGTCGCGCTCGGGCAGGCGCGCGCCGCGCTCGACGCGCCGGAGCCGATCGAGGCGCTGCGGGTCTGGCTGGCGCCGGGTTCGGCGGCGCGGCGGGCCTGGCCGCCCCGGGCCGGCACCCCGGTCACCCTGCCGGCTCGGGCCGACGCGCTGCTGGACCTGGGGCGGGCCGGCGGCTGGGTGACCGGCGTCGCCCCCGACCGGCGTACGGTCACGGCGGTCCGGCCCGTGCCGCCCGGGTGACGCGCGTCAGGTCGACGCCGGCCGGGTGGCTGTCAGACCGGCGACGGTCGGGCGACGCTCGCGCCCGGCCCGCGCCGCCCGCGGTGGTGCGGCCCGGCGGCCACGGGGAGGCGGCGGGTCAGTCGATCGACCGCAGTGCCGACAGCAGGGTGTCCCGGCTCTCCTTCTCCAGCAGTTCGCTCGACCACTGCTCGCGTAGGCTGACCCGGCTGCCGTCGTGCAGGGTGAGCTCGGCCTTCAGCGGCACCTCGCGCTGGATCTCCGCCCCGGTGACCTCCTCGAAGGGCAGGAACCGGTGCCGACCCGCCAGTTCGGTGACCGGCGCCGAGCTGACCAGCTCCTCCAGCCGCCTGGTGCCCCGGTCCGCCTTGCCCGGGTTGCCGATCAGGACAAGGCCGCGGTCGAGCACCAGGAGGTCGTGTTCGACCCCGTCCACCTTGACGTTCGCCAGCCCGCCCAGCAGCTGCGCCCCCTCCGCGGTGGCCTGCCGCCGGACGACGGTGCCCTGCGCGGGGTCGATGCCGAGCGCGGTGAGCTGTGTGACCGCCTCGGGAAGGGTCTCCGGCCTGACCGCCAACTCGGCGATCGGCCTCAGCTGCAGTGGTTCGCCGTCCCGTCCGGTGAACCGGGCCGGCTCGGACCACGAGTGCCGCCAGCGGGCCGCGCCGGAGGCCACGGCGGCGCTCTGCAGCAGTGTCTCCATCAGCGGGACGAACTTGCCGACCGCCTCGCGACGGGTCGCCTCCGGGAAGAAGGTCTCGGCGAACTCCGGGAACCGCTGCTGTTCGACCAGCCGGAACACCGCCGGAAGGTTGGGCTCGGCCTCCCCGGTGAACCGGCCGAGGGCGCGGTAGACGGCGTCGGCCTCCTGCTGCACCGCGTCGGCGACCATCGCGTTGGTGAACTCGGGCCACGGCAGCGGGGTTCGGTTCCCGGCGTCGACCACCACCTCCTGCAGGGCTCGCGCGACCGCCTCCGGGTCGGCCAGGAGGGTCCGCGCCGGGCGGTCGTCGGCCACACCGGGGTTGTCCGGCATCGCCGCCATCGCCGAGATCCGCTGGGAGAGCGGCGGGTGGGTGTTCCAGCGGGAGCCGGCGTCGTCCGGCTCGGCGGCCCGCAGTCCGGCCAGTTGGTCGGCCCGGGCGGCGAGCAGCTCGGCGAACCCGCCGAAGAGGTCGGCGGGGACGTACCCGGCCTCCCAGCCCGGCCCCACGTAGCGGTCGTGGAAGAAGGTCCAGGCCGCGCGGATGACCGGCAGCTCGCGCAGCGCGGACACGGCGGCCGTCCGGCCGGCGACCTGCACCGAGGCCCGGTCGGCCTCCAGCTCCTGGCGCCGGGACGCGGCGTTGTCGACCAGCATGTAGAGCAGCGCGTACCCGCGGAAGACCCACCCGACCGGGTTGCGCGGGCCGATCCGGCCGATGGCGCCGCCGATGGCCAGCCTCCCCCGGTACGCCACCGCGCCGAGCCGGGTGTGCCGACCGGAGTAGTGGCCGAGCTCGTGGGCGAGCACCGCACGGAGCTGGTCGACCGTCATCGCCTGGAGCAACGGCAGGCCGATGTAGAGGGTCCGGTGGCCACCGAGCAGACCGAGCAGCCTGGCGTCCTCACTCACCCCCGCGTTGACCTCCGGAACCAGCCGGATCTCGTCCGGCACCCGGGTGTCGACGACGGCGGCCAGCTGGCGCACCGTGCTCCACAGCTCCGGGGCCTGGTCGGCGGTCAGGGGCAGCCCGTACGGCGGTTCCGGGGTGGCCCGGATCGCCTTCCAGAGCGCGACCAGGACCGCCCCGACCGAGGCGGCGAAGAGGGGGAAGGTGAGCTTCAGCGCGAGAAAGCCGGGAAGCACCGAGCTGAGCCCGTACGCCAGCAGTACGGCGGCGGCCACCTGCAGCAGCGCCACGACGTAGAAGCCGACAAGCATCACCAGCGATGCCAGGGCGCGGAAGGTCGCGACCATGTTCGTCCTTTCCCAGAATCCGCGCCCGGGGTGTGCGGGGGCGGCGCACGGACCCTACGACGATGATCATCACTGGGCAAACCACTTCCGGACGGATTCCGATCAGCCCTTCCGGTTGGTACGGCGTACGGCCGCCGGGGCCGGCGGCGACGACTAGCGTTGTCCCCGTGACCGCCCGGGATCCCGTCGCCGACCTCCGCCGGATCGCGTTCCTGTTGGAACGTGCCAACGAGGCGACGTACCGGGTCCGGGCGTTCCGGTCGGCGGCCGCGACCCTGGCCGGGCTTCCCGCCGCCGAGGTCGCCGCCCGGGCGGAGGCCGGCACCCTGACCGAGCTGGCCGGCGTCGGTGAGGTGACGGCTCGGGCCGTGGCCGAGTCGCTGCGCGGTGAGGAGCCGGTCTACCTGCGCCGGCTGCTGGCCACCGAGGGGCTCGACCTGGACGAGGCCGCCGCCGCGCTGCGCGGGGCGTTGCGGGGCGACTGCCACACCCACTCGGACTGGTCCGACGGGGGGTCACCGATCGAGGAGATGGCGCTCGCCGCGGCCGAGCTGGGCCACGAGTACCTGGCGCTCACCGATCACTCGCCCCGGCTGACCGTCGCCCGGGGCCTGACGGCGGCCCGGCTCCGCCGGCAGCTCGACCACGTTGCGGCGCTCAACGAGGCGCTGCCGGAGGGTTTCCGGATCCTCACCGGGATCGAGGTCGACATCCTGGCCGACGGCACGCTGGACCAGGACGAGGAGCTGCTGGCCCGGCTCGACGTGGTGGTCGGCTCGGTGCACAGCAACCTGCGCGACGACCGGCGCCGGATGACCCGGCGGATGGTGACCGCGGTCGCCAACCCGCACCTGGACATCCTCGGGCACTGCACCGGCCGGAGGGTCGCGGCCCGGCTGCCCGGGGTGACCGGCCCCGGCGACCGTGGCCACCGGGCCGGTACCCGGCCGGAGAGCGACTTCGACGCCGAGGCGGTCTTCGCGGCCTGCGCCGAGCACGGCAAGGCCGTGGAGATCAACTCCCGTCCGGACCGGCAGGATCCGCCGAAGCGGCTGATCCGGCTCGCCGTGGAAACCGGCTGCCTCTTCGCCATCAACACCGACGCGCACGCGCCGGGCCAGCTCGACTGGCTCCGGTTCGGCTGTGACCGGGCGGCGCGGTGCGGCGTACCGGTCGAGCGGGTGGTCAACACCTGGCCGGTCGAGCAGCTCGTCGACTGGACCGGGTCGCACTGACCGGGTCCCGGCCGGTCGCCGGGCCGCGGTCGCGCCCGCCGCCGGCGCCGCCCGGGGCGTACCGACGACAGGGGCGGACCGGGATGAGAGGATCGGTGCGCATCACGTAGGGTCGGTGCCGTGGGACGCATCAACGAGCTGGCCGACCGCTACGTCGACGACTGGGCCCGGCTGAACCCGACCGGCGCGACCTACGCCGGCATCAAGGGATACGACGACCAGCTCGGCGACTTCTCGCCGGACGGCTTCGCCGCCCAGGCCGAGCTGAACCGGCGGACCCTCGCCGCGCTCGACGCCGTCGAGCCGGACTCCGAGGCGGAGCGGACCGCCAGGGAGGCGATGCGGGAGCGGCTCGGCCTGGAGCTGGAACGCTACGAGGCCGGCGAGACGACGAGCGAGCTGAACGTCATCGCCAGCGGGCTGCACGACCTCCGGCAGGTCTTCGACCTCATGCCGACCGAGGGCGAGGAGGCGGTGCACAACATCGCCGCCCGGCTGAACCAGTTCGCCGACGCGCTGCGGGCGTACCGGACGACGCTGGTCACCGCCGCCGACGCGGGGCACGTCAGCTCCCGGGCCCAGATCATCGAGGTCGCCAAGCAGTGCGAGGTGTGGACCGACCCGCAGGGCGACAACTTCTTCCACAACCTGGTGGAGGGTCTCGTGGCCGGTCCGGCGCTCACCGCCGACCTGCGCCGGGGGGCCGAGGCGGCGACCGCCGCCACCGCCGAGTTCGGCCGGTTCCTCCGCGACGAACTCGCTCCCCGGGGGCGGGAGAAGCAGGCCGCCGGGCTGGAGCGCTACCAGCTCGCCTCGCGGTACTTCCTCGGCGCGCAGATCGACCTGGTCGAGACGTACGCCTGGGGCTTCGCGGAGCTGGCCCGGCTGGAGGCGGAGATGCGGACGGTGGCGGCGTCGATCGCCGGCCCGGGTGCCAGCGTCGACGAGGCGGTGGAGAAGCTCGACGCCGACCCGACCCGGCAGATCGAGGGCAAGGAGGCGTTCCGCGACTGGATGCAGGCGTTGGCCGACAAGGCCGTCGCCAGCCTGCACGGCACCCACTTCGACATCCCGGAGCAGGTCCGCCGCATCGAGTGCTGCATCGCTCCGACCAGCGACGGCGGGATCTACTACACCGGCCCGAGTGAGGACTTCTCCCGTCCGGGCCGGATGTGGTGGGCGGTGCCGCAGGGCATCACGCGGTTCTCCACCTGGCGCGAGGTGACGACCGTCTACCACGAGGGCGTCCCTGGGCACCACCTCCAGGTGGCGCAGACGCAGGTCCGGGCCGACCTGCTCAACCGCTGGCAGCGGATGCTGTGCTGGGTCTCCGGGCACGGCGAGGGGTGGGCGCTGTACGCGGAACGCCTGATGGACGAGCTCGGCTACCTCGACGATCCCGGCGACCGGCTCGGCATGCTCGACGCGCAGGCGTTCCGGGCCGCCCGGGTGATCGTCGACATCGGCATGCACCTGGAGCTGGAGATCCCCCGCGACAACCCGTTCGGCTTCCACCCGGGCGAGCGTTGGACCCCGGAGCTGGGTTGGGAGTTCCTGCGGGCGCACTGCCGGCTGCCCGACGAGAACCTGCGCTTCGAGTTGAACCGCTACCTGGGCTGGCCCGGCCAGGCCCCGTCGTACAAGGTCGGGGAACGGATCTGGTTGCAGGCCCGCGAGGAGGCCAGGGCCCGCAAGGGTGCCGACTTCGACCTCAGGGAGTTCCACCGGGCCGCGCTCGACCTCGGCTCGCTCGGTCTCGACCCGCTCCGGGCCGCCCTCGCCCGGATCTAGACCATCGGGTACGGCGTCGCCGGCCGGGTGGCCGAGCCGTCCGGCCGGCTGCCGGCCGGGTTGGCCGACGGGCGACGCGGTCCGGCCCAGGACGTCCCCGTCCTGGGCCGGAGTGGTGCGCCTGTCGGCCGGGCCGATCAGACGAAGTTCACGTCACTGCACCACATGTAGGTCTGGTCCATGTGCGAGGCCTGCCAGATCACGAACAGGATGTGGCGCCCGGTGTACCCCGAGGTCGAGACGTTGAACGAGATGTTCTGCGCCGGCGCGTAGCGCCCGGTCTGGGTGATGAAGTCGAGGTTCCCCCAACCGAGGCGCTGGGTGGTGGGGTCGAAGCCCTGCTTGCTGATGTAGACCCGGAAGTAGTCGGCACCGTGGCTGGCCTGGTCGTACAGCTGGATGGTGAAGTTGCGGCTGACGTTCGTCGCCTTCCAGGGGCCGGGCTGGTTCAGGCTGTTGTTCCGGGAGAGGGCGTTGCTGCACAGCTGCCCGTCGGGCGTGAGGGCCTGGAACTGCCCGCGGAGACCGTCCCGCAGCGCGCTCATCCAGTTCCACATCGTGTCCGGGTTGGCCTGGAACGCCTGCCAACACATCGGATCCTGCTGCTGCATGGCCGGGTTCATGTGGTTGTTGCCCCAGTCCTTCCAGCACTGGTAGGCGCGGGACTGCGGGTTGATGATCGTGCCGTGGGCCTGGGCAGCACCGGTCCAGGGCAGCAGGCCGACCACCATGGCGAGGAGCGGGACAAGCACGCGAAGGGGCCGGCGGACGGCCGACCGGGTTCGCCGGCCGGTTTGATCGGTCTTGTGGGGAAGCACTGTACATCCTCCATTCTTCGGTGCTCATGCTCGGGATGGGAGCACTTTCGCCAAGTGTCGCACCCACAAACCGTAACATCAATAACCATCTATCAATATTTGTTGTTTACCCAACTGATCAGGGGTTGCCGGACATCACGAATAAGGACCACACCTACTTCAGAGGTAACGGAAATCAATGATTGACGTTTATAAATTGCATGACGCGCTCTTCGCGGGCTGACGACGTCTCGCCTTTCCCCGCCGCGCCGCCCGACCGCGGCCCCGGTCCGGCGACCGAGCACGGGTCCGCGGTTTGCGCGCCGACGAGAGCCCCTGCGAAGCTGTGCGCATGTCCCCGCTGCCACTCACCTTCGCCACGAAGGTGGTCGACCAGCCGCTCAAGACCCAGTTCGAGGCGTTCCTCGACGACTACCGCCACGCACTGCACGACTGCCTGGACGGGCTGACCGAGGAGCAGGCACGCCGGCGTCTGGTGCCCTCCCGGACGACACTGCTCGGGTTGGTCAAGCACGCCACGTTCGTCGAGAGGGTCTGGTTCGGCGAGGCCGTGACGGGCCGCTCGCGGATCGAGCTCGGCCTCCCAGCCACCGCAGACGAGTCCTTCATCCTCCGCGACGAGGACACCATCGCCACCGTCCAGCAGGCGTACCGGGAGGCATGCGCCGCCTCCCGCCGCGCGACGGCGGAACTCGGCCTGGACGACGTGCTGCCCGGAAACCCGCGCGGCCCACGTCCGCTGCGCTGGGTGTACCTGCACGTGCTGCGTGAGCTGGCCCAGCACTGCGGGCACGCGGACATCCTGCGCGAGCAGCTGTTGGGCCACTAGCGGGTGCCGTCGGGCCGGCCCGGGCCACGATCCGCCTCACGCCGGCCTCGGCCCGGTGGCCTACCCGTCGTCGGTCGGCCACCGTCCGGGTACCGGCCTTCGTGCGGTGTCGGGAAGCACACGGCGTACGCCCGGAGCAGCAGCGCCCGGCGGACCATCCGGGAGACCGGCACCCAGCCGATGAACCGCTCGTGCAGCTCGACCGGGTCCGGCCCGGGGTTCGGGTTGAGCCGGAAGAGGTCGGCGGTGGCCTCCTGGAGGGTCAGACCGAGATAGACGAACAGCGCGAGCGGGTCGAACCGGTACTCGACCCGCAGCGCCGCCCTGGCGGTGTCGCACGGCCACGGACGCTCGCAGACCCGGCAGGTCCAGGCGGGCCGGCGGGGAGTGTGTTCGGCGCCGCGGCCGGCACCGTCCGGGGTGGTCATCTCGGGTCACCCGTCCGGCCGGGGTCGCCGCCGGAGCGCCGGCGCCGGGCCGGGGTGGGCGCCACGGTCGACGAGTCGATCGGCATGGGCACCACGGGGACGCTGTCCGGGCACCTCCAGCGCAGTCCACACCAGCAGTAGCGCCAGAGGCGGCGCCAGTCTCTCCGGTGCTGTCGCACGATGTCACCTCGCCGGTCCGGTTCGGGGATGTGGGAAGTGGGGAGCGGGGACCGCCCGCGCCCGCGCGGCGCTGCCGGTGGGCGGCCCCCGTCGACGGAGCACGGCCCGCGGGGGACGTGAGGGGAACGGCACACCCGACGCGTTGAGCCCGGTCGGCTCCGTCGATGTCCACCCTGGACCAGCCACGCAGAGTGGTGGAAGATAAGCGGTCAGCAGCAAAGGTGACGATCCGGAAGCCGCGCCGGGAAGGGGCGGGAATGTCGAATCACAACGGGGGACTCGGAAGACTCCTCAGGTTTGCCCGGTCGAAGGCCGGGCTGACCCAGGAACAGCTCGCCCAGCGGCTGAACGTCTCGACCTCGCTGATCGCCAAGTTCGAGACCAACCGGCTGATCCCGCAGTCCGACACGGCACGGCAGCTCGACGTCGTCTTCGACGCCGGCGACACGTTCCAGGAGGCGGCGGCCGAGGCGCGGGCGTACGCCCCGGACACGGCCTGGATCCGGCCGTGGCTCGACTACGAGCAGCACGCCGCGATGGTGCGGAGCTTCGAGCTGACGGTGGTCCCCGGACTGTTGCAGACCGAGGACTACGCCCGGGCCATCCTCCGGGACGCCGGCACCCGGGTGCCGGACCTGGAGCAGGCCGTGGCCGAACGGATCTCCCGGGCCCACGTCCTGCGCCGGGAGCACGACCAGTGCCGGCTCTTCGCCGTCATCGACGAGACGGTGCTGCGCCGCCCGGTCGGCGGCGCGAAGGTGATGGCCGACCAACTGCACGCGATCGTGCAGGCGTGTGCCCGACCGAACGTCAGCGTGGTCGTGGTGCCGTCGTCGGTCGGCGCCTACCCCGGCCTCAACGGGCCACTCGCACTCGCCACCGTGACCGGCCGGACCGTCGCGTTCCTCGACGACCCGCTGGGCGGCCACGTGGTCGAGGACCCGGACCGGGTGGTGGCGCTGGAGGAGGTCTGGGAGGCGATTCGTGCGTACGCTCTACCTGGACACCAGTCCCTCGAACTGATCATGGAAGCAGCGGAGTCATGGAGCTGAGCAACGCGCCACGCTGGCGGAAGTCCTCCCGCAGCAACGGACAGGGTGGAAACTGCGTCGAGGTCGCCGACAACCTGCCCGACCGCGTCCTCGTCCGGGACAGCAAGGACCCCTCCGGACCCGTCCTCACCTTCACACCACACGCCTGGCGCACCTTCGTCGCCCACACCAGGCACGCCTGACCGGCGTTTCGGCAACCATCTGGTTCGGGATCGGCCAGCGGTGTGACGCGGGATGACCCGCGGGCTCCGGTCCACCCGGCACCGGAGGGCCCGTGCACGACGGCGGGGTGATCCGGGCCGACCGTCTGGTCAGGGACGGACAACCGCTGGGCTGTGGGCTCGGCTGCCGGCCTCGATGTGGACGGACTACCGATCACATCCGCCGCCCGCGCGGCCGACTCGTGAGGCCCTGCTCGTCCACCCTGTCCGGAGGGGGAAGATCCGCTTTTCCAGACCGGCGCTACCAAACCGCTGTTCGTCGGCAGCACGTTGGACCGGCACCTGACTCGGACTTTCGACACACCGGTGGACGCGATGCGAACCCTTCGGCGCCTCGGTGGACGCCGCCACCGTCGGCTGGTGAATCTCCTGCACCCGCCAGCCGGCCCTGACCGCACGCGGCGGGCTGGTGCCTGCTGATCCCGGTTGAGGCTCTGGATGTTCGGGTCCCACCTCACTGATGACAGTTGGTAGCCTGGCGCGCTGTGCGAGTCGGCGTGTACGTCGACGGATACAACCTCTACTACGGCGCCCGTGGCCTGTGCGGCCGTGGCACTCCAGGCTGGCGATGGCTCGACATCCGCGCATTGGCCCAGAGGATTCTGGACCGGCGGAAGGACTGGCCGGACGCCGCCCTGGAACGAGTTGTCTATTGCACCGCGGTGATCGACGCTGCTGGTAACCCCTCTGGTTTCAACGATCAAGACACCTATCTCAAGGCGCTGGTAGCCGCCAACAGCGTCGACCACATCGAGTACAGGACCTACGTGGCCAGGGTGAAGCAGGCACCGCTGGCGATCAAGTCGCCAAGTCGAAGCCAACAACCGCAGCTCGTGGGTCCACAGTGGCCGGTGATGGTTCAGGACTCTCACGGCAACCCGGTGCGGGACGCAATCTTCATGGTGTCGTATGCCCACCGAGAGGAGAAGGGCTCTGACGTGAACGTCGCCTCCCATCTCCTGGTCGATGTCCTCACGCAGCGCGTCGATGCCGCAATTGTGATCTCGAACGACAGCGACCTGAGCTTCCCGCTTCGATATGCGAGGACACGAGTTCCCACCGGCCTGGTCAATCCCTCCCGCAACTACCTGGCCGGAGCACTGCGCGGTGAGCCCACCGACGGGGTGGGACGCCACTGGTGGCAGACCCTGTCGGCCGCGGATCTGATGGCCTGCCAGCTTCCCGATCCGGTCGGTGGATACTTCAAGCCATCAGGCTGGTGATCAATTTCTCGCCCCGCGTGTGGTCACGGTTGCGGTGGCCGGACCGGGTTGAAGTAAGCTCGCCGACGCACTATCATCGGCCGCATATACCACCCGGTTCCCCTCGTTGGGGCCGGGTTTTTTGTTGCCGGCCGTGCCCGTTGGACCGCACCTGCACCGGTTTCAGAGACGGGGTGGACACCTTGACCCCCGTAGCACCGGCTCCAGCCGTCCGGCCGAGCCCAGGCTGGTCACGGCGTACCGCGCGGGCTGGCAACGCGCGGGAAGCGTCCGACGGACGAGGAGGTGTCGAACGCTCCCCGCGCGGGGCGGTCTCCGCGACGCTGGCGGTCAGCGCTGCCGGGGCATGGCGCCGACCGGCGGGCCACCGGCACCCGGCACGCCGCCGGCCGGTACGGCTTCCTCCTCCTCGGCCACCGGCTGGTTGAACTGCGCGTGGTAGAGCCGGTGGTACGCACCCCGGGCGGCGAGCAGCTCGGCGTGCGTCCCCTGCTCGACGATCCGGCCGTTCTCCATCACCAGGATCAGGTCGGCGTCCCGGATCGTCGACAGCCGGTGCGCGATCACGAAGCTGGTCCGGTCGGCGCGCAGCGCCGCCATCGCCCGTTGCAGCAGCACCTCGGTACGGGTGTCGACCGAGCTGGTCGCCTCGTCCAGGATCAGCAGCGACGGGTTGGACAGGAACGCCCGGGCGATGGTGATCAACTGCTTCTCGCCGGCGCTGATGTTGCTGCCCTCCTCGTCGATCACCGTGTCGTAGCCGTCGGGCAGGGAGCGGACGAACCGGTCCACGAAGGTCGCCCGCGCGGCGGCGAGGATCTCCTCCTCGGTGGCGTCCGGGTTGCCGTACGCGATGTTGTCCCGGATGGTGCCGCCGAACAGCCAGGTGTCCTGGAGCACCATGCCGATCTGGCTGCGCAGCTCGTCCCGGCGCATCGTGGCGATGTCGACCCCGTCCAGGGTGATCCGTCCGGCGTCCAGCTCGTAGAACCGCATGATCAGGTTGACCAGGGTGGTCTTGCCGGCGCCGGTCGGCCCGACGATCGCCACCGTGTGCCCCGGTTCGGCCACCAGCGACAGGTCCTCGATCAGCGGCTTGTCCGGCGCGTACCGGAAGGAGACGCCCTCGAACTCGACCCGGCCACGCCGCTGCGTCGGCCGGGCCGGCGCGACCGGGTCCGGGCTCTGCTCCGGCGCGTCCAACACCTCGAAGACCCGCTCCGCCGAGGCGACGCCGGACTGGAGCAGGTTCGCCATCGACGCGACCTGGGTCAGCGGCTGGGTGAAGAACCGCGAGTACTGGATGAAGGCCTGGACGTCACCGAGCGACATCGACCCGGAGGCGACCCGGAGCCCGCCGACCACCGCGATCGCGACGTAGCCCAGGTTCCCGATGAACATCATCGCCGGCATGATGATCCCGGAGACGAACTGCGCGGCGAAGCTGGCCTTGAACAGCTCCTCGTTCCGGGCGGCGAAGGCCGCCTCGACCTCACGCTGCCGGCCGAAGACCTTGACCAGCTCGTGCCCGGTGAACGCCTCCTCGATCTGGCCGTTGAGCGCCCCGGTGTGCTGCCACTGCGCGACGAACTGCTTCTGCGACCGCTTCGCGATCTGCTGTGTGACCAGGACCGACAGCGGCACGGTGACCAGTGCGACCACCGCCAGCAGTGGCGAGATCACGAACATCATCACCAGCACGCCGACCACGGTGAGCAGCGAGGAGAGCAGTTGACTCAGGGTCTGCTGCAGGCTCTGCGCGATGTTGTCGATGTCGTTCGTGACCCGGCTGAGCAGCTCGCCCCGGGGCTGGGCGTCGAAGTACGACAGCGGCAACCGGTTGAGCTTCGCCTCCACGTCGGTGCGCAGCTGCCGTACGCTGCGCTGCACGATGCCGGTGAGCAGGTAGCCCTGGAGCCAGGAGAGCAGGCCGGCGGCGAGGAAGAGCAGCGCCGCCAGGGCCAGCACCCGGCCGAGCCGGCCGAAGTCGATGCCCGCCCCGGGCACCAGGTCCATCCGGGCCAGCATGTCGGCGAAGGTGTCGTTGCCGGCGGCCCGCGCGCCCGCCACCGCCTCTTCCTTGGTGGTCCCGGGCGGCAACTGCCTGCCGATCAGGCCGGAGAAGATGATGTCGGTGGCGTGCCCGAGGACCTTCGGCCCGACGATGGTGAGCCCGACGCTGGCCACCGCGAGCAGGATGACCCCGACGAGTGGGATCCGGTACGGCCGGAGCCGGCCGAGCAGCCGCCGGGCGGAGGGGCCGAAGTTCATCGATTTCTCGGCCGGCATCCCGCCCATGAAACCGTGCCCGGCGACGGGGCCGCGAGGTGCCGGCCGGGGCGGTGCCGTTGTCGGCCGGGTCATGACAGCGCCTCCACGGTGAGTTGGGAATCGACGATTTCGCGGTAGGTCGGACAGGTGTCGAGGAGGTCGTCGTGCCGGCCGATGCCGGCCACCGTGCCGTTCTCCAGGACGACGATCTGGTCGGCGTCGACGACGGTCGAGACCCGCTGCGCCACGATCACCACGGCGGCGTCCGCGGTCACCGGCCGCAGCGCGGCGCGCAGCCGGGCGTCGGTGCCGAGGTCGAGCGCGGAGAACGAGTCGTCGAACAGGTAGATCCTCGGTCGGCGGACCAGGGCGCGGGCGATCGCCAGCCGTTGCCGCTGGCCGCCGGAGAGGTTGGTGCCGCCCTGGGCGACCGGGGCGTTCAGCCCCTCCGGCAGCGCCTCGACGAAGTCCCGCGCCTGGGCGACCTCCAGGCTGGCCCAGAGTTCCTCGTCGGTGGCGTCCGGCCGGCCGTAGCGCAGGTTGCTGGCGATCGTGCCGGAGAAGAGGTACGGCCGCTGCGGCACCAGCCCGATCCGGCTCCACAGCAGGTCGGGATCGAGGTCGCGGACGTCGACGCCGTCGACGTACACCGCGCCGCCGGTGACGTCGAACAGCCGCGGCACCAGCGAGAGCAGCGTGGTCTTGCCGGCGCCGGTGCTGCCGATGATCGCGGTCGTCTGCCCGGGCCGCACGGTGAACGAGATGTCCCGTAGCACCGGTTCGGCGGCGCCGGGGTACTGGAACCGGACGTCGCGCAACTCCAGCTCGCCCCGGGCGGGCAGCTCGGTGACCGGCTGCCGGGGTGCCACGACCGAGGTGTCGGTGTCCAGGACCTCGACGATGCGCTCGGCGCAGACCGCCGCCCGGGGCACCATCATCACCAGGAAGGTCGCCATCATCACCGACATCAGGATCTGCATCAGGTAGTTGAGGAAGGCGGTCAGCGCCCCGATCTGGATCTGGCCGCTGTCCACGCGTGCCGCGCCGAACCAGAGCACGGCGACGCTGGAGAGGTTCAGCACCAGCATCACGATCGGGAAGACCACCGCCATCAGCCGGCCCACGCGCAGCGCGGTCGCGGTCAGGTCCTGGTTCGCGGTGTCGAAACGCCGGGTCTCGTACGGCTCGCGGACGAACGCCCGGACCACGCGAACGCCGGCGATCTGCTCCCGGAGGACCCGGTTGAGCGTGTCGATGCGGGTCTGCATCAGCCGGAACTGCGGCATCATCCGCATCGCCACCAGGCCGATCGCCAGCAGCAGGACGGGTACGCAGACCGCCATCAGCCAGGCCAGGCCGACGTCCTCCCGCAGCGCCATGATCACGCCACCGACGCACATGATCGGTGCCGAAACGAGCATCGTGCAGGTGACCACGACGAGCATCTGCACCTGCTGGACGTCGTTGGTGTTGCGGGTGATCAGCGAGGGCGCCCCGTACTGACCCACCTCGCGGGCGGAGTAGCCGATGACGCGGTGGAAGATCGCGGCCCGGACGTCCCGGCCGAAGCCCATCGCCGCCCAGGCGCCGAAGTAGACCGCGGCGACGGAGCAGGCGACCTGGACCGCGCTGACCAGCAGCATCCAGCCGCCGGTGCGGACGATGTAGCCGGTGTCGCCCCGGGCGACGCCCTGGTCGATGATGTCGGCGTTGAGGCTGGGCAGGTAGAGCATCGCGATGGTGCCGACGAGTTGCAGCACCACCACGGCGGTCAGATGCGGCCGGTACGGCCGCAGATAGGTGCGAAGTAGTCGGGTCAGCATCGACGACCCCCCGAATCGTGGACGCGGTGACCGGTCATGGCCGGTCCGGTTGGTGGTGGTCCGCCTGCCGGCGGTGTTCGTCCGCCCCAGGGCGGTCGGCATCGGGCTCGTCCGCCGCACCGCCGGCGTCCGGCCGGGCCGCCGGGCGGGCCCGTACGCCGTTCAGCAGCACGTCGGCGATCATCTCGTCGGTGAGCCAGGCGTTGTCGGTGATCCGGGGGTGCGAGCCGGCGACGGTCAGCACCTGCAGCAGCCGGGCCACGTCGGACAACGGGTAACGGAACTGGTCACGGTCGGGTTCGAGCACCCGGACGATGGCCTGGTGGATCTCCTCGTTCGACGGCCGGCGCACCACCGTCTCCGCGAACCGCCGCTCCGCCCGTCCCTCGGCGTCCTCGGCGTCCTCGGACGGCCCGGGCGGCGGCTCGGGCATGCCGACCGCGGACAACAGGTTGCAGATCCTGCCAAGCCGCCGCCGGAGGATCCCGGCCATCGTGACGAGCCGCTCCGGCAGCGGCCGGGCCAGGTCGATCTCCGCCAACTCGGCCAACAACGGCCGCGGGTCCAGGGCGGCCTCGACCGCCACCCGGACCAGACCGTCCTTGTGCGGGAAGACGCGGAAGATGGTCCCCTCGGCCACCCCGGCGGCCTCGGCGATCTGCCGGGTCGTGACCCTGACACCGTGCTCACAGATCAGCGACTGGGTCGCGGCGATCAGCGCGGCGCGGCGTTCGTCCGGAGGTAGCGGACGTGCCCGGCCGGACGGGCTCTGCGGAGTCACACGGCAAGAGTAGTGAGTGAGCTGCTCACTCACAACACATTTTTTCGAATCCTCGTGCACCGATGCTCACCCGCCGCCGGGGTGACGGTGAGCAACGGCTCGGAACGGGCATATGGAGCGTGAGACCGCCGTCTGCCTCGGGCGCCGGCGCCGGCATGTGGCTCGCAGGTCCTCGTCTAGAGTTTGGGCGCGTACCGGGAGGGGTGTTGTCGGGTGCAGTTGACGGACTTGCGCGGTCGCCGGGTGGTGGTCTGGGGCACCGGTCGGGAGGGCGTCGCCGCGGTCAACGCCATCGCCCCGGTGGGGCCGGCCGACCTGGCCACCGTGATGGACCGCCAGACGTACGCGGCGAACCCGTGGACCGGCCGGCTCGCCGCACTCGCCCCCCTGCACACCGGCCCGGAGGCGCTGGACGTCCTGCTCCGCGCGGACGTGGTGGTCCGCTCCCCGGCGATCGGCGAGACCCACCCCTGGGTCGTCCGCCTGCGCGAGCACGGCATCCCGATCACCAGCGGCACCGCGCTCTGGATGGCCGACCACGCCGCACGCACCGTCGGCGTCACCGGCAGCAAGGGCAAGAGCACCACCACCAACCTGATCAGTCACCTGCTCGCCGCCGTCGACCGGCCGAACGTGATGGGCGGCAACATCGGCATCCCGGTCCTCGACCTTCCGCCCGCCGACCGGTACGTCCTCGAACTCTCGATGTACCAGTGCGCCGACCTCACCGACTCGCCCGACGTGGCCGTCCTCACCGCGCTGGCCCCCGAGCACCTGGACTGGGCCGGCGGGGAGGCGGAGTACTACCGGCACAAACTCAACCTGGTCGGCCACCGCCCCCGCGCGGTCGTCTTCAACGGAAACGACGACCGACTCCGCGCCGAGCTCGCCGCCCGCCCCGGGCTGCCGCTGGTGGCGGCCGGTGCGCCGGCCCCGGACGGAACGCCGACCTTCCACGTCGCCCCCGGCCCGGACGGCGCCGACTGGGTACGCCTCGGCACCGAGCCGCTCTTCCCCCGGTCCGCGCTGCGGCTCGTCGGCCGGCACAACGGGTGGAACCTCTGCGTCGCGCTCGCGGCGCTGCAGGCGCTCGGGGTCGACTGCGTCGCCGAACGGGACCGGCTCGCCGCCGCACTCGACACCCTGCCGGCCCTGGAACACCGGCTGACCCCGATCGAGGACCCGTCCGGGGTCACCTTCGTCGACGACTCCCTCTCCACCATCCCGCAGTCGGCGATCCACGCCATCGAGGCGTACGCCGACCGGCCGCTGACCGTGATCGTCGGCGGCGAGGACCGCGGCGTCGACTACGGGCCGCTGCGCGACTTCCTCGCCGGGCAGCAGATCGTGGCCACCCTGATCGGCATCCCGGACAGCGGGCCCAGGATCCTCGACGCGGTCAAGGATCTCCCCACCGTCACCACGGTGCTCGCCGACGACCTGGTCGACGCGGTCCGCCTCGCCCGGGAACGCACCCCGGCCGGCGGTGTGGTGCTGATGTCCCCGGCCGCGCCCAGCTACGGCCGGTTCGACAACTACGCGCACCGCTCCCGGGTCTTCCGACAGGCGATCGCCGACACGGCCGCCGGCTGAGCACGACCGGCCGAGGGCGCACCGCCGCTCACCCCACCCGGCGTGCGGCCGCCGTTCACCCACCCGCCGTCAGGGCGTGGAAGAGGCCGCGCATCGAGCGGATCGCGGAGCGGATCTCCTGAAGGTACTGGTGGGCCGCGTACCGTCCGGCCGTCGCGACCGCCCGGTCGGGCCAGAGCCGCGCCGGATCCAGCCCGACGGTGTCGACTCCGCATCCGTAGCCGAGCCGCAACGACCGGACGGCGTCACAGTGCTGGAATGGCACGTAGATCTGGTTGGTCAACACCAGGACCCGGTCCCCGGGCGCGGGACGCACCTCCTCGGCCCAGAAGTGGTAGGTGTCCGAGGTGTGCGCCCGCCGGGTCGCCGGCTCGCTCGACGGCGCGGCGAGCACCCGCACCGGTGGGCCGGAGGGCGGGTGGTAGCCCCGCACCGCCCAGGAGTGGTGGGTGATCGGGCCGGTGGAGGCACGCTCCTCCGTGGGGCCCGGGTAGCCGAAGCCGAGACGGATGCCGAGGTCCATCGCGTCCACCTCGTAGCCCAGCTCGGCGGCGGCGGGCAGGTCCAGGCCGGCGGTCTCGGCCGGACGCAGCGGCCGGAAACTGCCCAGCGCCGCCACCTCGCCGACCTCCACCAGGCCGGAGTTCACCAGGTACGCCGCGTACGCCGTCCGGTGCAGGCAGGAGCGGGCCAGGCCGCCCAGGACCAGCAGGTGGTCGTAGCGCCGGGCGGGAACGGCAGCGGGATCGACCAGCCCGAGCGCGGTGGCCGCCGCCCCCACCACCTCCGCCGCGGCGGGCGGGAGCACCACCTCGCCGATCTCGTCCCGCTCGGCCGCGCCGTGCCGGCGCCGGAAGTCCCAGTGCACCGCCGAGAAGTCGTCGAGCCAGGCCAGCAGCTCGTCCAGCGGCAGCCGGCCGGGCACCGTCCCGCCGAACGCGGCGACCAGGTCCCGCAGCGGAGCCGAGCACACCCAGCGGGTCATCCCGGCCACCACGTCGGCCGGGGTCGCGTCCGCCGCCCCGGTCGGCAACGGCACCGGTTCGTAACCGACCACCCTCGTTCCTCCGCTGCTCGTCGCGTCCGGACCTCGTCCTGTCCGGGGCGGCCGTGGCCGACGGCCCCGCGGGCCCGGGGGGTGACACGGCCGCCCGGCCAGTATCCCGCCGACGGACCGCGGGCCCGCCGACCGAAACGGTCGACGGGCCCGCGGCGACACCGTGGCTTCGCTCAGCCGTCGCTCACAGCCTGGCGCACTGCCCCGACGCCGGGCCCCGGACCGTGTTGGCCCGGCCGTCGTTGCCCGGTGCCGGGCTGTTGCCCGAGCAGGAGAGCGGGCCGCTGATGGTGTTCGCGGCGACCACCACCGGCTCGGTGCCGGCGTTGTCGGTCAGCGTGACCGGGCCGGAGACCGTGACCCCGTCGAGGCGTACCCCGCCGGAGTTCAGCGCGAGCGAGATCGGGCCGCTGACCCGACCCGACCCGATCGACACCCGGCCGGTCGTGCCGACCACCGTCACCGGGCCCGAGACGGCGGTGCCGTCCAGCGTGAACAGCGCCGCCCGGGTCGCGGTCACCGGTCCCGAGATGGCTCCGCCGGTGGCGACCAGCGACGCGCCCGGCAGGATGGTCACCGGCCCGGAGACGGTCGCGTCCCGCAGGCAGGTGAGACCGGTGTAGACGGTCAGCGGCCGGTCGTACCGCCCGGTGATCGTCGTCGTGCACTGCGGCCCCGGCCGCCCGACCGCCGAACGCGGCTGGACGTCCGCGGTGACCGGCGAGTACCTGGTGAGGTAGTCGACCAGCATGGTCAGGTCGTTGTCGCCGGTCGTCGCCAGGTTGGTGCCCCCGGCGAGGGTGGTGAAGTTGTCCCCGCCGGCGGCGAGGAACGAGTTCACCGTCACCCGGTACGTCGCGGCCGGGTCGATCGGCGTGCCGTTCAGCGTCATCGAGGTGATCCGGGAGCCCTTCGGCGCCTCCGGGTCGTAGGTGTAGAAGAAGCCCTTGGAGACGCCGAGCCAGAGCACCGGCCGCGACGCGCCCTCCGGCTGCCACTGCTCCTCCAGCACCTGCTTGATCTGGGCACCGGTGTAGCTCTTGGTCACCACGTCGTTGGCGAACGGCTGCACCGCGAACGCCTCGGCGTAGGTGACCACGCCGTCCGGGTCGTACAACAGGTCGGCCCGCAGCCCGCCCGGGTTCATGAACGCGATCTGCGCGCCGCCCCGGCCCGGGTCCCTCGTGCCGGCGAGCTGGACGTCGGCGATGAAGTTGCCGAGCACCGACTCCTTGCCCCGGTCCTCGTTCCCGGCCTCGTTGTACGCCCGCCTGATGTCCGCGGTGATCGAGCCGATCGGCTGCTTGCCGAGCTCCTCGGCGCGGGTCTTGGCGTCCGCCACGATCTGGGCCACCACCGGGTCCTGCGGGACGCCGACCACGTCGACCAGCTCCGCCTCGGAGGCCGTGACCGTGCCGCTGGCCGGGTCGTAGGTCAGGGTGACCCGGCCGAGCCGCTTGCCGTAGTCCTCGGCCTGGACCACCGGGCGCAGCCGGTCGGTGCCGGGGACCGGCAGCCGGAACGCGTACGGCTGGTGGGTGTGCCCGCTGAAGATCACGTCGATGGTCGCGTCGACCCGGGTGAACGGCCCGAAGACGGGGTCGTTCGCCAGATCCTCGGCCGAGCCGATGTTCTCGGTCGCCGCTCCCTCGTGGGCGAGCAGCACCACCACGTCGGCCTCGCCGTTGGCCTCGTCGCCGTCCTTGAGCTGGGCCGCGACCGCGTTCGCCTCGGCCACCGGGTCCCGGAAGGTGATCCCGGCGATGCCGTCCGGGCTGACCAGCGAGGCGGTCTGCTCGGTGACCACGCCGACGAAGCCGACCCGGACGCCGCCGACCTCGCTGATCGAGTACGCCGGCAACGCCCGCTCGTCACCCCGGTAGACGTTCGCCCCGAGCAGCGGGAATCGGGCCCGGTCGGTGACCCGCCCGGTCAGGTCCGCGATGCCCTTGTCGAACTCGTGGTTGCCGACCGCGGACGCGGCCAGACCCATCTGGTTCAGCGCGTCGATCGTCGGGTTGTCCCCGTCGATCGCCGAGATGAACGTGGAGGCGCCGATGTTGTCGCCGCCGGAGACGAACAGGGTGTTCGGGTTCTCGGCCCGCAACCGCCCGACCAGGCCGGCGAGCTGGGCCGCACCGCCGACCGGCTGGTCGTCCACGGTGACCGGGGACTCCAGCCGGCCGTGGAAGTCGTTGATGCCCAGCAGTTGCAGCTCGACCGGGCCCGCGGGCGCGGTGCCGGTGTCGAGCCCGACCACGATCGGGTTGTGGTCGCTGGCCCGGTACGGGTCCGGGGCGTAGAACGCCGGGTGCCCGTCGTACTGGAAGGCGTACGACTCGTGCGAGTTGATCTGCCAGACGTCGACGCCGGTGACCCGCCGCGCCAGTGACGGCGAGGCGACCGCGTGGTCCAGCGACCCGGACTCGCCCCCGTAGACGTAGCTCGCCGCGCCGCTGGTGTTGAGGTCGACGTAACCGGCGTCGTAGAGGACCCGCATCGGGTCCTCCTGGGTGTAGGCGTTGAAGTCGCCGAGCAGCAGCACGTCGTCGCTGCCGCTGGACTCCTTCAGCTGCTCCGCGAAGCTGACCAGGGAGCGGGCCTGCCGTACCCGGTCGCCGTTGAACGCGCCCTGCCCGTCACCGACGTCGGCGTTGTCGCCGGTGGCCGAGTCCGAACCGCTCTTGGACTTGAGGTGGTTGGCGATCACGGTGAAGGTGGCCGAACCGGCGGTGAAGGTCTGGGCGATCGGCTCCCGGGCGTTGAACCAGACGCTCTCGTCGTTCAGCGACCGGGACGGGCCCTGCGGGGTGACCCTCGCCGGCTTGAAGATGATCGCCGAGGTGATCACGTCCTGCTGGGCGGGAGGCGGCAGGTCGGCCGGGGTGCGGACGTAGTCCCAGGTACCCGCCCCCTCGGCGGCATTCAGTGCCGCGACCAGCCGCTTCAGCGCCTGCTGCGGGTCGTCCGGGTTGAACCGGACCGAGTTCTCGATCTCCGCCAGCGCGACCACGTCGGCACCGAGGGCGGTGATCGCGGAAACGATCTTCGCCTCCTGCCGGGCGAGGCCGGCCTCGTCGGCGGCGCCCCGGGCCTCGCCCCCGAAGTGGACGAAGTAGTTCAGCACGTTGAAGCTGGCCAGGCGCACGTCACCGCCGACGTCGGCCGGTGCCGGGGTCCGCGGGTTGGTCGACTTGAACGTGGTCCGGCCGGCCGGCGGGGTGTCGGCGTCGACCGGGACGGTGGGCTGCAGCCGCCACTCGTTGAAGGAGTACGACAACACGCTCGGGCCGAACGCCTCCACCGAGTCGCCGACCCGCAGCGGGCTGGTCGGGGAGACGTACGGCGGGCGCAGGCCGGCGGTCGCGAGGTTGGTGGTCTTCCCGTCGTCGACCAGCAGCCGACGCCGTGCGTTGTCGGCCGCGATCTGCCGGGCCTGCTCGGTGCCGGGTCGGGCCAGGTCGGTGGGGATCGGCGCGGCCCTGTCGCCCGCCGCCAGCACCACCTCGCCGTACCGGTTGGTGTTGTAGACCTCGGAGACGGTGAAACGGCCGACCGGGGCCACCAGCATCGACTCGACCGACTCCCGGCCGGCCTCGTCCAGCGGCAGCTCCAACGGCACGGGCTCGGGCAGCGGGACGCCGCGCTCGCAGAGCTGTACGTCGTCGCGGGTCGCGATGCTGAGCTGGGTGAGCCCGTTGTACTCGCCGGCGGTGCCGCTCACCCGGATCCGGTCCCCGATCGTGACGTCCGGGTGGTTGGCGGTGTTGCCGGTCAGGTAGACGAAGATCCCGTCCGAGGCGGTCCCGGCGGCCGGGGCGCGGCCGCCGCTGCCGGCGGTCTGGAGGTAGATGCCGTTGTAGCCGCCGCTGCGGTGGTCGGCGGTGACCACACCCTCCACGGTGACCCGGGTGCCGGCCAGCGGGGTCGCGTCGCCGGTCCCCTGAACCTCGGCGATGGTGTGGTCGACGGCGACGTCGCAGCCGCCCGGCTCGGGCTCGGACCCGCCGCCGGAGTTCCGGACACCGAAGGTGTGCGGCGCCGGTGGCCGCCACGTGCCGTCGATCTTCTGCAACGAGTGGCCGACCGGGGTGCTGCCGGACTCGGCGACCCCGATGTCGGTCGCGGTGAGCCCGTCGGCCGGCCCGCCGACGCCGGTGAAGCTGCCCTCGTAGCTGAGGAACTCGGCGACACTTCCGTCGGGTGCGACCAGCGCGACGCCGTCCGGCGACCCGTTCTGGATCCCGTCCGTCGGGTACGTCTCGACGACCACGCCGGCCGCCGGCACGACACCGCGCAGGGTCCGCGTGCCGTACACGGAGCCGTTGCTCCCGTTGTAGAGGACGAGCTGCCACCCGGTCAGGTCGTAGCCGACCGGGGCCTCGACCTCGATGGCCTCGCCGGTGTCGGTACCGGCGTTGTCATAGTGGATCTCGCTGATGAAGGGTGACGCCGTGGGTTCCGCGGCGAAGGCGGCAACACCACTGGTCAGTCCGAGCGCACTACTGGTGACAAGTACGCCCAACACCGTGAGCGGACGTCGTCCGCGTCTGTTCCGGCGCATCAGGTTGCCTCCCGATTAGGGGTGATCGTCGGAGCATAAGCGGGCCGGATGTCGAAACGAGAGCATCCGGGTGTACGCCGGTGGTGGACGTCGGGAAGCCGGTTGGTCCTCGGCCTCGTTGTCTGTCACGGGTGGGCTCTGGTTACCGTAGTCACCCAGGCTTGGTTACCGTAGTCGTTCAGGTCTTGCCGCGCGGGCCGGTCGGCGCCCGCCATCGTTCACGCTGATCGAGGTGTCCGTGAGTCACGACGGCGAGCAGAACGGTCGTCAGTACGGCGGGGCGACACTGCCAGCCGACGAGCAGCCGACCGCCGAACTGACCCCTGTCCGGCCCTCTGTCGACGACCGTCCGACGATCCCGATCACCGCCGTCACCTGGCCCCTGGAGCAGGGCTCGGGAATCCGGCCGGGGGCGACCAGGTCCGGCGCCGGCGGACCGGCCACCGCCGGTGGGCAGGCGACGACCGGTGCCTCCGCCGCGGCGGGCCGGCCGACGGGCCCGTCCGCGCCCGACGACGCGCGTGAGGGCGGATCCACCCGGCGTCGTCGGACACTGCTCGCCGGTGGCGTCGCCGTCGTCGTCCTGCTCGCCGCGGGCGCCGCCACGGCCGGGTACGCGTACGCCGGCGAGGTGCCGCGCGGCACCCGCGTTCTCGGTCTGGACCTGGGCGGGAAGAGCCGGGCGGAGGCGGCCCGGCTGCTCCGGTCCAGCCTGGACCGGCGCGACGACCTCCACGCGCCGGTGGTGGTGCGGATCGGCGAGAAGACCGGCGAGGTGTCGCCGACCGCGGTCGGGCTCGCCGTCGACGTGGAGGCGACCGTGGCGGCGGCGGTCGACCACCGCCCCAGCCCGTTGCGGCTGCTCTTCGGCTCCCGGGAGGTCACCCCGGTCGTCGCCGTGGACCCGGAGCGGCTCGACGCGGAACTCCGGAGGATCGTCGGCGAGGTCGACCGGCGGATGACCATGCCGGCCGTCCGGTTCGACGGCACCACGCCGGTACCGGTCTATCCGAAGCCGGGCTGGGATCTGCGCGCCGAGGACTCCGCCAGGGCGATCCGAGACGGCTGGCTCAGCGGCCGGCCGGTGGTGATACCGCTGGTCGAGACGCACCCGGCGACCACCGCCGAGGAGGTGGACCGACTCGTCGACGAACTCGCCAGACCGGCGGTCTCCGCCCCGGTCACCGTGACCACCGAGCACGGCGCCATCACCGTCGGCCCACCGGCGATCGCGAAGAGTCTCGTCCTGACCGCCGACGAGACCGGGCGGATCGTGCCGCGCGTCGACGCGAAGAAACTCCGCGCGGCGCTGGCCAACCAGCTCGCCCGGATCGAGGTCACGGCGAGGGACGCGAGCATGTCGATCCAGGACGGCAAACCCCGGATGGTCGCCGGCCGCAACGGCCGGCAGCTGGACGTCGCCGCGCTGAGCCGGGACCTGCTGGAGGTGCTCCCGCGGCGGGACGGCCGTGAGGTGAAGGGCGTCCTGCGGACGGTCGAGCCGAAACTCACCACCGAGAAGCTGTCGAAGCTCGGAATCAGGGAGCGGGTTTCGACCTTCACCACGAAATTCACCGGCGGACTCGAGTCTCCGCGCAGCCAGAACATCGTGACCGTCGCCAAGGAGGTCGACGGCGCCCTGGTCATGCCGGGAGAGACGTTCTCGCTCAACGGGCACACCGGCGAGCGCGGCTACCGCCAGGGATACCGCGACGCCCCGGTCATCGTCGACGGCAAGCTCGTACCGGGGGTCGGCGGCGGGGTGTCACAGTTCACCACCACCCTGTTCAACGCGATCTACTACGCGGGGCTGGAGGACGTCGAACACAAGCCGCACTCGTACTGGTTCGACCGGTACCCGCCGGTCATCGAGTCGACGATCTTCTGGCCCGACCTCGACTTCAAGTTCCGGAACAACACCCCGTACGGTGTCCTCATCGACACGTCGTACACCTCGAACTCGATCACCGTGTCGATCTGGAGCACCAGGGTCTGGGACAAGATCACCACCGAGTGGAGCCCGCGCCGGAACATCACCAAGCCCCGGGTGGTCCACCTGGAACCGGGTCCCTCCTGCATCCCGACCAACGGCAGCACCGGGTTCACCCAGGACGCCTGGCGGCTGTTCCACCGGGACGGCCGGGTCGTCAAGCGGGAGAAGTTCACCTGGACGTACCAGGCCGAGCCCCGGTACGTCTGCGGGCGGTAACCCTGCCGCACCTGCGGACGGGCCACCACATCCGGATGGTATGACACATCCAGGATGACATTCACGTATTGCTATCTGCAGATATGATCCTTACGCTGCCGGCATCGTGAAGGCGCGCGCCCACAAGGCGCGCCGTCCATGGTTGGAGAGAACCCCATGGTTCGCTGGCGTATCCTCACCCGACTCGCCGCCACCGCCCTGGCCGCGGTGACCCTCGGCGGAGTCACCCTGGCCGCACCGGCCGCCGCCGCCCCGCAGCTCGTCGTCGGGGGCACCCGCGCCGCCGAGGGAGAGTTCCCGTTCATGGTGCGGCTCTCGATGGGCTGCGGTGGATCGCTCTACAGCCCGCGTCTGGTCCTCACCGCCGCGCACTGCGTCGGCCGGACCGGGGCGGACACGAGCATCACCGCCACCCTCGGGAGCGTCGACCTCCAGTCGTCCAACAGGATCCAGGTCCGGTCCAACTACGTCTACCGGGCGCCCGGCTACAACGGGTACGGCGACGACTGGGCGCTGATCCGGCTGGCCACCCCGGTGACGGGCCTCGCCACGCTCCCGATCACGACCACCACCGCCTACGACAACGGCACCTTCACCATCGCGGGCTGGGGGGCCACCCGGGAGGGCGGTGCGCAGCAGCGGTACCTGATGAAGGCGACGGTCCCGTTCGTCAGTGACTCGGTCTGCAACGGTCCGAGCTCGTACAACGGCGCGATCATTCCGGCCGAGGAGATCTGCGCCGGCTACCTGTCCGGCGGCGTCGACACCTGCCAGGGTGACTCGGGTGGCCCGCTGTTCCGGCGGGACGCGAACAACGCCTGGATCCAGATCGGCATCGTCAGCTGGGGGTACGGCTGCGCCCGGCCCAACTACCCCGGCGTCTACACCCAGGTGAGCTACTTCGCCCAGGCCATCCGCAACGCGGCGGCCAGCCTGGGCGGATAGTCCAGGGTCTTCGCGGGCTGGCGGACGGCGGCTGTCGGCTCCCTCCCACCGGATCCTGAGGGCTGCCGCAGCCTCGGTGGGCCGGGGCCGTGGGAGCCGGCCGACACGCCCGTCCGCCCGTGACCTTCCGGCCCGGCGGGTCGCCACAGCCGCGGCGGTCGGCGAACGACGGGCCGGGAAAAATCCTCACAAACCTGTGTGGGGGTCACCCGGGTGACCCGGGTGACCCCCACACCACAAGAATGTCCGGCGGCGACCTACTCTCC
>Ga0310840_100262_pt1 | contig 49144 bp, 39 predicted proteins | sample SM_ome_8_FD_201304 | JGI IMG/M metagenome (GOLD analysis project Ga0310840, IMG submission 201304) | Sorghum-adapted microbial communities enriched on stacked mutant (SM) sorghum from Joint BioEnergy Institute, Emeryville, California... ...
CGTAACTATAGCGTTCGACATATAAGTCAAGGACATTTTTCACCGTCCATGGATTCATCTTCAACTCAAAAAACAGTTGGTCGACGGTCAAATCAAACGTATTCATCATGCGGTACTCGCCTTCATTCACAACCCAAATCGGTTTCCCCTCGCGCTCTAACAGCTGCGTATTGCCGTAGTAGCTGCGAATCGCATGCGCCATCATAAATTTTTGGTCATCAGACAGCCATTGTTTTTCAATAAACCCGTTGGAATGGAACGATTGCTCTTTCAATGCTTCCGCCTGCTCCAGCGCATAAAGGCCAACTTCCTCAATATTATTAAAGAAACGAGTATAGAAATAGGAAGTATCCATCCCCGCTGTGGCATAGCCGTCGCGATAAAAACAAACAGCAAATTGATACGTTTTCTTTTCGCCTGCCGGCACATCGGCAATTAACGCGCCGACTTTTCCAAGCCCAAACGTCCAGTTTTCTTCAAGTTGCGCCGTCAAAATATCTTCCATGCTAAAATGCAACGCTGAACGAACGTCCTCATCTTTGGAGACGATAGCAACGATTCGGCCTTGGCCGACCCCGCGAAGCTGCGGGCACGTCTCATCGATCCGTCTCATCGAGGTGTACGGATCGGTACCTTCGAATCCAAAAAACGCCCGTCTCATTTTTGTCCCGTTTGTATTGTCGATCGTCATCTCGACAATAACGGCAGGAACCGTTGCCGACTTTAGTTCTTCATCGGTTGTCGTTTCCGGATCAGGCACTGCTTTCACGGGAGAATAAATCGTAAACGTTAAATCTCCAGCTTTCCACGTATCTGTTGCAACGTGGAATTCGCGTTGGATCGCCTCTTTGGCAAACGGGATCAAGATGTTCGGTTTTTGTGGATTCGGATCGGGATTTTCAATGTCATACCGTTTACTTTCATCTTCGCCCGCTGTTTCCAAAAATGGTAGGACATGATACAAACCCGGCTCATGCAACGATTCTATGCCAATAAACATATTTTGCCGCGGCGGACGGGCGAGTTCCAAATCCAATCCCCCGCTTTTTCCCGGAAATCCTAATGTAAAGCTAGCAAACGCTCCGACCGGTGAGTGGTGAGCGTTAAAAAATAGATTGTTTGGTATGGCCATTTTGCTCTCCCCTTTTCTCCTCTTTATCCTTTCATCACACGAACAGCGATCCTCTAATAGAAATTGACAGGACGCTAATTTTGCAGAGGATCGTCTAGCTTATTTAATTCGTAGTCCGTAACCGTAGTAACTCGCTGATGGTGACAAATTCATATCCTTGCAATTGCAACTCAGAAACGAGTATTTTAACGGCTTCGATCGTTTGCAAACGATCCCCAAATCCATCATGGAAAAGCAGGATGCTTCCATTTTTTATATGATTGCGGGTCTTCTGAACAATATAATCGACACCAGGTTGCTCCCAGTCTAGCGCATCAGTATTAAGAGCACCAATCATCTTATAGCCGAAATGATGGCACATTGAGATAACGGTTTCATTATAGTCAAGATAGGGTGGACGGAAGATAACAGCCTTTCTCCCAGTCATAGCAGCAATCATTGCATCCGTTCGCTCCATCTCTTGCAAGCAGTCATCTTCATCTAAAGAGGTCAGTCTAGCATGCGAATACGTATGATTGCCAATTTCATGCCCCTGTAATTTGACAGCTTCTACAATTTCGGGATGTTCCTCCATATGACGCCCAATCATGAAAAAGGTCACCTTTCCCGCTATCTTCTCAAATATATCTAGCACCTTTAACGTATAAACCGGATTTGGTCCATCATCGAACGTTATGGCGACCACCTTGCGAGGCGTCTCAACATGTTCAATCATTTCCAATCTAGACATGCCATCCTCCCATTTATTCAGCTATGCCAAACCGATACATCGTCGTTGATACCCGCTCCTCATTTGCTGACAGTACCCAAGACGGAAACTGTGCATGGTGAATCGCATCTGGCAACCCTTGGGTTTCAAGGCAGATGCCCAAATATTTTCGCGATGGCGCACCGTTAAGATCGAGCCCTTCCGGCAATTGGTTTGACGTGTACACCACCACACCGACTTCATCCGTCTCGACTGTCAACATCCTCCCACTCTCGTCGTCATAGAGCACAATTTCTTTGTCATGATGCCGGTCAAGCCAAAACGGATGATCGTATCCTTGCCCGACAAGTTCAATTTGCGGATGTCCCGATTCGACTGCCTCTCTTACTCTCTTTCCTTGACGCAAATCAAACGGTGTGCCGGCGACATCGATGACTGCTCCGGTTGGAATCAATTCCTTATTCAACTCTAACACGCGCGAACTTTGGATCGTTAACGTATGGTCCAAAATATCCCTTTTTAAGTTACCGCTTAAGTTAAAATACGTATGATTTGTCAAGTTGAACAATGTCGTTTGGTCCGAATGGGCTCGATAGGTGACGATCCATTCGTTGTCATTATTAAGCCAATACGTCACTTGAACATTCACTGTTCCAGGATATCCTTCTTCCCCGTCTGGACTCGTATAGGAAAAGATCACCCCGACCCCATTGTCGCGCTGGATGGGCTCCGCCTCCCAAAGTACGCGGTGGAATCCATTCGGACCGCCATGCAGATGGTTGTTGTTTTCGTTTTTCGCTAATTGATACGTGACGCCATCAAGTTCAAAGCTAGCCCCTTGAATACGTCCTGCTACCCGGCCGATCACCGCCCCAAAGTAAGGGGTATTCGTCAAATATGGATCAAAGTCGTTAAATCCAAGTACAACGTTCTCGACGTTTCCATTCCGATCCGGGACAAGCAGTTTCGTCACAATGCAGCCATAATTCGTCGCCGATAGTTCCATGCCGCGGTCATTCATCAACGTGAACAAAAGAACGTCTTTTTCGTTGAGTTGAGCCCATTTTTTTAATGAAACTTCCATTCTCGTCTATCCTTCCCTAAGTATCTACCAACGTTATAAAATGAATTCTCTTAATTAAAAAGTATAACGATTTTCACATTGTTTGTATATAATACAAATAAAGTTTTTCTGAATTCATTGCTCGTAAAAATACCGGTTGAGGAGACTTGTTCAAGCAGCAATATTGTTTGCCATCCTATTTCTCATTAATCCGCACCGTCATCTCCCCGCTTCCCCAGCTGCACTAGCTATTGTCAAAAGTTTATTCTCCACACTCACGGTTTTTCCTTGAATTTCAACGGTTGGAAGAAAAAAAGCTTGCCACCCCCGTTGTTTTCGGCCATCATTGAGGCAACCACACCCAAAACAAAGGAGTGACAAGCTTGTTACCTCAATGATTCGCCTATTTGCTTGAAATCATCAAGACCCAACATCAAATCATTGTGTATCTTACGGGTGCCTTATTCGGAAAATCCTTGAATGGCAAGGTCTTCGACGAACCCGTCCAAAAGCCGTACCGGAAACTTCAGGTCGATGACCTTCGGATCATCGATGTTCCGAGAACGTTGGATGACCGAAGACTTCTGGCAGATGACGAAGCGCAACATGGCCGTCCCTTACGGCCGATCCAACGCTAGGCGAATGCCAAGTATCGCGTTCCGGATTCGTTGACCTGCCCTCGCTGCTAGACGCCCTCATCCTACCTGTATGCCAACAACGGTGGAAAGGGGCAATACCAATGCAAAGTGTGCCAGTGCCGGTTCAATCACCGGAACCGATTCACCAAGCAAACGGTCTTTCGCTGCCCACACTGCCTCAAGACGCTTAAAAAAATCAAAGAGCGCAAGGAATACAATATCTACAAGTGCAAGAACAAAGATTACCCGTTTTACCAAGCGAACCTTCGCCGGATAACGGAGGAGGTTCGCCGGTGCTTCAAGCGAGACCCTCAGGCTTTCAAGGTGCGGTATCTGTTTCGGGAGTTTCCCTTTTACTTTCTCCCGTTGGCCCCGTCGTCGCCGAAAAAGCCGAAGGTAGATTTGTCCCGGCTGGCCATGTCCACACGCTGGGGTTGATTCTCACGTACTACGTCAATTTTGGAATGTCCTCCCGCGTGACGGCGGCAGCCATGAAGGATATCCATGGCGTCTCGATCCCCCCATCAGACGGTGCTCAACTACGCCAACAGCGTCGCGCTCCTGATTCAGCCGTTTGTCGACTGGTTCCCATACGACTTGTCCGGCTCGTTTGGCGGGGATGAGACGTATATTCGCGTCAAAGAGCGCTGGCATTACCTGTTCTTTCTGTTTGACGCTGTGAAAAAGGTCGTGCTGTTCGATCGCATCTCGCCGAACCGGAACACGTTGTCGGCCATCAAGGCCATCGATGATGTGTTGCGAAAGCTGCCGTTTATCCCGGAGGATTTGTCGTTCGTCGTGAACAGCAACCCAATTTACCTGTTGGTTCAGCACTTCTTTGCCCAACAGAGCATTTCGTTCGACGTCCGCTAGGTGATCGGGCTGACCAACGACGATCCGGTATCCGAAGAGTTCCGTCCGTTCAAGCTCGAAGGTTGTTTTACCGTCTTTTGGAACAGACTCCTAGACTTTAATTATGGCTACGAGATTGCTGAAACATAAGTTGCTTTTCTTCTATCCTACGAAACACTCTTAACGCACAGCTCATTATGATAAAAGAAAACAAACTGACGCTGAAAAACGGAATAAGCCCCGGAATATACATTGACACTATAAACAGAAGCCCTCCACTGGCGAACATGACCAATGTCATGAACGGACTTGCCATTCCGATCAAAAATGAGTATTTCATATATTGCCAAAACGTCAATTCATAATGAACGTAAATTGGAAAAGCGTACAACAGCGTCACGGCATAAAAAATGAAAATGGCTAGTAAAACAGCGAGAAAAGGAAGTTGGAGCGACGATGGCACATGGGCGACATATAATAAATCAATATATAAAATATAGGCAATAGCCATAAATACGATCCCGATTCGATTGGCACGCAAAAATTCTTTTTTATATGTCTGAAAAAACGTTTTAAAGACAGAGATATCATCGTCGCGAAAAACGAGCCATTTCCGAACGACAGTAAATAGCGCAACCGTCGCCGGAGCGAGGCCGAAAATGATCAGCCCCGTTAAAGTAAAGAGCACCCATAAAATGTTGATGTATGCGAGTCTTGTAATCCACTCGCAAACGCGATACAACTTCCCGTCCAACAAACCCGACGGCATCATTCTATTCACCTTCTGTCACTACTTTTTTCTTAGCACCATTATATCAGATAGTATCCACCATTTGAAACATTCAGTAAAAAATAAGGAAGCACGAGTGTGCCCCCTTTATAAAAGAAACTTATCTCTCATGAATCCACACCATCATTTCCCCTTCCCCCCGATTGCACCAAGCATAATAAGGAATTGCTTGGAACGGAACTTCGTACATTTGAGGTTCAATCGCCCAATACAACTCATCGTCCCATGCAGACTCATCGACCCGCTCAGCTAAACCGGTAATCACGACCACACCCTCAAGCAGCTCGGGCTCAAAATGCGCCTGGAGCTTGGCATCACGCGGGAGGAAAAGATTCGGCAAATTCGGCCCGTTATCGACTTCTTCCAAACAATACACGATCGGCCCGCGCTGCAACGCGACCTTGCCGGCATTGGCGCGCACTTGAGGATGCGCCTTGATCCGTTCGACCGGCATCGGGAAAAACAGCTCTACTTGATCTCCTTTTCTCCATACCCGTTTGATATAAGCGTACCCTTTTTCGATAAGCGGAACGATGTCCACCTTTTCCCCGTTAATCTTTAATTCAGCTCCCCGGCACCATGCAGGGATGCGCAATCCAAGCGTAATTTCCCCATCCGATTCCGGAGAAACCGTCAACCGAACCGTTCCATCCCAAGGATAATTCGTCTTTTGCACGATTTCGACTGCCCGTCCATCGATTTCCGTATGGATTTCGCTGCCAACGTACAGATGAACAAACAGCGCATTGGATGTTTGCGAATAAATATAATGGCCGATCGACGCAATTAACCGTGCCAAATTCGGCGGACAACACGCGCAGCTGAACCATTTTTGCCGCACTGGTTTGACATGGCGCTTATCATGACGTTCACATGCCTTTGGCCACACCTCGAGCGGGTTGACATAAAAGAACTTCTTGCCGTCCAAACCCATGCCGCTAATCGTTCCGTTATATAACGCCCGTTCCATGACATCCGCGTACTTTCCATCCATCTCGAGCTCCAACATCCGGCGGGCCCAAAACACTAAGGCAATCGAAGCACATGTCTCCGCATACACCGTATCATTAGGTAAATCAAAATCAAACGTGAAGGACTCCCCAAAGGCGCTTGAACCGACACCGCCGGTGATATACATTTGCCGTTTCGTCACATTTTCCCATAAGGTTTGGCAAGTTTCTTTCAACGATTCGTCCCCGGTTTTGGCGGCAAGGTCGGCCATCGCCGTATACATGTACAGCGCCCGCACCGCATGCCCCACGGCTTGTTTCTGTTTCCTTACCGGAACATGCGCCTGATGGTAACGATAGTCGTCATTAAACCAAAACGGCTGCGTCTCTCCTCTTGCTTTTTTCTCAATATCAAAATAATGCGGCTGCTGCCCGCGTTCATCAATAAAATATTGACTGAGTTTTAAATACTTCTCATTTCCGGTCACCTCATAAAGTTTTAAAAGCGCCAACTCGATTTCCTGATGCCCATCATACCCAGGAATCTGATGTTCCCCTTTGCCAAATACCGTATCAATATAATCGGCATATTTGCACATAATGTCTAAAAAGCGCCGTTTGCCCGTTGCTTTAAAATAAGCCACAGCTGCCTCAATCAGATGGCCGGCACAATATAATTCATGGTTATCCCGTAAGTTGGTCCAGCGTTTGCCCGGTTCCTTGACGGTATAATACGTATTTAAATAACCGTCCGGCTGTTGGGCCCGGCCTAACAGCTCAATCACCTCATCTGCGATTCTTTCCAACTCCGGATCGCGGTTCGTTTCCAACAGATACGCCACCGCTTCGAGCCATTTGGCCACATCGCTGTCTTGAAATACCATTCCGTAAAACTCTCCATCTGATTCCCCCGCGGCAATGCGAAAATTTTCAATCGCATGGCTTGGCTCTGCGTCAGGAATGCGGTCATTTAGCGCTTCCCACTGGTAAGGAATAACCTCATTCCGCACCACATCCATATACCGTTTCCAAAACCGGTCATTGACTTTCACATTCGTTGCCAGTTTTTCCATTATGATCTCCCCCTAAATGGTATTACAGACTACAACACGAACTCATTCAAAAAGTACAGCATGGTGAACCGATTGCTACGCAGGCGGTGAGCCTCCCGCAAACTCCGCTCGACTAATTGTGGATCGATTCCGAGTTGTTCCGGAGCGATGGCCCCTCCTACTTTCCCGATCATCGCCCGAAATTGTTCCGGAGACGGCAACGATTGAAGCTGTTCCCGAAAATAAGCCGCGTTTGCCTTTAATCGTTCCCATTTCGCTTCGTCTATTGGCCCTGGCCGTTCTTCCAACCCATTCAACATCGGCAAAAAAACGCGTTGATACCATTCAATGACAATCGGAGTCGATACACCAACTTTCATCCCGTGAAGCACTTGCCGTTTTTTCTGACGCAGAAATTCCATTTCCCAGTAATGCGAAAGATGATGTTCCGCGCCAGAGGCAGGGTACGATTGCCCCATCAAAAGCATAGCGATTCCTGATTGAAGAAGCGCATCCATTAATACATGAATCCCTTGTTCTTCGCCAGCAGCAATTTCGTCCATATGGTCGACACACGCCTTTAAAGATTGTTCAGTGAGCTGATGAACGAACGGACAATACGGCTCATCCGCCATAAAATGGGCAAACTGCCAGTCAGCCAATGACGTATACTTCGCTACCATATCGCCGAATCCGGCGGCGATCATCGATTTTGGCGCCTGGCGCAATACGTCCATATGAGCAAACAGCGCAATCGGCGCCTGCGCCTGAATCGTCTTTTTCACTCCCCGAATGATGAGCGGAGCCCCCATGGAAGTGAATCCATCCACCGACGGGGCGGTAGGAACAGAGATAAATGGAATATTCATTTTATAACTGCTAAAACGGGTAATATCATGAATCGTACCCGCCCCTACAGCGATCATGACGTCCGCATCGTTTGGCGTTTCTAACAGCACTTGCACAATCGAGCGTTCATCTGCGATAACATCGCCATTTTCATCTGGTTGAACGAGACATACCGTATAGCGGACAGATTCCTTTTCCAGACTATCGCACAATGGCCGTCCCGCCGCCGCGAACGTATGCTCATCGGCAATCATGGCAACTTTCTCATACCGTTTATTATGCAAATAGGCGGCAAGCTGTTCAAAAGCATCATGGCTAACGACCATCTGTTCAATCCGAATGTCGTGATGGCGATATCCGCAACGGCACTGTCCGGCCAGTGAAATAATCTCCTCTAACGTTCTATTCACCGCATGGCCTCCTCCACTATGCAGATCATGTCATAAATGGAATCCATCACATAATCAGGCCGTTCCTTTGCTCGCAAGGCGTCAAGGTGGCTTCTCTTTGTATTTCCTGTTAAAACAAGTGCTGTTTTCATGCCATACATCCGTCCCATTCGAATATCAGATTCAACGCTGTCACCGATCACTAAACATCGGCACGGAGGCACCTGCAAATGACGCAAAGCCGCTTCGACCATAAAACAGGAAGGCTTCCCTAAAACCAATTCAACCTTTCGGCCCGTCGCCGCTTCAATGGCCCCCACCATCCCGGCCACGTCAATGGCATTCCCATGTTCATTCGGAAACGTTTTATCGATATTGGTCGCAATGATTCGCGCACCGTGATGGACAGCCCGAAACGCCAAATCCAAATCGCGGTACGTCACCGTTTCATGCAAGGTGATCACGAGAAAATCCGCTTCTTCGGGCACTCGGGCCAATGGAACTTGATGATGCCGCAATTCTTCGCGCAGCCCATCGTCGCCCAGCGTCCAAACTTGGCATAACGGATAATGTTCCCGCAAAAATTGGGCCGTCACCGTAGAGGATAAAATGATTTCTTCTTCTGCAGCCGCGATCCCCAATGGTTCAAGCCGTTCATAGCACATGCGCCGCGACAAATTCCCGCGATTGCTCACAAACGCGATTTTTTTGCCAAGGGAGCGGATGTAGGCAACCGCCTCATCCGCATAAGGAATCGATTGATTTCCTTTTAAAATGGTTCCGTCTAGGTCAATTAGCACGCCTTCGATTCCATCCATCACGGACGTTCTTCACCTCCCGCCCTATAAACGCCAAAGCGATATGTTGTGACTGATTCATAGTCTTGGCCTGCAGGTAGGATATAAGAAGGAAACTGCGGATGGTGAATCGCATCAGGCAGCCCTTGCGTTTCCAGGCAAATGCCTAAATATTTCCGCGACGGCACGCCGCCAAGATCGAGCCCTTCCGGCAATTGGTTCGACGTGTAAACGACAACGCCCACTTCATCCGTCTCAACCGTTAACGTCCGTCCGCTCTCCGCATCGCAAAGCACAATTTCCTCGTCATGTTGCCGATCAAGCCAAAACGGATGATCATACCCGCGCCCAGCCAATTCGATTTGCGGATGCCCGGATTCAACCGCCTCTTTCACTTTCTTTCCTTGCCGCAAATCAAACGGCGTGTTGGCGACGTCCATAACAGCCCCGGTCGGGATCAACTCGCGATTCAGCTCTAAAACGCGGGAACTTTTGATCGTTAATTCATGATCCAAAATATCCCGTTTCAAATTGCCGCTTAAATTAAAATACGTATGGTTCGTTAAGTTAAGCAGCGTCGTCCGGTCAGAGCGGGCATGATAGGTAACGATCCATTCGTTGTCATTATTCAGCCAATACACCACTTGAACGTCAACCGTTCCGGGGTACCCTTCTTCCCCGTCCAGGCTCGTGTAGGAAAACACGACCCCGACCGCATCGCCGCGCCGGACAGGCTCCGCCTGCCAAAGCACGCGATGAAATCCGTTCGGACCGCCATGCAGATGGTTGTTGTTTTCATTTTTCGCCAGCTCATAAGTAACGCCATCGAGCTCAAAGCTCGCCCCTTGAATGCGCCCCGCCACCCGGCCAATCACCGCGCCGAAGTAAGGGGCATTTGTCAAATACGGCTCAAACCGGTCAAACCCAAGCACGACATTCTCCACATTCCCTTTTCGGTCCGGAACGAGCAGTTTGGTTACAATGCACCCGTAGTTCGTCGCTGATAGTTCCATGCCGCGATCGTTCGTCAAGGTGAACAATAGAACGTCTTCCCCGTTGAGTTCGGACCATTTTTTGTACGTCACTTCCATGTTGATTTCCCCTTCCTTGATAACCGTACGATCCTTCCCGTCTCGATCGATGCGTGGCAAGCGTCAAGCGCCTGCGCTTGTTTGATCATCCGATCCGGCGAATACATAAGCCGCGTTCCTTCTAGAATGCAGCGGGATATATGCTCGATCTGCAAGGCGTACTGATCACCGAACACCGCTTCCTCACGCGTCTTTCCATCATCAGTCACAACCGTAATCCGCCCCTCACCTTCATTGACATCTGGACGGTACGCCCGCGAGACAACGATTTTTCCCTTTGTGCCAACCACTTCATATTCATTTTGTGGAAACATATTAAAACTGCACGTGAACTGGGCGAGAACACCGTTTTCCATCCTCATCCAACCATTCGTCGTTAAATCGACCGAACGGTGCGGATCAAAATAGGATTGAACGAATAATTCGATTGGTTCGGCGTCAAGGATGTGTCTTGTCGAGTGCACGCAATAGCAACCGACATCAAACAAGCTTCCCCCGCCAAGCTCATGGTTCATACGGATATTCGTTTCCCGGTCTTGCAAGTAAAAAGAGAAATGGGCACGCATATACTTGATGTCGCCAATCTCCCCAGCAGCTAAAAGCTGCTTCACTCGCTCATGCTGCGGATGAGACTGGTACATAAATGCTTCCATGAATAAAACACCGTTTTTCCCGCACGCCTCGATCATGCGTCGGACATCCTCTTCACATAAGGCAGCCGGTTTGATCGTCCATTCAGCGTGCAGGCTGTTCGGAAGCGGAATGTACACTGCGTCGATGTCCGGATCATCAAGCAGCTGTTCGTAGTTGTCATACGCCTTAGAAATTCCGAGCTCCTGCGCTACCTGATCTGCCCGCCCGCTTTCACTGGCGATCGCCACCACCTCGGCATAATCCGCCCGATGAATGGCAGGAATCATCACGTCTTTCGCAATGGCGGCCGTACTTACGATTCCCCAGCGGACTTTGCGTTCCATTTTCGGCCCTCCTTCCTGTTTTTCAAAGGGATAGGCTGGCCATCAGACCAGCCTTCGGTTACTTATCTTTTTCCTAAACGGATGACGTTCCACGATAACTTCGGCAACATGGCCGACACTTTCCCGCCGGACAGTTGGGCATCGCCGTTATGATGTGGGACAACCGGGGAAGATTGGGCCGAATTCGTTTGTTTCACGTTGTCATGTTCCAAAACGATATGTTCAATGACACGGTAGTCTTCAAAGCTGCGAACATCGCATTCCAGCAACAACGCGTCTTCCATATCACGGTTGACCGCAAAAATCGTCACTTCTTCTTTTTCTTCATTGTAAACAGCGATCGACTCTAAATACGGAACATCTGTGAAGTCTTTGCTGTCGTATTTCGGGCTGGAAATCACCGGACGCAGCGCCACTCCTCTGCCATAAACAGATGCATGCATAAACGGATAATAAATCGTTTGTTTCCAAGCCGGACCGTTCTTTTCCGTCATGATTGGCGCAATGACATTGACTAATTGAGCCAAACAAGCGATTTTCACCCGATCCGCATGTTTCATTAGCGTAATGAGCATGCAGCCGACAAGGAGCGCATCTTCAAAGTTATAAATATCTTCCAACAAAGGCGGCGCAACGGTCCATGGCTCAATTAACTTATCCGCCTCATTCGAGTGGTACCATACGTTCCATTCATCAAATGAAAGATGGATCGTTTTTTTGCTTCGTTTTTTCGCTTTGACATAATCGGCGATGGCGACAACCGAACGGATAAAATCATCCATTTCCAGTGACAGCGCCAAATAATTCGCCGTATCATTATCCCGGTTTCCGTAGTATTGATGGAGAGAAATATAGTCGACATGGTCATACGTATGGTCAAGAACAGTCGCTTCCCATTCCGCAAACGTCGGCATATTTCGGTTTGAGCTTCCACACACAACAAGTTCAATCGTCGGGTCGACCCACTTCATCACTTTTGCGGCTTCGCAGGCAATCCGCCCATACTCCACCGCGGTCTTGTGGCCAATTTGCCACGGACCGTCCATCTCATTGCCCAAGCACCACGTTTTAATTTTATGCGGCTCTTTATAACCATGGGAAATGCGCAAATCACTATAGTATGAGCCCGACGGGTGGTTGCAGTATTCGACTAAGTTGCGTGCCGCATCAATGCCGCGTGTCCCTAAGTTGACAGCCATATTCACTTCAGCCCCGACCATATTGGCCCAGTCCATAAATTCATTGAGTCCGATTTCATTCGTTTCCACCGATCTCCACGCCAAGTCAAGCCGCCGTGGACGCTGCTCTTTTGGACCGACTCCGTCTTCCCAGTTGTAACCGGACACAAAATTCCCGCCCGGATAGCGGATAATCGGCACTTGCAGTTCTTTCACCAGTTCAATCACATCTTGGCGGAATCCATTTTCATCCGCCTGCGGATGGCCCGGTTCATAAATCCCCCCGTATACCGCACGGCCGAGGTGCTCAATAAAAGAGCCATAAATGCGCTTGTCGATTTCAGCGATTTTGAAGTCTTTTTCAATGATCATGTTCGCCTTTTTTGCAGTCATCTGTCGTCCTTCCTTTCGTAGTTTGATTTTTATAAAAATTAATGATCTTATCACCTTGTTTATCCATAAAAATCTATCAATCTATTCTTCTCTTCCCCATTTCGGCCTTCCTGGGAACGGGCAGCACTCTTGCTTCAATTTTGCCTGGTAATGAACAAGATACCCGCTATGAGCACAAGTTGTGCCATACCGAAGAGAAGAGCAATCTTCGCATATTTTGACCCTTTTCTTATATACAGCATCCGAAACCATTTTGGTCCGGTCGCCTTCTATTTGTTCAACCAACTCACGGAGCACTTCCTCCGTTACCATCACGCTTTCGATACAACCTTGGCATCGGTTTTTTTCTTCCATTACTCTGCCGCCTTTGCTTTTATTTTCATTCAATTGAAACCGCTTAGTTTTCAGCAATAGCTAAAGTGATGACAGACATCGGGGGAAGTTGGACAGCCAATGTATTATGTTTGATTTCTACTTGGTGGAACGATTCAGGCTTCACCACATCCGGCTGTTCAAATGTATTATGGGCATTCATCTCACTCGCTGTTAAAATAGTACCTAATACTTGCTTGTGAGCTAAGCTGACTCCACGAACCTCTAAATCTATAACAGCTTCATCCCGGTGATCAATGTTGCATAGACTAATATGAATCTTTCCTTCTACATTTTTGGATGCTGTTACACTGACCTGCGGCAACGTTTCTCCGCGATGCTCATACTTTTTAAATGATGAATCAATCGCCAATAATTCTGCATCTTGATGGACTTTATACATATCAAACACGTGATACGTAGGAGTAAGAATCATTTTTTCTCCTTTTGTCAAGATTACTGATTGCAAGACATTAACAGTCTGGGCGATATTCGCCATTTGTACTCGATCACAATGATTATGGAAAATATGAAAATGGAGCGCGGCTACAAGAGCATCACGGATTGTATTTTGCTGATACAAGAATCCCGGATTGGTCCCGGGTTCTACGTCATACCATGTTCCCCATTCATCAACGATTATTCCTACACGTTTTTCTGGATCATATTTATCCATAATCGTGCTATGTTTTGTAATCAATTCATCTATATACAACGCCTTTTTCATCGTAATAAACCACTCATCTTCAGTAAAATCGACTGCGGAACCTTTCCCTAACCAAAAATCCCCGGGGATTGTGTAATAATGAAGACTTAAACCATCCATAAAGCGACTAGCGTTTTTCATTAAAACTTCTGTCCAGTAGTAATCATCCACATTCGCACCGCAGGCAATTTTATAAATTCGATTATTCCCATAATTTCTAACATATGTTTGATAGCGGCGATAAAGATCAGCATAATACTCAGGGCGCATATTTCCCCCACAGCCCCAGTTTTCATTTCCAACCCCAAAATATTTCAATTTCCACGGTTTTTCTCGCCCATTTTCCTTACGCCAATTCGCCATCGGCGATTCTCCATCAAACGTCATATACTCAATCCACTCTGACATTTCTTGAACCGTACCGCTGCCTACATTGCCACAAATGTAAGGCTCACATTCTAACATTTCGCACAACATCATAAATTCATGAGTCCCAAAATGATTGTTTTCAATCACTCCTCCCCAATGGGTATTAATCATTTTTTTGCGTTGCTCTCTCGGGCCGACTCCATCCTTCCAATGATACTCGTCAGCAAAGCAACCGCCCGGCCAGCGAAGAACCGGTACTTTAATTTTTTTCAACGCTTGTAACACGTCGTTCCGAATGCCATTGGTGTTGGGAATAGGCGAGTCTTCTCCGACCCAGATCCCTTCGTAAATACATCTTCCAAGATGTTCAGCAAAATGCCCGTAAATGTTCTTGTTGATTTTTCCTTTTGAAATATCAACGTTTATAACCGCTTTACTTTCCATTGCTGATTCTCCTATCTTTATTATTTCTTTACCTAATACATGTTCCTTGGGCTGTCTGTAAAAAAATTAATGTTCTGTAGTAAAAATAGACCAATCTAAATTTGTACGTACTTAAACAACCAACTATCTTCTATCCTCCTATTTGTACGTATAAATTCAATTAAATTTTACCATATCCCTTCTTTTTTTCAAGGGGATGTTTCAAAATTTCGAATTAACTAAACCCTTATAAAACGTTTGATTATTTAGTACTTATCAATAGAAATCAAACTTGTTACATTTTTATCTTTTGGCAAGTTCAGCAATTTGTTCCACGTGAAGGGACCTCGTAGATTTTTAATTCATTCACTAATCTTTTATACAGAGAAATTAAATCCGTATTAAATACGCTTTTTCCTAAAATGAAAATCCCCTTGAGGAAAAAGCCAAGGGGATAATTTTTGCCTTTAATCATTGGTTTATCTGTACTAAGTTCGCGACTTGTGAAGGCGTTAATGCACCTTCATAAATGCGCAGTTCATCGATTAATCCTTTGAACGGAGGATCCCACCAGTTTACACCTAAAGCGAAGCTCGCGTTTGTATTATTGAAGATATCCGGGAAGTTCGTGCCGCTGAATTTTTCCACGCCGTTTATATAAACTTTAACCGCGCCGTTATCGACCGAGAACGCTAAATGTGTCCACTGACCCGTTGGGATTTTCCAAAAAGTTCGACCATCATACCATGGCGAGCTTCCTGACCATAGCATCGTATTGCCGTCCCAACCTTGCGGAACGAGGCTTACCCAATGGTTAGGATCCTTGGCGCCAAAGAAAGTTGTCGTATGCGTGGTTAATTGTTCCGGTTTCACCCAAAGCGACACCGAATATTGGTTGCTTGAGACCAAACCATCCGGCAAGCGGATGCCAGATTGTCCGTTCAATACGGCCGCTTTCCCGATCTTGCCGTCTGCATAAGCGATCGTGCCGCCCTCGTTATCGATTCTATTGCCAGTAATCGTACCTGGTCCAAAATTGCCCGTACTATCGCTTAAGTCATTGTTATCAAAACTGTAATGCGCAGTTAACTTCGCTTCCTCGTAGGGCAGTACAGTAATGTGAAACACTTTCGTCGCTGTGGCATCTCCTTTCGTAATCGTCGCCGTAAGGGTAGCCGTAACAGGGGCTGAGCCGACTTCCGGACGATGAACGACTCCCGTCTCGGAAACTACCTTTGCGTCCGAAGTGGTCCACGAAATTACCGTATGCCTTGTTCCCTCGGTGGGAAGATGTAAGTTGGAAACCACGTGATCGGTATCACCAAGATCCAAGTCACTCGCGACATCCTCTACAATTTCCTCATCTGTTTTATCAGCCAGTTTGCTCCCCCAGATCGAGACACCTTCATTTGAAAGAGCGGTAAAGGCCATGACATAACGTTTGGAAGTGGGATCCCATTGACGTACAAATACCCCGTCATACGTTTCTCCATCGATTGTGATTTCTGCTTGATTATGTCCGATTTTTCTCCACGTCCCAGTGGCATCCCCGGAAATGGTGTTATTTCTGTTCAAGTGTACAAATATTTGCTTTTTTATGTCAGCCGAATAGTCTTTCCCGTGATTGATCAATTGATATTCCCCAACAACATCTTGCTTGTTGACTTTTTCAAGCTTTTCGCCTGCATACCGATATGGAGCTACAACCGGCCATCCATTTTTATTCATAAACATTTGATGAACCCGGACTTCATGATACTCACCCGATTGCGGAAAACGAGTATGAAAAACTAAAAATTGCTGGCCAGTTTTGCGGTCCAAATAAACAGAGTTATGCCCCGGAGAGACATACCCTACGCCGATTCCCGTCCCAGGATCCCCTACTTTTCGTTCGAATAAGAAGTTCCCCATAATTTTATTGCCATAAGGGGAGTTATCAACTTCTCCGGGCAAAACGGCACTTTGCCCCTTTGCATCTACGTAAGGTCCTGTCGGGCTAGTTGACCGAAACTGTCTCATGTTATAGCCGCCGTCCGCTCCTAACCAACCGTATGTGACATACAAATAATAATAGTCTGTATTTTTATCGTAGACGATGTACGTCCCTTCTCCTGATTGATAATACCCGCCCGCGATCTTTATGCCGAAATATCGGTCAACAAGCCGTCCATCGGGAGTTTTTCCATCTTTGCCAGGATAGATCGGCTTGCCAGTCGTTTTGTCCATCGGCAGGACAAAAATACCGCCAGACCATGATCCGTAAGCCATCCAAAGGTTCCCTTTCTCATCATAGAACAAATTGGGGTCAATAGCGTTAGGAAAGTCTCGATTATTATACGATCCATCATTATGAAACCAATCGGCCCGCACCCCTTTCAATTTTCCTTGCTCGATCAATTTAGGAATATTCGTATTCGTCCATTTTTTATTGATTTTGCTGTTGGCATCATACGCTTCCTCTTTAGTAAATCCGGAATATACAATTGTATCCACATACTTATATGGGCCTTCGATATGCTTAGACACCGCATATCCGATGGCTGACCGAATGTAAGTGGACGAAACCGAGTAATAAATCATATAGGCTCCTTTTGTGCCGTCTTCATTGATATAGTCTTTGTTCCAAAAAACATCCGGAGCCCAAACCGCAAAACCGCCCTTGCTGTCGGCATCATTTTCGCCCGCCCATTTAAACGAACCAGCCAAATTCTTTGATAAATCGCCATATAGCTTATTATTTGGTGTTGTGTAGCCATTAGTAAACTTCTCCCAATTCATTAAATCTTTTGACTTGGCGGCCTCAATATGGGAACCAAAAATGTAATACGTATCACCGTCTTTCACAATCGATGGATCATGGACAGATACATTTGTAAATTGGGGATCCTTTACCTTTTGATTTTGCCGGACATTCTCTCCTGTATGCTTCTCTTCTCCCCTCCCTAGCGTTGCGCTGGACAAACATACGGCAACAATTAAAAGAAACAGAGCGATTCCTTTCAAACTTCTCCTTTTCATCCTAAGCACCTCTTTTTCATGCTAAACCTCTATCCTTTAATCCCTGAAATAGCAATCGATTCAATAATTTGTTTTTGGAAGATGACAAACACAATAATCATAGGCAACAGAGCGACTACGGAAGCCGCCATAATTAACGGATAGTCACTTTGAATTGCAAAATTGGCGTTAAAGCTAGCAATCACCAATTGCAATGTTTGCTTTTCCGGAGAATTCAGATAAATAATAGGCGCTAAATAGTCATTCCATATCCCCATAAACCATAAAATCAATTGTGCAGCAACAGCCGGCCGAATTAAAGGGAGAACAATTTTATAATAAATTTGGAAATATGAACATCCATCAATTTTTGCCGCTTCAATAATGGAATCAGGTATGCTGCTTAAATATTGTCTGAGAAAAAAAATCATCATAATATTTCCAAACAATCCTGGAACAATTAATGGCAATAGCGTATCCGTCCACTCAAGGCTAGAAAACATGATAAACTGCGGAATCATAACCACTGGATAAGGAATCATCATTGAAGTCAACAATAAAAGAAAAATTTTATTTCTTCCAGGGAATCGCAACTTGGCAAATGCAAATGCCGCTAAACTGGAAGTAAATGTTCCGACTACCGTTACCGTGACAGCGACAATCAAGCTATTGATCATCCCCGAAAGCAAAGGACCTTTTTCCCATATCTCGATATATTTTTCAAAATGTATCGTTTCCGGAATCCACTTTGGCGGCAAAGAAAATACATCCTGCTTATCTTTCAAGGACGTCGATACCATCCAGAGCAAGGGCGCGATCATAAAAACGGCTCCCACAGATAAAAGGAAGAAAAGCACTAAGTTGATGATGCGGTTTTTTTTCGCCACCGTATTTACATTAAGTTTCGCATTTTTTTGCACAACTGCTTCCATAACGATCCTCTCCTAATAAGAAAATGCATTAATCCATATCAAATCTTGACCGCTCATTCAACCGGAATTGAATATACGTGACGATAAATATAAAGATTCCGAGGATTACAGCCATAGCGGATGCATATCCTAATTGGAAATTCCCAAACGCTTTTTGCCAAATATACCAAACAATCGAGGCCGAGCTAAACTCCGGTCCTCCGTTTGGCGTCATCACGTCAATTTCCGTAAAAATTTGCGCCCCACCAATTACTGAGGTGACAATAATAAAGAAGGTTACGGGCTTCACCATCGGCAGCGTAATATACCAAAAAGATTGCAACGCGTTAGCCCCATCCAGCTTTGCCGCTTCATAAAACGTTTTTGGCACGCTTTGCAAAGCAGCCAAATAAAGCAACATAGTATACCCTAATCCTTTCCAAACGGCCATAATAATTAACGCAGGTTTGACAGTGTGAACATTCTGAAGCCAGTTAGGCCCTTTGATGCCAAAAAAACCCAAAAACTGATTAACTAATCCATAATCCCCATTATACGCCCATTGCCACAATATGGATATCGCAGCAATTGAAGAAATAACAGGAATATAATAAATCACGCGAAAGACATTGGTTCCAGGAACCCCTCTATTCAGTGCCAAGGCCAGCAGAAGAGACAGCACCACACCGATAGGGATGCCAATCATCATAAAAATCGTGTTATACATAGCTTTGTAAAAATATTCATCTTTAAACAAGGCTTTAAAATTGTCCAGACCTATAAAATTCATTTGCCCAAGCCCGTTCCAATCGGTAAATGCCCCATATAAAGAGTAGAGAGATGGAACAAAAGTAAAAACAAGGAATCCTATCACCGGAGCAGAAATAAACAAGTATGCATAAATTTTTTCCTTTCGATACAAGGACGATTGGTGGCTTCTTCTCCGCTTCACGCCTCTCCCCTCCTTCAATATCATAAGAGTATTTCATCCGCAGGCTAATAAACAAATACCGATGTTATTGGCACAACACCGGTATTCACCTGTTTTCTCTTGAACAATTGTCATTTTTTGCTTGCTTGTTTTTCTTGTTCGATTGCCTGATCCAACAGCTTTTGCATTTTCGGCTTTGCTTTCTTTACGTACTCTTCAGCGGACATTTTTCCATCTAAAACTGGTTGCAGATTGCGATAAAACTCGTCGTACCATTCACCGTTGTACGTATATTCTGTCGGAAATGAACGCCCATAATCATTAATGATATCCAAAAATTCCTGCTTGTTTGCCGGCTTAATGGAAGGATCTTTTGCCCACTCTTCAGCTACTTTCACAGAGTTCGGCAACTGTACACGCTGGTCAACAAGCGCTTTCTGTCCCTCTGGATCAGCGGACAAATATAATGCTAACTCTACTGCCTCTTTTGGATGCTTGGTCATGCTTGACACCCCGATTCCAAGCGACCCAACCCAAGTAGCCGGTTTGCCAGTCGAACCTGCAGGCCATGGAATCAAATCATACTCAAATTTGATTTGTTGGTCAAAAGCAGCTAAATCCCAAGGACCTACAGGGAAAAAGCCAAGTTGCCCTCTCAACCAGCGTTGATACGTATCCAATGTCTGCGCCTCCGCAATCGATGGGGTGACCTTATATTTATTCTGCATGTCAGCAAAGAATTGGAGGGCTTCTATAAATTTCGGATCGTCAACGGTAACTTTCGTTTTGCTTTCATCAATCCAATCGGCACCATTGCTCCAAACAAACGCTTGCAACGTCCATGTGGCATTTAAACCTGTTCCCCATTGGTCGAGCTTCCCATCGCCATTCGTGTCTTTGGTTAGTTTCTTACAAACATCAATAAATTCTTGCCATGTATATGGTTTATCTTTATCTGGAAGAGGAATCCCTGCTTTTTCAAACATTGTTTTATTGTACCCGAGTGCAAACGGTCCTAAATCTTTCGGCAGCCCATAAAGATTTCCCTGACCGACCTTTTCTCCATCAAATCGATATTTATTTACCCCTTTTTCCCAAATATCTTGGAGATTAACACCTTTTGAGTTTTCTACATATTTTGTGATGTCTAATAGTACATTGGAATTCACATAAGCGCGAAGTTCTCCGGGGTTGAAATAAAACACATCAGGTATTTTTCTTCCCGCGATCGCAGCCCGTAGTTTCGTAGCATATTGATCTGGCGACGTAACAACAATATTTACTTTTACATTCGGATGTTTTTCTTCGAATTTTTTCACTACGTTCTTATAAGCTGTTTGCTCTTGGGGCTGTCCCCTAAACATAAACGTCAGTTCTATTTTTTCCCCATTGCCATTGCCGACAGATGCGTTTTTGTCCGAACACCCTACTAAAGCAGAAATCACGGCAAACGCTAGAGCAAGAAAAAGCGTTTTCATTTTTTTCGTCCTCATCATCCAAATCCCCCTTCGTCATACTCATTTGCAGCCATACTTCACGCCAATCCAAATGTACGAACAAAACACCTTCATATTTCTTAAAATAATGAGCCCCCCTCCTAAATATGTAAGCGCATTCTTTATTCAATTACATATTAATCTAATTGTTCGTACATGTCAATGAATTTTTTAAATTTTCACCTTATTCTACTTAATTTGTTCGTACATATTATTACATTCTTTGATCCCATCCGTTCATAAAATGTATTCTTTCATAAATCCCTTTAAATACCGGTTGTTTTTTTGAATGGAAGCAAATCCTCTCTCATATGTTTTCTCTGCCTTCAAACTGACAAATACGGCCACCCTTCATCATCCCAATACAAAGGACGGATTTGCAACGTTGGCTCTCCGTTTTTGAGAGCGTCGTACGCATGGTTCACAAGAATGGCGGAAGCCCCCGAGAAATAAACGGCGCAATGCCCTGGTCCTATCCAACGGTCGTTCCCTGCGTCAAGAATCGTGCCGCCTCCCTGCATCATCGATGCACCATTTTTGTCTACGTATGGCCCTGTAATGTCCTTTGACCTACCAACGGCGATTTTATACGTGCTTTCAATACCGCGGCAGCAAAAATCAAATGATACAAACAAATAATAATATCCGTTCCGGCACACGATAAAAGGGGCTTCGATCGCATTAGGCTCCTCACCCCTGCTGGCAATCGTCAGCAACTCGGCCTGCGCGGCAGGTTTCATTGTTTCAGTGTCGAGCTGAATCAACTGAATTCCCGACCAAAAAGAACCGAAACTTAACCAAGGTTGCCCCTCCTGATCAAAAACTACATTCGGATCTATCGCATTATAGTTATCGGAAGCCGTTGAATGAATAACGGGACCCATGTCTTTCCATTCATAGTCAGGATCTCGCGGGTCAAGGGTCCGATTGGTCGCCAATCCAATCACCGATGTGTTTTTTCCAAAGGTAGAGACTGAATAATACAGATAGTAAATTCCGTTATAAAAACATATATCGGGCGCCCATAAATGATCTTCGTCTTTTTCTGGAACATACTGCTTGCACCAATCCGGCAACGATGGAAATACCCGGCCCATATTCTCCCAATGAACCCCATCTTCAGATGTTTTGATTTGAATGCCGCTCCCGGTGTGAAAAACATACCATCGACTTCCCTCTTTTGCGATGACTGGATCATGAGCCCATAAATCTCCCTTAAGACTCCAATCCATTTCGTAAAAGTTAACATTGCCAAAGGGGTGGAAATGAACCATTTGCTTAGTCTCCTTTTAATTTGGATTATTTTCAGAACTTTATAACATATTGTTTTAAGCCCAAAACCATTGCTGAGATGGAACATGCCATAGTTTCTCAATTCTTTAAGAATCAAAAAAACAAAGTCTATAACCCCTTCCCTACAGCTGGGGATAATTTCACCAATATCGACTGATGGGGACCTAATTCAAATGCCAGTTGATGTTTAACTAATCCTAGATCCTCTTTGGCCCACAAATCCCTAGCCTTCATAGGTTCCATACATCCTAGATCTTTTAAAGAAACAGAAACAACTGATCGTTTTTCACTAATGTTAAACATGGCGACAAATTGATTTCCTTCAGCATCCTGTGAAGTCCAAACGACATGATCATTCTCCCGATATACTTGCCGTGCTCCGTAACCATTTTGATGAACGTGTAATACTTCTTCATTTGTTAAAAGAGAAAGCGTCCACTCGTCATTATCTCTTAATTCACCGCCAAACATCAGCGGAGATCGAAAAATTATCCATAACGTCATCATCGTACGCTGTTCATCTTTGGTAAATCGGGTCATACGGTCGGTACCACCGCCATCTACCGAACGAATGCCAATATGACCTAATGGCAGCATATCCGCATCGGGCCAATGCCCTGGACCAACAAGCTTGCACCATTTATAGCATCGCTCAAACATATCATAAAGCAATTCCCATCGATCCCAGAAATCATCAGTCATTCGCCACATATTCGCATTTTCCACAAACAACGTAGCATGATCAAGTGGAGCTGGTCCAGGCGACAGGCTAAGAACCATAGGGCGTCCGCAGCGATCAATTGCCTTACGAATCATTTTGATTTCTTCCGTATGGGTACCATAAAGTTTTGATGCAGCAATATCATCGACTTTTACAAAATCGACTCCCCATTGCGCATAAAGCTGAAATAAGGAATCGTAATAAGCCTGAGCTCCTTCTTTTCCATGGTCTACTCCATACATATCAGTGTTCCAAGGACAAATTGAGTTCGTATCCGCAATATCGCGTGCACCTACATTTGTCCCCAAAATTGGCGTATTTTGATGAACAGCTTGACGTGGAATTCCCCGCATAATATGGATGCCAAACTTTAATCCAAGATTGTGGATGTAATCGGCCAATGGTTTAAATCCCTTTCCTCCCTTGGCTGATGGAAATCGATTTACCGCCGGCATTAAACGTGAATATTCATCCATTTCTAATGGGACAAACGGACGGTAAATCGACGAATTGGCGCCGGGTTCATACCACTGAATATCGACCACAACATATTCCCATCCAAATGGTTTTAAGTATTTTGCCATATATTCCGCATTCCCTTTTACTTCATCTTCCGTAACTGACGCCCCGTAACAATCCCAGCTATTCCATCCCATTGGCGGAGTTTTTGCCCACTGATAGTGATGCATACTTGCATCTCCTCTCTGCACATCCTTATTAGAATAAGAGGACATGAGCCCTCCCCTCAAGTCAGCCCATGTCCCTGATGTCACGTCATATTACGGATCTGCACGTGAAATCTTACCGCCCCCGCCAAAACACTTCATTCCATCTTAGTTCGTTTTTGAACGACGACACGGAAGTATGTTCATTGATCACGACACATTCAATCCCTGCCATTTCCGCCCAGTCTTGCAGCTGTTCAGCCGTGACCGCAAACGAGAAGCATGTATGATGGGCGCCGCCGGCTAAAATCCATGCTTCGGCCGAATCGCGGAGCGATGGGCGCGGCTTCCATAAAATACGGGCGACCGGCAGTTTCGGCATGTCGTGTTGCGATTTCACCGCATCGACTTCATTGACGATCAGGCGGAACCGATGCCCTAAATCGATCAACGAGGCATTGACGGCTGCGCCCTCGCCGCCATCAAACACCAAACGGGCCGGGTCTTCTTTTCCGCCGATCGAAAGCGGGTGCACTTCGATTCTCGGCCGGGTTGCCGCGATGGTCGGGCATACTTCAAGCATATGGGCGCCAAGAATGAGTTCATTTCCCGGTTCAAAGTGGTACGTGTAATCCTCCATAAACGATGTCCCTTTGCCGTCGGCCATGACTTTCATCAGCCGGACAAGCGCGGCGGTTTTCCAATCGCCCTCGCCGCCAAAGCCATATCCTTCCGCCATGAGCCGCTGAACCGCGAGCCCCGGGAGCTGCTTCATTCCATGCAAATCCTCGAACGTCGTCGTGAAAGCGGTAAAGTTCCCCTCTTGCAAAAAGGCTTTTAACCCAAGCTCAATCCGAGCTTGTTCGCGGATTGACTCGCGAATCGGGCCTTCCTGGCGGCCTGCGGACACGATATCATACAGTTCAGCATATTCGTCAAGCAGTTCGTTGACTTTTTGCTCGGAAACGTCGCGGATATATTGGACCAAATCCCCGATGCCATAGCCGTTGACCGACCAGCCGAATTGAATTTGTGCTCCGACTTTGTCCCCTTCCGTCACCGCCACTTCGCGCATGTTATCGCCGAAACGGGCTACTTTTAGGTTACGGCTTTCAACAAAGGCCACAGCCGTACGCATCCATTTCGCCAGCCGCTCGCGAACGCTTGGATCTTCCCAATGGCCAACGACTACTTTCCGGGCGACTCCCATTCTTGCGCCAATAAATCCGTATTCCCGGTCACCGTGGGCCGATTGGTTTAAATTCATAAAATCCATATCGATGCTGCCCCATGGAATATCACGGTTAAATTGAGTGTGAAGATGCAATAACGGTTTTCGTAACTCTAAAAGGCCGCCAATCCACATCTTCGCCGGAGAGAACGTATGCATCCATGTGATGATTCCGGCGCATTGTTCGCTGGCATTGGCCTCAAGAAAAAGATTGCGGATTTCATCGGGCGTTGTCACGACCGGTTTGAAAATGAGTTGGAACGGAAATACCGAATCGCGGTTCAATTCGTTGACCATGATTCTTGAATGTTCTTCGACTTGTTTTAACGCTTCTTCCCCATATAAATGCTGGCTTCCTGTTACAAACCAAAATTCGTAAGGACGTAATGATAGCATGGCTGCTCCTCCCCATTTATTGTAAAGTCACTGATTCTTTCGCCGCCCGTGCGTTTTCTTTCCAATGTTTGAGCCGTTTCATCACATCGTTTTCTCCGCGGCCAAAATAGTCATGCAATTTTGTATATTCCCGATACAGCTGATCGTAGATCGCTACATTCTCCGGAATCGGTTTGAACGTCTCTTCACGCACTTTCCCCATGTTTTGTGCTGCTTCAACGATCGACTCATATCCACCGTTTTCTTTGCCGGCCGCGACCGCCGCAAACATGGCAGCCCCCACTGCCGGGGTTTGCTTCGACGCCGCAATTTTAATCTCGCGGTTGGTCACATCGGCATAAATTTGCATGAGTAGCTTATTTTTTTGTGGCAATCCGCCGCATGCGTACAGTTCATCCACGTTGACACCGTTTTTAACAAAGGCATCGATAATTTTGCGTGTTCCAAAGGCCGTTGCTTCAAGCAATGCACGGTAAACCTCTTCTGGTTTCGTTAGCAGCGTATAGCCAATGATCAACCCGGTTAAATCGGTGTCGACCAATACCGAACGGTTCCCGTTCCACCAGTCTAAAGCGAGCAATCCGGTTTCCCCCGGCCGGTAAGCAGCAGCACGCTTTTCCAGCCACTCATGGACACTAACCCCTTCTTTTTCCGCCGCTTCTTTCACATAAGCCGGAACGCCTTGTTCAACATACCAAGCGAAAATGTCGCCCACCGCTGACTGCCCGGCTTCATAGCCGAAATATCCCGGAATGATGCCATCCTCGACAACCCCGCACATTCCTTCCACATACTTTTCTTCCGTACCAAGCAACATATGGCAGATCGATGTTCCCATCGCCATCACCAATTTGCCTGGCTCAACGACCCCGACACCCGGTACAGCCGCATGGGCATCAACATTTCCGACCGCAACGGCGGTTCCGGGAAGGAGCCCCATCATGGCAGCCATTTCCTTTGTTAACACTCCGGCTCTTGTGCCGAGTGGAACGATCGGACCACGCAGTTTCGTTTCTGTTAAATGTTCCAACCGCGGGTCAAGCGCCCGGAAAAACTCCTTACTTGGATAGCCGTCTTGTTTATGCCAAATCGATTTATAGCCGGCCGTACAGCTATTTCGCACCATTTGACCGGTCATTTTGAAGATTACCCAGTCGGTTGCCTCTAAAAAAAGATCGGTTTGATCGTAAATATCAGGCGCCTCGTTCAGAATCTGCCAAATTTTCGCAATCATCCATTCAGATGAAATCTTTCCACCGTAGCGCGGCAAAAATGCTTCGCCTCTTTTCGCCGCGATTTCATTGAGCAAGTTCGCTTCATCCTGGGCAGCATGATGTTTCCACAATTTCACCCAGCTGTGTGGACGATGCTTGAATTCGGGCTTCAGGCAAAGCGGCTCACCGGAAGCATCGACCGGCAGCATCGTGCAAGCGGTAAAATCAATACCAACCCCAATCACATCCGCCGGGTTGACCCCTGACTTTTGCAATACAGCCGGAACGGCCGTCGCCAACACTTCGATATAATCGCCAGGGTGCTGCAGCGCCCAGTCCGGTTCCAATTGTACGTTCGATTCCGGCAATACTTCATCAATGACTCCGTGAGGATACGGAGTGACATGATCCGCAATTTCGTTTCCCTCTAGATCAACGAGAACTGCGCGCCCCGATTCCGTCCCATAGTCAATACCGATGACGTACTTTTTCCCCATCGCAGTCTCCCTCCCTTATTGTCCATAGTAAGCGTTTACACCATGCTTGCGTAAATAATGACGGTCAAGCAGCGACTGGCTGATCGGCTGTGCATTTGGATTGAGCATGTACGTTCTTGCCGCCATTTTCGCCACTTCTTCCAAAACAACGGCATTGTGGACTGCGTTTGCTGGATCTTTTCCCCAGGCAAATGGTCCATGGCCATGCACCAAAACGCCTGGCACTTGCAATGGGTCGAGGAAGCGGAACGTTTCGGTGATCACTTTGCCGGTTTCGAGTTCATATTCCCCTTGAATTTCCTCATTGGTCATCGGCCGAGTGCACGGGATTTCGCCATAAAAATAGTCGGCATGCGTCGTCCCCAACGGAGGAATCCCTTTCCCGGCCTGCGCCCAAACAGTCGCCCAAGTCGAATGGGTATGCACAATTCCTCCGATTCCCGGAAATTGTTTATACAGCCAGAGATGGGTCGGAGTGTCCGATGACGGTTTCCACTCTCCTTCCACCACCTCGCCGTCTAAATTCACGACCACCATATCTTCCGCAGTCAGTCTGTCATACGCCAACCCACTTGGCTTAATGACAACCAACCCGCGCTCCCGGTCAATCCCGCTCACATTTCCCCATGTAAATGTCACAAGGCGGTATTGTGGGAGCTGCAGGTTGGCCTCAAATACAGCCCGTTTCAGCTCCTCAAGCATAACTCCCACTCCCTATAAAAGTCTCTTCACCTCCATTATAATTTTGTACGTACAATTTTTCCATACTTTTTTTCTGTATTTTGGACATATTTTTATATTTCTTTAGTAGAGTTCCGGACAATTAACTCAGGTTTATAAATAATATCCCTGATCGTTTCAGCCGTTGGCTGTTCGATCATTTGAATAAGCAGTTGCGCTGCTTCGATCCCCATTTCCATTTTTGGATGACGGATCGTCGTTAACTTCACTTCCGTCGCTGTCGCAAACGTCGAGTCATCAAACCCGACGATCGAAAGGTCATCAGGAACGGATAATCCTTGTTGACGAATCACCTCAAGAAGTAAAATCGCCAGCTCATCGTTATAGCAGACAAAGGCAGTTGGTCGCTCCCCTTTTGGGCGTTGCAAAAACTGTCTTGCCACCTCAAGCGGTTTTGTCATTTTCTCCTCTGTTGCATAAGAAAGAAGATAGTCTGTTGCAACAGGCATCTCGTGTTGCTGGTGAGCGCGAATAAAGCCGCGCAAACGGTCCACTCCTTGCAAATCGTCGGTTTTAAAGAAACCAGCAATCCGGCGGTGCCCTAAACGAATAAGATGATCGGTCAATAAAAATCCGCCCTGCTCATCATCCATTTTCACGCATGGACAGCTCACTTCCAAATAGCGAGCGTTAATCATGACATACGGAATATGGAGGTTATCGAGCGACAAGTAGTAGCCTAGGTTCGGATTCCCTTGTGCACTTTTGGTCGGCTCGATGATCAACCCGCTTAATGGTTCTCGAATCATCTCCTCAAGCTGCTCTTTCTCTCGCTGTTTATCATTATTCGTACTGGCCAGCAAAAGACGGTATCCCTTTTCCCGCAGCGTCTCCTCCGCCCCGCGGACAATATGCGGAAAAATATAGTCGGAAATATAAGTAGTGATGATCCCAATGGTTTTCGTATCCACTTGTTCTTTTGACTTCGGCCGGGACACAAATGTGCCGCTCCCTTGAATTTTGTACAGCCACCCTTCCTTCTCGAGCTCCCCGAGCGCCTGCCGAACCGTATGACGACTTAACTGAAACTGGTTGGCGATTTCATGCTCGGTTGGAATTTTCTCATCCGGCTTCATTTTTCCAGACACGATCCAAGATAAAATTTCTTGCTTTAATTGCACATATTTTGGCACCATTTTCTCCTTCATAAGTCCACCTCAACGACAAAAATGAGATACAAATTAATTTTATTATAGCAATTCTCATTTGTTCGTATCTATTTTTAATAACAAAGGGCCAAGCAGATTGGCTTGACCCTTTGTTTTGCTTACGCAGCTTTGTTTTTGTTGTAAATATCAAAGGCAACAGCGGCAAGCAGAACAAGTCCTTTAATGGCTTGTTGCCAGTCGATGCCCAGTCCAAGTAAGGACATCCCGTTATTCATTACGCCCATGACAAGACCACCGATGATCGCCCCACCGATCGTACCGACGCCGCCATAAGCAGATGCACCTCCAATAAAGCATGCCGCGATGGCATCGAGTTCAAACAAATTTCCTGCTTTTGGCGTCGCTGCGTTGAGACGGGCAGCAAAAATTAGTCCGGACAAAGCGGCCAATACCCCCATATTCACAAACACCCAAAAAGTGACACGTTTTGTTTTAATCCCTGACAGTTGGGCTGCCTTTTCATTGCCGCCAATAGCATAAATGTGACGCCCAACGACCGTTCGATTAGCGACAAATGAATAAGCGATGATCAACGCAGCCAAAATAACTAAGATTGTCGGAATTCCTTCGTACGTCGCCAAAATATAAGAGAAGATCATAATAACGGCAACAATGACGGCCATTTTTATCCCAAACACCGGGGCAGGGCTGACCGCAAAGCCGTATTTTTTTTGGCTGTTTCGTTTTCGCCATTCCAATGCGATAAATAAGACAGAAATCGCTAAACCGACCACAAGAGTGAAAAGATGAAGAGATCCCCCATTAAATAGATCTGGAAGAAACCCTGAACTAATATTTTGGAATGTTTTCGGAAACGGGGCGATTGATTGCCCCTCTAAAATGACCATCGTCAACCCGCGAAACAGTAACATGCCTGCCAACGTCACAATAAACGCCGGGATTTTCACGTAGGCAACCCAAAATCCTTGCCATGCCCCAATCAAGGCTCCTAGCACTAAGCAAATGAGAACTGTCATCCAAACCGGTACATGATGTTGAACCATAAGAATGCCAGCCAAAGCCCCGACAAAGGCTGCCACCGATCCGACCGATAAGTCGATATGTCCAGTAATAATGACAAGCATCATTCCAACAGCCAACACTAAAATATAGCTGTTTTGCAAGATTAAGTTCGTAATATTTAGCGGCCTTAATAAAATGCCTCCCGTTAATAATTGAAACAATAACATGATCAAGACGAGAGCGATCACCATGCTATAGCTTCTCATATTGCTTTTTATCATCTGTTTGAAAGTTAACCGTTCGTCCTTTGTTGACCGCTTTGAAGGTTGGTGTACTGTTTTTTGCATCGGTGCTTCCATCTTATACTCCCTCCCGAATAGCCGTTTTTGTCATTAGTCTCATTAATTTTTCCTGTGTCGCTTCTTCCCGTACAACTTCACCAGTGATGCGTCCTTCGCTCATCACGTAAATCCGGTCGCACATCCCGAGAATTTCTGGAAGCTCGGAAGAAATCATTAAAATGCCTTTCCCTGCATTCGCCAACTGATGAATGATCGTATAAATTTCATATTTCGCCCCTACATCAATTCCCCTTGTCGGTTCATCCAAAATCAAAATATCCGGTTCGGCAAAAATCCATTTACTTAAAACGACTTTTTGCTGATTTCCACCACTAAGCGCTTCCGCTTTTTGAAACACGCTTGGCGTTTTAATTTTGAATTGGTTACGGAATCGTTCCGATTCAATAATTTCCTTATTTTCATCGACCACAAAATGGTTCGAGATTTTTCCTAAGCGAGAAAGCGTAATATTTTTCCGAATGTCTTCCATTAAGATAAGGCCATTTCCTTTCCTGTCTTCGGTTACATAAGCGATCCCGTTGGCAATGGCTTTACTAACATCGCTTACATCGATTTTGGCCCCATTTTTCCATATCTCACCGCTGATTTTCTTTCCGTATGATCGACCAAAGATGCTCATGGCCAATTCAGTTCGACCTGCCCCCATGAGACCGGCGATTCCCACAATTTCTCCTCTGCGAATTGACAAATGAACATTATCAATTACTTTGCGTTCGGGATAAACAGGATGATGTACGGTCCAGTTTTTTACTTCAAATATAACTTCACCGATCTTCGGCGTTCTTGTCGGATAACGGTTCGTTAAATCACGCCCCACCATTCCGCGAATGATTCGATCCTCGGTCACTTCATCGCGCTTCATATCCAATGTTTCAATCGTTTTTCCATCCCGTAAAATCGTGATCGAATCGGCGACCTTGGCAATTTCATTCAACTTATGAGAAATAATAATGGCAGACAAACCTTGTTTTTTAAACTCTAAAAGCAAGTTTAATAAATTTTCACTGTCATCTTCATTCAATGCCGCCGTCGGCTCATCCAAAATAAGCAATTTTACTTCTTTGGATAATGCTTTCGCGATTTCCACCAATTGCTGTTTGCCGACTCCAAGTTGACCGACCAACGTGTGGGGGGATTCATCCAATCCAACTTTCTGCAACAGCTCTTTTGTTTGTGCAAACGTTTCGTTCCAGTTAATGACTCCTTTTTTCGCCCGTTCATTCCCTAAAAAAATGTTTTCAGCAATGGACAAATAGGGGATTAGGGCAAGCTCTTGATGGATGATGACAATCCCTAATTGCTCGCTCTGTTTAATATCTTTAAATTTGCATACTTCTCCTTTAAATAAAATTTCCCCGTCATACGTCCCATATGGATAAACGCCACTTAACACTTTCATCAATGTCGATTTTCCTGCCCCATTCTCCCCGCAAAGCGCATGAATTTCTCCTTCTCGCACCTTTAAATTCACATTATCAAGCGCTTTCACTCCGGGAAATTGTTTCGTAATCCCCCTCATTTCCAAAATAAATGCACACATACTCCCCCGCCTCCTCGTAAGAGAGCACGGATATAAGGGACAGCAGCCCTTATATCCGCTTTTTCTCTCAAGCTTATTTCAAATCTTCTTTTTTGTAATAGCCACTATCGACTAGCACTTTTTCATAATTCGATTGATCGACGGAAATCGGTTCCAACAAGTAAGACGGCACGACTTTTACCCCATTATCATATGTTTTGGTGTCGTTTACTTCCGGCTTTTTGTCCTTCAATACTGCATCAGCCATCTCAACAGCTTTTTTCGCCAATTCCCGCGTATCTTTAAATACCGTTTGTGTTTGTTCACCAGCAATAATCGATTTTATTGAAGCCAATTCCGCATCTTGTCCCGTGATTACCGGCATCGGTTTGCTCGCGGTCCCATAACCGACCCCTTTTAAGGAAGAAATGACCCCGATGCTAATACCGTCGTACGGAGACAGTACGGCATCAACACGAGCGTCCGTATAATGCGCGCTCAGCAAGTTATCCATACGCGCTTGAGCTGTCGCCCCATCCCAACGGAGTGTTGCAACTTGGTCGAATTTTGTTTGACCGCTTTTTACCACTAGCTTTCCTGAATCGATGTACGGTTTTAAAATCGACATGGCTCCATCAAAGAAGAAATAAGCGTTATTGTCATCTGGAGATCCAGCAAACAACTCAATATTGAACGGGCCTTTTCCTTCTTTAAGACCAAGCTTTTGTTCAATGTATTGGCCTTGCAGCACACCAACTTTAAAGTTGTCGAATGTCGCATAGTAGTCCACATACTTGCTATTCTTGATTAAGCGGTCGTACGAAATCACCTTAATTCCTTGTTTATTCGCTTTTTCCAATACGTCGGTCAACGCTTCCCCATCAATCGGTGCAATGACTAACACGTTAACGCCTTTGGTGATCATATTTTCAATTTGAGATACCTGGTTTTCGACTACGTCTTCAGCATATTGCAAATCCGTCTTATAACCGAGCTTCTCAAACTCTTTCACCATACTTTCCCCATCACGCACCCAGCGCTCCGATGACTTTGTTGGCATCGAAATACCGACAAACCCAGCGTTCTTTCCGCCACTCGTTCCGATGCCGCCACATGCAGACAACGCCAATACAAGGAACAGTAACGTTAGTGTAGATAAAAACCTTTTCATTTTTCCCCCTCCTAAAATTTGTACGTATATTTTCTTCGTGCTTTTACTATATCATTGATTAAATTGTACGTCTTTTTAATCAATTAACGATTTTTATAAAAATTTAACTTTATTGAAGCGTTTTCAAAAAAAGAAAGATGTCCCTACAAATTGGGACACCCTTTTTGATTACCATATGTAAACAATGAATCTTCCTTGAATCGATATCTAGTATGTCTGTGGAAGGCAGGCGGCTTTTGAGGTCAGCTCCCGCAAAAAGAAAACGTGATCTGTTTTGCTACTAGCTATGCCTCACGTTCTAGATGTATCTTCCGATATTGGTTTGGAGGCACTCCCATCGCTTTTTTAAAGGCCGTGCTAAAATAATGTTGTGTATCATAGCCGACTCGCTCGGCAATTTCGTGAATAGGTAGTTCCGTAGATAAAAGTAGCTCAACCGCCTTCGTCAGTCGAATTTTCGTCAATAAGTGAACAAAAGAAATGCCTAGCTCTTGCTTGATCATTCGGCTCAGGTAAATGGGAGAGACATTGAGAAATTGAGCAACCGACTCAAGTGTCAGTTCTGACTGGCTAAAATGTGTCTGTATATACTGTTTGGCGCGGCGGACAACCGGAGAAAGACGCTTTTCTTCCTCCATCTTCCTCTTACATTTTTCATACGCCGAAATCACCCCGGTCACCCCTCCCTCTACCATTTCCATATAAGCGCTAGCTCCAATGTACAAATATTGCTTTAATGCGGCTTCAATCCCCCTACGCTGTTCTTCACTAATCGGTGTCCAAACTATGACAACAACGAACCCATTTGAATCGCGAAAAACCAACATTTCATGATTCACCAACAATTCAGACACGATGTTTTCTATCGCAAACAAAAGAATGTATCGATCCCGATCGTTCATAATGGGTTGATTTTTAAACGAGAACCATTGAATGACAACAACTTGAACAGGACAAAATGATGGAAGGCCAAGCAAAGGCAACTGTCTCATCATTTCCTCTTCCCTCAATCTTCCTTCTACCCATTCGACTCCTAATTGCTGGCGAAGCAACCCGACATTTTTTTGTACTTGACTCGTTAATAGCTCTACATATCCTCTCTCCTGATGCTCACGTTCAAGTTTCTCTTTCACCTTCGCCACTACTTCGCGCAATTGCTTTGGGTCCGTTGGTTTTAACAAGTAATCATCCACCTGGAGACGGAGTGCTTCTTGCGCATATGAAAACTCATCGTAACCAGTAATCACGATCATATGGCAGTGCGGCAGCCTCTCTCGCACATGTTTCATAAGTGTCAGCCCGTCCATAATCGGCATGCTCAAATCTACAAATAATACGTGCACTTCATGTTTTATCGCTAATTCTAGCGCCTCTTCCCCATCTTCCGCTTCCGCGATCACTTCCATATTGAATTGAGCCCAGTCGATCGATTCTCGAATTCCTTCACGAATAATCATCTCATCATCCGCAATTAGCACTTTCCACATTTCTTCGTCCCTCCTAGGAGAGGTTCATGATCATTGGATGCACAATCATCACGGTCGTTCCTTTCCCTTCTTCACTGTCAATATACAACCGATAAGACGGACCGAATGTTAATTGCAACCGAGCCTGTACATTGACCATTCCGTATCCTTTTATATTTCTCATCTTGCCTTCCTGATCTCCCGCTGTAAAGTCAATCGTTAGACTTTTCCGCAGCTCCTCAAGCCGCTCCCGGGACATTCCAATCCCATCATCTTTCACGCGAATATACATCGTTCCATCTCGCTCTTCTGCTTGAATCGAAATATGCCCCGGTCCTCTTCGCTGTTTAATGCCATGATAAATAGCATTTTCCACAATTGGCTGCAACAACAATTTTAACACATAGAACTGTTGCAAATGTTCAGGAATATCAAATGTGTAGTTTAACTTATCTTTATAACGAACTTTCTGAATGTGCAAGTAACTTTTTATATGTTCGATCTCCTCAGCGAAAAGAATCATGTTCCTTCCTTTGCTCAACCCGATGCGGAACAGCTTTGCCAGCGCACCCACCACTTCCGCTACATCATCCGCCCCTTTTTTTCGCGCCATCCACTGAATCGTATCTAACGTATTGTAAAGGAAATGCGGCTTAATCTGGGCCTGCAGCTCCCGCAACTCCGCTTCCCAACGCTGTCGCTCCTGCCATTCTGCCAAAGAAATAAAACGTTGCATTTGATCCAACATATGGTTGAAGCTTCGGCCTAATATCCCAATTTCATCCATACGTTCATCATGATAACGGACCGTTAAATCGCCTGCTTGCGCTTTTTTCATAAAAGCTGTTAGCTGGCTGATTGGGCGCGATAACGAAAAAGATAAGTAATACGAGGCGCCGAGCGCAATAAAACAAACGAAAAAGATGAAGCTGATGATATAAAAACGGATTTCCATCACTTCTAACGCCGATTCATTGCCAGAAAATACTCCGATAATCGTCCAATTGGTAAACGGGGAGCGTTGATAAATCAACTGGATATGTTGTCCGTTTATTTCTTTCGAAAACGTACCACTATTCCCTTGAACCCATCGCAGCGGAATTGTTCGAAGCGGCGATGGGCTTGGAGTATAAATACTCTCGCCTCGCTCATCTATCACTAGCAAATGTCCCCATTTCCCAAGACGGACGTTTTTTGTCGCTTCTGCAATGACTCGCAGCTTTAAATCAATAAGCACGACTCCCTTCACCTTTTGCGTCTCAGGCTCTAAAATCGCCCGTACTGCGGATACGACCTCTTCGCTTGAATAATTGGCATGGGAAAGGACATTTCGCCCACCAGGATGGCCAATCATTTTAAAAATCCCTTTATTTTTAACCGCCTCCTGATACCACGATTCCTCTGTCAACGGTTGCGAGGAGCGGCTGTACATTTCATTGCTAATATAATCGCCATATTGGTTGACAACCAAGATTCCAGCAATTTCAGGATATAACGTTGTAATCCCTTGCAAAAACTGACGAATCTCATACTCATCACTAGAGGTGGAGCGGTCAAAAAATGCTTTCGTCTCAGGATTAAATGCAATTAAATACGTAATATTTTGCATATTATTAACATAAAACTCTAATGTTCTATTGACTTGGCTAATTAACTGTAACGTATTTTCGTTAACTTGCCGCTCGATGATTCGGTCAACCGCCCAGCTCACTAGGCCTCCAAGCCCGAGAGCAGGGACAATCATAGAAATCAGCAACAAGGAAACAAACTTGTACCGTATCGGCCAATGACGAACTCGCCAACGTTTTCGTACTCCCAACATCGATCACTCATTTCTTCTTTATCTGGCATAAAAACGATCCACATTTTCTTTCGTAACAACCGTGATCCCTGTATCGACATACACCGGCAGAGGCAAATCCCCTGACCGCGAAGAAGACGTAAGGCGATGATGAAGTTGAAATAAAAACTGCAACGACCAGTATCCCATATTCCATGTTCCTTGCGCCAATGTCGCAGCAATGACACCCTTCTTCACCAAATCTAACGTTTGTTTTTCCGTATCAAAACTAATCAATTTTACATGCTTTTTATTCAACATCACAACGGCCTCGGCCATGCCAACTCCCCCATTCGCTTCCGTTGCGAAGATCCCCTGCACATCTGGGTAATCCTCTAAGATCTCTATCGCCGCCTGTTTGGAAGCCCTAACATCCCCTTTCCCATTTTTTACAGCCACCACATGCATTTGTGGGTATTTTTGATAAATTGTCTCGACAAACCCTCTTGTTCTCTCTTGGTGATTAAGCTGATAAGGCGAAGTAATGATCCCGACATTCCCTTTATTCCCCAACAGTTTCGCCATTTCATGAGCTGCTGTCACTCCAGCATTATAGTTATTCGTCCCTAAAAACGAAAACGCCTTGCTTCCCGAAGCATTCGAATCAAACAACACAACTGGAATTCCTTTCTCCACTGCCTTGTTGATCGTTTTCGTCAACGCTGTCGGATTAATCGCCGAAATAGCAATACCCGCCGGCTTCCTTGCGATCACCTGTTCTAGCACCGTCACTTGTTCATTGACATCATACTGTGTCGCTCCGCGATATTCTACAGAGACGTTCAACTCCTCGGCGGCGTCTTCAAACCCTTTGAGACAGCGCTTCCAATAATCCATTCCTGATTGGAAGGTGATCATGACGTATTTTTCGTTAGGTTGGCCTTGAAATGCCGTCTCTTCTTGGGAGGATAAACGAAGGTGAGAAATTTCGAAATGATAGCGATATATATAAAGAAGAAACAAACCAATCAAGCAGACATAAATAATTGCTAATTTTTTCATATTAACCCTCCCCCCTGCAATATTCTCAAATCTCTTTAATAAAAACTTTCATCAATCGAAACCAATGGGATGACGTATTATTCCCTAAGTATAGGTGACGTTTATTCTAAGTGCAATAGGGGAGGTGGAAACGCTCCTTATTCATGTGTCATGTCTCAGCATCAAAATCCAAAACAAAAGGGGTGTCTCAAAAGCAGCGAGACACCCCTTTGTCACTACTATAAATATACAATATACGTATCAACAGATTCATAATTCTATATCTCTTGTTTCTCTGAGAAGGAGCAAACACCCTTTGTCGTGACTCCCTCTACTATCTTGTTATGCTTCAGGAATCCAGACAATCATTTGACCCGGCTGCCGGTTATCCCATACGTAATAAGGGATAGCTGTAAACTCGAACGGTTTGGCAGTAGGTGGAGTATTTCGATATAATCCTCCGTCCCAATCAGAATCATCGCACCTCAGCACTTGACCTGCTCTTTTTACCATTCCTCCGAGCAAACGCTCATCAAATTGTGCTTGTAGTATTGAAGTTCTCGGAAGGGAAATCGCATATAACGGTTCTGGGTTATCCGCCCCTTCTAGACATTGAACGTTCGCCCGCCTACGCTAACACTTAGAGGTGAGAGATTCTTGGGAACTTCCACTCTACGGGAGGCGGTTCACCAAGCCATCCCTGTGCGTCCCGCAGTTCAATAACTGCAAACGAAGCCCTTCCTGCAAAATATTTCGAGCAGCGTTGTGATCCCGGTCGCGTTCGACTCCGCAGTTTCGGCACGCCCTCGAACGGATGTTGAACGATTTCACCTCCACCTGCCAATGCCCGCAGCCACGAGCACCATTAACTCGATGAAAACGTGTAGCCGACACGGATCACCGTCCGCCCCTACCATTTCGCTATATATTCCACTCCCCTGAGCGATCGTCCCCCATGCGGAATCGGAAATGCGTTTGGCCAGTTTGCGATTCTTCTGCATGTTCGGCACGCACAAGTCCTCCATGCACACTACTTGATTTTCGCCGATCAAGCGGGTGGACAGTTTGTTCGGGAAATCGTTCCGGCAGTTGGTGATTTTCTCATGAAGCTTGGCCCCTTTTCAGCGGGCTTTGCGCCTGTTCGAACCGCTTGGCTTCCGGCGCGACAGCTTGTGCATCATTCTCGTTACAATGAAGACAACACCCCTTCTTTCGCTTTCCCTACCGAACCGAATTCGCGAATTTTTTGTCTTACGGTCTGTTTTACTTCTTCTCTTCCTGCCCCAAGGTATTTTCTCGGATCATACAGGCCGTTATTCTCATTGAGTAAAGAACGAACTCCCCTAGTAAACGCCAATTGATTTTCCGTGTTGACGTTAATTTTAGCTGTTCCTAACGAAATGGCTCTGCGAATATCCTCCAAGGGGATTCCTGTTCCTCCATGCAGCACAAGCGGCACGCCAGTTAAGCGCTGGATTTGTTCCATTTGCGCAAATCCTAATTTCGGTTTCCCTTTATACGGACCGTGAACCGAACCTAATGCCGGTGCTAGGCAGTCAACTCCGGTTTCTTTGACTAACCGCTCACATTCTTCCGGAATGGCGTACATCGCTTCCGCTTCATCGACCACTACGTCATCCTCTTGCCCTCCGATTCTTCCGACCTCTGCTTCAACGGAGACACCAAAAAACCGAGCCGCCTCAACAACTTTTTTTGTCATCGAAATATTTTCTTCCAAAGGGAAATGGGAAGCATCAATCATCACGGATGTAAACCCAGCTTCCATCGCTTCGAGGCATTGCTCATAGGAGGAGCCGTGGTCTAAATGGAGAGCGACAGGTACAGTAATGTGGTATTCTTTCACGAGTTCTTTAACCATGGCCGCTGCCGTCCGGAGTCCACCAAGATGCCCGATATATCCCGGACTCACAGCCAAAATGACGGGTGCTTCCTCTTCTTCGGCCCCTAGGAGAATGGCTTGGGCGAATTCTAAGTTGTTCACGTTAAAATGGCCGACAGCATAGTTTCCCTGTAAAGCACATTGTAACATTTCCTTCATTGAGACAAGCGGCATTTCGATTCCCCTTTCTGTTTACACATTCGTGAAAAAGCATCAAGCGCCCTAAGGCGCCTGATCGTTTTTCCATCGCTCTTACCAGCGAGCAGTGAGCATTTTCTTACGTGTATAAAACTCCACACCGTCCATGCCGTTAGCGTGAAGATCGCCGTAGAACGAATTCTTCCACCCAGAGAACGGGAAGAAGGCCATCGGTGCTGGGACCCCTAAGTTGACCCCTAACATCCCGGCATCGATTTCATCACGGAACTTACGGACATTTCCGCCATCTCTTGTGTAAATGCATGCCCCGTTGGCAAATGGAGACTTGTTGGCCACTTCAATGGCTTCATCCAACGTGCTAACCCGCACAATCGAAAGAACAGGAGCAAAAATTTCATCTTTCCAAATCGTCATGTCGGTGGTGACTCGGTCAAAGATGGTCGGTCCGATAAAGTATCCCTCGCCTTGGACAGCAGCATCTTTTCGCCCGTCGCGCACTAAAATAGCTCCTTCTTTTTCTCCCAGTTCAATATAGTTGACCGTCCGCTGTTTATGAGCTTCGCGAATGACCGGGCCTAAAAAGACGCTCTCCTCCAATCCGTTGCCTATCTTAATTTCATTTGCGGCCGCTACTAATCTCTCAACTAATTCATCAGCAATGTCCCCAACCGCGACAACAACCGACGCCGCCATGCACCGCTCTCCAGCCGAGCCGAACGCCGCGTTAATAATTTCACGGACAGCCACTTTCAAGTCTGCATCCGGCATGACGATCGAATGGTTTTTCGCTCCTGTCAACGCCTGAACGCGTTTGCCATGAGCCGCTGCTGTTTTGTACACATACTCGCCGACTGGTTGGGAACCGACGAACGAGATCGCCTTCACATCTGGATGCTCCAAAAGTCCGTTCACGACATCATGCGCCCCGTGAACGATGTTGAGTACTCCATCTGGAAGCCCGGCTTCTTTAAAAAGTTCAGCTAGACGATTGGCCAACATCGGTGTGCGTTCGGACGGTTTTAGGACGAACGTGTTTCCGCACGCAATCGCTAGCGGGAACATCCAGCAAGGCACCATCATTGGGAAGTTAAACGGCGTGATGCCCCCAACGACACCAATTGGATAACGGTACATTCCTGATTCAATGCCGGTCGCAATGCTAGGAAGTTGTCTTCCCATCATGAGCGTCGGCGCACCTGCCGCAAATTCTACGCATTCAATTCCGCGCTGAATTTCCCCATAGGCTTCGTTGTAGCTTTTGCCGTTTTCTAACGTCACCAACCGGGCCAGCTCTTCCCAATGTTCAACAAGCAACTGCTGGTATTTGAATAAGATTCGCGCCCGGCGCGGCACTGGCGTTTTGCTCCATGTCTTGAACGCTTCTTTTGCTGCCGCAACCGCACGATCCAAATCCTCGCGGGTCGAAATCGGAACGTAAGCGAGCACTTCGCCTGTCGCAGGGTTTGGAACCGCTTCTGTCTTCGCAGAACGAGATTCCACCCATTGCCCACCAATATAGTTTTTTAAAGTTTGTACTCCCGTTGTCATTGTCATGTTCGTCGATCCCCTTTCATTTATGATTTTGCAGCGGTCGAGCTGCTTTTATGTTGTTGAATGAACTGTTCAATTTGATCTAACGTCGGCATTGCATCGGAACAACTATGGCTCGAGATGACAATCGAAGCAGCAGCTGCACCATATTCCATCGCCTTTGGAATCGGCCATCCATTCATTAATCCGTAGATAAACCCAGCAGCGTAAGAATCGCCTGCTCCAAACGTTTTGACAATATTCGCCGGAAAAATCGTACCGACAAACGTTTCCCCTGTTTTCGTATAGGCGATCGATCCATCTTTGCCATGTTTAATGACGACGATTTTCGCGTGATAATCAAACCATTTTTGCGCCGTTTTCTCGTCATCATGCTGATGAACAGCAAACTGCTCCATCATGTCAAATTCTTCTCTCGTGCCGATGATCACATCGCATTTTTCGGCGGCCAAGTTGTAATAGATCGCCGTTTCCTCTTTGGATTGCCACGTATAAGGGCGATAATCCAAATCGAAAAAGACAACGACTCCATGGCGTCTTGCATATTCCAACGCTAAAAACACCGCTTCTCTTGACGGGCTTTTCGCCAAAGCCGTCCCGGAAATCAATAAGCATTTTGCCTGCCGAATATAGTCTTCATGAATGTCGTTCGGTTCCAGTTTCAAATCAGCGACATTATCGCGATACATGAGGATGCTGCAGTCGGTCGGACTCTTAATCTCGGTGAACGCCAAGCCTGTTACACTGCCGGACTTGTCGGTAATGACATAGGATGTATCAATGCCATTGTTTTTTAAGTATTGAACGATAAATCGGCCCATTTGGTCGTCGGCCACTCGGCCGATAAACCCTGTTTTCATGCCAAGCCGGGCCATGCCGATGGCAATATTCGCCGGAGATCCGCCGACATATTTCGTAAACGTCACCGTTTCTTCCATCGGCCGGTGAATCTCATTGGCATTTAAATCGATGCATAGTCGGCCGACAGCGATAAAATCCAACGGTTTTTGCTGGTCAAATGGGAGTAAATTCATCGAACCGCCTCTTTCCTGTCGTCTTTTTGGATCGTTTCTACTTCTGTTTGGCCGCGAGTTTGCTTTCCATCACCCACTCATGGTCCGGATCATTGCGGAACTTCCACGTCCGTACGGGCCCGGCCATGACGTTTAAGTAATACCCCTCATAACCCGGGGGAGCCGAAACCGGGTGATAGCCTTTCGGCACCAAAACAACATCTCCGTTTTTCACGACCATCGTTTCATCAATGGAACGGTCATCAGTATAGACCCGTTGCACCATAAAACCATGGTCCGGATTGATTTGATGATAATACGTTTCCTCTAAATAAGATTCATGCGGCAAATTGTGTTGGTCATGTTTATGCGGTGGGTAACTCGACCAGTTTCCTTCCGGCGTAAATACCTCAACGACAAGCAAACTGTCAGCCGGTTTAGACTCCGGAAGAATATTATGTATCCGCCGTTCAATGTTTCCCGCCCCGCGCATTTCCACTCCTACTTCGCTTGGCGGAATCAAACGGGCTGGATACGTTCCTTTCCCTGGCGCTAAACAAACAGCCAATTCCAAATCAGTCAATGCTTGCACTTCATAAACATCATTGGACGGGACATAGACGGAGTATGGCGGAATTTTCTCAAAAACATCCATTCTCAATCCAATATTTTCCCACCGTTCATGTCTTGTGTGTATGTTAGCTTTTCCTTTGAGAAGAACAAGGCAGGCTTCCTGATCGATCGTCTCTTTTCGCAATGTTTGTCCTTTTGTTAACGCATACACTTCAAATCCAACATACTCCCATCCCGCCGATTCCGGCGTTACGCGGACGACGTTCCCCTCTTCATTCGGCGAATGGCTTGGTATGATCAGTCGGCTCATCGTTTCATCCTCCCCCCTTACCGCTTTTGGGCCGCCAAGAGATGATGAACAAGGCGGTCAATATATTCTTTGGCCATTTTGGCGTACGTGTACGGGTGCGCCACAGCCGGGTCCTGTTCTGCTTCGACGATGATCCAGCCGTTATAGTCCATCTCAATCAATTTGGCAAAAATCGGAACAAAGTCAATGCATCCATCTCCAGGAACCGTAAACATGCCACGCAACACCGCCGTGCGAAAGTCGAGTTGTTCCCGTCTCACCAGCTCGAGCACATCGTGCCTTACGTCTTTCAAATGAACGTATTGAATGCGATCCGCATACCGATGCAACAGTTCAACTGGATCATATCCGCCATATAACGCATGCCCTGTGTCATACAAGAGATGGACAAGATTCGGATCCGTCAACTCCATTAAGCGATCGATCTCTTCCGCCGTTTCGACGACTGTTCCCGCGTGAAAGTGGTAAACAAGTTTCATTCCTAGCTCTTGACATATATGCGCGGCGCGATGCAATCCGTCAACAAGGGACTCCCATTCGGAATCCGTGAGCCGTTGAATCGTTTTTTCTTCTGGCGCCCGGCGCGGATCCCAGTGCATCGATCCCCCCATCTCGCAGACAATCGCATACTTGCATCCCATATCGTGCAAATATTCCGCCCAAGACCGGAACGTCTTGAGTTCCTCTTCAAGACGAGAACGGTCTGAAAAGAGCACGCCGATGAATTTGCTGGCGAGCTCGATGCCATATTGGTTCAGTTTTGCCCTCAATGACGGGGGATCTTGGGAAAAGAGGCGCCCCATTTCCGTTGCAACATACCCAAGCTCCGCCATTTCGGATAAGACTTGATCTTGGGTATAGTGATCACCCAGTCCCGGAATATCATCATTGACCCAGCTGATCGGGGCAATGCCGATACGAAAAGGATTAACCGTTTTTTCCATCTCTCTCACTCCAGTTGTTCAATATTTTCTTGCCCTTTGCAATTGTTGTTCTTTCCGCTTGTATGCCTCCGCAATTTTTGGGTTCCGGGACACTTCCGCCACCCCGACATGCCACCATGACTCATAATCATGGGTCATCGTTTTTGGAAGCACCTTAATATCGATCAATGTCGACACCGATTGTTGTTTGGCATCTTCGAGCGCTTCTTTTAATTGCTCGAGCGTGTGCACTTTATACGTTTTCACCCCGTAACCGGCCGCGCTTTGCGCGAAGTCAATCGGAATCAAGCTCCCGTCTAAGCGCCCGGTTTCTTCGTTGCGGTAGCGGAATTCTGTGGCGAAACTGCCCATTCCATGACCCATTTGCAAGTTGTTAATGCAGCCGAATCCACCATTATCAAATAGGAGAACATTGATTTTTTTCTTTTCCTGAATGCTCGTTACAAGCTCCGAGTGAAGCATTAAGTAGCTGCCATCGCCGACCATCGCATAGACTTCTTTATCCGGCTCCGCCATTTTCACGCCAAGCGCACCAGCAATCTCATACCCCATGCACGAATAGCCGTACTCCATATGATACGTATTGGGCCGGCGCGCCACCCACATGCGCTGCAAATCCCCCGGCAAACTGCCTGCCGCTCCGATGATAATGGCGTCGTCATCGATCCACTCGTTAATCGCGCCAATGACTTCCGTTTGCGTTAACGAAGAATCGAAAAACTCGGAATACTCAGTCAAAACCTCATCGAGATGGCCGGCCACCTCCGGCTGAAAGCCCGACTGGCGGTAGCGGACGTGATGCAGTCGGTTAAGCTCTTCTTCCCACGCCTTTTTCGCGATGTCTATTTCATTCGTATAGCCGGATCGATACCCGATTTTCTCCAACTCTTCGGTTAAGGCGAGAAGAGCAAGTTTCGCATCTGCCACTACGCGGACGGCATCCAATTTGCAAGCATCAAAGACCGAGACATTGATCGTCAAAAATTCTACTTCAGGATGTTGGAAAAGCTGTTTCGACCCTGTCGTAAAATCGGTGTAACGGGTGCCAATCCCAATGACCAAATCGGCTTCCTTCGCAATTATATTGGCGGCAAGGTTGCCGGTGACGCCAATTCCCCCGAGATTGTATGGGTGGGCGCTTTCCACCGCGCTTTTGCCGGCTTGCGTTTCCCCGTAAGGAATGTGAAATTTCTCGGCAAACTGTTTCAGTTCTTCCGCTGCTTCCGAATAGCGGACGCCGCCGCCGCAAATGATGATCGGTTTTTTCTTTCTGCGAATGAGCTCCACCGCCTCATGAATCGCCGCTTTCGCCGGAACGCGGCGTTCAATGCGGTGAATCCGTTTTTGGAAAAAGGATTCAGGAAAATCGTACGCTTCCCCTTGCACATCTTGAGGCAAGGCAATGGTGACTGCTCCGGTGTTGGCGGGATCGGTCAGTACCCGCATCGCTTGAATCATCGCCGGCATCAGCTGCTCGGGGCGGCTGATGCGATCCCAATATTTGCTGACGGCACGAAACGCATCGTTTGTGGAAATGGTCAAATCATGCCAGTGCTCGATTTGTTGAAGCACGGGATCGGGCTGTCTTGTCGCAAACGTATCTCCCGGAAGCAATAACACCGGAATGTGGTTCGCCGAAGCTGTCGCCGCTGCCGTCACCATATTCGCCGCCCCGGGACCGACGGATGACGTGCATGCCATGATTTGCCGACGGTGTTTTTGTTTTGCAAAGGCAATCGCCGCATGTGCCATTCCTTGTTCATTGCGCCCTTGGTACACTTCGAGCTCTCCGGGATCTTCCTCAAGCGCTTGACCAAGGCCGAGTACATTACCATGGCCGAAAATCGTAAAAACACCTTTGACAAATTTCTGTACACGACCATCGAACTCCACGTACTGCTGGTTTAAAAACTTGACTAATGCTTGGGCGGTTGTTAAGCGGATCGTTTTCATTTACTTCCCCCCTCCTGAAAAGGATTAAAGACTCAGACTTTTCTCGTTAAAAACCTCTTTGACTCTCATATGAATATCATCACATTCAACCTTCTCTACCCCCTCTATTCCCCTCAAATGAGTAAGCAAACCAATAAGATTATCTTGACTCTTTAGCTTTAATCGGAATGTAATATTAACTAAATTATCACTCAGCTCCTTTGTATCTAAAAAGTAGATATGTTTAATTACTGCCTTGCTCTCTCTGAAAAAGTTCGATATTTCCTTTAACGCATCTATTCCATCTCCGTCTTTAACTGTTATATGAATTGTAATTGCCTTAGCTGATGATAGCAGCTTTGACTCTATCCCTCGAAGAACAAAAGCGTTTATCAAAATGATCACCGTTCCCACCAATGCAGGTACATAAAATCCCGCTCCAACACATAAGCCTATGGAAGCAACAACCCACAAGGTAGCTGCAGTGGTGATTCCTGAGACTCTATTTGATTTACGCATGATTACCCCTGCTCCCAAGAAACCAATACCACTTATTACCCCATGAGCCAGGCGCGCTGGATCAAATCTTGCGTTCCAGTGACCTATTGTTTCATTAAATCCATAAATTGAAAGTATCATAATCAAAGCAGAACCAACGGAAACTAGAAGATGGGTTTTTACCCCTGCTTGTTTATCCCTTAAATCGCGCTCCCATCCAACGATACCACCAAGTATAGCTGCTAAAACTGTTCTCTCTATAATGGTATAGATAGAGATTGTAAACAATATAACCACCTCCTTAGTTGTCATTTGGTATAACGATTATAACTTCCGCAACCAAAAATCTTATCACCATTAGAAGGATAACCTCACATGTTATCAATTTAATTGCCATAAGTTTAGTTGTTGATAAATTCCTATTTTTGAATATATATAAAATTTTTAGAATGGAAACTTGTGAAAACGATCCGGCCATTCCATTTTAGGATGAAAGTTGTAAGGTAAACATTGCGTAAATATAACAGCGTTTACCCATCTTGTTTTATACATGAGGGGTTTTTTATCAAGCCAATTTAATGGATCTAGTCTTACGGAAAAATCAATATATTCCTCAAAGGTACCCTCAAATCCTTTGGGCCAATATTTCTTTAATGGATGAGAAGGTACTCGTCCGCCTTTCTTTACATGTTCATAAGTTTCTTTAAGCCAATCAACTAGCATCACACCTGTTAGTGGCTCTTTCATACTTTCCCATCCACATAAAAGAGAACCGTGCTTCCCCCACTCAACTCTAATGATGGCTCTTTGATTGTTATCCCATGCCTCTTTGACCGCATCCTTAGAGCTAAGAACACGGGAATGGAACCAACACATAACATTAGTTATGGTCTCATTTTCAGGATTGTACTCAATCCAAATTTCTTCATGGTCGCACGGTTCATAATCATCAGGGAAATCATAGTCATCCTCCCAAAACAAGTGATAGCCAATCATTGGTTTGGTTGGATGATGCACTGCTACAACATCTTTCAACGGAAAACATTCTTTCTGGGTAAGGAGCAATATTGGACAAAATTTCCTAATCATCTGTGTTTCCTTCTCAGTAAGCGGAGTTAACGGATCCATCTGTAATACTAGACGGTACTGTTCTCCAGCCCTACGTATATTACCATCTAAGTGCAAGAGCTCCGCTAATCGTGATACATAATTCACATTATCAGGGATTACCCTTCTTAGAAACTCCAATTGGCAAATCGCTAGTTGGTAGAAATCATTAGTAGAAACTCCTTCCCTGATTAACCCCGTAATTTCCTCATTTCTCTTTTTCCACTCATATAAAAGCGTATCGATCATTTTAAATACCTCCTGGAGTTTCCTAGTTATTTCGCTTGGTTCCCTAGCTCCACTAGTATTTTTACTTCATTAGTAGTTATGGAATAAACACCCATATCGAGGAATTTTTTCATTACATCAGGTTCATCGATTGTCCAAACCCAAACAGGAATACAACGAATCGTGGCATAACTAACCAATGACTCGTCACAGAATTGATAGTTTATGTTTATACCGCAACATGAAGCTTCAATAGCTTCCCAACACGTTTTCCTGATAAAGGATTCATAATCCTCCTTATAGGTTTCATACAAACTTATACCTACATTTAGTAATACTTGATATAAACGGTAATGATTTTTTAAATAATTCGCTCTTTCCCTTTCACATCCAGAAATAATCACATAATCTCTCATCTTATGTTTTTCAATTGTTTCTATCATTGGATCAATAGCACTATCTTCTTTTACATCTAGATTAATAATCCGGTGATGCTCTTTGACAATCGATAAAGCCTCCTCGAGCCGAAAAATCCTACTAGATCTATCGAGATCATGGAGTTCCTTAAACGATAAATCTCCTACCCTCCTTACTCCCTTTGGAGTTACAATCTTTTCATCATGCAGAAGAACAGCAACCCCATCCTTTGTAGCACGAACATCCACTTCAATAATATCCGCTCCTGCTTTTATTCCTTCTAATATAGATTCAATAGAATTAGGCGGCGTATTCATGCAACCAGTATGAGCAGTAATTAATGGTCTTTTCAACAAAATCCCTCATTTTTTATAATTTTATTGTTTCTATTAATTCGCCATGAATTCTCCCGTTAGAGGCGATCAGTGAATCATGAGAGAGGCGATAAGGATTTCCATCTTTATCTGTGGCTTTCCCCCCCGCTTCTGTCAAGATTAAGATCCCCGCCGCTGTATCCCATGGATTTAGACCATCATGCCAAAAACCTGTGATCCTTCCAGATGCCAATAAACATAGATCTAGACTCGCTGAACCAAATAGACGGATATTGCGGCTTCTCCCTGCCAATTGGTCTATTTGTTGAACGACACGAGACCCCGATCTAAAATCGCTAGCCTGAAATCCGGTTGCTATGACCGCTTCAGCCAAAGTCGATTCTTTTCCAACCCGAATGGGGCGTCCATTCAAATAAGCTCCAAATGTCTTTCTTGCCGTATAAAGTTCATCCGTGACTGGGTTGAACACAACGCCGATGACAGGCTCTCCATCCTTTACAACTCCGATCGAAATAGCGAAATACGGGATGCCATGAATAAAGTTGGTCGTACCATCAATGGGATCGATGATCCAACCGTAATCCGAATCATGATTTTTAAACATCTCATATGCGTTGGCTTGACCGCAATTTTCTTCAGATAAAATCCAATGGCTAGGGTAATCCTTGTGAATCTTTCGCCGAAGTAAGTCTTCACTTCGTCTATCAACCTCTGTTACCAGATCAAAGGCATTCTTTTTTTGCTCAATTTTTCCTTTATTCCCCAAATGACTCCTAATTAATTGTCCTGCTTGTAATACGTATTCAATCGCTGAGTTATACAAAACATGTTCTACACTGCATTTTACACTAACACCCATTTTTTAATTTCTCTCCTTTAGTTA
>Ga0310840_100266_pt1 | contig 48370 bp, 41 predicted proteins | sample SM_ome_8_FD_201304 | JGI IMG/M metagenome (GOLD analysis project Ga0310840, IMG submission 201304) | Sorghum-adapted microbial communities enriched on stacked mutant (SM) sorghum from Joint BioEnergy Institute, Emeryville, California... ...
GGTAGAGTGTGTTCTCGGCTATACCCAATTCCCGGGCGGCTTGCGCAACCGACTTTCCTTGTTCTTGAATCATCCTCACAGTTTGGCTTTTGAATTCTTTGTCGTACTGCTTACTCATCTTCGGACACCTCGATTTTTGCTCGTTTTATTGTCGCATTCTCGATTCTCGGTGTCCACTTTTTAGTCTAGCATCAGAAGTGCCGACCCATGAGGCTTGGCGGTCTGGGCAAAAGTTTCCTGGTTACGCTTGAGAAAAATCCATGAGGGAGCAGCATTCCGCATCACAACCCCTGTTATTCTATTTTTCTCAGAATATTGGTATTGAATATCGAACCACCCCCCCTCCACCGTTGTCTATATGTCAGAGGTGAGAACCATGGCGGACGAACATTGGCGGCACCTGGCGCGACTGGACACGCACACGCTGGATCAGCTCATGGCCGAGTACGGGCAGGCGGTGTGGAACTACGCGTTCCTGCTCGTGAAGCACCGCGCCATGGCCGACGACATCACGCAGGATGTGTTCCTGAAGGCGTATCGCCGGTTCGGGGAGTTCCGGGGCGAGGCGTCGGTCAAGACCTGGCTGTTGCGGATCACGCACAACGTCAGCATGAACTATCTCCGTTCCTCGTTCTTCCGGCGGGCGCTGCTCGTCGACCGGATCCGCGGCCGCGGAACGGGCGCTTCGGCGGAGCAGGAGTTCATCGACCGGGAGGCGGCGAGCGAGCTGTGGCGGCAGGTGTTCCGGCTGCCCGCGAAATACCGCGAAGTGCTGGTGCTGCAGGCGAGATACGAGCTGGGCGTCGCGGAGATCGCGAAGATCCTCGACATCCCGGAGGGAACCGTGAAATCGCGGCTGTACGCGGCGCGCAGACGACTGTCCGCCATGCTGAGCGAGGAGGGATTGCTGCATGAACCGACCTGAACCCGATTGGCACGCCGACCTCAGCGGGGAACCGCTGCGGGTCAAGATGTTCACCCCCGAACTGGCCGCCCGGATTCGCGTGCAGGCGGAGGCGGAGTCCGCCCGCAGCGCGCGGACAATGAACGCATCGACGAGACGCGCGCTGTACATCGGCGCCGCGGCGAGTTGCCTCGCGGTCATCCTGCTGCTCGCGCTGCAGCAGGACCGGGTGACGTTGCTCGAACAGATCGTCGTCGGCGACTCGTCCGTGCAACCGGGCGAGCCGGTATCCGCGGCCGGCGGGGGGCAGGACGCGGCAATAACCGGAATGGCAACCGAATCGGAGGCGCGGTCGGAGACGGGCGAAGACGGCGCAACACCGAAGGAATCGGCATCCGCGGGGAGCGACGGCGCCGGACAACCCGCCGAACCCGGGCAGCCCGCCGAAGCGGCCGATCCCGGAGCTGTCGAACCTGACGCAACGTCCAACCCCGATGCTGCCGACGAAGCCGGCAAGACGGACGACGCCGCCCGCGCCGCCCCCGACGACAGCCGGATTCGATATCCGGTCGGGTCCAAATATCCGAGGCTGATGGTCAAGGAGCCGAACCGGGAAGATTGGCAGCTGCTGGTCGACTTGACCCATCCGAATCGTCAATACGAAGTCATCTTCGAGGATTTCGTCGACGACCGGCGCTGGCTGATTGTGTCCCGGGTCATGACGGAAAAGGGCGACGAGCTGCGCGGCAGGCTCATGGTGGACGAAATGGCCTGGGAATTGGACGGCTGGCAGTGGAGCGGGTCGCTGGAATTCGAATCCGGCAGTCTGAGGAATTCGGATAAGCGCGTGATCGCCAGCTGGATGGGATTCGGGCCGAAGGAGAGCGCCATCGAAATTTTCATGGGCTTCCTGCTCGATCCGGACATCGTCCGCATTCGCGTGACGGACCATCGGGACGATGTTCATGAAGCGAAGCTGTTCCCGGATGCCAGGGGCGTGACGCTCTGGTATGCGCGCACGCCGGAGCAGCCGTACCATAGCGATTACGTGGTCGAAGGATGGGATGCGGAAGGAAACATGGTGTACAGCAAACCGTTGAAAGATCACGCCCTGCATGTCGGACACAAGGAAAACCCGGACGCGGAGGCGCAGCCCTGATCCCATCCGACGGTCACACCGGCCCGCAAAAGTGCCGACACACCCGCACCGGCACAACCGAACTGGCGCACCCGCACCGGAACACAAGCACCGGCACAACCGAACGGCACACCCGCACCGGAACACAAGCACCGGCACAACCGAACTGGCACAACTGAACTGGCACAACCGAACTGGCACAACTGAACTGGCACAACCGAACTGGCACAACCGAACTGGCACAACCGAACTGGCACAACCGAACCGGCACACCCGCGCCCAACCCCATGCCCAAGCCAGGCAAGCCCCTGGAACCCTGCAGGCTCCAAGGGCTTGACTTCTTCCGCTCAGTTCGTGATGTCCTTCTCGCCGAGCGCCTTCACGACGCGCTTCTGCGCGTACCGCTCGAGCTCGTCTCCCGCGGACTGGCCGGCGATCGGCGTCTCGATCTCGAACGTGTTCGCGTCGATGACCCGCGCCACCCGGGCGGCGATCCACCCGCGCGAGTTGTTGCGGATCCAGTCGCCCGCCTTCAGGCCGTGGCCGGCAAGCCGGATCACGGTCGCGTTCGTGCCCTGTCCGGTCACGGCGTTGTCGAGCCGCGCGAGCAGCAGAATCTCGTCGCCCGGCGACTGGCCCTCGATCGGATACAAATGCCACAGCGTGTAGCCGTCCTTCGTCTCGATCATCCGGAACGGGCTGCCGCGCGTCAGGTTGACGATGCCGTCGTAGCTCTTCAGCAGGTGATGGTTGACGCGGATATGGTTTTCATCCGTCCCGATCACCGGCGGCACGCGCTTCAGATCCTTCGTCGAGTTGAACGGCAGCACGGGAAAGCCCGAATCGTCGAACAGCGTCACCGCCGGATAGTTCCGCCACGCGTAGCGCACGCCCTGCGGCGCCTGCTCGCCCGGCAGCCAGACCACGACGCCCGTCCGGTCGTCGGTCACCCGGGCCTGGGCGGGTCTCCAGCGGCCCGAGGAATCCAGCACCTCAAAACCGCTCTCGCCCTTATAGGTGAGATTCGGAACCTGCTTCAGCACGAGCCCGCCGGTGACGTAATCGAAGCGGATCGTGTACTCGCCGTCCTCCGACAGTCGCCAATCGCGCATTTCCGGGCTGCGGGACTCGCGGTACGAGCCGTCGCCGTACAGCCGCTCCATCGCCCGGTACGCCGCCCGCTCGCCGATCGGCCGCTTGTCCTTCGGGTGGATCTCCAGCGGATCGCGATCCCCGAGGTCGACCGCCGTCACGACCGCGACGTTCGGCACCGTGTTCGCCACCCGCATCTGGATCTCGCGGATGACCGGCCAGCTGTCGATGTCGGTTTCGTAATAGTTCTCCCCGTAGCCGGCGAGCTGCACGAGGAAGAACGGCAGGTTGGGATCGCGGAACTCGTCGCGGATCGCCGCGATGAACGCGCGCAGCAGCGACTCGTACGCGTACCCGAGCTGGGTGCTGTTCTCGCCCTGGTAGTACAGGACGGCCTTCGCCGCGAAGGGCGCGACGGTGTGGATGAAGCCGTTCCAGTACCCCGACATGATCGGGTCTTCATGCTGCTGCTCGTAGCCGATCGACGCGAAGAACGTGTCCGGCAGGAACACCTCGATCGTCGAGCCGCCGTACGTGACCCGGATGATGCCGATCGGCACGTCCTGCAGATCCTTGTTCAGCTCCAGCAGCTTGTTCGCGAAGAACGTCCCGATCGCCGACGAATACCCGATCGCCCACGGCTCGGCGATCGTCCACTCCCCGCCGTCGTCGAAGCGCGGCTTCACGGCCATCACCTGATCGGCAAAATAATACCGCAAATTCGAACGGTTCGCGTACTTCGCGAAAATGTCCGCCGTGTCGTTCACTTCGTCGATCGACATCTCGGCGTTCGACTGACCCGCCACGATGAACACTTCGCCGACGAGGATGTCCTGGAGCGTGACCTGCTCGGCCGTGCCGGCGACGGTCAGCGTGTAGGGCCCGCCGTGCGGCTCCGGATCGAGCACGACTTCCCAGCGTCCGTCCCGCACGACCGTCTGCTTCGTCTGATCCTTGAACTTCACCGTGATCGTGTCGCCGCTCGTGCCGGTGCCCCAGATCGTGACCGGCTTGTCGCGCTGCAGCACCATGCCCGACGACAGGATCGACGGCAGCCGGATCGCGCCGTGCGGCAGCCGGTATCCGTCGTCCATCGCGCGCAGGAGGAGCAGCGCGGCTTCGGCGCGGGTCAGGATGCGGCCCGCTTCGAACCGGCCGCTTTTCTCCAGCCCCATGATCCCGGTCTCGAACAGGTAGTGCACGGCCGCGCCGGGATTTGCGACGTCGCGCTCCTGCAAGATTTTCTGGTACCGAAAATCGGTGTTCGGCTTGCCGAGCGCCTCGTAGAGCATCCCGGCGGCCCGCTCTTTCGTCAGCAGCCGGTCGTCGGAACCTGTCGGCGCCTTGCCGCTCCACGCCTTGAGCATGTCCGCGAACTCCGATTCCCGGACGCGCTGGTCCGGATACAGCTTGTCCCCCGGGCGCACGTCGAGCAGCCCGCGGTTGACAAGATATTTCAGCTCGTTCCGCAGCGGATGATCTTCGATGTCCGTGGCCCGCGCGGCGAAATTCCGGCGCAGCCAGCGCTCGTAATTGCGGTATTCGCCGATGTCCAGAATCCGCACGTCGTCATACCGCAGCGTCGGCGGCGGTCCCCAGAAATCGTTCGCCCGGCCGGTCATGCCGAACGCGGGGCCGGCGGCCGAGCGCGTGATCTTGTGCGGCGACCGGTCCGTGTAGGAGACGACCGGGGAGTAGGCGTCGCCCGGATCGGTCGGCCCGTCGATGTAGAACGCGATGTCCACCGCGCCGTCCGGCTTGTTCTCGATCACGAGCCGGGCGGTGTAGTCGACGTTCTCCCGCAGCATGTAGTAGCCGATCGCGAGCGGTTTCGTGCCCGAAGGCGCGGCGGTGTTGACGATGGCCCATTTCGTCTTGAACAGGTTGGCCACGATGTTGCCCATGTAGGTCGTCTCCATGTAATAGTAGACGCCGTAGTATTGGCTGTAATTCGCGTCCTTCGTGCGCGGGATGATGACCGCCATCGGCCGCCCGGTATGCCCTTCGTTGCTCATCCGCTGCACGTTGATCGTGAACTCGAGCGCGTAGCTGTCCATCTTCGCCGTGTCGAACTTCTGCAGCGACGCGAGCTGCATGTGCTGCGCGCCGCCGAGCTCGAGCGCGCCGCCCGCGATCGCGTAGGTCTGCTCCGGCGTCTCGTTGATGCGCCAGACGGCGCGGCCCTGCGCGTCGGTCACCGACCGGCCGGTTAGCGTCTTGTCCCCGAATTCCTCGACAAGCAGCGGCTTCACTTCCGAATGCCGAACGCGTTTTCTTTCGGTTATGTAGCGGTCCAGCCAGACGATCCATTCGGCCCGGGTGATCGGCTCCGAGGGACGGAACCGGCCGTACGGGTCGATATAGCCGGCCCGGGCCAGCCCGGTGATCGCCTCCCGGCTCCAGGCGCCGGCGTTCGCCAGATCCGGAATGCCGACATCGGCGCGAACCGTTCCTTCGACCGGATCCGCCGTCACGAGCCGGTACAGCATCTGGGCGGCTTCCTGCCGGGTAATCAGCTGGTTCGGCCGGAACGTGCCGTCGGGGAACCCCTGGATCGCGCCCGCCGCGTGCAGGCGCTGCAAGTCGGGCAAGTACCAGGCGTTCCGCGGCGTGTCCGAATAGACAACGTTGGAACGTTGCGACAGGTCCAGCACGCGGCCCGCGAGCGCGACGAATTCCGCCCGCGTGACCGGCGCGTCCGGCCGGAACGTCCCGTCCTCGAATCCTTTGGCCAATCCCTCTGACAGCCAGATCTCGATGATGCCTTGCGCGGGATGGCCATCGATGTCGCGGACGGGGGTCGACGCTTCGGCGGCCGAAGCGGCGGACCCCGGAACCCCCGCCAGCCAGACGGCGGCGAAGGTCAGAAAGGCAATAATCCAGCCCGTCTTCCTCTTCATCCACATGGTCAAATCCGCGTTCATATCCTCCTCCCGGTTATCGAATCAATTCGAATTGCGCCTGCGCCGGTTCGAGATGAGCCACACGATCGCGGCGAACAGGACCAGCGCGACGGCGATGGCGCCGATGTACAGCAGGCGCTGGAGCACCGGAAGATTGTCGGTCCGGAGATATTCCGTAACGTCCCACCAGATGGACCGCACCGGCTCGTACTGGCCGGTGTCGAAGACGTGCATCCGGTCCAGCCGGTCGATGACGATCACCTGGCCGTCCATCCGGTCGCGGGTCTGCGGCTTCAGGAGCGTCGCCCCGATCGCTTCAAGCCTCTCATCGGTAGAGGCGGACAACATCAGGATATCTTTTCCTTCCCGGAAAGTCGACGGAAACAACTGGATAATTCCCGAATCGTTCCGAATGTTGTCCGCCATCCGCACCGCCTCGACGGCCGGCTCCCAGACGGCTTCCGTATGGACGACCGGCATTCCCCCGATGCCGGCGAGCCACGAGGGCAGCCGGTCGGCCGCGCAGATCACGATCAGATGGTCCGATAGCCACGGCTCGTCTCCCGTCACGTCGTCCGGCATGGCGACCAGCCGGACGTTGCCGTACGAGGCCGGATCGCCGCCGTATTGCCCGTTGACGATCGCGTACAGCGTCAGCTCCGCGGACGTGGGCTTCTCCGGCAGCAGGATCGTCACCGGGTTCCACGCCGCTTCCGCGACGAACGGGTACGGCAGATTGGCCAGCTTCAGATCCCGGTTCGGCAGGCTCGAGAAGCTGAAATACGAAGCGTTGTCGATCACCGCCCAGTTGCCGATGAACGCGCCGCCGGAGCAGGCTTCGCCGGCCGAACCGAACTGGAACATGATCTCCGCGTTGATGTAGCTGCCCCGCAGCGCGACTTCCGGAATCTCCGCCTCGAGGACGCCGAAGTCGCTCGTCTCCTTGCTCAGGTAAGTGCTCGCCGCGGGAATGCCGTTGATCCGGATGACGGCCTGCGACTGCGCGAAGTTCAGCGATTTCGAATGCCGGAACATGATGTGCAGCTTGCCGCCCCGGGAGATGTCGTATTCGGCGGGCACGTTGTAGGAGATCAGGGCGCTGCCGACCATCAGCCCCTCGACGACGAGGTCGCCGTACTGGAGCGACTCCAGCGTCACCGTGTGCGCCGCGCCCGATTCACCCGCCGGTGCGGAGGACGCCGCCGCTTGCACGCCGGCCGCGCTGGCGAAGCTGCCGGAAAGCTGCCCGTACAGCGTCGGGTCGGTCATCATCGCGACGGCGCGGGCCAGCCCGTCGTCCCGGCCGGTGATCAGCAGCGTCCGGTATTCGTCGTTCCACCGGGACGGCCGGACCCAGGCCGCGCCTTCCGCGAGATCGGCGCCGCCGGAGGCCCGGCCCGCCTCCCGCTCCAGCTCCGCGCCGGGCCCCTTCCAGGAGCCGGCCGAGCCGATCCAGATCAGGTGGCCGGACTTGAGCGCGTCCGCCGTCAGCTCCGATTCCAGGAAGACGCGATGCTCCAGATTCGGGACGATGCCCGTGAAGTGGCGCGCCAGCTTCGCGAGGCCGAGCAGATCCTGCTCCGCCGGTTCGTCCGGCACCACGAAAATCGTGTTGTACGGCGTCAGGCTCCCCTTCTCGAGGAACGGAATCGGGTACCACGACAGGTCGCTCTCCACCGTGCCTTCCCCGTATCGCAGATGGATGACGCTCTCCTTGTGCAGCACGAACCAGTTGGCCGGATTGTTCTGGTCCATGCACAGGTTGTCCGTCGCCTCCATGTGGACGATGAGCGAGAACTTGTGGAAGCCGGCCGACAGCTCCATGCCGTCCAGATCGAGCCGCCACTTCGCGTCCTTCTGGTTGGCGGCGGTCAGAAACTGGCTGCCGAGCGGCCGGTCGTCGAGCAGGACGGTGATCGTCGAGCGGTCCTGGATGAGCGCCGGCGAATGGCCGAACCGCAGCTCGATGTAGGAGTCGGCCGCCACTTTCCGCGACTTCGGAATCTCGAAATAGTAGTCCTGGCGGTTCGTGACGCCCTGGATGACGAGATCGTCCTGGAACAGGAACCGGTTCTCGATCCGATTGTCCGGCTCTTCCGCTTCGAGGATGATGACGGAGGCTTCCGCTTCCACGCCCGCCCCCGCGGCGGACGGATGGTCGGAAGACGCTTCGCCGAAGACCGGACCGGCCGGGACGAGGCCGGCCAGGACCAGCAGGACAGCCAGCAGGACTGCATGAGGTTTTCGCATGGTTTGCTCCATTCCTTTGCCTGAATCTGTTCACTTCTGGGCTGCGGGCGGCTGAAACCGCTGGGTCTTGTCCCATTTCCATTCTTCGCGGATGATCGCCGCGCGAAGCTGCAGCCAGGTGGAACGGAAGATCAGATACAGCCAGAGCTGCGAGTACGTGACATACATGAGCGACAGCGTGAAGAAGTTCCGGGTCGTGAGCTCGGTCTTCTCGATCGCGAGCGCCACCATTATTTCGACGATGAACAGGATGTACGCGAGCAGCCAGATCAGCAGGAACGGTCCGGGCAGCGTGATGTTGACGATGCCGAGCAGGTTGAGCAGCATCATCAGGTGGGACAGGACGACCCCGCCCAGGAACACGAAATAGGTGAAGAAGAAATAGACGAGGTCGAACACGATCCGCCCCTGCTTCCGGCGCAGGATGCGGGGCAGGTTCTTCACGATGACGTACTGGTTGCCCCTGACCCAGCGGGTGCGCTGCTTGAACCACACCTTCCAGGTCTCGGGCTCCTGCTCCCAGGTGATCGCGAGCGGGAAGAAGCGGATCTTGTAGCCCTTCTCGTACAGCCGGATGCTCATCTCGGTGTCTTCGGTGAGCGCCTTGACGTCCCATCCGCCCATCTCCTCGAGCAGCGACTTGCGGATGAGGAAGTTGGTGCCGGGAATCGTGCTGATGCCGAACCAGTACCAGCGGCCCGCCTGGGCCATCCACTGGAAGCTGATCGTCTCGATGTTGATGAAGCGGGTCAGCAGATTCTTCTTCGCGTTGATGACCCGGAACTTGCCCGTGACGGCGCCGATCGTCGGGTCCTCGAGCGCCGCCTCGACGAGATACTTCACGGCCGCGCTGTTCGGCGTGTTGTCGGCGTCGTAGACGACGATGAACTCGCCCTTCGCGATCCGGAGCCCCTGGTTCAGGGCGTTCGACTTGCCCTTCGCGGCGTGCGGCGGCTTCAGGTGCAGGCAGCGGACGCGGGAATCCCGCGCGCAGTACTCGTCCACGATCTCCCCGGTTGCGTCGTGCGAGTTGTCGTCGATCACGATGATCTCGATTTTGTCGCGCGGGTAATCGAGCCGGAGCATCGCGTCCAGCGTGTAGCGGATGACGATGTCCTCGTTGTGGGCGGGGATGAGCACCGACACCGTCGGCCACTCGTCGTCCGGCCGTTGCCGCCGCGGCTGCGCCTTGAGCTTCTCCATCCGCTCCGCGTACAGATAGCCGCCCAGCATCAGGAACATGTGGTAGAGCAGCATGACCCAGATGCTTCCGAGCGACACGAGAAAAAGAAAGTTCCCGGACAACTACCCCAGCTCCCTCTCCATGAACAGCCGACGGTTACGCCGCATCTGCATGATCACGATGAACAGCATGAACATGACGACGAAAACGGCCACGACCAAAACCAGCGTCCAGGACGAATAGTAGGTGATCGATTCGTAACGGACCGACTGCTGCTCGAGCTTCTGCAGCTCGACCATCCGGTCGCGGTTGAGGATGACCGCGTCCATCGTGCCGTCGCCGCGGCCGGACAGGCGGATGAAGCCGGTCTCGACCCGGTAGGCGCTGTACCGGATATCCCGCCACATGACGGCTTCCCGCGCGATCTGTTCCAGCTGCGCGGCGATCGTCCCGTACGGCAGGGAGGCGTCCAGCCCGACGACGGACAGCGCGTCGCGCACGAGCCCGAGCCGGCTCATGCGGGAGGCCAGCAGCGTGGCCTCCGCGTCGCCGGAGGCGGCGCCGACCGATTCGGGGAACGCCGTCCCGTCCGCGCCGCGGATGCGCGTGTACGGGATGTCGGAGTAGCGGGTCCGGTCCGCCCGGTAATCCGTGAACTCGATGATATTCGAGAAGTACGCCCGGTCGGACGCGTACGCGAGGCTCTCCGCTAGCGCGCGCGACGCGTACAGCGCGACGGGGTACCCGCCGACCTCCTGGAGCAGCGCGATGTCCCGGGCGATCAGCCCGGCGGATTCGTCCGGCTTGGCCGGGTCAAGCCGGCTGCCGTCCAGGACGATCGTGCCGCCGGCCTCCGTCATGTACCGGAGGGCGTCCGCCAGCTCCGGGTTGTCGGAGATCACGGCCCGCTCCGAAGGAACGGACGAGCGTATGGCCGGCTGGACGGCGACCGTGAACGGGATGAGGCTCCCGCGCAGCAGATCCGCCAGCCTGCGCAGATGCGCCGGATCGGAGAGCGGGCCGACGTTCTCGATGACGATCAGCCCGGTTGCGCCTTCGGAATGGTGCTCGCCGAGAAAATCGTGCAGCACGTCCGCGGCGAGCCAGGCGACCATGCCGTTCGCGAGGCCGGCCGCGACCTGCCACCGGTCCCCTTCGCGGACGATCAGCGGGCGTTCGCTCCGGCCGTCGGACAGCCAGGCTACGCCCACGCCGTCGGGTCCGGGATCGAGCGCGGCGGCGGAAATGGCGGTCGTCGCGTATTCCGCGTTCCCGTACCGGAGGAGGATGCCGTCGAAGACGCGATCCGCCGCGCCCGCCCGGAACACCATGTACGGGATGTTCCACCTTCGGGCGACGGAGGCCGCCTCCGCGATCTCCCGGTCGGAAGCGCCGATCGAATCGATATGGATGATGTAATCCGCATCGCCTTCGGCCAGGCCGTCCAGCTCCGACGAATGCGCCGTCTCCGTCGTGACCGGGAAGTGGGACAGCAGGTTGTCGATGGTCGCGACATCGGCGGGCGGTTCGGGCGAATTGTGCAGGATGAGCACCCGGGGCGGCCGATTGCCCGGGCCCCCGTCGTCGGCCGCCGCGCGGGAGGCGGCGCCCGCCGCGGCCGGCGCGAGCAGCGAGCAGCAGATGGCGAGCGCGATCGCGGCCGGAACCAGCGGCTTCGGGAAACGCAGCATCTCAGCTCGCATAGAGGCTCAACATCCTGTTCGCGTCTTCCAGAAGCTCGTGGGCGGTCTGGTATTTCTGCGGGCATCCGGAATAGCCGTAGCGGAGCTGGATCTCGATCTGCTTCTCGCCCTTGCCGGATTCGATCTTGCACGTCTTGACGCGCTCATGCAGCCGCTTGATCACGATGTCCGCGTTCTCGATGCCCGTCTCCGGCAGGACGAAGCCGAACATGCCGTTCTCGAGATACGCTTTCTTGTCCACGTCGCGGAGGACGGACTCGATCTGCTCGCTCACCTGCCGGAGCAGGTTGTCGGCCGCATCTTTGCCGTAGGCCCGGACAAGCTCGGGGAAATACGCGATCTCCATGAGCAGCACGGTCATCGAATGCTTGTAGCGCAGCGACCGGGAAATCTCGATGTTCAGTTCCGTGCGGAACTGCCGCTCGTTCGGGAAGCCCGTCACGCTCTCGACCGTCACCAGCTCCTCCGTCAGCTTGCGGTGGTACTGGTACGACTTGAGCAGCTCGTCGATCCGCCGGCCGAGCATGCCGGAGGCGATGGCGCCAACCGGGAAGAACACGATCCAGACGATATCGTTCACGTTCATCGCCGCGATCGTCCGGGCGATGTACAGATCGTACAGAATGAACGAACCGTAGCCGAAGATGGCGAACATGGAGCTGATCAGGGCCATCATGATGCCGCGGACGAACCCGAGGATCGTCACCATCAGGAAGACGACGACCCAGATGTAGTTGAGCGGATGGATGGTGATCGTGAACGCCATGTACATGAAGACGACGACAAGCGCGATGAACTGCAGCAGGATGAACAGATAAAGCTCGGAGCGGGCTTTCTGGAGCTCGCCCGACGTTTTGCGCGATTCGGCGACTTTCTGTTTCTTCGACTCCTTGATGCGTTCTTTGCGGCTGGTCAGGTTGAGGGATTGGGCCATTTTCTCACCGCTCCGATTCCAATGCAGATTCCGCCAGCAGGGCCTGGAGATGGTCGAAGGAATAGGCCTCGAGCGTGGACGGATCGACGAAACCGCCGTACCAGGGCGAACGCTCGTCGCGGACGGACAGCTCGTACAGGGCCGCGAGGATCTCCTCCGCCGTGTCCGCGCGTCCGTCTTCCGCCAGCAGCCGGTACGCCAGCGCGTAGACCGCGGGTGATATCCCCTCGTCGACGGTCCGCCAATCGCGGTCGTACGCCGCGGCCAGAAGACCGTCTTCCCGCCATTTGCGCTCGACCATGTCCAGGGTGTCCGGGATGCCGATTCCGGCGGCCGCCAGATGGCCGGCGGCATAGAGCACGTCGATCATGTTGAACGAATCCTGGCCGATCCATCGCCCTTCGGAGATCCGGTACGTCTTCAGGAACAGGCCGCCCGGCAGCCGCGCCGATTCCAGCAGGGACCGCGCGCGGTCGAGGATCGGTTGCCATTCCGGATACCGTTCGGCCAGTTTGGCCATGGCGCCGAGTTCCAGATAGGAAGACGTGATCTCATCGGCCAACTCGCCGTAACGCCAGTCGTAATAGTCCGGAATCAAGTCGCCCGTCGTGCCCTGCTTGTACAGGACGCCGGCCAGACGGTCGGCGAGCTTTCCGTATCCGCGGTCGCTCCAGCGCTCCGAGGCCTCCAGCAGCGCCGCGATGATCTTCAGGTCGTCGATCGCGGCGTTGACGTGCACGTTGCGATAGGGGCCGTCCTCCTCGTACACCCACCGGATGTTCCCGCCACGGGTCATCAGCCGCTTCCGGAGAAAATCAACCTGCGTGTCGAACAACGCTTGCCGGTTCGTCCGAAGCGCATACTCCATCATCAGGCCGGTCGACTCGGACAGCATCTGGTGGTTGCCCGCCATGTCGGGCATGAGTGCAAGATCGTCGCGAAGATTCGTATAGATGCCGCCGGACGGATCCATCAAGTGCTCCACGACGAAACGAAGCAGGGGACTTTCGTTCCCCTGCAGGCGGTAGCGATGATTCTGGTCGGACTGATCGCGCATGATCAACACCGCTGCCGCCACCAGGAGGGTGGAGGCCACAAGAAGGTACATGACTGCTCGGCGCTGATCCATCAGGATGTCCACCTTTTTGCCCAAATATATGCTCATTATACTTCATTAATAGGACGTTAAGATTGGTTACAATTTACCATTACCGGATGGACAACCCGTAAGATCCTGCAGACGGAAGGCCAAGAGGCCCGCGGTTGATGTTCTGAAAGTCAATTGTACCTCCCGCTGCTGAACAATATCTGAACAAGTCGAATGGTGGCGAATCAAACGTTTTCCGGACGGAACGATGGCAATCGGCGGCTTGGGTGGTATGATGGGGAAACATGGAGCATGCAGGGAACGGAAGGGGGATTCGCATCGTGAAGCCGGAACCGATGGATGTCCGGATGCTCCGGGTCAGGCGCGCAACCCCCGATGACGTGCGGGACGTGCTGGCGATCTGGCTGAACGCTGCCGAATGGCTGCAGGCCCGGGGCATCGACCAGTGGAATCCGGAGCGGTTTACGCCGGAGGGCGCCGAAGCCGCCGTTCGCGAGTCGGAGGTGTATCTTGCGGAGTCGGGCGGTGAGGTTGTGGGGACGTATCTGCTCGCCTGGTTGGATCCATATATATGGAAAGAACTCGACAACGCCGAATCCGGGTACATTCATCGCCTCGCGGTCCGAAGAGACCTCAAGGGCATGGGGCTCGGGCTCCGGCTGCTGCGGCATGCCGAGCGGCAAATCGCCGGGCGCGGCAAGCGGCTCATCCGGCTCGATTGCATGGCCGACAACAAGCGGCTCAACCGGTATTATCTGGACGCGGGGTATGCGTTTGTCAGAAGGCATGTTGACGACGGCTGGAGCGCCAACCTGTACGAGAAGCGGGCGGCGGATCTTTTTGCGGAAGGGGACAGGTTCGATGAAGAAGATTGTGATTGAGCTGGACGAGGCCCGGTATCGGACACTGGTGAAGATGGTCTGGCTGGGCGACTGGATCGCGCACGCCACGAAAGTTGGCGACAAGGACCCGGAGATGGAAGAGGTCGAGCCATTGGTCTATTCCCGTTCGAGTGAACTTCCGGGCTTTGATCTCGTCGAGTGCGTCGAGAAGTTCGGCGCCTGTTGCCCGACCCGAAAAATGGAAGATGAATTGTATACTTACGTAGAAGAATACGACGAAGATGTGTTCTGGGAGAAGTTGCCTTACAAGCTGGCCCGGCGGGATCTGTTGCGGGAGACCGGCCCCGTCGCCCGTTTGACGGACAAGCATCGGGAGCGGTTGTCCGAGCTCGAGGAAGAATATGAGCGCGAGTTCGAGCGCAACGGGCTCAAGAATCTGGTGCTGAAACACAAGCTGACGAAGGAATAAAGCAGCCGGCGTTTCATGCTGATGGAAGTTGGATAATGTGATAAATTCGAGATGGCCTGGAAGACGCTGAAAGCGTGGCTGAGGGATGAGGGGATCGAGACCGCATCGCCCAAATCGGCGCTCAGGGAAGCTTTCAAATCGGGATGGCTGGGCCCGGACCCTGAGCCGTGGCATCAGATGCTGAGCGTTGCAGCACATTCCGCGACAACGCAGAAGACCCGCGCTTTGAAGGGCGCGGGTCTTCGCATGTCCGTGTCTCAGCCTGCGCGGCGGGACTCCGCGGCCAGTCCGGCGGCGGTGGCCAGGTAGATGACGGCGAGCGCCCAGGGCAGCGCCGTGAACGCCAGCCCGTCGAAGATATAGCCCAGGAAGAACGAGGCGGCCGCCATCGCGAGCGTGAGGAACAGGTATGTCCGGCTCCGGTAGATCCATACATAAGGGAGGAAATGCGAGCCCGCGAGCAGTCCGATCGCGAACGGGATCAGCTCGTAATGCTCGATGTAGATCACGATCCACATCGGCAGGAAGAACGCCTGGATGCCGCCGACGATGCCGCTCAGCGCGCCGAGCGGGTTGCGCGAGATCATGTCGGCCTTGAGCAGCTTGCCGAGCAGCAGCCCGAGCGGAAAAATCCCCCCGACCCCGAACAGATAGCACAGCGCCAGCGTCTGTCCCCCGATGAACAGGCCGAGCGTCCCCATCGCCAGCCAGTACAGCGCCCCGGCGAGGAAGACGGGATAGCCGTTGCGGGCGCCGCGGATCAGATCGCTCCTCAGTTCGTCGAGGGTCATGTTGCGATAGTCCATGGATGTCTCTCCTTAAGCGTTTTCAATTTTGGTCGAAAAAACAGCCGGACTGCTCCTCGTCCGCACAGCGTTGATCGTAACACAACCGGGACCGGTTTTCCAGCGAAAACTTTGCCCCGGCTCAAGCGCTTTCCGGAACGCCTCATTCGGATCCGACCGCAGATGTGCGCTTTTTTGACATGGCGTGACAGTTCCATGACGGGTGGGCATGACGAAAATCCGAACGTTCGTGATTTACCGACTTAAAATGTTCGTCTTTTTATTTGACATTCGCTTCACTCATTGGTACACTGTTAATGGCTGGACACATGAATTGATGCAGATCACATGCTCGTATAAGTCCGGGAATACGGCCCGGACGTCTCTACCCGGAAACCGTAAATTTCCGGACTACGAGCCAGCGGCGACAAGGATGCGGGTTGCCCCGGACGGGGCAGCCTTGTGCTGTCTTGTCCGATTCGCAGGCTCGAGGTCCGTCGGCGTGGAGACTCCGCATGGAGACGCGGCGGATTTTTTTCATGCCGGCGGCTTCGGCGGGGGAAGCTGAGAACGTGAACCAGGCATCAATATAAATCGGAAAGAAGGTTCCTCATGGCACTGGTAGGCGTCATCATGGGCAGCAAGTCGGATTGGGAGACGATGAAGCTTGCATGCGACATGCTCGACGAGCTGGGCGTCCCGTACGAGAAGCGGGTCGTCTCGGCGCACCGCACGCCGGATCTGATGTTCGAGTACGCCGAGACGGCGGCGGCGCGCGGTCTGAAGGTCATCATCGCCGGCGCGGGAGGAGCCGCGCATCTGCCCGGCATGGTCGCCGCGAAGACGACCTTGCCGGTCATTGGCGTGCCCGTCAAGTCCTCGAACTTGAACGGGCTCGATTCGCTTCTGTCGATCGTGCAGATGCCGGCCGGCGTGCCGGTGGCGACGGTCGCGATCGGCAACGCGGGCGCGGCGAACGCCGGCCTGCTCGCGGCGCAGATCCTTGCCGCGTTCGATCCGGAGCTGGCGCGGCGCGTCGCGGAGCGGCGGAAGCGGATCGAGCGCGAAGTGCTCGAGAGCAGTGAGACGCTATGAGCGCGGGCGCAGGCGGCATCAGGGCGGCGGGCGCGGACGCTGTGCGCGCCGAGCCGCGCACGATTCTGCCGGGCGCGACGATCGGCGTGCTCGGCGGCGGCCAGCTCGGGCGCATGATGGCGCTCGCGGGCAGCGCGATGGGCTATCGGTTCGTCGCGCTCGATCCGACGCCGGACGCGCCGTGCGGCCAGGTGGCGGCGCAGATCGTCGCCGCCTACGACGACGTGCAGGCCGCCCGCGAGCTGGCGCGCCGCGCCGACGTCATCACCTACGAGTTCGAGAACGTCGACGCGGACGTCACCGCCATGCTGATGGCGGAGTCGTACGTGCCGCAGGGCAGCGCGCTGCTCTACACGACGCAGCACCGGCTGCGCGAGAAGCGCGCGATCGAGGCGGCGGGCGTGCGCGTCGCGCCGTACGCGGAGATCCGCGGCCCGCAAGCGTTGCGGGAGGCGGCCGCCAGGTTCGGCTTCCCCTGCGTGCTGAAGACGGCGACCGGCGGCTACGACGGCAAGGGCCAATGGGTGATCCGGAGCGAAGCGGAGATCGAACCGGCTTACGACGCCCTGAGCCAGGCGAAGACCGAGCTGGTCCTCGAGCAGTTCATCCGCTTCGACAAGGAGCTCTCCGTCATCGCGGCGCGCAGCCCGCGCGGCGAAGTTCGGACATTCCCGGTATCCGAGAACGTTCACGTCGAGAACATCCTGCATTTGTCGATCGCGCCGGCCCGCGTGCCGGAACAGGTGCAGCGGGAAGCGGAGGCTCTGGCGGTCCGCATCGCCGATGGGCTCGGCGTGATCGGCCTGATCGCGGTCGAGATGTTCTGGTCGGCGGAGCACGGCCTGTATGTGAACGAGCTCGCGCCCCGGCCGCACAACAGCGGCCACTACACGATGGACGCCTGCCGCACGTCGCAGTTCGAGCAGCACGTCCGGGCGATCTGCAACCTGCCGCTCGGCGACCCGGCGCTCCTGACGCCGGTCGTGATGGTGAACGTGCTCGGCAGGCATTTGGAGCCGGTCATCGCGCGGCTGTCGCAGCCTGACGAGGCGGCGGCCAGGCTGAACGTGAAGCCGTCGCTCCACCTGTACGGCAAGCGCGAAGCCGCCCCCAGGCGCAAAATGGGCCACGTGAACGTCCTCGCCGCCTCGGTGGAAGACGCGCTCGCGTGGATTGACGAGACGAATATTTGGAAGGTGTGATCCCGAAACCATGTTGGACCGTTACAGCAGACCCGAGATGCGGGCGATCTGGACCGAGGAGAACAAATTCCGCGCCTGGCTCGAAGTGGAGCTGCTCGCCTGCGAGGCGTGGGCCGAGCTCGGCGTCATCCCGAAGGAAGACGCGGAGGCGCTGCGCCGCAACGCGAGCTTCGATATCAACCGGATCTACGAGATCGAGCAGGAGACGCGCCACGACGTCATCGCCTTCACCCGCGCGGTGTCCGAGACGCTCGGCCCCGAGCGCAAATGGGTGCACTACGGCCTGACGTCCACCGACGTCGTCGACACGGCGCTCGGCTACCTGCTGAAGCAGGCGAACGCGATCATCCGGCGCGACCTCGAGAACTTCATTGACATCCTGCGCGGGCAGGCGATCCGCCACAAATACACGGTCATGATGGGCCGCACCCACGGCGTGCACGCGGAACCGACGACCTTCGGCCTCAAGATGGCGCTCTGGCACGAGGAAATGAAGCGCAACCTCGAGCGGTTCAACCACGCGGCGGACGGCGTCGAATACGGCAAAATCTCCGGCGCGGTCGGCACGTACGCCAACATCGACCCGTTCGTCGAGCAATACGTCTGCTCGAAGCTCGGCACGAAGCCGGCCCCGATCTCGACCCAGACGCTGCAGCGCGACCGGCACGCCGAGTACATGGCGACGCTGGCGCTGATCGCGACGTCGCTCGACAAGTTCGCGACCGAGATCCGCGCGCTGCAGAAGAGCGAATTCCGCGAAGTCGAGGAGCCGTTCGCGAAGGGGCAGAAGGGCTCGTCCGCGATGCCGCACAAGCGCAACCCGATCGGCTGCGAGAACATCTCCGGCCTCGCGCGCGTCATCCGCGGCCACATGCTCTCGGCCTACGAGAACGTGCCGCTCTGGCACGAGCGCGACATCAGCCACTCGTCGGTCGAGCGCGTCATCCTGCCCGACGCGACGATGCTCATCAACTATATGTTGAACCGTCTGGGGAACATTATCAAAAATCTCACCGTGTTCCCCGAGAACATGAAGCGCAACATGGAGCGCACCTACGGCGTGCCGTTCTCCGGCCGCGTCATGACGAAGCTGATCGACAAGGGCTGGACCCGCGAGCAGGCGTACGACACGGTGCAGCCGCGCGCGATGCAGGCGTGGGAGACGCAGCGCCACTTCCGCGACATCCTCCTCGAGACGCCCGAGATCACGAGCGCGCTGTCGCGGGAGGAGATCGACGACTGCTTCGACCCGTCGTGGCATCTGAAGCACGTGGACACCATTTTCGAAAGACTCGGCTTGACCGGACAGGAGGCCTGAAACCCGTCATGACCCGGCAACCCCTATCCACCGCGGTCGGACTGATCGACGCTCCGCTCGTCCACAAAGGCAAGGTCCGCGAACTGTACGACCTCGGCGAGCATTACCTGATCGTCGTCACCGACCGGATCTCCGCGTTCGACTGGGTGCTCGAGCCGCCCGTGCCGTACAAGGGGATCGTGCTGAACCGGCTCAGCGCGTTCTGGTTCGAACAGACGGCCGCGATCCAGCCCAACCACGTCGTGCACACCGACGTGTCGAAGCTCGGAAGCATCGCGAAGGACCCCGGGCAGCTCGACGGGCGCGTCATGGTGGTGAAAAAAGCCCGCCGGATCGACATCGAGTGCGTCGTGCGCGGCTACATCACCGGCGGCGGCTGGCGGCAGTACCAGAAGTCGCAGGCCGTGAACGGCATCCCTCTGCCGCCCGGCCTGCGCAAGAACGAGAAGCTGCCGGAGCCGATCTTCACCCCGGCGGCGAAGAACGACGTCGGCCACGACGAGGACATCCCGTTCGACGAGATGGCGCGGCGCGTCGGCGCCGAACTGGCCGAAGACTTGCGGGAGCGAAGCCTGAAGCTGTACGACTTCGCTTCCCGCTGCTGCGAGGAGCGCGGCATCATCCTGGCGGACTGCAAGTTCGAATTCGGGCTGGCGGACGGCGAGGTGGTGCTGATCGACGAGATGTTCACCCCGGACGCGTCGCGCTTCTGGGCGAAGGACAAGTGGGCGCTGGACATCGAGATCGACAGCATGGACAAGGAGCCGGTGCGGGCGTATCTCGCAAGCAGCGACTGGGACAAAAACAGCCCGCCGAAACCGTTGCCGCAGGGCGTTGTGGAGGAGACGACGCGGCGGTATCTGGACATCTGCGAGCGGCTGACCGGCGAGAAACTTGCATGAGCCGACAGGCAGTCGGACAAGATTCACAGGAGGCGGAAATGCGATGAAGGCCACGGTGTACGTCACGATCAAGGAGAACGTTCTCGATCCGCAGGGGGCGGCCGTCCAGGGGGCGCTTCATTCCCTCGGATTCCACGAAGTCGGCAAGGTGCGGATCGGCAAATACATGGAGCTGACGCTCGACGTAAGCGACCGGAGCGAGGCGGAGGCGCGCGTGAAGGCGATGTGCGAGAAGCTGCTGGCGAACACGGTGGTCGAGGACTACCGTTTCGAACTGGAGGGCTGAGCGGATGCGGTTCGCGGTCATCGTTTTTCCGGGCTCCAACTGCGACATCGACTGCTACAAGGCGGTGGAACAGACGATCGGCCAGCCGGTCGACTACGTCTGGCACACGGCGACGGATCTGTCCGCCTACGACGCGATCATCGTGCCCGGCGGCTTCTCGTACGGCGACTATCTGCGCTGCGGCGCGATCGCCCGGTTCGCCCCGGTCATGAACGAGGTGAAGAAGGCGGCGGAGGAAGGCAGGTTCGTGCTCGGCATCTGCAACGGGTTCCAGATCCTGACCGAGGCGGGCCTTCTGCCGGGCGCGCTGCTCAGGAACCGCGATCTGAAGTTCCATTGCCATTCCACGCTGCTCGAGGTCGTGAACAACGAGACGCCGTTCACGCGGGAATACGCGAAGGGCGAGATCATCGACATCCCGATCGCGCACGGCGAAGGGAATTACTATTGCGACGAGGAGACGCTGGCCCGGCTCGAGGCGAACGGGCAGATCGTGTTCCGCTACAAGACGGGCGAGAATCCGAACGGCTCGGTGGCGGACATCGCCGGCATCTGCAACGAAGGACGCAACGTCGTCGGCATGATGCCGCATCCGGAGCGGGCGATCAGCGCGCTGCTCGGCTCGTCGGACGGCAAGCGGATGTTCACATCAGTTCTCAGCGCATGGAGGGAGCGGCGTGGCGCAGCAGTTAACGGCTAAGGAGCCGACGGCGGAGAGAATCGCCGAGCACAAGATTTACCGGGAGTTCGGCGTCAGCGATTACGAGTACGGCTTGATCTGCGAGTTCCTCGGCCGGAAGCCCAACTACACCGAGATCGGCGTGTTCAGCGTCATGTGGTCCGAGCACTGCGCGTACAAGAACTCGAAGCCGGTGCTGAAGAAGTTCCCGGTCTCGGGACCGCGCGTCCTGATGGGGCCGGGCGAAGGCGCGGGCATCGTCGACATCGGCGACAACCAGGCGGTCGTGTTCAAGATCGAGTCCCACAACCACCCGTCCGCGGTCGAACCGTACCAGGGGGCGGCGACGGGTGTCGGCGGGATCATCCGGGATATTTTCTCGATGGGGGCAAGGCCGGTGGCGCTGCTCAACTCGCTGCGCTTCGGACGGCTGGAGAACCCGCGGGTGAAGTACCTGTTCGAAAACGTCGTCGCGGGCATCGCGGGCTACGGCAACTGCATCGGCATTCCGACGGTCGCCGGCGAGGTGATGTTCGACGAGAGCTACGAGGGCAACCCGCTCGTCAACGCGATGTGCGTCGGCCTGATCGACCATGACAAGATCCAGCGCGGCGTCGCGAAGGGCATCGGCAACCCGGTGTTCTACGTCGGCCCGGCGACGGGGCGCGACGGCATCCACGGCGCGACGTTCGCTTCGGTGGAACTGACCGAGGAGTCCGAAGAGAAGCGCTCGGCGGTGCAGGTCGGCGACCCGTTCATGGAGAAGCTCGTCATGGAAGCGTGCCTCGAGGCGATCAACGCCGGCCTCATCCTCGGCATCCAGGACATGGGCGCGGCCGGGCTCACCTGCTCGAGCTCGGAGATGGCGGCGAAGGCGGGCAACGGCCTCGAGCTGTACCTGGACGAGGTGCCGCAGCGCGAGGAAGGCATGACGCCGTACGAAATGATGCTGTCGGAGTCGCAGGAGCGGATGTTGTTCGTCATCGAGCCGGAGAACGAGGCGAAGGTGCGGGAGATTTTCGAGCGGTGGGGCGTGCCCTGCGCGAAGGTCGGCAAGGTGACGGACGACGGGCGGCTGCGGCTGTTCCACAAGGGCGAGGTCGTCGCCGACATGCCGGTGAAGGCGCTGGTGGACGATTGTCCGGTGTACCATCAACGGTCGGAGGAGCCGGAATATTACCGCGCGTTCGCTGACGTGGACACGACGGCGTTCGAGGAGATCAAGGATCTGACGGGCGCGCTCAAGAAGGTGCTCGGTTCGCCGTCGGTGGCGAGCAAGGAATGGGTCTATCAACAGTACGACCACATGGTGCGGACGAGCACGGTCGTGCGGCCGGGATCCGACGCGGCGGTCGTCCAGGTGCCCGGCACGCGCAAGGCGCTCGCGATGACGACGGACGGCAACGGCCGGTACGTCTGGCTCGATCCCGAAGTCGGCGGCAAGATCGCGGTCGCGGAGGCGGCGCGGAACGTCGTCTGCTCGGGCGCGGAGCCGCTCGCGATCACGGACAACCTGAACTTCGGCAGCCCGGAGAAGCCGGAGATGTACTGGCAGCTCGAGAAGGCGACCGACGGCATGGCGGAAGCGTGCCGCGCGCTGGGCACGCCGGTCATCGGCGGCAACGTATCGCTGTACAACGAGAACGAGCAGGGCGCGATCTATCCGACGCCGGTCATCGGCATGGTCGGGCTGGTGCGCGATCTCGACCATATCACGACGCAGGAGTTCAAGCGCGAAGGCGATGTGATCGTGCTGGTCGGCGAGACTTATGGCGAACTGGGCGGCTCCGAGCTGCAGTACGCGGTGCTCGGCAAGACGGAAGGCCGGCCGCCGCGCATCGATCTCGAAGTCGAGAAGCGGGTGCAGGATGCCGTGCTTGAGGCGATCCGGCAAGGGCTCGTCGCGTCGGCCCACGACCTGTCCGAGGGCGGGCTCGCGGTCGCGCTGGCCGAGTCGTGCTTCGGGCGCGGGCTGGGCGCCGTCGTGAACGTGGAGACGACGCTGCGGGCCGATGTCGCGCTGTTCAGCGAGTCGCAGTCGCGCGTCTTGCTGAGCGCGCGGCCGGAGAAGGCGGACGCGCTGGTCGCGCTGCTGAAGGAGAAGGGCGTTGTCTGCTCGGTGCTCGGCAAGGTGGAAGGCTCGGATCTCGTCGTGCGGGTGAACGGACGGGACGGCATCGCGGCGCCGGTTGAGGAACTGTGGAAAGTCTGGAAGGAAGCGATCCCATGTCTGCTGAAGAGCTGAGCGGTCTGATCCGGTCCTGGGCCGATGGCGGCTATTACAACGAGGGCGCCGGACGGGAGGATCTGTTCGACAAGGTGCGCGAGGAATGCGGCGTGTTCGGGGTGTTCGGCATCCCGGACGCCGCCGCGCTGACCTATTACGGCCTGCACGCGCTGCAGCACCGCGGCGAGGAGAGCTGCGGCATCTGCACGGTCGAGTCGGAGCGGCCGTTCGAATCGTTCCGGGCGCATCGCGGCATGGGCCTCGTGAAGGAAGTGTTCACGAAGGAGGTTCTCGACGGGCTGCGCGGCGACCGGGCGATCGGCCACGTCCGCTACTCGACGGCGGGCAGCAGCGCGCTCGCGAACGCGCAGCCGCTCGTGTTCAAGTACCGGGACGGGGATCTCGCGGTCGCGACGAACGGCAACCTCGTGAACGCGCCGGAGATCCGGGCGGAGCTCGAGGCGGCCGGGTCGATCTTCCAGACGACGAGCGACACGGAAGTGATCGCGCACCTGATCGCGCGTTCGCCGTTCGATTTCGTCGGCGCGGTGAAGGAGGCGCTGCGGCGGGTCGTCGGCGGGTTCGCTTTTCTCATCATGACGAATAACCGGCTCATCGCCGCATCCGATCCGAACGGGCTGCGGCCGCTCTGCATGGGCCGGCTCTCTGGCGGCTATGTGTTCGCGTCGGAGACGTGCGCGTTGGAAACAGTCGGCGCCGAGTTCGTGCGCGACATCTATCCGGGCGAGATGCTGATCCTGGGCGAGGGGGACGAGATCCGGATCGAACGGTTCGCGCCGCTGGAGCGGCGGGCCGTGTGCGCGATGGAGTACATTTATTTCGCGCGGCCGGATTCGGATGTGGCGGGAATCAACCTGCACGCGGCCCGCAAGCGGATGGGCGCCCGGCTGGGCGTGGAAGCTTTCGTGGATGCCGATGTGGTGACGGGCGTGCCGGACTCGAGCATCTCGGCGGCGATCGGGTACGCGGAGCAGACCGGCATCCCGTACGAACTCGGGCTGATCAAGAACAAGTACACCGGCCGGACGTTCATCCAGCCGTCCCAGGAGCTGCGCGAGCGGGGCGTCAAGATGAAGCTGTCGGCCGTGCGCAAGGTCGTCGAGGGCAAGCGCGTCGTCATGATCGACGACTCGATCGTGCGCGGGACGACGTCGCGGCGGATCGTCAACCTGCTGCGCGAGGCGGGGGCGGTGGAGGTGCATGTGCGCATCACGTCGCCGCCGTTCGCGAACCCGTGCTTCTACGGCATCGACACGCCGGACCGGAAGGATCTGATCGCGGCGCAAATGTCGGTCGAGGAGATCCGGAAGGCGATCAACGCGGACTCGCTGCAGTTTCTGTCCAAGGAAGGGTTCATCGAGGCGGTCATGGGCCGCGTCGGCGCGGCGGGCGCGATTGGCGCGGGCGTGGCCGTCGGCGCCGGTGTCGGCTCGGGCGCGGCCGGCGGTGTTGGCGTCGCCGGTGGTATTGGCGGCGCCGGCGGCGTTGGCGCGGGCGCGGCCGGCGGTGTTGGCGTCGCCGGTGGATCGGTCGCGGGTTACGGCGCCGGCGGTGTTGGCGTCGCCGGTGGTATTGGCGGTGCCGGCGGCGTTGGCTCGGGCGCGGCCGGCGGTGTTGGCGTCGCCGGTGGTATTGGCGGCGCCGGCGGCGTTGGCTCGGGCGCGGCTGGCGGTGTTGGCGTCGCCGGTGGTATTGGCGGTGCCGGCGGCGTTGGCGCGGGCGCGGCCGGCGGTGTTGGCGTCGCCGGTGGTATTGGCGGCGCCGGCGGCGTTGGCTCGGGCGCGGCCGGCAGAGCGGGCTCCGCTGGCGTCGGCGCCGGTGCGACTGGCGGATCGGTCGCCGGACTGGCCGGCCGGAGGTTCGACCCGTCGGTGCTCGATCTGAAGGGATTGGAGGCAGCCGGGCTGTCCCCGGCCGAGTTCGAGGCGGCGCTGCGGATCAACGGCGGCATGTGCATGGCGTGCTTCGACAACGACTACCCGACCCGGATCGATTTCGGGAAGCCGTCGCGGACGTGCGGCTGATCATGAGGGGCGGGAGGCGGTCGTCGGACCGGCTTGCGGAACTCTAAACCGCCCCCGGATTGCGGATAAACGAAAAATTTTCCTCTATTTCGCCCGAAAGGGCAGAATCGCCGGAAATAGACGAAGAAATTTCCGCTATTTTTGGGTAGTCGGCCGATTTCGCGCGGATTTCCCGGAATAGGAGAAGAATTTTCCTCTATTTTGGGCGAATATCGAAAATTCGACAAAATAAGCGAAGCAACTTCGTTTATCATTTTGGACGGATGAAGTTCATTGGTCGTTGGACGGATGGACCAACCTTTGCGAAGGAGTGACCCTGGTGTCGGAAGCGTACAAACAAGCCGGCGTCGACATCGCGGCGGGCAATGAAGCGGTCGAGCGGATGAAGAAGCATGTGGCGCGGACGTTCCGTCCCGAAGTGCTGACCGGGCTCGGCGGGTTCGGCGCGCTGTTCGGCCTGGATCTGCGGAAGTATGAGGAACCGGTGCTCGTCTCCGGCACGGACGGCGTCGGCACGAAGCTGATGCTCGCGTTCGCGATGGACAAGCACGATACGATCGGCATCGACGCGGTGGCGATGTGCGTCAACGACATTGTGGTGCAGGGCGCGGAGCCGCTTTTCTTCCTGGATTACCTCGCTTGCGGCAAGGTCGTGCCCGAGCGGATCGAGGCAATCGTGAAAGGGATCGCGGACGGATGCGCCGAATCCGGATGCGCCCTGATCGGCGGCGAGACGGCCGAAATGCCGGGCATGTACGGCGAGGACGAATACGACATCGCCGGATTCGCCGTCGGCATCGTCGACCGGAAGCGCATCATCGACGGCTCCGGGATTCGGCCGGGCGACGCGGTCATCGGGCTCGCGTCGAGCGGCGTGCACAGCAACGGCTTCTCGCTCGTGCGCAAGGTGCTGCTCAAGGACTGCGGCTACTCGCTGCACGACACGCTGCCGGAGCTCGGCGGCGCAAGGCTCGGCGACGTGCTGCTCGAGCCGACGCGGCTTTATGTGAAGCCGGTGCTCAAGTTGATCGAACGCGTGGAAGTGAAAGGCCTCGCGAACATTACGGGCGGCGGGTTCATCGAGAACATCCCGCGCGCGCTGCCCGAAGGCGTGAACGTCGAGATCGCGTACGGCTCGTGGCCGGTGCTGCCCATATTCAAGCTGCTGCAGGAGCGGGGCAAGATCTCGAACCGCGACATGTTCACGACGTTCAACATGGGCATCGGCATGGTCGCCGTTGTGCCGGCGGATCAGACGGACGAAGCGGTCCGGACGCTCGCGGAGCAGGGCGTCGAGGCTTACCGGATCGGCACGGTGACGCCGGGAAGCCGGGTCGTGACGTTCACGGGAGCTGACATGTGATGGCGAAGCTGAAGGTCGCCGTCTTCGCGTCCGGCAACGGTTCGAACTTTCAGGCGCTCGTCGACGGCGCGCGGGACGGCCGGATCGACGCCGAGATCCGGCTGCTCGTCTGCGACAAGCCGGGCGCGCCGGTCATCGGGAGGGCGGAGGCGGCCGGCATCGAGACGTATGTGTTCCGGCCGCGCGATTATCCGTCGCGCGAAGCGTACGAGCGCGAAATTCTGATCGAGCTGAAGCGCCGCGGCGTCGAGCTGGTCGTGCTGGCCGGCTACATGCGGATCGTGACGCCGGTGCTCGTGGACGCCTACTACGGGCGGATGATCAACGTCCATCCGTCGCTTTTGCCGGCTTTTCCCGGCGTGAACGGCATCGGCCAGGCGCTCGAATACGGCGTGAAGGTAACCGGCGTGACCGTGCACTTCGTCGACAGCGGGCTCGATTCCGGGCCGATCATCGCGCAGGAGGCGCTGGCCGTGGAGCCGGGCGACACCGAGGAGACGCTGGCGGCGCGCATCCACCCGATCGAGCACCGGCTGCTGCTTGAGATCGTGCAGCGGTTCGCGGAAGACCGCATCCGGCTGAACGGCCGGCAGGTGACGATCGAGCCGAAGTGAGCGAGTCGGCCTCGCGGCGACAGTAACGGAACGGCGTTCCGTTAGGGGCCGACGGCCGTGTGCCAGGCGGGGATTAACGGAACGTGGTTCCGTTGGAGGCTGCCAACGGGCGGTCAAGGCGGTCGCACCGCACGTGCAACGGAACAACGTTCCGTTAGCGGGCCGACGGCCGTGCGCCAGGCGAGGATTAACGGAACGTGGTTCCGTTGGAGGCCGCCGACGGGCGGTCAAGGCGGTCGCACCACACGTGCAACGGAACAACGTTCCGTTAGCGGGCCGATGGCCGTGTGCCAGGCGAGGATTAACGGAACGTGGTTCCGTTGGAGGCCGCCGACGGTCGGTCAAGGCGGTCGCACCGCACGTGCAACGGAACAACGTTCCGTTAGCGGGCCGACGGCCGTGTGCCAGGCGGGGATTAACGGAACATGGTTCCGTTGGAGGCCGCCGACGGTCGGTCAAGGTGGTCGCACCGCACGTGCAACGGAACAACGTTCCGTTAGCGGCGCTGCCGCCGCGCATGAACGGGCCATTAACGGAACACGGTTCCGCCCACCACCAAACCCAAGATGTAAGGATGGGGACGATGAGCGAAATCACCGAACTGAATCTCCGGTACGGGATGAACCCGCACCAGAAACAGGCGAAGCTGACCAACAACGGGAAACCCTTGCCGATCAGGGTGCTGAATGGCGAGCCCGGCTTCATCAACCTGCTCGACGCGCTGAACGCGTTCCAGCTCGTACGCGAGCTGCGCAAGGCGACGGGCCTGCCTGCCGCCGCGTCGTTCAAGCATGTCAGCCCGGCCGGCGCCGCCGTTTACGCGCCGCTGACGCCGGAACTGGCCAAGGCGTACTTCGTTGACGGCATGGAGCTGTCGGAACTCGCGACCGCCTACGCGCGGGCGCGCGGCGCGGACCGGATGTCGTCCTTCGGCGACGCGGCCGCGCTGAGCGACGTCGTCGACGTGCCGACCGCGAAGCTGCTCAAGCGCGAGGTGTCCGACCTTGTCGTGGCGCCGGGATACACCGAGGAAGCGCTGGCCATCCTGAAGGAGAAAAAAGGCGGCAAATTTCTCATCCTCGAGATCGATCCCGACTACGTGCCCGATCCGCTCGAGACGCGCACCGTGTTCGGCCTGACGATGCAGCAGGAGCGGAACGACGCGGTGATCGACGAGTCGGTCTTCGAGACGATCGTGACCGAGAACAAGGAGCTGCCCGAGAGCGCGAAGCGCGACCTGCTTGTCGCCCTCGTGACGCTGAAGTACACGCAGTCGAACTCGATCTGCTACGCGCTGGACGGCCAGACGATCGGCATCGGCGCCGGCCAGCAGTCGCGCATCCATTGCACGCGCCTCGCCGGCGACAAGGCGGACCGCTGGTTCCTGCGCCAGCATCCGATCGCGCTGAACATGAAGTTCCGTCCTGGGCTGTCCCGCGCCGAGCAGAACAACGCGATCGACCTGTGGCTTGAGGACGTGTTGACGCCGGTCGAGCAGAAGAGCTGGGAGCAGTGCTTCGAGGAAGTGCCGCCGCGCCTTGCGCCGGAGGAGAAGCGGGAATGGCTCAAGGGGCTCCGCAACGTCTCCTACGGCTCCGACGCGTTCCTGCCGTTCCGCGACAACCTCGACCGGGCCAGCCGCAGCGGCGTGAAATACATCATCCAGGCCGGCAGCTCGGTGCGCGACGAAGAGGTCGTGAAGGCGGCGAACGAGTACGGCATGGTCATGATCTACTCCGGCGTCCGGCTGTTCCACCACTGATGTCCGCCAGCCAAAAGGGAGAGAGCGGACAATGACCACGACAACGAACTCCGCCAAGAAGGGAGAGAGCGGCGCAATGACCACGACAACGAACCTCGACGTCCTGAAGGCGGAAGCGGAAGCGAACGCCGAGGCGCTGAAGAACAACCGCTATCCGGGCCGCGGCATCATCATCGGCATGACGCCGGACGGTACGAAACTGGTGCAAGTCTATTGGATCATGGGCCGGAGCGAGAACAGCCGCAACCGGATTTTCGTGCTCGAAGCGGACGGCAGCGTCCGCACCGAAGCGCGCGATCCGGCGAAGCTGACCGATCCGTCGCTCATCATCTACCATCCGGTCCGCGTGGCCGGCGGCGCCCACATTGTGACGAACGGCGACCAGACCGACACGATCGCCGAAGCGATCGCCAGCGGCGGCACGTTCGAGGACGCCCTCCGCACGCGCACGTTCGAGCCGGACGCGCCGAACTTCACGCCGCGCATTTCGGGCATCGTCGAGCCGGGCAACCCGAAAGCCGCCTACAAGCTGGCGATCCTGAAGTCGAACCGCGGCATCGGGACGCTTGCGCAGCGGCATTTCTTCACGTACGAGCAGCCGATCGCGGGCTACGGGCATCTCATCCACACGTACCAGGGCGACGGCAATCCGCTCCCGTCCTTCGAGGGCGAGCCGAAGCTCGTCCCGCTGTTCGACGACCCGAACCGGACGCTCGACTACTACTGGGAGCGGCTTGACGAAGAGAACCGTATCTCGCTGCTCGTGAAGACAATTCCGGCGGGCGGCGGCGAAGCGGCGATCACGATCCGGAACAAAGCATAAGGAAGGCCGGAAAACGGGAACGGCGTCCCATCAAGAGCGGCAACGAATCCGAACAGGAAGCAAAGGAGGCTCACGCGGTGAACATTCTGGTCATCGGCGGCGGCGGGCGCGAGCACGCCATCGTCTGGTCGCTGGCCAAGAGCAGCCGGGTACAGAAGCTCTATTGCGCGCCGGGCAACGCGGGGATCGCGCAACTGGCGGAATGCGTGCCCATCGGCGTGATGGCGTTCGACGAGCTGGTCCGATTCGCGAAGGACAAGGCGATCGATCTCGTCGTCGTCGGCCCGGACGATCCTTTGGCGGCGGGCATCGTCGACGCGTTCGAGGCGGCGGGCATCCCGGCGTTTGGTCCGAACAAGGCGGCGGCGGAGATCGAGGGCAGCAAGATTTTCATGAAGCATCTCCTCAGAAAATACGACATCCCGACCGCGCGGTACGAAACGTTCGACGACTATGAAACGGCGCTCGCCTATCTGCGCAAGCAGCAGCCGCCGATCGTCGTGAAGGCGGACGGCCTCGCCGCCGGCAAGGGCGTCACCGTCGCGCGCACGATGGAGGAAGCGGAAGAAGCGCTGCGCGGCATGATGATCGACCGGGTCTTCGGCGCGTCCGGCACGCGCGTCGTCATCGAGGAATACCTCGAGGGGCAGGAAATGTCCATCCTCTCGTTCGTCGACGGGATGGCGGTCCGGCCGATGGTGCCGGCGCAGGACCACAAGCCGGTGTTCGACGGCGACCGGGGGCCGAACACGGGCGGCATGGGCACCTACACGCCGCTGCCGCACATCGACCCGGCCGTCATCGAAGAAGCGATCGAACGCATCATCAAACCGACGGCGGCTGCGATGGTGAAGGAAGGTCGGCCGTTCCGCGGGGTGCTTTTCGCCGGGCTGATGGTGACGAAGGACGGTCCGAAGGTGATCGAGTTCAACGCCCGGATGGGCGACCCCGAGACGCAGGTCGTGCTGCCGCGCCTGAGGTCCGACCTGCTCGACATCATCCTCGCGGCGATGGACGGCAAGCTCGACCAGGCCGCGATCGAGTGGAGCGACGATGCGGCCGTCTGCGTCATCCTGGCGTCGGAAGGCTATCCCGGCTCCTACCCGAAAGGGATCCCGATCGAAGGGATCGACAAGGCGGAGGCGGCCGGCGCACTCGTGTTCCACGCGGGAACGGCGCTCAAGGACGGCGGATTCGTCACCAATGGCGGCCGGGTGCTCGGCGTCGTCGGGCGCGGCCGGGACATCGAAGAGGCGCGGAATCGGGCGTACGAGGCGTGCGGGTTGATCCGTTTCGAGGGCATGCATTACCGGAAGGACATCGCGGCGAAGGCGCTGGCCGCGAAGAATGGCTGAATCACGCAGGCGGGAAGCGGGCTTACGGCTTCCCGCCTGTCACGTTTTGCGGCTCTGTCGCGCGGTCGGCTCGAGCGGCGCGGGGATTGAGGCCAGGTGGTTGTGGAGCGTCTCGACCATTTGCTGCCGGCCGTCCGGCGAGGTGTCCTGCCAGATCAGCTCGAACAGCACGCCAAGCCCCGGCAGCGTCCGTTCGTCCGCGCCGACCGAGCTGTCGATGATGTCGAGCAGGTCTTCGGACGACTTGTCGTGCACGCGCTGGATGATCGCCTGGCGCAGATTGAGCGTGTTCACGCGGCATCCCCCCGTGAGCGAAAAGTTCCCCATTACTATGCCCGGCCCGGCGCTTGTTCATCCCCGCGCTGTGCTATAATGGGACATATTGCGATTCGCGGCAACCGCCGGAAGGAAGGGGCATCCGCACATATGGCCAAAGCGGCGAAAAAACAATTCGCGGTCATCGGCATGGGCCGGTTCGGCACCAGCGTCGCCCGGTCGCTCGCGAAGCTCGGCTACGAGGTGCTTGCGATCGACTCGAGCAGCGCGCGCGTGCAGGATGTGGTGAACCAGGTCACGCACGCGGTGCAGGCCGACTCGACCGACGAGGAGGCGCTGCGCGCGCTCGGCCTCCGCAATTTCGACGTCGTCGTCGTTGCGATCGGGCAGGACATTCAGGCAAGCATCCTGACGACGCTGATCCTGAAGGAGCTCGGCGTCCCGTGCATCATCGCGAAGGCGCAGAACGAGCTGCACGGCAAGGTGCTGAGCAAGATCGGCGCGGACAAGGTCATTTTCCCCGAGCGGGACATGGGGCAGCGCGTCGCGCACAACCTGATCTCGCCGAACCTGATCGACTTCATCGAGCTGTCGGACGACTACAGCATCGTGGAACTCGAAGCCCCGCCGGTCATGATCGGCAAGAACCTGAAGCAGCTCGACATTCGCGCCCGGTTCCGGTGCAACGTCATGGCGATCAAGACCGGGGGCCGGATGAACATCGCGCCGAACGCCGAAGATTCGATCCGCGAGGGCGACGTCCTCGTCATCGTCGGGAAGAACGGCGATCTGGCGCGGCTCGAGCGGCATTACGCGGAGAACGGGAAGTGAGAAGAGCGGCATGGCGGACAAGGACATTTCCCCGATCCCGATCACGTCTGCACAGAATCCGAAGGTGAAGGCCTGGGCCTCCCTCCTCGAGAAAAAACACCGCGACCGCGCCGGCACGTTTCTCATCGAAGGGGTCCATCTGCTGCAGGAGGCGCTGAAGGCGGAGGGGCTCGTCTCGGTCGAGGCGGTCGCCGTCGACGCCGAACGCGGCTGGCCGGAGGAACTGGCGGGCTCGCGCCTGCCGGAGCGGACGCCGGTGTACGCGTTGCCGGCGTCCGTCATGGCGAAATGCACCGGCACGGACACGCCGCCGCCGGTGTTCGCCGTCGTCACGAAGCCGCGTTACGGGGCGGACGCGCTGTTCCGCGGCGGCGGCTTCGTCGTCGCCCTCGACGGCGTGCGCGATCCGGGCAACGCGGGCACGCTGATCCGCGCGGCCGACGCGGTCGGCGCCGACGCCGTCGTGCTCGGGCGCGGTTCGGTCGACCCGTACAACCCGAAGACGGTGCGCTCGACGATGGGTTCGCTGTTCCACCTGCCGGTGGTCGAGGGCGACCTGGCCGAGCTGCTGCCGGAGGCGAAGCGGCGCGGCGCCCGGCTCGTCGGCGCGAGCCTCGACGCGCGGCAGTCGTGCTACGAGTTCGACTGGCGGCCCGCTTGCTGGCTGCTGCTCGGCAACGAGTCGAACGGCCTGTCGCCGGCCGTCTCCGCGCTCGTGGACGAGCGCGTGCTGATCCCGATGCGCGGGCGGGCGGAGTCGCTCAACGTGGCGATGGCGGGGGCGGTGCTGATGTACGAGGCGATGCGGCAGCGGTATTTTTCCCCAAATAAAAATTCCTGTCCGTGAATAAAAATAATTGTCCAGAGATAAAAATTCGTGTCCATGAAACGACCAAAGACTGGAAAATGATCAGGTTTGATCCCGATCATGATCCAGTCTTTTTTCCGTCCGTCGCGTCACCATCTTTGCAGGATTTCCGCGTATTTTCCGAATCATAAGTAGGAGCAGGAAAAGGAGCTTTTGGGGGTTCAATATCGGTGATAAAGTGCGTACTTTATGTAAAAAGCTGAGCTTTCGGGCTTTGCTTTAATAAAAGTGCGTAACTTGTGTAAAAAGTCTTTTAGAACTGGGATTAGCTGATTCACATTGGTGAGATGTCAAACAAAAAGTAGAACGGAAAAATGGTTAAAAAATCAATTTGGAACGGGAAAATGGTCAAAAAATTGGACAGGAATTAGGCCGTTCAAAAGTAGAACGGAAATTTGGTCAAAAAAGCAGGATGAAAAGGGTATGGATTAAATTTAGAACGGAGAAATGGTTGAAAAATTGAATTGGAGTACGCGGAAATTGTAAAATTTTTTGATAGAGAAGAGTACGCGGGTTTTGTAAAAATAATGGATTTGGTACGTGGCTTTTGTAAAAATAATGGCAGGGGAAAAAGGAGCGATGCAAGGCGTTGGATCTGGGCATCCAAGCCTGTCACAAGCTTCAGCTCAAGCATTTGTTCAAGCAAATTCCTGCTCCCTTTACCACCTCCTTTCCCCTACAAATGGACAATAATTTTTATCTCGTTTTGTTCACAATTGTTCCAGATATTACCTGAAAAAGTGCCTTCAAACCTGACATGAGTGGACAATAATTTTTATTCCGATTTTGGCTTGAAAAGGGCTGAGAGGGCTTGACGGGCAAGGGATTTCGGGATTTGAAAGGGATTGGAAATTGAGGACAGGAATTTTTATGTTTTTACAGTATTTTGCGCGATAAGCCTGCGGCTTTCGCTCTGACGGTCCCGCGGCCCGTTAGCGGCGCATTGTGGCGTTCCGGAACGTCTTGCGGAGGGCTCTAACGGACCAGTGGACCGTTAGAGCGACTGGCGCCGGTCGTGCGGAAGCTTTAGCGGATCTGCGGACCGTTAGCGGCGCATTGTGGCGTTCCGGAACGTCTTGCGGAGGGCTCTAACGGATCTGTGGACCGTTAGAGCGACTGGCGCCGATCGTGCGGAAGCTCTAACGGACCTGTAGACCGTTAGCGGCGCATTGTGGCGTCCCGGAACGTCTCGCGTAGGGCTCTAACGGACCAGTGGACCGTTAGAGCGACTGGCGCCGGTCGTGCGGAAGCTCTAACGGACCTGCGGACCGTTAGCGGCGCATTGTGGCGTCCCGGCACGTCTCGCGTAGGGCTCTAACGGTCCGATAAGCAGTCATACTTGAAATGCAACTTTACGGTTGCATATAATACGGGTATGATACGCGACAACAACGACAACGTGGACAATCGAGACTTGATTTTCAAGGCGCTGGGCGATCCGACCCGGCGGATCATTCTGGACGAACTGGCCGAGCGGGACGGGATGACGCTGTTCGAGCTGACGACGCGGCTCATCATGAAGTATCAGTTGTCCATTACGCGGCAAGGGATCGCCAAGCATCTCGGCGTGCTGGAGGAAGCGGGGCTCACGCAATCCGTCCGCAAGGGAAAGTACCGGTTGATCCGGTTCAACCGGGAGCCTCTGCGGGACCTGCTGAAGAGCTGGCTCGAATGACGCGGCCGAACCGGGTGGCAGGGTCGGACGGTTCCGGGGAGTCGGATCGGACGGTCCCGGGTAGTCGGGTCGGATGGTCGATCCGGATGGTCGGGTCGGGCTGACCAACCGGTCGGTCGGGCCGGGTAGTCGAGTCGAAAAGGCCGAACCGGGCGTCGGGTTGGACAGTCAGTCCGGGCGAACCCGGGTAGTCGGGTCGGATGGTCGATCCGGATGGTCGGGTCGGGCTGACCAACCGGTCGGTCGGGCTGGGTAGTCGAGTCGAAAAGGCCGAACCGGGCGGTCGGGTTGGACAGTCAGTCCGGACGGTCCCGGGTAGTCGGGTCGGATGGTCGATCCGGATGGTCGGGTCAGGCGGACCAACCGGTCGGTCGGGCCGGGTAGTCGAGTCGAAAGGCCAAACCGGCGGTCAGGCGGCCGAACCGGTTTGACAGGACGGTCGGGCGGAGCGATTTTGATTCACGGAGGTGCATGGATGAAGATCGTGGTAACGAGCATTTTCGTCGAGGATCAGGAGCGGGCCCTGGACTTCTACACCACGAAGCTCGGCTTCGTCAAGAAGCATGACGTTCCGATGGGCAAGCACCGCTGGCTGACGCTCGTGTCGCCGGAGCAGCCGGACGGCGTCGAGCTGCTGCTGGAGCCGAACGAGCATCCGGCCGCGAAGTCGTACCAGAAGAAGATCTTCGCCGACGGCATCCCGGCGACGATGTTCGGGGTGGACGACATTCACGCGGAGTATAAGCGGCTGGTAGAGGCGGGCGTGACGTTCACGATGGAGCCGACGACGATGGGGAATGTGACGGTCGCCGTCTTCGACGACACCTGCGGCAACCTGATCCAGATGATCCAGAATTCATAAGGCGCAAATAAAGCGGGTTGATGCGCGAAAATTAAGCAGGATGATGCGCGGAGCGGATCCGTGCATCATCCCGTTTTTCGTTATTCCGGGATCTGCAGTTCGGCCTCCTCCATCGCCCGCGCGATCGCCTCGATGGTCTCGTCGAGCGATTGTTGGCCTTTCACGGCCTTCGGCAGTTCCCGATTCAACGCCTGGTCGAAGGCGTGGTACACCAGATAATGCGCCCCGAGCAGCGGTCTCGCGTCAGGATTGGCCCGGAACTTGTAGAACGGCTCGAGATTTACTCCGTCCTTCTCCTTCATGAACGAGGAGCGGGCGAGGAGCAGCGCCGATGATTTGGATCGGAGCTGCGCGAATTCTTCGCCGGCGGCGTATTTGAGGAATTCCCAGGCCAGGGATTGCCGCGGCGAGTTCGCATTAATGGCGAAGATGTCGTACAGTATCACCCCGCTGCCGCCCGTTCCGGTGCGGCCGGCGGTCGGCGCCGTCACCACCCCATAGTTGAGCTCGCTCCCCAACCGATCCCGCATCTCCCGGATATCGTCCGTCAGGCGGAGATAATCCACGGTCATCGCGCTTCGGCCTGTGATGAACAGGTTCGATTGGACCACTCCCCGGGGATTGAAGTCGGTGATCTCCGAGACGCCGGGCACATAGAGGGCTCCCGATTGTCCCGCTTTCACGACCTTCTCGATGATGGCGCGCCAACCGTCCGATCGGAACGTCAGCTCGCCGTTCAGGCCGGCGTACAGGTTCAGGCCTTCCGCCTCCGCCATCTGGATGACCATGGAGGACAGGCCGGTTCTGTCGCTGAACCCCGCGATCCTTTCCTTCGGGTCGCCGTCCGCGGGGAAGCGTCCGGCGAGCTCGAGCACCTCATCCCAGGTCATGCCGTCCCGGGGCGGATCGACGCCGTATGTGTTGAACAGGTCGATATTATAGTACAGCGCGAAATTGTCGAATCGGGGCGACAGGGCAAACAGCCCGCCGTTCACCGGCTTGCGCAGGAGTTCCATCACATTGTCATGGATGGAGCCGATGTCGTATCCGTCGTCGCGGATCAGGGCATCGAGGTCGACAAGCACGCCCGCCTCCGCCAGTTCGGCGTACTGCTGCAGGTCATCGATCCGGAGGATGTCCGGCTCGTACGCCTCGAGAAATTTCCCGTTGTCGAAACCGTTCGCGGCCAGGAACTGATACTTTTCGTCCAGGCTGATGACCTCGAACTCGACGTTGGGGAATTTCGCATGGAAAAACTCGCCGTATTCGCTCTGGAAATACGATTCGTCGGCATAGACGATTTTCAGCGTGCCGGAAAGGTCCTGTTCCTGTTCCTTTTCCCTCTTTTCAGAGCATGCGGCCGACGCGAACACTGCCAAAAGGAGAATGACGATTCGCACCGAATACTTCATGAATAACCTCCATGGCCTGATGGCTTGGTTGCTATGGATAAGACGACACAAATTTTCCGAAAGTTTACATCTCCGTGCCGGAGCATCCGCCTCTCATCGGGGCGATCACCGACACATGGAACCGGGGTGGCATTTGTGGACTGGTCCGATCAGTCGCCGTTTGAAATCAAGGTCGAGTGGGCGAGAGGGGCGCGCGGGCCGCGGCGGAGCGGGGCGACATCGTGATCATCGTCGATGTGCTCAGCTTCTCGTCCGCCGTCACAACCGCCGTGGGGTACGGCGCGGAAGTCCGGCCCTATCGGCCGCCCGTCGACGAGGAGGCGAAGGCCTGCGCGGAGAAACTGGGGGCGGAGCTCGTAGCGGGCCGGGCGGAGGCGCGCAGGGTCGGCGGCCACTCGCTGTCGCCGCTGACATACACGCCGGCGGACGCGGGGAAGCGGTTCGTGCTGTGCTCGCCGAACGGCGCCGCATGCGCGCAATTGGCCGGGAGCGCTCCCGCGCTGCTCGTCGGCTGCCTGCTCAACGCATCGGCGGTCGCCGAGGTTGCGAACCGGCTGAGGCGCGAGCTGCGGGCGAACGTCACGGTCGTGCCGTGCGGGGAGAAATGGGCGGACGCGCGGGAGGGCGAGAACCAGCTGCGTCCGGGGATCGAGGACTATATCGGCGCGGGCATGATTTTGTCCGGGCTTGAGGGAAGCCTGTCGCCGGAGGCGATGGTGTGCAAAGCCACGTATGAAAACGTCCGCGGGCGGATCGGCGAACTGATAGCGGCTTGCGCCAGCGGGCGCGAACTGCGGGAGAAAGGGTTCGGCGAAGTCGTGGAATTTTGTGTGCGGACGGACGTCAGCCGGGCCGTGCCGATCATGCGCGACGGCAGGTTCGTCAACGCAAACGGGGATGACGCGCAGGATTGAACCGCGCGCCATCCCCGTCTCCATTACATCAGAAGATAAAGAATCAGCACGGCGAACGACAGCAGGCCCAGGACGAGGATCGTTACCGTCTGCTGGAACCGGTCCTTGACGCGCAAGTGGACGAGCGTGCCGCCGACGCCGGTCAAGCCGAGCGCCAGCGCGCCCGCGATGGCGCACGCTTCGACCCGATAGCCGATGACGAGCAGCGCCGCGCCCGTCAGCTCGACAATGCCGGTCACAACGCGGAACCATTGCGGCAGCCTCCAGCGGTTGAAGTTTTTCACGTGCATGTCGGAGCCGGCGACTTTGCCCGCCCCCGCAATCAGGAACATGAGCGCCAAAATGCCTTGCAGAACGTAAGCCGCGGTTTGCATGTGTCCTGTCCTCCTTCGGTTCCGACGCCAACCGGATCCGCAACCGGTTATTGTACAAAGAATATATAGTTCTTTGTCTTCGCAAGCAAGGCGGCGGAGGGAAGCGGGGCATGGCGGAAAATTCGGGGGTTCGGGCAATACTAGCGGCAGGATATGCGGATGGAGGGAGGCTGGCGGCGCTTTTTCGGCTGAAAGAAGAAAATCGACAAAAATTCGATAAAATTCGACAAAATCAACAGCGGCATCTATTGACAAAACCAGAGTAAATCAATAGGATTAAATTGACAAACAATTTGGGAATGGAGAGAAACCACGGCCATGAAATCCATGAGAAAAGCGTCTTTGCTGGTGCTGCTCGCCGTGCTGGTCGTCTCGCTGCTGGCGGCGTGCGGCGGAGGAAATAACGGAAACAAAGCGGACAGCGGAAGCGGATCGTCCCAAAACGCAGGCTCAAGCGCCGGCACGAACGCGGGCTCGGACAACGCGGGCGGCGGGGCGGAAGGTCCGAAGAAGCGCATCGCGCTCGTGCTGCCGGAGAAGATCGGCGTGAATGCGTTCTTCACCCAGATGGTGGACGGGCTGAACCAGGCCGGAGACGAGTTCGGCGTCGATGTGAAAACGATCGAGTCGACGGACCCGGCCGCGTTCGAGCAGAACCTGCGCGCCGCCGTCGCCGACGGCTACGATCTGATCATCACGAGCAGCTTCACCGCGGTTGACGCTCTGACGAAGGTCGCCGCCGAAAATCCGGACCGGCCGTTCGCGATCATCGACACGTCGTTCGACGCTCCGAACGTGCGCGCGATCGAGTTCCGCGAGCATGAAGCGGCCTTCCTGCTGGGCGCGGCAGCCGGCCTCGTCACGAAGACGAACACGGTCGGCGCGGTCGTCGCGATGGACATTCCGCTCATGAGCAAGTACACGAGCGGCTTCGAGCAAGGGCTCAAGCACACGAACCCGAACGCGAAGTTCCTGGTCAGCTATGTCGGCAGCTTCACCGACCCGGCGAAGGCGAAGGAGCTGGCGCTGGTGCAATTCGAGCAGGGCGCCGACTTCATCGCGGGCATGTCGGCCGTCAGCGACAACGGCATTTTCGAGGCGGCGAAGGAGAAGGGCTTCCTGACCTCCGGCCAGGACGTCGACCGCACGGTTGAGGATCCGGAGCACATCATCCTGTCGCAGCTGAAGGAGACCGACACGGTCGTCTACGAGACGGTCAAGGACTTCGCGCAGGGCAACTTCACGTTCGGCACGGTCAACTACGGCCTTGCGGAAAACGGCGTCGGCCTGACGTTCGTCACGGCGGATTCGCCGTCGCCGCTGCACGAAGCGATCGGCCAGGAGAATGTGGACAAGCTGAGGAAGATCCGCGACGAGATCGTTTCGGGCGCGATCACGGTCATCAATCCGCTCGAACAGCAATAACTTATTCATCTGCAGCCGGCTGCCGCCATGCGGCCGGCTGCTGCGCGTGTTGCCGGGGAACATACGCACGACGGAAGGGGAAACGGCATGCTGCTCCGGATGGAGGGAATCACCAGGATTTACGGCGACGTCGTCGCCAACGCGGGCGTCGACTTCACGCTCGAGGCCGGCGAGGTGCACGCGCTGGTCGGCGAGAACGGCGCGGGCAAGACGACGCTGATGCGCATTCTGTACGGCGAGGAGACGCCGTCGTCCGGCAAGATCCGGCTCCGCGGGGAGGAGCTGTCGCTGCGCTCGCCGGAGGACGCGATCCGCGCGGGGATCGGGATGGTCCACCAGCATTTCATGCTGTTCCCCTCGTTCACCGTGGCGGAGAACATCGTGATCGGACGGGAGCCGGCCGCCGGCATCCTGTTCGACCGCAAGAAAGCGGCCGAGGAGGTGGCGCGGCTGTCCGCCGAGTACGGCATGCCGGTCGATCCGCACCGGCGGGTCGCCGACTGTCCGGTCGGCATCCAGCAGCGCGTCGAGATTCTGAAGGTGCTGTACCAGGGCGCGGACATCATCATCCTGGACGAGCCGTCGGCCGTGCTGACGCCGCTCGAGGTCAAGGAGCTGATCGCGGCGATCCGCGAGCTGGCGCGGCGGGGCAAGAGCTTCATCCTGATCACGCACAAGCTGCAGGAAGTGATGGACGCCGCCGACCGGATCACCGTGCTGCGCGACGGCCGCGTCGTCGCGACGGTGCGCGCCGCCGACACGAACGTCGGCGAGCTGTCCCGCCTGATGGTTGGCCGCGAGCTCGTCCCGTTCGAGAAGCGGCCGGCCAGCCCGGGCGAGCCGGTGCTCGAGGTGGAAGGCCTCACGATCCGCGCGGGCCGGGGCAAGGCGAAGCCGCTCCTCGACGGCGTGACGTTCACCGTCCGGGCCGGCGAGATCGTCGGCGTGGCGGGCGTCTCCGGCAACGGCCAATCCGAGCTGATCCAGGCGCTGACCGGCCTCAGGCGCGTCGACGCGGGAGCGGTCAGGCTGTGCGGACAAGACGTCACCGGCGCGGACGCGCGGGAGATCCGCCGGCACGGGCTCGCCCACATCCCCGAAGACCGCTATCTGTGGGGCTCCGCGAAGGAGGAGAGCGTCGCCGACAACGCGGCGATGGGCCATACGGACCGCCTGAAAGGCTCCGGCGTCCTGTCCGGCGTCCTGTCAGGCGGCCGAATCCGCAGGCTGGCCGAGTCCTGGATCGCCGGCTACAAGATCAAGGCGGGATCGCCGAACGCGAAGGCGGGCTCGCTGTCCGGCGGCAATCTGCAGAAGCTGATCGCGGCGCGCGAGCTCGCGCACGGCTCGCCGCTCGTCATCGCCGCCGAGCCGACACGCGGCGTCGACATCGGCGCGATGGAGATCATCCACGGCGAGCTCCTGAAGCGCCGCGACGAGGGCGGCGCCGTGCTGCTCGTCTCGTCGGAGCTGACGGAGATCCTGAAGCTGTCCGACCGCATCCTCGTCCTGTTCGAGGGGCGGATCGTCGGCGAGCTGAAGGCGGAAGAGGCGACGGAAGAGGTTATCGGCAAGCTGATGGCGGGGGTGACGAACCATGCGGACCACGCGGGCTGATCAGGCCGCACGAAACACGGGAACGACGCGGCTCAAGCGGTTCGCGGCGGATCGTCTGCGCGGGCTCGTTCACCCGCTCGCGGCGCTGCTGCTCGGCCTGGTCGCGGGCGCGATCGCGATTGTCGCCGTCGGCGGCTCGGTGGCCGAGACGTACGCGGAGATGTGGAAGGGCGCCTTCGGCAGCTTCTACTACACGACGAACACGCTGGCGCGTTCGACGCCGATCATGCTGATCGGCCTCGGCGTGGCGCTGGCGTTCCGCTCCGGCTTCTTCAACCTCGGCGCGGAGGGGCAGCTCCTGTTCGGCGCGCTGGCCGCCGCGGTCACCGCGCTCTATCTGCCGGTCCCGCCGGCGCTGGCCATGCTCGCGGCGCTCGTCGCGGGCATCGCCGCGGGCGGCGCGTGGTCGCTGCTCGCGGGCTGGCTCGATCTGAGGTTCCGCCTGAACCTGCTCATTTCGACGCTGCTTCTGAACTATATCGCGATCTATGTGTGCAGCTACTTCGTCAGCTTCCCGCTGAAGGACACGTCGGGCAACGCCGCGCTCAACCAGACGAACATGGTCGACCGGGCGGTGTGGCTGCCGAAGCTGTTCAAGGGGATGAGTGTGCACGCGGGCTTCGTCATCGCGGCTGTCGCGGCCGTATTGCTGTACCTGATCCTGCGCCACACGGTCGCCGGCTACCATCTGCGCATGCACGGCAGCAATCCGCTGTTCGCGCTGTACGGCGGCGTGCGCCGGGGCCGGCTGATGGCCTGGGCGATGCTCGCGAGCGGCGGCTTCGCCGGCCTCGCCGGCGCGGTCGAAGTGCTCGGCACGCAATACCGCTACATCGACAACGCGCTGACCGCCCCCGGCTACGCCTGGTCGGGCATCATGGCGGCGCTGCTCGCGAACTCGCATCCGCTCGGTACGGCGGCCGCCGCGATTTTGCTGGCCGCGCTGCAGACGGGCGGCATGGGCGTGGAGCGGAACACCGAGGTGCCGCTCGAGATCGCGAGCGTCATCCAGGCGGCGATCATCCTGTTCATCTCCGCCCGGTTCACGCTTGCGCTGTTCAGACGGAGGAAAGCGAGGGCTGCCGATGGATCTGCTGCTTGACATCTCGCTGTACGGCTCCACGCTGCGGATGATCGCCCCGATTCTGCTCGCCGCGCTCGGCGGCGCGATCTGCGCCCGCGTCGGAATCTTCAACGTCGGCCTCGAAGGGCTCATGCTGACGGGCGCGTTCACGGCCATCGTCGGCAATCATCTGTTCCACAACGTGTGGCTGGCCGTCCTGTTCGCCATGGTCTGCGCGGGCCTCATGTCGCTCATTCTCGCCTGGCTGACGATCAGCCTGAACGCGAACATGATCGTCGTCGGCGTGGCGCTCAACTTCCTCGCGACGGGGCTGACGACGTACTGCCTGTTTGCGATTTTCAACGTGAAAGGCTCATACTATGATCCGCAGATGACCGGCCTGCCGAAATGGGACATTCCGCTCATCGGCGACATTCCGGTTGTTGGCGGCATCCTGTCCGGCCACTCGCCGCTCGTGTATCTCGCGTTCCTGCTGGCGCTGGCGCTGCAGTTCTTCTTCTTCCGCACGGTGAAGGGCTTCCGGCTGCTGGCCGCGGGCGAGCATCCGGAGGCGGCGCGGAGCCTCGGCATCAAGATCGACCGCATCCGGTATCTCGCGGTGCTCGCGAGCGGCGTGCTGTGCGGCCTCGCCGGCGCGCAGCTCTCCCTCGGCCAGGTGACGCAGTTCACCGAGGGGATGACGGCCGGCCGCGGCTTCATCGCGCTCGTCGCGGTCATGCTCGGCCAGAACAATCCGCTCGGCGTCACGCTGTCGAGCCTGCTGTTCGGGTTCATGGACGCGCTCAGCATCCGGCTGCAGGGCTTCGCGCTGCCGACGCAATTCACGATTGCGCTGCCGTACGTGATGACGCTCGCCGCGATGTTCTTCTTCAAGGATCGCGCTTACCTGAGGCAGTCCGGTCGGATCGAGTGACGGCGGGAGTTTTTTCGAAGGGGGAGGTTCATCGGCATGGACCAAAAGGACAAAGCGGAACGCCTCAAACGCGCGCCGGTCCCGGCACCCAACGCAAGTCCGGAACAGGCGCATCGTCTGCCTCCGGGCCAGACGCTGACGGAGCGGTTCCCGATCCTGCACGAAGGCGAAGTGCCGGATTACGGGGACGGATCGACGTGGTCGCTCAGGGTGTTCGGCCTTGTGGACGGCGAGCGGTTTTTTACCCTGGAGGATCTGAAGAACATGCCGCGGACGACCGTCGTCTGCGACATCCACTGTGTGACGCGCTGGTCGAAATTCGACACCGAATGGGAAGGCGTGCGGTTCCGCGACCTGCTCGCGGCGGCGGATATCCGGGTCTCGCCGGAGGCGCGGCATGTGATGATCCACGCCGATCAGGACTACGAGACGAACGTGCCGCTCGAGGATCTGATGCGGGACGACGTCCTGCTCGCCTGGGGGTATGGCGGCAAGCCGCTCACGCCGAAGCACGGCTGGCCGCTCCGGCTGATCGTGCCGCATCTCTACTTCTGGAAGAGCGCGAAATGGGTGCGCGGCATCGAGCTCATGAAGGAGGACCGGCCGGGGTACTGGGAGCGGCGGGGCTTCCACCATTACGCCGACCCGTTCCGGGAACAGCGGTTCTCGGATGATTCGTACTACATGCCGGAAGACGAATGGATGCACAACGAATATGACTGACCGACATGGGAGGACACCGTCCATGAAATTGCCGATTTTGCGCGTCGACCCGGCCGACATTCCGGCCTATGCGCTCGTCTGCGGGGACCCGTTCCGCGCCGAAAAAATAGCGGGCAGGCTGGAGGGGGCGCGGGAGCTCGCGTTCGCCCGCGAATACCGGACCTTCGTCGGGAAGTATGACGGCGTGGAGCTCGCCGTCGTGAGCCACGGCGTCGGCTCGCCCGGCGCCGCCGTCTGCTTCGAGGAGCTGGCGCGGGCCGGCGTGCGCACGATCATCCGCGTCGGCACCGCCGGATCGCTCTCGCCGGAATATCCGGCGGGCAGCCTGATCGTCAGCGTCGCGGCGGCGCGCGAGGAGGGGCTGACGAAGCAGCTCGTGCCGCCGGGGTTCCCGGCGGTCGCCGACAGCGCCGTGACCGAGGCGCTGTACCGCGAGGCGGTCGCGCTCGGCGGCGGGCGCGTCGGCAAGGGGATCACCGCGACGTTCGACGCGTTCTTCACCGGTGTCGTCGAGCTGCCGCACGAGGCGTACGCGAAGGCGGGCGCGCTCGCCATCGAGATGGAGATCGCCGCGCTCTACGTGATCGCCTCGCTGCGCGGCATGCGCGCGGGCGCGATCGTCGCGCTGGACGGCGACGCGGACACCGTCGACGAAGCGTATGATCCGCACCGCGACGTCGTCGCGGAGGCGGTGGAGCGCGAGATCGAGGCCGCGCTCCGGGCGATCGCGTCGCTGGCCCGCGCGGACGCCGCAGCCGGCTGATCGGGGCGATCGCGTCGCCGGCCCGGGCGGACGCCGCCACAGGCCGGGGAGCATTCTTTTTGCCCGTCCCAACCCAAGGGGCGGGCTTTTTTGTCGAAACTCGTGTTAATATAGGGGGAGATGGGAAGGCGTCAACATTCGGAGGAGAGGAAGACGGTTGAACAAGCTGCTGCACCCTGTCCATGTCGTCCGCGTGGCCGGGCTCGTGGACGGCATTTCGCTGCTCGTGCTGCTTGGCGTCGCGATGCCGCTGAAATACTTCGCCGGCATGCCGATGGCCGTCACGATCGTCGGCACAATCCACGGCTACATCGTCATCTTCTATCTGCTTGCGATTCTGTACGCGCAGCTGCGCCTGCAATGGCACGTCGGTTGGTCGCTGCTGTGCCTCGCGGCCGCGTTCGTGCCGTTCGTCTGGTTCGCGGCGGATCGCGCGATCGTGCGCCGGCGCGACCGGTTCGAGCCGAAGCCGATTCCGCTCAAATGGCTCGTCTACGCGGTCGTGTTCTTCTCGTTCATCGATCTGTTCGTCCAGCTGCCGGTCATGAGCACCTACGCGCTGTCGCTCGGCGCCAGCGCGACCGTCGCGGGGCTGGTCGTCGGCATGTACTCGGCGACGAACCTGTTCGGCAACATCGTCTCCGGCATCTGGACCGACCGGCGCGGCGCGTATCCGGTGCTCACCGCGGGGCTCGCGCTGACCGCCTGCGCGCTGCTCTCGTACAGCCTCGCCGCGAGCCCGGCCGCGCTGGTGGCCGTGCGCTTCCTGCACGGCTTCGTGAGCGGTCTGATCGTGCCGGCCGCCTTCACGTTCCTTGCGAACGTGACGGAGCGGGAGCGGCAGGGCAGCCAGAGCGCGGTGTCGGGCACGTTCGTCGGCGTCGCCGCGATCGTCGGTCCCGCGTACAGCGGCATCATGGCGAACCGGACGTCGGTGCCGTTCGTGTTCGCGACGGTGGCGGTCCTCGGACTGGGGCTGCTCCTGTTGTCGGCGATTTTTCTCCGGAAAATGGACCCGCGGGGAAGGGACGAACGGCGGGAGGCGGGCAGGCTGGCGCGGAACCGGGAGCTGCTGCAGTCGTTCGCGGGCGCTTTTTTCCTCATGTTCTCGCAGGGGGCGCTCGCCTATCTGCTGCCGCGGCATGTCGAGGATCTCGGCTACAGTTCGCGGATGAGCGGCACGCTGATGAGCCTGTTTGGACTGATCGCGGTCGCGGTGTTCATCTTCCAGGCGCGCGTCGGCTTCCGGCGTCTGGCGCCCGCGATGCGGTTCGCGGCCGGGCTCGCGATGATGGCCGCCAGCCAGATTCTGCTCGGTCAGAGCTCCGGAATGGCCGTCCTGGGCGCGGTGATGGCGCTGTATGGCCTCGGGTTCGCGCTGCTGTTCCCGGCGATCAACACGCTGCTCATTCACGGCACGACGGAGTCGAACCGCGGGCGGGCCTACGGCTGGTTCTACGCGCTGTTCTCGGCGGGCACGGTGGCCGGATCGTCCGGCCTCGGCCTCGTTCCGCTGCCGGTCGCCGGGCAGTTCGCCGTGACAGGGTGCGTGATGCTCGCCTGTGTGGCGGTGGTGCTCTTGACGATGCCGCGGGTGAAGTTTTTGGCAGCGGAATCCGGCTCGGATCAAGGAAAATAAGGGAATACTAACGGCAATGACCGCAGCGTAAAATGCGGGGGGTTGCCGTGAGTCACTATGCGCACATTACCTTGGATCTGCTATGCGGTTTCGCGGGACTGTTCGTGTTCAACCAGGTGCTCGGCAAGGCGCATTTCTCCAAGCTGACGCCCTTCGAGTTCGTCGCCATTCTGGTGCTCGGAGACCTCGTCGGCAACGCGGTCTATCAGCCGGACGTGACGGCGGACCAGATTCTGTACGGCATTCTGGTCTGGGGGATCATCATTTACGGGATCGGGCGGTTGACGCTCAAGTCGAAAAAGATGCGAACGCTTTTCGAAGGCGAGCCGTCCATCGTCATCCGGCGCGGGAAGCTGCAATACGATGTCATGCGGCGCAACATGCTCGATCTGGACCAACTGCTCAGCATGCTGCGGCAGCAGGGGTATTTCTCGCTGCGCGAGATCGATTACGCGGTGCTCGAGACGAACGGCATGATCAGCGTGCTGCCGAAGCGGCCTTACGGCGCGCCGACGCGCAGCGATCTCGGCCTGCACGGCGAGGGCGGCAGCGTGCCGATCACGCTCATCCTTGACGGGCAGGTGCAGAAAGACAATCTCGGGAAAGCGTCGCTGTCCGAGGAATGGCTCAAGCGGGAGCTGGCGGACCGGGGCATCGACTCGTACGAGGGCGTCCTGTACGCCGATTGGGACCCCGCGAACGGGCTGTTTGTGATGCCGCATCAATAAAGAAACGGCAGCCTGACCTGGGCGCGCGCTGCGGCGCGTCGGGTCGGGCTGCCGTTTTGTTTCGGTGCGGGAATCAGGTCTTCAGCACGTCGTGGTCGACGTACCGTTCGCCGTTCAGCTTGCTGATGACGTTGATCGCGACCTTCGCGCCGTCGCCGGCCGTGATGATCGTGTGGACGCTCACGCCCGCGACCGTGCCGGCCGCCCAGATGCCGTCGATGTTCGTCCGGCCGTCCGCGGCGACGTCGATGACCGTCTTGATGCGCGGCTCGGTGCCGTCCTTCAGCTTCAGGCCGATCTTCTCGGCGAGATCGGTCAGGAGGCCGGTCGCGATGATGACCTGGCTCGCTTCATAAGACTCGCCGGATTCCGTCTCGATGCGGAATTTGTCCCCGTCCTTCGCGACGTTCGTGACCGTCGCCTGCTTCACTTCGGCGCCGAATTTCGCCGCCTGCTTCTTGCCGGTCTCGACCAGGTCCGGACCGGTGATCTCCGGAACGCCGTAGTGGTTCCCGATCCAGGCCCGTTTCGTGATGCTCTTGTCGTTGTCGAGAAGCAGCGTCTTCTTGCCGGCCTTGGCGGCGAACAGCGCGGCGCTCGCGCCCGCCGGACCGGCGCCGATGATGGCGATATCGAACACCAGTACCACTCCTTGTGCGGAATTTAGTGGATGCGATGAATGCCTGAGGAACATTTTATACAAAAATGTTGCGAAAATCAAAAGGGCACGGCGAGGTGAGGGGCTCTGGGCTGCCTGTAACGGAACGGCGTTCCGTTAGCGGGCCTGTGTCGCCCGCGGATTTGGCTCTAGCGGAACGTGGTTCCGTTAGGGCCGCCGGTCGGGCGAGGTGAGGGGCTCTGGGCTGCCTGTAACGGAACGGCGTTCCGTTAGCGGGCCTGTGTCGCCCGCGGATTTGGTTCTAGCGGAACGTGGTTCCGTTAGGGCCGCCGGTCGGTTGCAGCGAGGGGGTTCGGGCCGCTTGTAACGGAACGGCGTTCCGTTAGCAGGCTGTCGCCGTCCGCGGATCTGGCTCTAGCGGAACGTGGTTCCGTTAGGGCCGCCGGTCGGTCGCAGCGAGGGGCTTTGGGCCGCCTGTAACGGAACGTGGTTCCGTTAGCGGGCCTGTGTCGCCCGCGGATCCGGCTCTGGCGGAACGTGGTTCCGTTAGAGCCGCCGGTCGGTCGCAGCGAGGGGCTTTGGGCCGCCTGTAACGGAACGTGGTTCCGTTGGCGTGTCGTCGCCGTCTGCGGATCCGGCTCTGGCGGAACGTGGTTCCGTTAGGG